>SXGT01195676.1_pt1 | contig 23109 bp, 24 predicted proteins | sample 3176221 | NCBI WGS metagenome assembly SXGT01 (sample SAMN11356862, study PRJNA531348) | freshwater metagenome | isolation source: freshwater sample F1-120 | place: China: Fuxian Lake, Yuxi | collected 2017-12-25
TCGTACTTGTTTGTCATGGCAGGTTCACGATACTGAGAAACGTAAGAGCCGGTGCCAACCCCCCGACGGCACCGGCTCAAACGGCGCAACTCTCGCGAGCGCGACTCCCAGTTGGGGGGTTACCCCGTCCGGTGATCTTGCGACATTTCTGTTTCTTACTTTAGACACAAATTAGGGGGATACAACCAAAACTGCAAGAAAAAACTTCGAAATTATTTTCCCAGTTCTTTGCTGCGTTTTGTCGCAGCACTTACTGCTGAACCTATAATCTCGGAGAATTGTTTACCAACCAACTCGGCAATTCCGGCTGCCGTGGTGCCGTTAGGTGAAGTTACTTTTTTACGCAACTGCTCTGGCGTCTCAGAACTTTCGGCGAGCAACAACGAAGAACCCACCAACAGTTGTACAACCAATTCATTCGAATCTTTAGCGGACAGTCCTTGTTGCACGCCCGCGGCAATCAATGCTTCAGCCAAAAGAAACACATAAGCGGGTCCACTTCCAGAAAGACCCGTCACGGCATCGAGCAAATTCTCTTGCACTTCAACCACGGTGCCGACGCTGGATAAAATATCCCTCGCCCACTTTTTGTTTTGAGGTGTGCACTGCGCACTCGCCGCCATCGCCGATGCACCTTGACCGATGAGTGCCGGTGTATTCGGCATTGCTCGCACCACGGCTACCGAAGTTTTTAATGAACCCTCAATCGACGAAATCGTGACACCGGCGGCAATAGACAAAATCTGTTTCACGCCAGCAGTAGCGACCGCACGACAAACATCCGCAACTTCCATCGGTTTGACCGCCAAAACTACCGACTCGCACTCGGGCAACTTTGTTGTGATCTCTAGTTGCGGGAACTGATCGTTTAATTCAGTGATGCGTGAATTTTCTCTTTCGACAATCACCAGTTGCGAGCGTGAAAACCCGCTCGCGAGCAAACCGCGCGCCAACGCCGAGCCCATGTTGCCCCCGCCGATAATGCAGAGAGTGGGATTGATCGCCTCGCTCACTTTTTAATCACGTCATTCAGGCTAGTTAGGCACACTCGAACCACCCAACGACTTCCCCGAACGCTAGGCGGTCCGAGTGCTATTTCGTTGTGTGCGCATAGCCGCAGCCTTGGCATAGCCGATTTCCAAAAGCGGCCAAAAAGCCTGCTCAACGGTTGAATACAGCGTGCCGATTATTCGGTCGAGTTCGGCTTCGTTCAGAACCGACAATCCGATTTCGCCGCGCAGATAAATAGCATCCTCCAACCCGATCGAAAAGTGGGCACCGACAAGTTTTTCGTTTCTTCGTAAAACTGTTTCGTAAAGCAACTCGGCATTCTGCTCGGGTGCCGGCATCACATAGGTTTCATAACGCAAAGTTCTCTGGCCAAGAGTGAACCAGACCGTCGTGAAATCTTTTTCTTCGCCCGACATGCGCACATACCATCGAAACTCATCGTCTTCAGAGCGATCAACAGCCAAGATGTTCTTGTGGTTCGCTCTGGCCCGACCCAACCACTCGTCAATTTGTCGTTCAATTCGAGCCAGTGACGGTTCGTCAAACAGTTCGCTCACGGTGTTAAGAACAGGCGACTAGTTGGGCCACACGAAGTGCCTCATAGACACCGATCACACTGTCGGCGGTGGCCGACCACGAATAATTTTTGGCTCGATGCGCCCCCCGGTTGCCCATCGTCAAACTGAGCAGTGGATCAGACAACAGCCGATCCACATATTTTGCGAACACTTCTGGGTTTCGATTTTCAACTGAGTATCCGGTTGACTGATGCTCGACCAAGTTGAGTAGCCCACCCACTGCGCTCGCCACAACTGGTATCCCGCATGCTGCTGCCTCAAGTGCGACCAGCCCAAAACTTTCACTTCGCGAAGGCACCAGGACGACATCTGCGGCACGATAATAAGTCGACAACAAATGGTGTGGCTGTGGCTCGACAAAATGCACACGATCATTCAGGTGAAAATCACAAATTAGTTTGCGCACGTGCGTCGACTCACTTGAGCCAAAAGATCCGCTTGCTCCACCGACGATTATCAATTTGGTTTTCTTATTTTCCAATTCTGCAAGAGTCTGCACGGCGACATCAACACCCTTCAATGGTTGAATGCGACCAACGAACAACAGCACCGGCTCGTCTCCCCAACCCAGTGCGCGTCTTGCACCAGCCCGATCACCCGGCGAAAAAAATGCGGTTGCAACGCCAGGCGATGCCACCGTCACGACGCCGGGCGACTGACCATAAAGCGCACGAAACTGACTCAACTCTTCGGGGCAACTCACACAGATCGCATCGGCGCAACCGATGATCTCGAGTTCTGCTCTTTCGCGAACCACCGACTCTGTATCGCCACCCAAAGTTTTGACCCGAGCCAAAGTATGAAAAGTTGTAACCAGTGGCAAATTGAGTTGATGCTTCAATCGATGGCCGACAAGACCCGACAGCCAATAATTGGCATGCAATACGTCGGCCCCACCCGTTGCCTGCAGATGTTGTGCGACGCGCTGTGTGAACAAATCCACGACATTGAGCAACTCATCTTTCGAGAGATCGAAACGACCAGCTTCAATGTGCACGATTTTATGATTTGGCTCAACTTCTACTACCTTCGGCAACCCTTCGCGCCAGGCACGCGTGTATGTAGTGCACTGCATTCCTTTTTGGGCCATTGCCGATACAAGTTCGCGCACATAGACGTTCATGCCACCGCCATCACCAACACCTGGCTGGGCCAAAGGTGAAGTGTGCATCGAGATAATCGCGACACGCTGCATTTGTTCTTAAAACCTATCGTTCTAGTCGGGTTTTACCTCTAGTCAGGCAAACGCCTTCTTGTTCTAGTCAGTCAACAGCGAGTCGACGTCGGCGCCGCCGTCTTTATATCGCTGGACCAATTCAGAGGTCAAGGCGTCGATCCTGGCGAAAAAATTTTTCCGTTCAGCTGAGCGCGCCAGTTCGAACTTTTCAAGTTGTCTGACCGCTTCGTCGAGTGCATCATCGGCGAGAGTGCGTAGCTCACCAAAACCAACGCGTTCGCAAAGTTTTTCGAGCTCTACGACTAGAGGGTGCTCTGCTGAAATGTTTGTCTCGCGTGGTGGGCGCGATGATCCGCCACCATGCTCTTGCCCAAAAACATTCGTGATATCCACGACGCTCATGCCGGACGCTGGCGTGCCATCGGTGCGACGGCGCTGCTCATCGCGTGCCAAGTCGCAACGCCCTTGGGCCATTCGACGCACAAAAGAAATCACGTCTTCTTGCATCTGCAACGCCGCGCGCGCGCTGCGCAATTCGGCAGTCGTCATCGCACTTGGGTTTGCAACATCAGTCATTTAAGTTCCCGAATTCATCCACCTGAGACCGGTGGCAACAATGCCACTTCATCGGCGTCATTGACCATGGTGGTGCCAACCGCTTCTTCGCCGTTTAACCAAACTCGACAAGTTGCCATTACAGCAACAAAGTCTGCCCCAAATCTCTCGCCGGCAGTTTGCAGAACTTCGTCAACGGTGCCACCCGGAATCTCTTGGCTGGAAGTCCCCGCAACTTGTCGGGCCGAGGCGAAAAGTCTCAAACGCGCCATGCAGTCAGCGTACCTAAGCCACTACCCTGCTTTTGGTGTCTGAAAAACTGCAAGCAAACGAGACTAAAACTCGACTACTCGTTTTACGCCACGGTCAAAGCGAATGGAACGCAGAGGGACGATGGCAAGGTCAAGCCGACATCCAACTCACGGAGCAAGGAATCATTCAAGCCAAACAAGCCGCAGAAAAACTTGGCCCATTCGATTTGATCGCCACAAGCACGTTGCAACGGGCCCGGCGGACGGCAGAAATTATCGCCCAACATTTGAACGCAGGCGACGTGCACGTTGACGACCGTCTCAAAGAATCGAATGTTGGTCCGTGGCAGGGTTTGACAGTTGCAGAGATCGAGGCTGGTTGGCCAGGATTTCTAAACTCGCGTCGACAACCCGAAGGCTTCGAATCAAATATCAGAGTCGTGCAGCGAGTGACACAATCTCTTATTGACATCGCCGATAAATGCAGGGGTGGTCAAGCCCTAGTTATCAGCCACAGTGGTGTGATTAGGACACTTCGAAGAGAATTAAATGTCTCAGACAACCGCCTAGAAAATCTTGGCGGTAGTTGGTTCGAAATTGATGCTCACAACAAGCTACGCGCTGGTCGTTTAGTCGCGGTTTTAGGAGAATTGAACTCAACCGACTCGCTCTAGCGAGTAGTTGTAGCGTTGAGCCTCGTGCTAAGTCGTTGGCTAGATGATTCATTCTCGCCGATCGTCAAGAAGAACATAACGCTTCTTACCGCGAGCCGACTGACGACCAATGCCTGCTACCGATTTACGCCCCCGTTCGTGGCAATTATCGCCAAAGGTTTTGACATCTCACTTTCCGAGATAGGTGTCGCTCTAACAATTTCTGAACTTTCGGGATTGTTGTCGCCGTTTATCGGTCGGTTTATCGACTACCTTTCGCGTCGCGCAGCAATGCTCGCCGGCCTTTTTGGTATCGGGGTCGGCGCCCTTCTCGCCGCAGTCTCACCAAATATTTTTGTGTTCACACTCGGCGTGACGTTAATCAGCATCACAAAGAATTTTTTCGACCTTGGCATGGCTGGCTGGATCACAGACCATGTCCCATACGAAAAACGTGGTCGGTACATCGGAATCACCGAAATTTCTTGGGCGCTCGGGCTTCTATTTGGTGTTTCATTGATGGGGGTCATAACTGCGCTGAGTAGTTGGCGAGCAGGTTTTTTTGCCGGTGTCTGTGGCACCGCCGTTTCGCTGCTGTTTATTGCCTCACGCATCAAGTCAGAAGCGCACGAAGTTTCGTCACGAGTAGCCGACGATGGAATTCGACTCAGTGGTCGCGGCTGGCTGGTCGTAGCCACGATGTTCGCCACGATGTGTGCGAGCCAATGCATCTTTATAACTTTTGGGGCTTGGCTTGATGATCAATTCGGATTTGGTGCAATTGGCATCGCCGCAGTCGGCTTTAGTTTCGGGATCGTCGAACTTTATGCATCGATTGCCAGTGCCAACAAAACAGATACGTGGGGGAAAGAAAAAAGCATCGCCATCGGATGTCTGATCATGGTTCCGGGCGGGCTCGCGCTCTGGTTCGTCTCGCAAAATTTGTTACTTGGGCTGGCGGCTCTTTTGATTTACATCTTGGGTTTTGAATTCGCGGTTGTGAGCATGTTGCCTTTGGCTACGCATCTCGTGCCGAAACGACCAGGTAGTGGCCTTGGTCTAGTGATCGGGGCTGGCACCTTAGGTCGAAGCGTGATGAGTCTTGTGGCGACGCGAGCATACGAATCAAGCGGCGGCATCGCCTTGCCATCGCTGATCGGTGCAGTCAGTGCCGGTGTGGCCACACTATTTATTTATTTGTATCATCGTCGCGGTGGACTGGCACACGACTAGATGAATCTTGTTTCCTAACCGGAATACTTGTTCGTGATCGGTAAACGGCGATCCTTGCCGAAGGCCTTGGTGCTGATGCGCACACCTGGCGCTCCTTGACGGCGTTTGTATTCGTTCATGTCCACGAGTCGTGCGACGCGCTTTACAAGGGCCGGATCGTGACCGAGTGCAATAATCTCACGAGCCGTTTTGTCCTGCTCGACATACAACTCGAGTATCTGATCCAACAATTCATACGGCGGCAGACTCTGATCGTCGCGTTGGTCTGGTCGCAACTCAGCCGACGGAGCCTTTTGCAAAGTTGATTGCGGAATCACATCGTGAGAACTTTGCTGATTGACATACGCACAAATCTCGTAAACCTTGGATTTAAACAGGTCTTTAATCACCGCATAACCGCCCACCGAATCTCCGTACAAAGTGAAATAGCCGACCGCAGTTTCACTCTTGTTGCCGGTTGTCAAAACCATCCACCCAAATTTGTTGGAAAGCGCCATCAAAGTTGTACCTCGAACTCTGCTCTGCAGGTTCTCTTCGGTTAAATCTGCCTTGCGACCATCGAAACTTGGCTCAAGCGACTTGAGGTATGCGCTAAAAGCCGGCTCAATCGAAATTGTTTGAATATCTATTCCTAAGTTTCGTGCCAACAACTCGGCATCAGAAATTGAACCCTCCGATGAATATCTAGACGGCATAGCGACGCCGTGGACGTGTTCAGAACCAAGTGCCTGGGTCGCAATCGTGGCGACCAAAGCCGAATCAACCCCGCCTGACAAAGCAATTACGACATCTGTGAAGCCATTTTTCTGCACATAATCTCGCGTACCTAAGACGAGTGCGGCAAAAATCTGTGCGTCCTCGTCGAGGGGCTCGGCAATTTGACCACGCGACTGTTGTGGTGCCGGCGCCGACTTCGACTTTGGTAATACCAAATCACAAATCAACAACTCTTCGACAAACTGTGCCGCAGAAGCGACAAGCGTGCCGTCCGAGGCCAAGACCATTGAGCCACCGTCGAACACGAGTTCATCTTGCCCACCGACTTGGTTGACATAGGCAACCACGCACTCACCATCACGCGCACGCGAACTTAACATTTCTCGGCGCGAACCAATTTTGCCCGCATGAAAAGGTGAACCGTTGATATTCAAATTCAATACGGCACCCAAGGACGCCTGCACCGAAACTGGGCCCGATGGGCTCCAGATGTCCTCACAGATCGTTACGCCGACACAGGCACCTTTGATCGTGAATAAGGGATTATGAACCCCCGGGGTGAAATATCTCTGCTCGTCAAAAACGTCGTAGTTGGGCAGGAGGTGTTTTCGATATACACCAATTATTTTCCCGTTCTGACAAACCGCGGCGGCATTGTAAATTTTGTCTGTACCTTTTTCACTCTCGACGAAACCAACGACAGCAACCGTCTCACCTACGGCTTTTAACATTTCTGCCAGAACCAATTGGTTCTCGGATACGAATCCATCTTTTAAAACGAGGTCTTCGGGCGGATACCCGGTAATTGACAATTCGGGAAATGCCACCACATCGCAACCGGCGACCACTGCCTGGTTATAAAAGTCGAGGATTTTCGTTGCATTGGTTGCCAACGAACCCACGATCGGGTTGATTTGGGCAAGACCAACGCGAATATCCACGAAATTCGGCACGATTTCAGGCTATCTAGACAAAACTTCACACGCCGTTTACACACGGGCAACGGCTGAGAAACGCCGATCGGCAAAACTAGTGGGTATCAATTCGCTAAAGGGCGAATTTTCGATGAAGGGAAATTTAATGGCATATCAGGCTGAGTACATCTGGGTTGACGGCGTTACACCAACACCGACGTTGCGTTCAAAAACGAAGATCATCGAGAGTGGTAGCAAAGCTCTTCCAATTTGGGGCTTCGACGGTTCATCGACGAGTCAAGCAACTGGCGAAGCATCGGACTGTATTTTGAATCCAGTCTTTAGTTGCAAAGATCCGATTCGTGGCGGAAAGAACATTCTCGTGATGTGCGAAGTCATGGTCGCGTCCACCGGCAAACCGCACCCGACAAACACACGGGCACGTTGCGCAGAAACCGCCAAACGTTACGCCGATGAAAAAATGATTTACGGCATCGAGCAGGAGTACACGATGATGCGTCTAAATGGTCGACCATTCGGTTTTCCAGAACTTTCGGGCGAGCCGGCACCTCAGGGGCCGTACTACTGCGGTGTCGGCGCGGGTCGAGTAATGGGTCGCGAAATCGTAGAGATCCATACCGAGATGTGTCTGGACGCTGGTCTACATATATCGGGCACAAACGCCGAGGTAATGCCCGGCCAATGGGAGTTTCAAATCGGCCCAGTCGATGCTCTTAAAGTCAGCGATGAATTGCACGTTGCTCGATGGTTGTTGCATCGAGTCGCCGAAGACTACGACGTAGTTATTTCACTCGACGCAAAACCACAAAAAGGAGACTGGAACGGCGCTGGCTGTCACACCAACTTCTCGACAAAGGCAATGCGCTCGAATTACAAAGCAATCGACGACGCGTGCAAAGCACTGGGTAAAAGAATCAACGAACACGTCAGCAACTACGGTCACGACATTGAAAGTCGCCTCACCGGCAAGCATGAGACGGCGCCGTACAATAAATTCACTTATGGTGTTTCAAACCGTGGAGCATCGGTTCGAATACCATGGCAAGTTGCTCGCGATCAAAAGGGTTACGCAGAAGATCGTCGACCAAACGCGAACATGGATCCGTATATCGTCACCCAACTGATTCTTGAAACAGTTTGCGGACAGTCCTCGCCGAAGAAAAGTGCCAGCAAGAAGAAGGCAAAAAAGAAGTAGCCATACACGATAAATCACCAGAAAATCCATAGTCCTGCCGCCGTAACCCGAGTGAAACTCGCAGTTGCGGCGGCAGACTGTATTCGTGCGATCCGAGCGAAACGAGCGTTGAGATGATTGAGCAACAACGTGACTATGTGCTTCGCACCGTTGAAGAACGGGGAATCCGCTTGGTGCGTCTGTGGTTCACCGATGTGCTCGGAAACCTCAAGAGTTTCGCCATCAGTCCAGCCGAAATGGAAAATGCGCTCAACGACGGCATGATTTTTGACGGGTCGGCAATTGACGGTTTCAGTCGGATTCAAGAAAGTGACGTGCTGGCTTTACCCGATGCGAACACTTTTGAGGTCTTGCCATGGGTCGACCCCAAGGGCGCCGAGGCGAGGGTGTTTTGTGATGTCGCCAAACTTGACGGCACTCCATTTGATGGTGACCCGCGACAGGTTTTGCGCCGCAACTTGAACACTGCGAGAGAACTCGGCTATCAATTTTATGTCGCTCCAGACATTGAATACTTTTACTTTGATCCGCCAGCGGTTGATACACGACCGGTTCCACTGGACGAAGGTGGATTCTTCGACTTGACGAGCACCGATATCACAAGTTCGTTGCGCAAAGAAACAATCCGCACGCTCGAGACGATGAGCATCCCGGTTGAATATAGTTTCCACGAAGACTCACCCAGCCAACACGAGATCGATCTTCGACATACCGATGCCCTCACAATGGCTGACAGTGTGATGACATTCCGTCTCGTCGTCAAAGAAATCGCGGCGTTGCACAGTGTGCACGCAACATTTATGCCCAAACCACTTGAAGGCGTGCAGGGTTCTGGCATGCATCTGCATCTCACCTTGTTCAAAGACGAACAAAACGCGTTTCATGATGCCAGCGACCCATATAACTTGTCGGTTACGGCCAAACAGTTCATGGCCGGACTATTGCGTCATGCCGCAGAAATAACCGCGGTAACGAACCAGAACATAAATAGTTACAAGCGTCTGGTGCCGGGCTTCGAAGCGCCTGTGCATATTTCGTGGGCACGCAACAATCGAAGTGGTCTTATCCGTGTGCCAGTTCAAAAACGAAACAGCGATCAAACAACCCGTATTGAATACAGATCTCCCGACCCAGCGTGCAACCCTTACCTCGCATTCTCGGTGATTCTTGCCGCTGGTTTACGCGGCATTCGAGAGGGCTACGAACTTCCGCCAGAAGCAGATTCAAACCTTTTTGAAATGGGTGACGACATGCTTGCGAAACTTGGTATCGAGCAGCTTCCTCAATCTATGTCCGACGCATTGCGGGTCATGGAGCGCTCGGAACTCGTCGCAGAGGCACTTGGTGAGCACATCTTTGAATGGTTCTTGCGCAATAAACGTGCCGAGTGGCGCGGCTACAAAACTCACATCAGTCAATACGAACTCAATCGCTACCTGCGTTCACTCTGAGCGAAACGATGAAAAACGAACAAGACCGATTGCTCGCAGTGTTTCCTGATCCGGCGCCAATTGATGTCGCACGAACCCTCGATTTGTCGGGCTATTCGTGGAAAGCGGTCAAGTCGAACGATGTACTTGACAAACTCGAGCCAACTCCCGGCTGGGCAGGTGCCGTGGTCGACTGCAGCCAAGACCCCGAGTCGGCATGGGCAATTTGTCGGTCTTTGCGCCGCCGCGAAAATTCGGTCAGCCGCGTGATCGTGCTCGTCAGCGGCGCACAACTTGCAGATCTTGAAATGCGTGAAGATCTCTTTGACGACTTCTGTCTTGCGCCGGTTCACCCACGCGAACTTGACTCACGGTTGCGACACTTGTTTTATAGCGAGTTGTCGGTTTCACGCGAATCACTGATTGAGTACGGCGGTTTGAGCCTCAACACCGATACTTATCAAGCATCATTCGGTGGCACACCTCTTGATCTGACCTACATGGAATACGAACTACTGAAGTTCTTGGCGCAAAACCCCGGCAAAGTTTTCAGCCGCGAAGTATTGCTGTCTCGCGTCTGGGGCTACGAGTACTACGGCGGTGCTAGAACAGTCGATGTGCATATTCGTCGTCTACGCGCAAAACTCGGCGAAGAACATGCCAACTTGATTGAGACAGTTCGCAGTGTCGGCTATCGCTTTGGTCAATCTAAGTGGAGCTGATGCGCTCGTGACCGAACAGGCCCTCGAGACGAAAATTGATTTGAGCCTTTCGGGCATGTCATGCAACGCATGCGCAATGACAATCGAAAAAGGCTTGAACAAAATTTCTGGAGTTAATGCAACCGTCAACTATGCAACAGAGTCGGCTCGAGTCAACTTTTCAAGCGAACTTACGAACACAGATGCCCTGATCCAAACAGTCAAGTCGCTTGGCTACAGCGCTCGACTCCTCGAAAACACGACTGCCGAAATGCTCGATGCAGAAGTTGACGAAAGAGTTGCGATGTTGCTAACCCGGCTAACTGTTTCGGCGTTTTTCTCGATACCGGTGGTGTTGATTTCAATGATCGCCAGCCTGCAATTCAAAAATTGGCAATGGCTCGCCTTGTTTCTCAGCGCGCCGGTGGTTACTTGGGGGGCGTGGCCATTTCATCGGGCGGCTCTGATGAATGCGCGACATCGCGCAACGACGATGGACACCTTGATCTCGATCGGCGTATTTGCCTCAACCGCTTGGTCAATTTGGACAATTGTCTGGGGTGACGCGGTTGATCACATTTACCGTGGCTCATCACACGAGATGAGCATGACCGGCATGATGAAGTCGGGTGACAGTACTCATATCTATTTGGAGGTGGCTGTCGCTGTAACTGCGTTCTTGCTGGCTGGTAGATATTTCGAGGCCCGCGCGAAAAATCGTGCGAGCGATGCGTTGCGTTCATTACTCGCACTCAACGCGAGAACCGCGACAGTTCTTCGAGATTCGCAAGAACTCCTGATCGACGCCTCGCTGGTGCGTGTCGATGATCTGATGGTCGTGCGACCAGGAGAAATTATTCCGGCTGATGGCGTCGTCGTTGAAGGCAACTCATCACTTGATTTATCCGCGTTGACAGGCGAAAGCGTGCCGACCGATGTGGCGCCAGGCGGTGCAGTCACGGGCACGACCGTCAACATCACTGGTCGTCTGATCGTGCGCGCGACTCGTGTTGGTGCCGAGACTACATTCGCTCAAATCACGCGGCTTGTACGCGACGCACAAACCACGAAAGCACCGGTGCAACGACTTGCCGATCGCGTCAGCGGAGTCTTCGTGCCGACAGTTATCGGTCTTTCAATAGTAACTTTCCTCGGCTGGTTTTTTCTCGGAGACTCGACTACTCAGGCGTTCACTGCCGCAGTGGCAGTTTTGATCATCGCCTGCCCCTGTGCACTCGGGCTTGCAACGCCGACCGCGCTGATGGTCGGCAGTGGACGTGCCGCCCAAATGGGCATCGTCATTAAAGGTGTCGACGTTTTGCAAAGCACTCGTCGAATTGACACGGTTGTATTCGACAAAACTGGGACGATCACCACAGGAATAATGCAGTTGATTGACGTATCGTTTGCGCCAGGTGCAGATCGACGCGAGGTGCTCAAGTTCGCTGGGGCTGTTGAACATGCGAGCGAACATCCAGTTGCTCGGGCAATCGCTGCAGCCGCGCGCAAAGAGCTGGGCGCTTTGCCTGATGTCAGCGATTTTGTTTCATCGCCCGGTATGGGCACATCAGGAATCGTCGAGTCACAAAAAGTAATGGTTGGCCGTGAATCTTTGTTCAGCACGTCGCTTGTGGTTGTGCCTGCAGATTTGCGTGATGCCCTTGCCCGGGCAAGGCGTGCTGGAAATACGGCCGTGCTCGTCGCTATTGGCGGTCTTGTCAAAGGCGTTTGTGTCGTCGCCGACCAACCCAAATCAACGAGTGCTCAAGCAATCACCGAACTTGACAAACTTGGGTTGCGCTCGGTTCTACTGACCGGGGACAACGACTCGACGGCAACGGCCATTGCGATTCAAGTCGGGATCAAAAATGACGAACAACATGTCATCGCAGGAGTTCTACCCAACGAAAAAGTTCGCGTGGTCGCCGATCTACAACAACGTGGTTATGCCGTGGCGATGGTCGGTGACGGGGTCAATGATGCGGCCGCTCTTGCACAGGCTGATGTTGGCATCGCCATGGGCACCGGCACGGTCGTGGCAATGAACGCCAGCGACCTAACAATCGTCAGCGGTGATTTGCGACTGGTCGCCGATGCGATTTTGCTTTCACGAGCCACTTTGCGCACGATCACGGCCAATGTCTTTTGGGCATTCGCTTACAACACGGCGGCGATTCCATTGGCCGCGCTCGGTTATCTCAACCCGATGTGGGCTGGGTTGGCAATGGCACTCTCAAGTATTTTCGTTGTCACCAATAGTTTGCGGTTGCGAAAGACAAAACTCACGCCAAACACCGCGTTCGTGCACGCAACTCGCTGATTGCTTGCGCGCGCCAAGCGCGAGCTGTTCGTTCTGCGATGCCATAGTGCTTTGAAATCGTCGCCGCTGTTTGACCCTCGGCTACCGCACGCAAAACTTCGACATGTCGAGAATCTATTCCCTGAGCAATCGCCAAACTCAGCAAGTTTTCAAGGCTCACTCGTGGTTCAAAATCGTCGCTCTGTGGCGCGGCGACAATTTCACTGAGCAGTCTCGGCTCAACGGTGAAAATTTTGACTTTCTTGGAACGATTACCTTGTACGAACGCAAAATATTCGCTGTCCAGAACAAGATTTGAGGCGACTTTACTTGGGCGGCGATGCCATGGATATTGACGAATCACTGTCCATGCACTCGGCAAAACATCTGACATCGCGGCATCGACGCCTCCTTGCATGATTTGCCCACGACGCCGGGCAATTGAAATCAACGGAGGCAATATTCTCTGTAAAACAATTCTCGCCGCAAGTTCGTCAGTTGACGCTCGCTTGACTAACAGCCAAAGATAACTGTCGCCTTGTGAATCATCGCGCGCAGTGTTGAAACCCGCACGGGTTAAAACTTGGTCGAGATTTTTGATTTTGTCGCCCGGTAATTTCCACGAGTTGACAACGTCAACTTCTTTGCGTCGCGAATTGATTAGTTCCCATTCTTTGATCAATTTCGCGACTGGGCTGTTGGGCCGCTGGGTCAACCCTGGGCTCCAGACCAATTGCGATGGATATTCCACTGATTGTTTTTTGTCGTTTCGAGTCATGCCCCAAATCGTTGAAACTTGACATCACCAAAACTCCGCCGCCAGAACTCACCGCAACTCTCACCAACAAAGATTTCTGCGGCCTTTTTGGGCATACTTGATGAATGCGAATCACTTTGTCGTCAGGCACCCAATGCGAAATTGACAAATCGGTAAAAAATCCCGCAATGGGGCTGGTTATCGCACCCGACATCTTCGGATTGCGCCCGCTTTACGACGACCTCGTCAAAAAATTGGCCAATGACTGGCGGTTTGCCGTTTGCGCAGTTGAACCGTTTCCCGGCCTAACTCTGGGTCCAGAAATCGAACCTCGGTTCACCGCTGTGCCATCTTTGAGCGATGAGAATCACCTGCGAGATTTGACCGAGGCAGCAGACTCACTCGAAACTCCAGAGGTTGGGTTGATCGGCTTTTGTATGGGTGGGATGTACTGCTTTAAATCTGCACGGTCTGCAAGATTCAAAAAAATCGTCTCTTTCTATGGAATGATAAAAATTCCCGGTGCTTGGCAAAGCCAAACGCAAGGTGAACCACTTGACTATTTAAAAATCGGCCACACCGATCGCGTACTTGCAATCATTGGCGGCAAAGATAACTACACGCCACCCGCGGATGTTGCCGAGTTGATTCAACTCAAGGTGCACACGAAGATTTATCCAGATGCCGAACATGCCTTTGCGCATGATTCATCACGACCAGTTCATCGTGCGCAAGACGCAGCCGATGCGTTCAGCCGAGCCCACTCGTGGCTCGTAAATTAATCTGCTAACTGGCGCGAAACTCTAGTTTCGCTCGCATCAAGATTCGATAGCGACGATCATGCTGCTCGAGCCAACCAAGACGAATGAAACTTGCGATTGCTTTGTTGACTCGCTCACGCGATGCGCCGACCATTCCCGCAAGTTCTTCCTGCGTAATCGGCAGGACAAATTCATCTTTGCCGCCCGACAATTCGAGCAGCCTCTTCGCCGTTCGTCCTGTGACATCAAGAAACACGCTGTCCGACAAGACTTCGTCCATCGTTCGAAGGCGTTTTGCCAGCAATTTCGTCACGCCCCACAACATTGCTGGATTTGCTTGAAGTTGCTCGCGCACGGTCGCGTAAGGGATTTGCAAAACTGATGATGATTCAATCGCCCTTGCCATTGCGCTGCGCTCTCCGCCATCAAGCAAAGCAAGTTCGCCAAACAAATCTCCGCGCTCCATAAGTGCGAGCATGCTTTCGCGACTATCTAAAGGTCGATTGCCAATTGCGATTGCAATACGACCAGACAGCACGATGTACATCGATTCTGGTTTGTCACCTTCCTTAAACAAAACATCACCGCGTTGCAAATTGCGCGTCTCACCTTGAGCGGCAATAGTCGCCAATACTTCGGCAGATGTCTCCGCAAAGAACTCGCTACCTTGAAGAAGTTCGTCATGTCCCATTAGTCCATGACGGTACTACCCTAAATGGGCATGAACACCGTCTCAAGGCAACGAGTCGGTGAAAAAATCTGGACGATTGTCGTGGCCGCTGGCTCCGGCTCTAGATTTGGAAGCCCCAAGCAGTTTTCACTAATTAACGAGCGCCGAGTGGTCGACTGGGCCGTTGAAACTGCACGCCTGGTTAGTGACGGCGTTGTCGTGGTTTTGCCAGCCGATCAGGCCACCCGGGAAGGTGGGGTTGTGGGTGGCGCCACTCGAAGCGCCTCGGTTCGCAGTGGTTTGGCTGAGGTACCCGATGACGCGACGATTATCTGTGTCCACGATGCAGCCCGACCATTTGCCTCAGAGTTTTTGTTCGACGAGGTCATTGATGCGGTGTGCGCAGGCGCAGACGGCGCGGTACCGGGCCTGCCCGTGGTCGACACAATCAAGTTTGTCGGTGAAAATAATGTGGTCATTTCAACACCGAATCGACGAGATCTGGTTGCAGTGCAAACCCCGCAGGCTTTTAGGGCCAAGACGCTTCGTCAAGCGCACGCGCACAACCCAGAAGGTACCGATGACTCGACGCTGGTTGAAAACAACGGTTTCAGAGTTGTCGTCGTAAATGGTGATCCGTTGAATCGAAAAATCACCACACCCGAAGATTTGAATTGGGCTCGCGCAGTCTCGCGTGGCGAGGTGTAAAGATTTAGCTATGACGATACGGGTGCGAGTAGGTCAAGGTTTTGATATCCATCGTTTCGTCGATGCAAGTGATACTCAACGCCAACTAATTCTTGGTGGTGTTCACTATGCCAACGAGCGCGGGCTCGTCGGGCACAGTGATGCAGACGTGGTGGCACATGCCGCGGCCGAAGCGATACTTGGTGCCTGTGGCCTTGGAAATATTGGTGAGCACTTTCCTGACACTGATGAAAAGTACAAGAATGTTGACTCAATAAAATTGCTCCAACTGGTTGCAAAAATGGCACGAGACAATCAATTCGAAATCGGCAATGTCGATTGCAGTGTCGTCTGTGAACAGCCGAAAATTTCTAAACATCGAGACGAGATGCAGCGCATTCTTTCAACAGCGGTAGGTTCGCCAGTCACAGTGAAAGGTCGTCGAGCCGAAGGTCTTGGCGCACTCGGTCGGAAAGAAGGCATTGCCTGTTGGGCAGTTGCTGTCGTTACTCAGGGCAACTAGAAAAACAATTCGGATGCCAAAAGACTCAAAATCCAACAATCGAAGCGGTCGCTCAAAAAATCGATATGCCAGTAGCGGTAATCGACGAAGCAACCCAAATAGTCCCAAACGAATCGACCTTTCGAGGCGTTCAAACCGCGGCGGCAATCGCCCATCACAAAAAGAACATGGGCTAGGTGGAGAACAAATTGAAGGTCGACAATCGGTGCGCGAACTATTGCTCGGCCAGCGACGCAAAATTCGTGAAATTTGGATTGCCAGCGACATCGAGGCCAGCCCTGTAGTTGAAGATATTTTAGATTTGGCGCGCGACCAGCGAGTTCAGGTGTTGAATGTTTCGCGCCGTGAACTCGACCGCGAAGCACGCAGCGAAGCGCCGCAGGGTGTACTGGCGAAAGCCGATGCAATTGAAGAAACTTTGCTTGCCGATTTGTTGGTTGAGTCGCGCGATACTCCGTTGTTGTTGGTGGCAATTGATGGTGTAACTGACCCAGGTAACCTCGGGGCGATTCTGCGGTGCTGTGACGGTGCCGGTGTAGACGCAGTAATTCTGCCCCGTCATCGTGCTGTGCACATCACACCGACGGTGGCCAAGGCATCTGCCGGAGCGATCGAATATCTGAACATGTGCGTCGTTGGTGGACTGCCGAGTGCGCTCGTGGAAATGAAACGAGCTGGGGTGTCCATAGTCGGACTTGACGATGCGGCCGAAAAAAATATCTTTGATCTTGGCGAGTTCGCCAAAGAATCAATTTGTTTGGTTTTAGGTGCAGAGGGCGCCGGCATGTCGAGGCTGGCGCGAGAAAGGTGCGACCTGCTCGTCAATATTCCGATGCTTGGTTCGTTGTCTTCGCTGAATGTTTCGGTTGCTGCCGCGCTGGCCACTTATGAGATAGTTCGATCTCGGCGAAACATTAAGTAATCGCCTAGGAAGTGAAATCCAACGTACACTGAACGCGCCATTAAGACGCCGGGGTAGCTCAGTGGCAGAGCAACCGCCTTGTAAGCGGTAGGTCGTGGGTTCAATCCCCACCCTCGGCTCAAAGTCAAATAGGATAAGTTATACAAATATGAGCCAAGAACAATCACGTCCCCGTCGCGCCGCAGACGAGCGTCGACCATCTAGTGGTGCGACAAATGTCAACTCGACTTTGTCAATCGTTATCGCTGTACTCGCGATTCTGCTCGGATTTTTTATCCTTCGAGATATTCGTAATGGTCAAACTGGTGGGTCTGAATTGACTGTGACAGAAGAAACTATTGACCCAACTCAGACGACACTTGCTGAAGTTCCAGTTGAAACAACACTTGTAAAGACGGCCTTCAAAGTGCAGGTGACAAATGCGTCTGGCATGTCAGGTACCGCTGGACAATTGACAACCGAACTTCAAGGTCGTGGATACATCGTTCAGCAGGCGAACAACAAGAGCGAGATCACCCCGAAACAAACGGTGACCGTGGTTTACTATTTGCTCGGCAGTGAGGCTGGTGCTGCGGCGATCGCAAACGAACTTGGTGGTGTTGGCATCGCCACGATGCCCGAACCAATTCCGACCGAAAGCGGCAAACTTGGCGAGGCCAGCGTCCTGGTTTTACTTGGCACTGATATCGCGGGCAAACCACTCGGTTCTGGCGCCGCAATAGTGGTGCCGACTGTTGCCCCGACTACAACGGGCTAGCTACTTTTTTCGAGGCTGCGCAAAATCTGCAGTGTTGATTGTTCAATACAATGCAACGGTTGCGACATTGACTCTTGTTGCCCGTAAGTTTCAACGAGGCTAATCGCCTTGATGCGCCCGCTTACATCTGGATGAATGTCGCCACAAATCGCAGCTATGCCGATTTCATGCTCACGAGCAAGTTCGACCATCGAGCCAACAACTTTGCCTGCAAAACTTTCACGATCCATGAAGCCCTCACCTGTGATGATGAAGTCAGTCTCTTGTAAAAGTTCATCTAGCAAAACTTCTTCAGCGACTAGCTCGAAACCCGGCACGAGTTGCGCGCCAAGCGCAGCCAGACCGCCAGCCAGACCGCCAGCGGCACCCGCACCTACAATTTTTGAGACATCAACACCGTTATTTTGTCGATAAATCTGCACGAGTCGTTCGAGTCGAGTCGTCAGAAATTCGACTTGCGTCGGGGTTGCACCTTTTTGTGGGCCAAAAATCTTTGCAGCGTCGGTGAATTGCGTCGTGACATCGCAAGCAACAACAAACTCAACGCCTTTTAATCGTGCAGGCGTCTGAATAGCCTTCACCGCACCAAGACCACCATCGGTTGTCGCCGATCCACCCAGACACACAATTATCCGAGTTGCCCCCAAATCGAGAGCGGCGTCAATCAACTGTCCAGTACCCGTCGTGGTTGCATCAACTGCGTTATTCAGTTCTTTGCCGCCCGCAAGCGAAAGACCCGACGCACAAGCCATTTCGATAATCGCAGTTCCTCGATGCAAACGCCACGGTGCCTCAACTGGTTTGCCAAGTGGCCCGGTAACTAGCGTCGTGCGATTCGCGCCACCTAGTGCTTCGAGAGTTCCTTCGCCACCATCTGCAAGCGGTCGCTCCACGCAATCGTGCCCCAGTTGCCAACACGCATGGCCGATTGCCGTTGCGACTTGTGCCGCCGTTGCAGTACCACGAAACTTGTCGACTGCTGCGAGCACTTTCATACATTTACTTTAGATGTTGTGATGAACGCAAAGAGAGTCTCAACCACGCCTAATATTGTTTCGCATGTTTCTCAACGGCCGACTGCAGAAATCGTTGCTCGCCGTTACGGTCATTAGTGGTCTGTTGGCACTGTTTTTTTCGCAACGTGGCGTTGAGGAACCAGAACCAATAACGGTTGTCTCTGTTGAAACAACCGTCGTCGTGACGACGACTATTTATGTGCCACCAATTCGATACGTGGTGCAACTCGGAGACACACTTTTTGGAATCGCCGAGACCAATCGACTGGATATGCGACTGCTGATGGAAATGAACGGAATCACGGATCCCGATCGAGTTGAAGCGGGGCAAGAGTTGATTTTTCCACCAGGTAACGTCTTCATTCCGGTTGCCCCATCTACGACAATGAAGCCGTAAAGTTATTTTTTTCGACTATTGACCGTCAGATCGGCAATATCGCGCATGATTTTGGCGATATCAAAGTCTTTGGGCGTATAAATTGCGGCGACGCCAAGTTTTTTGAGCCTTGCACGGTCTTCTTCGGGGATTATCCCACCGACGACTAATGGCGCACGAACTTTAAACTTTTTGAGTTGCGAGATAACTTCAGGAACTAAGTCGAGATGCGAACCGGAAAGAATTGATAACCCGATTACATCTGGGTCTTCATCTCGCGCTGATGCGGCGATTTGCTCCGGCGTCAAACGAATGCCGCTATAGACAACTTCCATACCCGAATCTCGCGCGGCAACCGCGATCTGCTCGGCGCCACTTGAGTGGCCGTCAAGACCGGGCTTGGCAACCAACAGTCTCGGCGGCCCGCCCACGATTGTCTTGACAAACTCGACGACCTGATCCAACAAATGGCCCTGCCGACCCGACGTGCCACCCACACCCGTCGGCGCGCGAAATTCTCCGAAGACATCACGCAATGTCTGCGACCACTCGCCCGTTGTGCCGCCGGCGATCGCCAAATCAATAGATGACGGCATTAAATTTTTGTTTTCTGTAGCGGCGGTCTTTAGTGCTTGCAGCGCTCGATCTACGGAACCCTGGTCTCTCGATTTGCGCCACTGCTGTAAATCTTTGACCATCTGTTTTTCAATTTTTGGGTCGACTTTCAAAATGTTGTCGGTGCCGCCAAGTGGAGATTGAGCTGACTGTGTGAACGCATTCACCCCAATCACGCGTTGCTCACCTTTTTCGATACGGCTCGTTCGACTTGACATTGACCGCACAAGACGACTCTTGAGCACTTCGACCGAATCAAACGCCCCACCCAGGGTCAGAATTTCAGTCATCTCGGCCCAAGATTCGTCGACAAGTTGCGCAGTCTTGGCTTCGATCACATGCGAGCCGTCAAAAATATCTCCATACTCTAAAAGATCTGTCTCGAAGGCCAGCACTTGCTGCATTCGCAACGACCACTGTTGATCCCAAGGACGGGGCAAACCCAGTGCTTCGTTCCATGCTGGCAGTTGAACGCTGCGAGCGCGGGCTTCTTTTGAAAGCGTCACACCCAGCATTTCTAAGACAATTCTTTGCACATTGTTTTCGGGTTGCACCTCGGTCAAACCCAAAGAATTGACTTGCACCCCATACCTAAAGCGCAATGCACGTTCGTCCGTAATCGAATACCGCTCGCGACCGATGCGCTCCCAAAGTTTTACGAACGCTCGCATCTTGCAGGTCTCCTCGACGAATCGGATGCCGGCATTTACGAAAAAAGAAACCGAGGCGAATACCTGTGGAAATTCTTGATCAGAAACTTGGCCGCTGCTCTTGACCGCATCCAGAATGTCGATCGCATTGGCTAACGCAAACGCAATTTCTTGCACCGGCGTGGCGCCAACTTCTTGCAGGTGATAAGAACAGATATTTATCGGATTCCACTTCGGCGCATTTTTCACGCACCACGCGATCATGTCGACGATGATTCTCTTTGACGGCTGCGGTGGAAAGATGAAAGTTCCACGCGACAAATATTCTTTGAGAATGTCGTTCTGCGTGGTACCACGCAATTCGCTCGTCGCTACACCTTGTTCGTTTGCATTGGCAACATAAAGCGCCAACAGCCATGCGGCTGTCGCATTGATCGTCATCGAGGTATTCATCTCGCCTGGTGGAATACCGTCGAGCAAAGTCTTCATGTCGCCCAGATGCACCACTGGTACGCCAACTTTGCCGACTTCGCCCCGCGCGAGAATGTGGTCGGGGTCGTAACCCGTTTGAGTCGGAAGATCAAATGCAATTGATAAACCCGTCTGACCTTGCGCCAAATTTGTGCGATATAACTCGTTCGATGCACGGGCACTCGAGTGGCCCGAGTAGGTGCGCATCACCCACGGCTCATCGCGTTTAATCGTGTTGTTTGAGTCACTCACTAGTAGATAAGGCTAGGCGCGAGATTATTGGGTTACGGCAATCTCAAGTCGGCGCAGATACTCGTCTCGCTTGATAGACACGGCGCCGAGACTCGCCAAATGTGGGGTTAACCACTGCACATCAAGTAGCGACAAATTTGATGACTTCATCGTCTCGACTAGAGCCATCAACGCCACTTTGGATGCATCGCGCACGATATGAAACATTGACTCGCCCGCGAACAGACCGCCGATACGTACTCCGTAAAGTCCGCCTGCCAGAAAACCATTTTCATCAATGACTTCGATGCTGTGCGCCCAGCCAAGATGATGCAACCTGACATAAGCCTCAATGAACTCTTCGGTGATCCAACCATTGTCACGATGTGGTGCGGCACAGTTGCGCATTACATTTTCAAACTGCGTATCAGAACGAATCACGAATTTTCTTGCGCTACGGCGCATTGTGCGTGAAATCTTCAATCCGTCGAGTGGAATGATTGCGCGCATCTGGGGCGACCACCAAATCAAATCTCTGGATGTTTCACCACTCTCATTTGAAACCATCGGAAACACGCCATGTCGATAGGCATAGATCAAAGTTTCTGGCTCTAAGTCGGCACCGCGTCCGACGACATCGTGTCGCGGCCAACCTTCTTTTTCGGGAAACTCCCAGACGGACTCGCCAAGACTTGTTGGCAAGTCGTCAAAGTTCATTCAGTCTTGAAACTAGTAGCTGTAGAAACCCTGTTTAGTTTTTCGACCAAGTTTGCCTTCGCCAACAAGCTTTTTCAGCATTGGTCGTGGTTCGAGATTGGCAGATTTGAATTCAGAGTGAAGCGCGTTGAGAATCGCCACCGAAGTATCGAGGCCGACAAGATCGAGTAGCGCGAACGGACCCATCGGAAAGTTACAGCCACCCTTCATCGCCACATCAATGTCTTCCATAGATGCGGTACCGGCTTCGAACATTGCAATTGCATTATTTAAATATGGAAACAACAGCGCATTGACGATGAATCCGGCGCGATCAACGACTTGCACTGCGTCTTTGGCGCAGGCTTTGACAAAATCGTTGGCCAGTGCGATTGTTTCATCACTTGCGGTAATCGGTCGAATCACCTCGACCAACGGCATCAGCACTGCCGGGTTAAAAAAGTGGATGCCACAAACCTTGTCGGGGCGATTAGTTGACTTAGCTATTTCGATGACCGGCAGAGTGCTGGTGTTTGTCGAAAGAACGCAACTCGGCTTGACGACTTTGTCGAGCGCCGTGAACAATTCTTTCTTGGTCGCGAGATCTTCAGCCACCGATTCGATGATCAAGTCACAGTTTGTCAGGTCTTCAAGTTTGCTCGTGACACAAATATGTGCCATTGCCGCGTCTTGCTGATCTTGTGTGATCTTTGATTTGGCAACTTGTTTTTTGAGACTGTTCTCAATCGCCGTCTTTGTCGCATCTGCAGTTTCTTGACTACGTGAGCGAATCACGACATCAATGCCCGACTTGGCGATGACCTCGGCGATGCCCGAACCCATGATGCCTGAACCGATTACGCCGACGAGTTTCACCCGTGCGACTTTAGTTGTGACGGGACAGTTTGCCAAACCGTGATTGACAATCTTTAGTCGACTCTGCGCCGATAATCTGCTTAACGTGAACTCTGGACAAATCAACGCACTAATTAACGATCCCCAACGATTGATCAGCCTTGAGGCGGTGCACAATTTTCGCGACCTCGGCGGATACCCAACGATTGATGGCCAAACCACGAAGTGGCGCACCTTGTTTCGCGCCGATGGTCTTTATCGACTGACGCCCCAAGATGCTCAGACCGTAATAGATCTCGGGGTACAAACCGTCATTGACTTGCGCACCTCAAATGAGGTTGAAACTCGCGGCACATTTCCGGTAAAACAGTTTCCAGTTAAGTTTCA
>SXGT01558069.1_pt1 | contig 23109 bp, 10 predicted proteins | sample 3176221 | NCBI WGS metagenome assembly SXGT01 (sample SAMN11356862, study PRJNA531348) | freshwater metagenome | isolation source: freshwater sample F1-120 | place: China: Fuxian Lake, Yuxi | collected 2017-12-25
CGCGGATTGCCGATCAATGCCCTGGCGATGGCAATCCGCTGACGTTGCCCGCCTGAGAGCGTGGAGCCATGTTCTCCGACCATGGTGTCGTATCCCTCCGGCAATTCGAGGATGAAATCGTGGGCGCCGGCGAGTTTTGCGGCGACGATCACCGCCGCGATCGGCATGCCTGGATCGGCCAATGCGATGTTGTCGCGGATGCTGCGATTGAAGAGCATGTTCTCCTGCACTACCACGCCGATCTGGCGACGCAGGCTTGAACTGTCGGCCATGGCCAGATCAACACCATCGACGAGGACACGGCCACGCTCGGGCAGGAAAAGCCGCTGTGCCAGTTTGGTCAGCGTGCTTTTCCCGGAACCGGAGCGCCCGACGATGCCGATCACCTCGCCGGGTTCGACCACGAGACTCACGCCACGCAGCACCTCGGTGCCATCGGGGCGGTAGCGGAAGAGCACCTGGTCGAACTCGATGCGACCGGTAATCGGTGGCAGGGTGCTGCGATTTGCCTGGGCAACTTCCGTGCGGGTGTTGAGGATGTCGCCCAACCGTTGCACCGAAATGCCGGTCTGCTGGAAATCTGTCCACAACTGTGCCAACCGCATCACCGGCTGCGCCACCCGGCCAGCAAGCATATTGAAGGCGATAAGTTGGCCGACAGTCAGCGCCCCCTCGATCACCAGCCGCGCCCCCAGCCACATCGTCACCACTGTAACCAGCTTGCCGATTAGCGCAACGCCCTCATGGGCAACAGTACCCAGCGCCGTCGTCCGAAACCCCGCTGCCACGTAGGCCGCCAGCTGGTTGTCCCAACGGCGGGTCATCTGCGGCTCAACCGCCATGGCCTTGACGGTATCGATGCCGTTGATCGTTTCGACCAGAAATGCCTGGTTCTCGGCACCGCGGTTGAATTTCTCGTGCAGGCGCGCGCGCAGGAGCGGCGTAATGCCGATCGACAGGAGGACATAGCACGGTAACGAGAGCACGACCACAAGTGTCAGCCAGCCGCTGTAGAACAGCATCACCGCGATAAACACCACCGAAAAAAACAGGTCGAGTACCAGCGTCACGGCATTGCCGGTCAGGAATTGACGAATATTTTCAAGCTCTCGTACCCGTGCTACCGTGTCCCCCACGCGCCTGGCCTGGAAGTAGGCCATCGGCAGATTGAGCAGATGACGGAACAGCCGCGCCCCGAGTTCCACGTCGATACGGCTGGTGGTGTGGGCGAAGATGTAGGTTCTCAACCCGGAGAGCACCACTTCAAAGATCATCACAACCAGCAGGCCCACCGCAATCACGTCCAGCGTCGTCATGCCCCGATGGACCAGCACCTTGTCCATCACCACCTGAAAGAACAATGGTGTCACCAAAGCGAATAGTTGCAGGACAAAGGAGACCAGCAGTACCTCTCCCAACAGCTTGCGATATTTCACGACGGCCGGGATAAACCAGGTGAAGTCGAACTTGGCCAACTCGCCCGCCAAGGAGGCTCGCGATGCGAACAGGATCAACTCCCCGGTCCAGCGCGACCCGAACGCTTCTGCAGAAACAGCTTGCGGTCGTGCCACCCGTGGATCATGGATGAGCACCTGCTCCTCATCCACCCGGGCGACGATCAGAAATTGCCCGTCGATATCGATGGCCAGCGCCGGCAATGGTGTCTGCGGCAGGCGAGACAAGTCGGTACGGACTTTGCGTGCCTTCAGCCCCAGTTGTTTGGACGCCAGCAGAATTTGCGAGACATCGAATGGCTGTCCCGACGCTTTGAAATCGTGCGCAAGTTGATCGGGATCCGCCGCCACGCCATGAAAACGCGCGAGCATCACCAGGCCGATCAATCCCGTATCGGGCTCGCGACTTTCTTGTCCGGATGAATTCTCACCCGCTTGTCCCGCAATCAAAGAGAGATTGGCGTCGGTCATTGACGGCATTCCGCGCAACAACTTGCGGGCACAACTGGCATTACTGAATCCCTTTCCACGAGTTTCCAACGAGCCCAAGCGAGGCGATACCACTGCCTAGTGCAGGGTTAAGTAGGATAGGGAATTTAAGGCCGTAGGACTACTGTCAGAAATGACAGGTAGGAGAGGGTTCCCCATCCGCTTTGGGCAGATGGGGAGGCGGGGCTTACTGCCAGTTGGCGGCGATCACCGGGGCCAGGCTGTCGTGGTAGGTGGTTGGCAGAGAAGTCTGTCCGGCCGGCGGAGGGGCAAAGGCCGCCATCGCCTGCACCAGCTGCTCAACCTGAGTATCGAGCAACAGCTTGCCGTCGGCGGTCTTGAACTGCTCAACGCGATACTCGCTGCCCAGATACCAGTTCTGCACCGTCAGCTTGTCCGTGGTGCCGATGACGCTCAGTTCCAGGTTGTTGCCGGCCTGACGCAGCCAGATCTGCTCCGCCCCCACGCCGGCCAGGAATTCGACCATGTCGAGGTTCCCCGCCGTGGCATCGTTTTCCTGCACGGTGTCCGCCCCGTTGCCCAGACCGAAGCGGTAGGTGTCGTCTCCCGCACCACCGATCAAGGTGTCGGTTCCTGCTTTGCCGTCCAGCGTGTCGTTGCCAGCCCCGGCCGAGAGTATGTTGGCACCGCTGTTGCCGGTGAGGGTGTTGGCCAGTTCGTTGCCGGTGCCATTGCGGTTGGCTGTGCCGGTCAGGATCAGGTTCTCGACGTTGGCCGCGAGGCTGTAGGTGATGCTGCTGCTGACGGAGTCGATGCCTTCGTCGGCAGCTTCGACGATCTGGTCGCCGAGGTTGTCGACAGTGTAGCTGTCGTCCCCGCTGCCGCCAGCCATGAGGTCGGCACCAGCGCCACCGTTGAGGCTGTCGTTGCCACCCAGGCCGGAGAGGGTGTTGGCTACCGTATTACCAATGATGATGTTGTCCAGTTCGTTGCCGGTGCCGTCGATGGCATCGGTGCCGGACAGGGTGAGGTTCTCTACGTTAGCCACCAGAGTATGGCTGACGGAGGATTTGACGAGGTCGATCCCTTCGTCCGAATTCTCGAGGATCTGGTCGCCGGCGTCATCGACGAGGTAGGTGTCGTTGCCCAGCCCGCCGATGAGGGTGTCGGCCCCGGCCTTGCCGTCGAGGGTATTGTTGCCGTTGTTGCCGGTCAGGGTGTTGTCCAGGGCGTTGCCGGTACCGCTGAGGTTGGCGGTTCCCGAGAGGGTGAGCTTCTCCAGGGTGGCGCCCAGGGTGTAGCTGAAGCTGGCGCGTACGGTGTCCTCGCCTTCGCCATCGTTCTCGATGATCTGGTCGCCGGATTGGGCAACGTAGGTGTCGTCGCCTGCGCCTCCGATGAGGATGTCGTTGCCGGCACCGCCATCGAGCCAGTCATTCCCTTCACCGCCCGTCAGGGTGTTGATGCCGCTGTTGCCGATGAGGGTGTTGGCGAGGGCGTTGCCGGTGCCGTTGATGGCGGCGGAACCAGTAAGGGTGAGGTTCTCGACGTTGTCCGCAAGGGCATGGGTTATCGAGGACTTCAACAGGTCGATGCCTTCGTCGGCGGCTTCGATGACGGTGTCGCCTGTATTGTCAATGAGGTAGGTATCGTCACCGAGTCCGCCGATCAAGGTATCGGCTCCAGCCTTGCCGTCGAGGCTGTCGTTGCCTTCCCCGCCTGACAGGGTGTTGCTGCCGGTGTTGCCGATGATCTCGTCGTCCTGAACGCTGCCGCTACCGTCGATGTCGGCCGTACCAGTCAGGGTGAGACGTTCGATGAGGGCCGAAAGGGTGTAGCTGACAGAACTGCTAACGATGTCGAAGCCTTCGTCGGCCTGTTCGACGATGATGTCCGCACTGTCATCGACGGTGTAGGTGTCGTCGCCTGTCCCGCCGGCCATGAGGTCGGCGCCTGCCCCACCGTTGAGGGTGTCGTTGCCGCCGAGACCCGAGAGGGTGTTAGCGGCCGTGTTGCCGACGATGACGTTGTTCAACTCGTTGCCGGTGCCGTCGATGGCGTCAGTTCCCGAGAGGGTAAGGTTCTCGATGTTGGCCGCAAGGGTGTGGCTGACGGTGGCAATGACTTTGTCCGTTCCTTCCACAGCTTGCTCAATCACTACATCACCCTGGTCGTCGACATGGTAGGTGTCGTTGCCCAGTCCGCCGATGAGGGTATCGGCCCCGGCCTTGCCGTTGAGGGTGTTGGCGCCGCTGTTGCCGGTTAGGGTGTTGGCGAGTTCGTTACCGGTGCCGTTGAGGTTGGCGGTGCCGGCGAGGGTGAGGTTCTCGACGTTGGCAGCCAGAGTGTGGGTGATGCCGGCAATGACGGTGTCGCTGCCTTCGTTGGCCAGTTCGACGACGGCGTCGCCGCTGTTGTCGAGGTAGTAGAAGTCGTTGCCGGCGCCGCCGATCATGCGGTCGCGCCCAACGCCGCCGTCGAGGGTGTCGTTGCGATGGGTGCCGGTCAAGGTGTCGTTGCCGGCCGTGCCGGTGAGTTCGACGCCGGTGACGGCATTGACGACCAGGCTGAAGGTCTGGCTTGCGCTGGCTCCAGACAGGTCGGTGGCGATGATCCGGACATCCAGGTTGCCGATGTCGCCTACGCCCGGGGTGCCGCCGAGGGTCCGTGTCGCCGCATCGAATGCCAACCATGGTGGCAAAGCAGTGCCATCGGCGAGCATCGCTGCATAATTCAGTTGATCTCCCACATCAATATCGACAAAAGTATTCGCAGGAATCTGGAAGCTGAACAATGCGTCTTCGGTCGCCGCTTGGTCGGCAAAGGCAATCATCGCCATCGGCGCATCATTGACATTGATCACGCTAAGAACAAAATTCTGGCTTACGTGAGCACCGAATCGATCCCGTGCAACAACTCGAATATTCAGATTTCCCACGTCGTCATTGCCAGGAGTGCCGCTAAATGTGCCCGTCGCTGCGTCAAAGGCAAGCCACGTGGGCAAGACGCCGCCGGTGGTGACCGTAGCTTCCAATACCAGACTGTTGTTCCCCAGATCGTTGTCGACGAAAGCACCGGCTGGTATCTGAAACACAAGAGCTGAGTCTTCCGTCGCTTCGACCGCGACCAATGCCTGACCAACGATAGGCACCTGGTTACTCAGTTCAGCCAGGGAGGCCTGACTGCCATCGGCAAAGTGCGCTTGAATGTGCTCCGTGCCATCGTAGCTGGAAATCAACACGGAGTCCCCGCTGCCGTAGACGATGCGCAGGCCCTGGGGATCGGCCTCAAAAGTCAGGGCATTGCGAGTGATCCCCGCCGCGAAAGCAATGACCTCGGTGTCCTGGGAATTGCCATCGGTGATGACATCGGCACCATCTCCAACAGAAAAGAAGAATGTATCGCTACCCGCGCCCCCTGCCAAGACATCACTCCCTGCCCCTCCGACCAAATAGTCATCGCCATCACCCGCTTCCAGATGATCATCGCCTGAGCCCGCGTCAACATAGTCTCGGCCGCCACGACTTGAGACGGTGTCATTCCCCTCTCCGCCAAAAATGTAATCGCCTCCGTCCGATCCATCGATGATGTCGGCTCCGGCCCCCGCATAGATCACATCTCCTTCGCTGTCAGTTTGATCCAGCGATGCCCAGATCCTGTCGTTACCCGCACCCGCAATGAGCAAGTCCGATCCCGAGCCGCCATCCAATTTATCGTTGCCCGCTCCTGCAACGAGAACATCTTCACCAGCCCCACCATGGAGAAAGTCGTATTGGTTCAAAACTGTCAGGTTATATCCGCTCCCATACACAAAGGAGTACTCGAAGCCGCTGGCGGCATCATCTCCCCGTACCAGGGCTGTAGCGATATCAATGAGATCGTCCCCATAGATGACATCGTTGCCGTCATTCCCGTAAAGGAAATCCGGTCCGCCTCCGCCGGCTATCACATCGTGGCCGCCTCCACCACGCACATCGTCGTTGCCCAGTCCCGCTTCGATGAAGTCGTCTCCGCCTTGCCATGCGGCAATTGTGTCGATACGTGTGCTGCCGATGATGTGGTCGTTCGCGGTCGTGCCTCCCAGAATTCCGCCAAGCGGCCTAGCTACGATCTCATTCGTCGTAACCGGCGAATTCATGAGAAAACTCGCCCCAAGGACAATCCCAAGGTCGCCGGAATGAAAACTCTTGATTCTCAATTTCCCATCCACCAGCAAGTCGCCACCGGTCTCGTTGCTCCCGTTCAGGTACAAGTAAATGTGTTCCGCCCCGGTGCTGTCCCCGCCCTTGAACACTTGACTAGTGCCATACTGCACGCCGCCGCTGATCTCAGCGGTTCCGAGGTAAATGCGCCCAACTCCATCGCTGTCGACAATAGTGTCGCCTTCGTCGGCGTAGTAGGTGTCGTCGCCTGCCCCACCCAGCATCAGGCTGCTCCCGTCACCGCCGACTAGGGTATCGTTTCCGGATTCCCCAGCAAGCAAGGATGTACCTCCATCCCCTGCGATGTTTCCGTTGGGTTCCAGATCGAACCGGAAACGTGCCGACGTCAATCCCAGTCCGGTAACAAAGGTGGCCATTTGCCCCCAGTCAATATTCAACTGCACGACCGAACCGTCGGGTTCCGCCCATGATGTTGTCCAAGCGCCATTGACGCTACTCATTACCGGCATGGGAGCCGGATTTGCTCCACCTCCGCCCGAGGCAATTGCAGTACACATTTGTACGTAGGTGGCATAGTCGCCATTCACGCTGCCCGGCTTAGTGGTTGCCCCATAGAGTCGACCGATCGCGCCCGCATATTCGGTTACCGAATATCCACCGTTTGTTGTGTAGTAGATGGCATCGAGCACCGCGAGGAGTTCGCTACCGCCGACAATTGATCGATATGGAGTCTCACCCCGCAATTGGGCAGCCGCCTCAACTTCTCGCTTCACTGCATAGTTGTTGAAGACGGCATATCCTTCGGCAGTCAGGCACGACACGATCTTCGATTCGGTCGTGCCCGACGACACCCAATTGGCCTCGTCTTGCGAGCGCGCCGCATAGTGGCCGAACTCATGCGCGAGTTGATCGATGGCCAGCATCACCTTGGGAGACGTGGATAGATTGCTCAATGAACTCGTATCGAGTTGGATGAACTGCAAGACTCCTGGCTTCCCCGGAAAGTAGGCGCTGCCACCACCTGCTTCAATTGGCTTGGCATAGCCACTCGCCACGTTGGCTTCGTAGGCGAGCATCTGTGCCACCAGAGTCGGCGAATCGTTGATGGCGGCAAGCAGTTGATCGGTCACCACCGACTGGATGTTGGCAAACAATTCCATCTCGCGCGTAATACTCGGCATGTCGTTTCTCCCCTGATACGTTATTGGCTAGTTGCGGATTAGTTGCTGTGGCCGACCCCGATAATGCGGGCGCATCTGCGTAGCTGAAAAACAATGCTCACTCCCTGGTGCATGACATCATTTGAATACGAGATATGCTCGTAACGCCCTTCGGGGTGCTGGAGTTCCCGGAGCGTCCTCTCATGATCCAGCGTTCCGTCGGGTTTCCAGTAATGCCTGATTACCGGGCGACCGACCACATAGCGGTCGCCCAATACGGCATGGGCGTCTTCCAACTGCACGCAGAACATTTCATGTTTGATGTCGAGCTCAAGTGTTGCGTGCTTACGTCCTCCCTCGTCGGCAAGCGGCGGCCCGATTCGATATGAAGCCTTCGTCAGGTATTCGGCTTGCTGCGATTTGAGTTCCAAGTCGGTTCCGGGCAACGGCCGTTCCCGGGGCCTCATTTCAATGCGCAGCAAGCGCGTAACCGTCTCCGTATCTTCGATGTCGACGTTCTCCATGATGTACTTGACCGTTTCGAGGAGGCGACGCGGCGTCCAGTCGTCGGCACTCAACTTTTGGCCGTCGGCGAGCGCATTCGCCGACGTCGTTATCGCCAACACGACAGCGACAACGGCATGCAGCCATTTGGTTAGTTTCATGCGGCATCCCTCCACACCCCATCATTCGCCGTCCCGCCAACGCCGACTTTTGAAAATCTAGCTCTCTTGCACCTCTGCGCCAACTCCGCCCAATTCGCCAGTTGATCGGGATCCGCCGCCACGCCATGAAAACGTGCCCGCATCACCAAGCCGATCAATCCCGTATCGGGCTCGCGACTTTCTTGTCCGGATGAATTATCACTTCCTTGTCCCGCGACCAAAGAGAGATTGGCGTCGGTCATAGACGGCATTCCGCGCAACAACTGGCGGGCACAACTGGCATTACTGAATCCTTTTCCACGAATTTCCAACGAGCCCAAGCGAGCGATACCACTGCCTTGGGCAGGGTTAAGTAGGATAGGGAATTTAAGGCCGTAGGACTACTGTCAGAAATGACAGGTAGGAGATGGGTTCCCTTCCGCTGCCGGGCTTATGGGGGAGAGATTCATTCGGTACATCACTCCTGAAACACGAATCATTGGTTAATTCGCTTTCATAACGGCAGCCGGGTTAGCGGGTTGTATTGACCTTGCCATTGATTACCTGTCTGGGACGGGAATTCCCGCGTTCCAGGCGTGATGCCCTTTGGGCCGTACAGCAATCAGTTGAAAAGCGGCGCCTATGGCTTGCGGTCAAATATTAGTTGTGGCACACCTTGTCCAGAAAGCTCGTCAAGGACGCCCAAACGCTTGCCGGATACCTTTTCGAGGCTTACGCTACGGTGCTCACTCAGGAAGAACTTGAGCTGTTCTTTGGTGCAGAGGAAGGAAGGCATCCTGCGCTGCCTGTGGATCGCGACCAGATCGGGAGGTGACCGAGACACCCCGGGAATCCGGAGATGAGTCACTCCGTGTAATGGGGTATCCCTATTCCAACAACCCCATCTGCATTGCAAGGACGGCGGCTTGCGTTTTGTTCTCTGCGCCTAGTTTTTGCATGGCATTGCCCATATGAAAATTGACCGTGCGTTCCGACAAACACAGAGATTTAGCCATCTCGCCAGAGGTCTTTCCACCGGCAGCCAGGTGCAACATTTCGATTTCTCGTTCAGTCAACTGGATAACCAACTCGTTCTGATGTCTGGCGAGGAGCGTTCGAAACAGCATGCCATGTGCCACAAGGGCCAGCCACTGCATCACCTCGAGTTTTTCAGCCAACTCCTCCGCGGTAATTACGCCTTCACCACGGGACAGGGTGAGAGCGCCAAACCGTCCGTTTGTATCCCGGAGCGGCTGGGTCCAGCCATGATTGAAGCCCCCATCTCTGGCATCACGTGCCAGAGCATCAGAGGAATCCTGTTCAAACAAGGACGGCGACCAGACCAAAGGCGAGGCATTCGCCCTGGCATGCTGAATAGTCGGATCAATCAAAAAATATCCGTTACGACGATATCGATCCTGCCACGACTTCGGATAGTTGTTCAGCATGACAACCTGCAACTGCCTTCCCTGCGCAGGAATCCCGATCAAATATCCACAATGCTCGAAACCAAGCTGTTCTGCCTGACAAACCAGACCATGGAAGAATTCTTCCTGCACATTACCAACATAGAGCAAACGCGGCGGAACCCGATGCGCGGGTTTATGTGTAAGTTCTGTCACGGAATGGCTGAATCAGGCGTCGGTGGTTGCAAATGTCCATGCAATGGTATGCCTTATAACGGCAAGGCCAGTCTGCGTCAACCCCCGTGGCTATCTGAATCGGCAGCAGATCAATACAATGCGTAATCAATGAGTTCTACACATAAATTGGCAAACCGCGACTGGTCCTACGATTACGAAAGCCTTCCGTATGTCTTTAGCGATAACGACTGTCAGCGGGTCGCCGACCGCCTGCAGCAACGATATTCTGCGTTGGCTAAACAGTGGAATCCGGAAATCAATTCCGAGTGGACTTGTAGGCTATATCTGGCTGCAAAACTAGTGATGAGTGCCACGCTCCATGTCAATTCAGCCAGCTATGCGGAATCTCGCAACCTGCGTGTCGTACTTCCTTATCTGCATTATTACTCGGTCTTTTGCCACTTGCAGGGAATGATACGCGAGGGGCATGCCGAGGATTTCTTTGGTATCTGGAGCTCACGCCAGGATAACCCGTCCGGGCAGTTCGACCCCAATGCAATGCAGCAGATCATTTTCGAGATCCCATGAAGCCGATGCCTACCGCTGGTTCTACCTACGACAGAAGTTCCCCGACGCTGACGCCCAGAGCAATTGCCAGCTTCTCAATGTTGTCGATTGAGATATTCCGGCGACAGGATTCGACATGAGCGACAAAAGTTCGATGAAGTTCAGCCTCAAGCGCCAGATCTTCCTGCGACCAGCCCCTTTCGGCACGAATTCTCTTGATGTTTCGCGCCAGAATCTGTCTGGCGCCAACAGTGGATGGAGTAGCAGTCATGGCGACCGCATGGTTTCATCATGCTGCTTTTGCGTCAGCCGTGTTTATGTCACAATGGCCTATATTTTCGGTGGTTGCTCATTTTTGAAAAACAGGCGAGTATCGTGCCGAAATTCCAATCCGCCACGGTTTTATCTGTTTATCGCACGATGACTTCCGCCCGTCTTGCACTAAAAGATCGCCTGTCGAATGCACTCGAGATGGCTATTCGAAATGTGGAGTACTTCGATCGGCGCCGTATTCCCCTTGGAGCGATTGGAATCATTGCCTTTCCTCTGTATTACTACGTCTGGACCTACCTCTTTCCGCAGCTTTACGAAAACCTGCCCATGAGACTCTTCGGCTCTGCGCTTTTCGTGCCACTCGTTTTCACCCAATACTGGACACCCAGTCAGAGACGGTACCTGCCGCACCTCTGGTACTTTGCGCTGCTGTATTCCCTGCCGTTCTTCTTCACTTTCATGCTCCTGAAGAACAACAGCACGGATGTCTGGATCGCCTCGGCACTCGTGGCTCTGTTCGCAATGGTCTTCCTCCTGGACTGGGCTTCACTGATCGCGCACTTTACTTTAGGCACCATCCTCGCGTGGCTCGCCTATGTCCTGACGACGGACACATCCCACGTATCGTTAGGCAGCATCACTTACCTGCCAATTTTCATTTTCGCAATCGTACTGGGCGCCGCAGCAAACTATGCGTCGTTGATGGTCAGGGTAGAGCAAGAACGTGCAATGATCTCAACGGCCAGCAGTATTGCCCACGAACTACGGACCCCCTTACTGAGCATCTCGACAACGGCAATTGGTCTTCGTGAGTTTCTACCCAATTTGATAAAGGGCTACGAACTTGCCAAATCCCAGAAACTTGATGTCCCACCGATCCGCAGCATTCAGCTCGACTCCATCAGAAACGCTCTCGGACGCATCGAAACCGAAGCAGCACACTCGAATGCGATTATCGACATGCTGCTGGTTAATGCCCGTCAAACCCGACGGGAAACCAACGACCTAGTCGAGTGCTCCATCCGCCTTTGTGTCGAAACTGCGATCGCACGCTATCCGCTCACAGACGCAGAGAAAACCCGTATTACACTTGCACTGGATACCGATTTCCAGTTTCTCGGTAATGAGTTGCTGATGGTCCATATTTTGTTCAACCTGATCAAGAATGCACTCCGACACATAGCCAAGGCTGGCAAAGGGGACATCACGATTCGCGCTCACCCATCCGGCACGGGCAATTATCTGGTATTCAGGGATACGGGAATGGGTATCCGGCCCGAGTTGCTTACCCATATCTTTAGCCGTTTCTATACCTCGTCCGACGATAGCGACAGTATTCTGGGAGCGGGCATTGGCCTTGCTTTTTGCCGCGATGCCATGACTTCCTTTGGTGGCACCATTGAGTGTCGCTCCACCCTGAACGAATTTACCGAATTCGAACTTTACTTTCCCACCATATGAGACCGTACGCAATACCTCCCTTTTTCTTCCCGACAACTGTCGCTTTTGTTGATGACAGCAAATCCTTCCTGGAGAGCATCGCACTTGGGCTAAATTCGCGCCTTGCCTTTCGGCAGTTCGATTCGCCGTTTTCGGCGCTGATTGCGTTGAATGGCAACACGGCAATGCCCCCGATGGTCGAGGATTTCTTTTCCCTTTACCGTCACCGTGGTGAGTGCAACTATGCGCATCATGTGATTGACGTCAATCTGGACAAGATTCACAGGGAGGTACACAACGAGCAACGGTTCGAGCAGATATCCGTCGTTGTCGTCGACTATGACATGCCGGACATGAACGGCCTCGATTTCTGCCGGAACATCAAGAACCCCGCAGTCAAAAAGATTCTGCTGACCGGAAAAGCCGACGAGCAGATCGCAGTACAGGCGTTCAATGAGGGGATTATTGACCGGTTCATACGCAAGCAATACCCCGATGCGATGTCCCTCCTCAATAGTGCCATTACCGAGCTGCAGGCCAGCTATTTGCGGCAGCTAGAGGATGCATTACTCAAGGTACTGGCGGTTGGCTCGCACATGTTTCTCTTCGATCCGGTATTTGCCCAGCGCTTCACCGAACTTCGCAACGAGCTGAACATCGTCGAACACTATCTATCGTGTTTGCCGGATGGAGTCTTGATGCTTGACATGTCGGGAACGGCGCATCTGCTGATCGTGCAAACGGAAGAGATGATGCGCGGGCATTATGAAATTGCCGACGAACAAGCAGCTCCCGAGGATTTGCTGAAGCATTTGAGCAGCCGTCGCTTCATTCCCTATTTCTGGAAAACATCCGGAAATTACTCGCCGGAGTACGACGACTGGAAGTCATACCTTTACCCGGCGTCCGAATTCAGAGGCAAGGACGATGACTGGTACATGTATACCGTTGTCAAGAACCCGCCGGCATTCAATCTGAAGTACGTTTTCAGTTACAACGATTACCTCGATCAGTTGGACAGCGAAGGCAGGCAAGGTATTCCGGGGCGATAACAAGGGTGTTGCCCCGCCTCCGGACTGGACTGATCAAGCCTGCCGACGGCGAAGATTTATTCCGCCGCCGGCTGAGCGCTTGAACTTAGGCGGCCACTGAGTTCTGCAGGGGCATCTGTTTCACGGGAGCAGCCATGGACTTGTCGGCTCCCTGTTGTCCCTTGTTCCGGTTCATCCGCCGTGTAGATGGCCAGTTCGCCAGATCTACTTCATCCCTAATATCCCGACACACATGTATGAGACGTTCGATGTCGGCATCGGACAACCCGGCGTGAATCGAGAAGCGGATCAAGGAACGATTTTTGGGCGTCGCCGGGGCAATAAATGGCGAGCCAAAGATTCCCCTGGATTCCAGAGCATCGCGCAGAACAATGGTCTGCTGTTCCGTCCCCGCCTCAAGCGAGACGATTTGCGATTCGCTCCCATTCAGGTTGTACCCCAGAGACTCAAGTTCCTGCCGTACCCTAGCGGCATTCTCGTGGAGCCGCTGACGCCGCCAGCCTTCCTGCTGGATCAGCGTCAATGTCGCGCTCAACCCGGCGACATCATGAGGCAGCAAGGTGGAGCTGAATACTGCCGGGAAGGACTCGAACTTGAAGTATTCATTGAATCGCTCCGAGCATGCAATGTATCCCGCACGACCGGCAAATGCCTTGGCAAGGCTGGCGGTTCTGAAATGAACCCGGTCTGCCAATCCCATCTCGACCACCAGACCCTCTCCGTTTGGCCCATGCGTACCCAATGAGTGGGACTCATCAACGACAAACACACATCCTTGCGCGTCGCAGATATCGGCGATTTCCATCAGCGGAGCTATATTCCCGCTGGTGCTATAGACCGAATCAACGACGACAATTCCAGGGCCATTGCGCAATACCTGGCGCTCAAGGTTCTCAACGTCATTGTGGTGGAACGGGACAGGCTTGGCCCCTGCCGAACGGATTCCCTCCCAGAGCGACATATGCGCCATCATGTCGGCGTACACGGGAGTTTGATCGTTCGCTATGCACTGAATCAATCCTGTATTGGCTGTGTAGCCCGACTGGCAGAGCACGCCGGATTCTGCGTGCATGAAGTGTGCGAGCCTTTGCTCCAATTCCAGCTGAGGGCACGGTCCATGCAGAAATACCCCCGACATCAAGACGCCATTGCCGTCATGTTGTAGGCTTTCTATCATGGCATTCAGGATCGACGGATGGCGCGCAATGGACAAGTAGTCGTTGCTCGTCAGCATCAGGGCTGCGGAATCAGGAATCTTCCCGCGCATGATGTTCCCACCATGCCAAGTTTCCTGGACTCGCTCACGGTAATACCTTTCGACACGCAGCGTAACGTAGTCGGGTAGTGCTGCATTACGGTAGTTTTGGACGGGACGAAGGGTGGTGACGTTGCTTTTCATGGTATGGCTTCCTTTCAGTTGTGATGAACAAAGTGGTACTGCCATTTCATTTTGTCCTATTCCAACCGAAAGAAAACCAAGCTAAATCGTCAACCTATCTAAGGTCATTGATTCAGCCATCCGTTATCTGCATGTCGTTGCGAGAGATACTTATATGACGAACGACATAAGCAGCCGCACATACCGGACTCGCCTGTTAGTTATTACAGGTTTGCATACAGGGCAAACTTAAGGATCGGGACCGGACCTTATATCCAATACCCGGAGCTTGCAGGTTCCAGAAGAAAAGCAAGCGGAAAGAGTTCCATATCCCAAACCTTGGCGACGCCGCGCAATCTACTCAAAATGCTCAACGGCTGGCGCTTTGAAGGTTTGTCCTGGGAGCACTGCTGGGCAATGCCTATGACGCAGCGGAACAGGGGTAGCGCCTTTGGCGCAGCCCCTGCTGCCGTTTTCCGGGCTATTTTCCGCGCATGTCGTAACTCACCGGGCCGTTCCGGTAGTCGGTCAGGGCCAGCCAGTCGGCCGGGTAGCCGATGGGTATGGCCGGGGCGTTTTGCGGACGGATGGGCGGCGGGTTGATGTAGCCGTCGGAATATTTTGCGATCAGCATGTCCGCCAGATCCCACCAACGGGCGAGGATCTCGTTGGCGTTCTCCTCGCACGCCGCGGCGAGCCTGTCGCGGTCTTCGCTCGTCGCGAACGCCTCGTCCCATTCACGGAGCCGGTGCGCCTGCATCTCCTCCAGCATTTGTTGTAGCGGCTGGACGTCCACCCGGCAGATGCGTTGGTAGTTGAGCCTGGCCCAGTTCGCCACGAAGTCGAAGGCCCACCAGGCGGCGGCCCGTTCGAATTTCTGGGGATCGCCAATCTGGTAGGCGCGGGGAAGATTGGACACCTTGGCGGGGAAAGGCGAGAAACATGTGGTGTAGGCGACATCCGGCCCGAACCAGACCACGCCCTTGGTAAGTTCGGGCGCCGTTGGCCGCGTCTGGGCGACGTAGACATAGCCTTGGTAGAAGATCGAAATCGCGCGTTCCCATGCGCCATACAACGTCTGGCCCTTGGTGACGTTGTTCTGATTGCCGTCGTAGGGACCGATGTAGCGGTTGGGATCACCGTAGGGGCCGGCCGCGACGCCGCGAGTCAGGTCGAACTGCGTGCCTTCGTAGTGGTCGCGATAGAGGGAAAAGACATCCCGCGTTTCGAGCTTGGTCTTCGGCGCCACCGAGAAGGGGTAGTCGGTGGTGTAGCTGCCGCCACTCACCCAAGGGCTGAGCCCCAAGTCGGGATTGATCCGGTCGAACATGCGCCAGACCCGGCGTAATGAGTAATAGGGGTGGTTGTATTCCCCCCAGCTGACGGAGGCCAGCCAGTCTATCGGTCCATTTTCCGGGTCAGCCCAGCCGACCTTCTTCAAGCCGGGCAAAAGCAGCTTGGAAAATATCTGGTCCGGATTGCCTTCCGCGACCTGCCGGATACGGAACTCGTTGGCCGCCACGAACACGGTGCCGTCCGGCACGCGCTGGGCCACCCAGGCGGAGTGGAACTGATCATCCGGCAGGGCGCACATCTCGAACACCCAGCCCTCGTGTTCATCAGCCACCAAAAGCGTCTCCCCGGTCGAGAAATAACCGTATGTATCGATCAGGGAACCCATCAGTTCGATGGCTTGCCGCGCCGTCTTGCAGCGTTCCAGGGCAATCCGCGACAGTTCCGCGCTATAGAACAGGCGGCAATGGGTGCCCTTACTGGCGGCTTCCTCCGCAGTGACATGGTTCGGCTCGTATTTCGCGCCGTTGGTGCATTCGCCGAACATGAGATTGTGCTCGTTCATCACCCCATAGTTGCCGTCGAAGTAGGCGTAGGTGTGCTCGATTTGGGGGATGTGGCCGATGATCGGCGTCTCCGGCCAGCCGGGGGTGTCATAGCCCGGCCCCCGGTCCTGGCTCACGATGCGGGGATAGCAGACGTTGGTGTTGTCCACCACACCGCGCGTACTACCACTGGCGTGGTCCTGGCTCGGGACGAAAACCAGCCTTTGGTCGGAAAGCTCGTCGTCATCGGAATGGGTGACCATCATGGAGCCGACCACCGTGGCTCCCTTGGTAAATATCATTGTTGTGCACATTGATCCATCTCCTGTTCCTTCTGTGTTTGGGCGCATTCCCCGGCCCGTGCCGGGAAATGCCGCCGGGATCAGACCGCGGTAGCGATGACGGTGCCCATCTTCGTCGGGTTCTTGTCGTTCCGGTGCGTCACCGCCTGGCGTGCCCACTCTTCCAGGAGTACCCGATCCTTCTGGAAGATCATCATGTGCGTCGAACCGCCGAATTCGAAGCGGCCGATCTCGGTGCCGCGGCGGATGGGAACGGGATCGGCACCCTCCCCGACGATAAAGGTGCTGGGCTCGATCACGCAGGTCGATACTTCGACCATGCCGATGCAGATGAGCGCGACATAGCCGCATTTCTTGTGTTTGAAGATGAAGACGGCGCGGGCGGCGACGTGGCCCAGGTAGGGCTGGGACTCCGTCCCCTCCCAGGTTCCCTGGTCTTCACCCTGGTCAGGGCGCTGGGCGAAATAGGTGCCCGGCTCCACCCAGGAACGCACCAGTTCACCATCCAGAGGCGCATTCCAGCGGTGGTAGTGCGTGGCGGAGAGAAAGCCCTGGTAGAGCTGGCCGCCCTCGAAAAGCTTGGCCCACGGCTGCCGTCCGCCGAACAGGTCGAGCAGCGAATAGGGAATATCCTTGACCCAGAAATTGCTTTCCAGCTTTAGGTCGTTCGCGTAGCGCCAAGGTGTGGTTTCGCAGCCGATGTCGATCTGGGTTTCCGGATTGCCCTGGAAGGGTCGTACGCCGGGGAGAAACTTCCGGATGAAGAAAGAATTCCACGAATCGAAGCCGTAGCCGGGCTGCTGCGGATCATGCTCCATTTCATTCCAGACACCGGCTTGATGGGCGGCCGCGGAGATCCAGGAACCCGGTTTCTCGGGATCGTTGATGTCCAGCTTGTCCAGAGAAGAGCAGCTCTTGAGGAAAGTGTTCCAGGCGTCGAGTACCTGCTTGAATTGCTGGTTGAAGGTCGCATCATGGAACAGCGCAGCACCGGCCTTGGTGCCCATGGCCACCGCCAGGAAACCGTTCATCGGCGTGCCGACCTGAGCCGTGGTGTTGAAGGATGGCGAAGTGGTAATGATTTCATTGAGAATTTCGAAGAAGCTGTCATAACCCTCGATCCAGATAACGTCGCCGTCCGTCTTGATCTCCTTGCGCGTCTCGTCGGGAAGCCCGGCCACATAGGCATTGGCCTGCTCGATCATCGAGTTCAGCCACATTCGGTACACGCCGTGGCCGGTCACCCACGCCTTGAAGTTCTGCATCACGGGCTGCAACGGCGCCAGCGTGCCGGCCTTCTTCCTGGCGGCGATGTGGTCGCGGAGCGGAAGAAGGAATTTGGCGGTGGCCCAGACGCGGTTGGGAACCCAAAATCCCATCTGGATAGGCCCCGCGTTTCCTAGTGTGAGATGGGCGGAACGGCTGCTTTCGTAACGCGCCTCGTCTGATGACTTCTGGGTACGGCTGGTCTGGCTGGTCGAGCGAGTCATGCTTTCCTCCATTGATTGATAGATATCGGGAAGTTCGCCAAGACGTCGCGCAGCAGCGTCAGCAGTCGCTACGTTCCCCTGCATTTATTCTTGGCCAACGACGCTGTAGAAAAGTCTTTCCACGCCCGCATTCTGCTGCGCGGCAGCGGAATAATCAATCTGTCATAAATAACAGGTTGCCATTGTCATCACACACCACAAACCAGACCACGGCAGCCCGCTTTTTTTAACCATCAGAACGACCTTGCAGGTGGGCCGACCATGCTGCTGAAGGTAGTTCTCTTTGCCTACGCAAACGAGGCATCTCTCACGCTGAAGACCGCAAGGGCGCCAAAGGCAGCATCCGGAAGATCAACCGCACCAGACAACCAATCCGCCAAACTGGGTCACCTCAAAGGGCATCATCCATGGCTATTGCAGTAGCAAAAGGGCGAGGAAGGTCTGAATCCCGCGTAGCGGCCTGAGCAAAAAAGTCGGCGCTGGCGAGACGGCCCAAGTTGCTCATACCTGTCATTTCTGACAGTTACTTTCGTTGCTGTAGTTCGATATGCTTAAGACAAGTTTCAATTTGCCATAGTGCAAGCAGTAGGCATATCCATGCCTCATCACAATCGAAAGATAAATCAAGATTTTTCCAACCACGAAAGGACTGACCATGGACTACTCCAGCATCTCAAAACGTTTCGCTCTCGCTATTGGCATAACGGCAAGTTTCGCTTCGCCATCCTGGGCCTGTTCCGGCGACAGCCCCTTCATTGGCAGCATCTGTGTCGTGCCGTATGTACGCGGCTGCCCAACTGGGTTCGTGAAGGCTGACGGCAGATCTCTCCCCGTCAATCAGTATCAGGCGCTGTACAGCCTGATCGGCAACATATTTGGCGGCAATCAACAGAACTTCAACGTGCCCAATCTGAATGGACGTATGCCGGTGGGCGTAGGTCCTGCAACGCAATTAATCGGGCAACCGCCAACAACTGCCGTCTCGCTCGGCCAAAACCGTGGTGCAGAAAATACCACGCTAACAGCAAACCAATTGCCGGTGCATAATCATTCGGCAACCTTTACACCGACGACCGGACAACAAGCGGTGACAATTCCGGGGCAGTCAGGCTCCGGTGCAATCACAGCGACCGCCGCCACCGATATCGTGCCGGGCAACAGCGGTGTGGACCCCGCCCCGAACGTATCGAATTACTACCTGACCGGCGTTACGACCGCAGCAGCAGGTCCGGTGACTACAAACGTTCCCGGTACTGACAAGTCCACCTTGATCGGCACGCATGTAACGATTAATACATCAACCTACAAACCGTCTGTCGATGCGCAGACGGTCAACATCAATGTCGTTAATGGCGGATCGGTGGCTGTCGGCGCGAATCCAACACAAGGGGTAGGAGTGCCCACTTTGCCACCGCAGCTCGGACTGTATTACTGCATCGCGACGCAGGGCTTATATCCAATGTTCGATTGACGAAATTCATAGCGAAAGTGTGATTGGCATTTTCAGATATCGGTCGGCGAAGTTGGCGAGATGTCTGGAAATGCCGCAATGCAGATTCTTACGAATGGCAGATGCAGTCGATGACGGTATAGACCGAGTTCATCTTGGCAATTCTGGCGCACTGTTCATATGTTCCCTACTTCCGATAGCAGCCCTACATCATGAGCACACATTTCCCCGTGACTGGTAATTCAAAATCACCTTCCACCGCCGACTTGGGCGCGTCATCCGCCGGGATACGCGAAATCGCCTTCATCGATACCGCCGTTGCCGACTGGCAAACCCTGGCAGCAGGCATCCGTCCCGATGTCGAAGTTGTCTTGCTCGACGGCAGCCGCGACGGCCTCACGCAGATGGCCGAATGGGCGCAAAGCCATACCGGCTACGACGCCATCCATGTGCTGTCGCACGGATCGGAGGGTTCGGTGCGACTGGGCACGCTCAGCCTGACGGCGGGCAATCTGCATGAACACACCACCCATCTGGCGACCATCGGCGCTGCGCTGACTGCCGATGCCGACATCCTGCTCTACGGCTGCGACGTGGCGGCCGGTTCGACAGGCGAGGCTTTTATCAACGCGCTGGCGCAGGTGACACAGGCGGACATCGCGGCTTCGGACGACACGACCGGCGCGGCTAGCCAAGGTGGCAACTGGAATCTTGAAGTAATCCATGGCCCAATTCAGGCAGAACCCCTCGAACTGTTGACTTATTCCGGCTTGCTGGCGGATGCAACATTCGATTTCGGCACAGGCGCGGATATCACACCCGGCGCCAGCACACAAACATACACGAGCAACAGCGAAACCATCACGTTTACCGTCACCAGTGGCACTGGCAAGCTCTATTTCGCTCAGGACGCAGCGAGCACGGGCGGTAGCGGCATTCTGGGCGGCGCCGACTTCGCCAACATGGCTGGCCGTGTTATGTCCACGAATGTCGGCGACGACGTGGTGAATACCGTTCGCATCAGCGTGACGGGCAAGACATTCAATCTGACGAGCTTCAACTTCTTCGACTTCAATGATGCGGGAGCAACGATTACGTTGACCAGCAACAAAGGTACGACGACTTTTGTCGCCAATACCGGAACCACGGCCAACTCTATCAACTTGTCGGCCAACGCAAACTTTCAATCGGTTACGTATGTGGATTTCACCAGTAGCGACGGAGGATTCTTGCCGTTGTTCGACAACGTCGCGCTGACCAACATCACCGCCCCTAACGCCACCCCCACGCTGACCACCATCAGCACACTGAGCAGCGCCACCGAAGACACCGCCTACAGCATTACTTACGCGGACCTGCAGGCCGCCTCCAACTACGGCGACACCGACGCGGGCGACCCCAGGCACTTCCGTGTTGAAGCTGTTTCCACGGGCAACCTCTACACCGACGCTGGCTTAACCACCCAGGTGGCGGCGGGCACCACACTGCTCAGCACAGGCGGTACCTGGTACTGGAAGCCAGCAGCCAACGCCAATGGCTCGGCCCTCAACGCCTTCACCGTTAAAGCCTGGGACGGCACCGCTGCCTCCACCACCGCCATACAGGTCAAAGTTGACGTCAGCGCTGTCAACGATGCCCCGGTTCTCAGCGGCAACGGCACCTTGGCGGCTGTCAACGAAGACACTGCCAACCCCGCCGGGGCCGCGCTCAGCGCCTTGGGCATCACCGCCAACGACACGGCTGACAGCGGCAGCATCAGCGCCTACGCCATCATAGGCAATACCGCCAATGCAGGCACCCAGGGTGCCTGGCAATACAGCACCAACGCCGGTACCAACTGGTATGCCATTGGCACTGTGGCAGACAATGCCACCGCCATGGCCTTGTCGGCAAGCACCTTGCTGCGCTTCGTACCCGTGGCCGACTACAACGGCACCCCGACGGCACTGAGCATCCGTGCGCTGGACAACAGCTACGCTGGCGGGTTCAGCACCGCCGCTGGCACCGAGACGCGCGTGACCGTCAACACCGGCAGCAATGGTGGCAGTACGGCCATTTCTGCGGCCACTGCCAGCATCGGCACCAGCATCACGGCGGCGGCAGATACACCCAGCGTCACCAGCCCGGCGGGCACCGAAGACACCGACAGCGGTGCCATTGCCATCACCCGCGCCGCCGGTGACGGGGCCGAGACCACGCATTACAAAGTGACCGGCATTACCGGCGGCACGCTGTACTCCGATGCGGGCTACACCACAGCAATCAACAACAACGACTTCATCGCCAGCGCCGGGGCGACGACGAATGTCTATTTCCGCCCCACGGCCAATGGCAACACCACCACGGGTGGCAATGGTGCGTTTACCGTGCAGGCGTCCAAATCGAATGTTGACGGCGGGCTGGGCGGTGCTACGGCAACATCCACCATCACGCTGGCCGCAGTGGCCGACACCCCCGCAGTGACCAACGCCACCACGGCTGAAGACACCCAGTCGGCCTCCGGCCTGGTGCTCAGTCGCAACGCGGGCGATGGTGCAGAGACCACGCACTTCAAGATCACCGGCATTACCGGCGGCACGCTGTACAAGAACGATGGCACCACCGCCATCAGCAACGGCACATTCATCAGCTTTGCCGAGGGCAATGCGGGATTGAAGTTCACACCCACGGCCAACTCCAATACGGCAGGGGCCTTTACCGCGCAAGCCTCTTCCAGCGGCGTGGATGCCGGACTGGCGGGCAGCACGGTCAACGCAGCCATCACCATCACCCCGGTGGCCGATACGCCCAGCGTCACCGCAGCCAGCACCACACCCGCCACGCAAACCACCAGCGGCCTGGTGCTCAGCCGCAATGCCGCCGACAGCACGGAGGTGACGCACTTCAAGATTACCGGCATCACCAACGGCAACCTGTTTCAGAACAACGGCACGACCGCCATTGCCAATGGCGACTTCATCACCTTTGCCCAGGGCAATGCCGGCTTGAAGTTCACCCCCACCGGCGGGGGCAACGGCAGCTTTACGGCGCAAGCCTCGACCAGCGGTGTCGATGGCGGTCTGGGCGGCTCCACGGTGAATGCCACCATCGCAGTGGGTGCAGCGGTAGCTAGCCCGACCATCAATGAGGATGCCAACAGCGGTGCCATTGCCATCAGCCAGGGGGGTGCAGAAACCCATTACAAGATCACCAGCATCACGGGGGGCACGCTTTTCAGCGATGCGGGTTACACCACCCAAATCACCGACGGCAGCTTTATCGCCAGCGCAGGGGCCACTACCAATGTCTATTTCCGTCCCGCTGCAGACCGCAACACCACCACCGGTGGCAACGCCAGCTTTGTGGTCCAGGCATCCAGCAGCGCTGCCGATGTCGGCCTGACCGGTAGCCAGATCACCAGCACCATCACGCTCACCGCCATTGCCGACACGCCCACGGTGGCCAGCCCGGCGGGCACCGAAGACACCGACAGCGGTGCCATTGCCATCACCCGCGCCGCAGGCGACGGGGCCGAGACCACGCATTACAAAGTGACTGGCATTACCGGCGGCACGCTGTACTCCGATGCGAGCTACACCACAGCAATCAACAACAACGACTTCATCGCCAGCGCCGGGGCGACGACGAATGTCTATTTCCGCCCCACGGCAGACCGCAACACCACCACCGGCGGCAACGGCGCATTTACCGTGCAGGCTTCCAAATCGAATGTTGACGGCGGGCTGGGCGGGACTACCGCCTCGTCGACCATCACGCTGGCCGCAGTGGCCGACACCCCCGCAGTGACCAACGCCACCACGGCTGAAGACACCCAGTCGGCCTCCGGCCTGGTGCTCAGTCGCAACGCGGGCGATGGTGCAGAGAC
>SXGT01716635.1_pt1 | contig 23100 bp, 25 predicted proteins | sample 3176221 | NCBI WGS metagenome assembly SXGT01 (sample SAMN11356862, study PRJNA531348) | freshwater metagenome | isolation source: freshwater sample F1-120 | place: China: Fuxian Lake, Yuxi | collected 2017-12-25
CGTGACGGCGTTGTCGATCCCGGCGAGGAGGTAGCAGTAGGTGTTCGTCGGCGCGACCATCGTCACGAACACGGTCCCGCCCTTGAACTCGGCGGGGAGCGTGATCTCGAAGTAGTCGGCGTTCGTGCTGCTCTTGCGCCATGTGAGGCCGGTGCAGGCGAGGTAGGCGTGGCCCGAGTCTTCGGTGTTGACCGTCGTCCCGAACCCGCTGTAGGTGACCGTGCCGCTCGTGCTGTCGTAGACCATCGAGGCCTGCGCACGAGCGACGAGGGTGCGGAGGTGATGCTCGAACGTGTCGCCCGTCAACCCCGCGCCGTTCGCTGGCCACAGGCGCAGCACGTCGTTGTAGCCGTAGTCGAAGACGTACAGGCCCGGGTTCGCCTTCGAGGCGGGTCGGGTCGGGATCCCCGAGTGCGACCCCGAGCGCGGGGCGTACCAGTGGTTCGGGTAGAGGAACCGGAGCCAGAGCCCGAGGCCGCTCACCCCGTTCACGTCCGCCGCGCTGCCACCATGCGGGCTGCAGAGCTGCGCACCTGACTTCCCCCACCCGACGACGTCGGGCGCGTTCAGGACGCTCGCGACGCGACGCGTGAAGTTCCCGGTCGGTTCGGCCGCGTCCGCGCTCGCGGTCCCACCGCCGCCGAGCTGCGTGTAGGAGTGCCCGCCGGTGATGACCTGCCCGTACCCGGACGGGTCGGCCGACAAGGTGATCGTGTCGCCGGCGTCGTCGACGACTTTCTGCACGCCGGTCCCGGCTTGGAGTGCGGTGCCGATGATGTCGCGGACGTCTTCGGCGCGGGGCTTCGTGGTGACTTCTGCCCAGGCCGCTGTCTGGTATTGCTCGAGTGCTTCGGTCTGCGTGTTGACGTAGAGGTCTTTGTCGGCTGCCGCGCCGGGTCGGGCGGCGGTGTTGCCGTAGGTCGGGGCGGGCCCGGCGGGGCCGGTCGCTCCCGCCGCTCCATCGGCGCCGTCCGCGCCTGTCGCTCCGTCTGCTCCCGCTGGGCCGGTCGGGCCGATCATCGAGGTGCCCGAGCCCCACGCGCCCGCGGTCTTCGGGCCGTAGACCGTCGGACCGCTCGTGTCGATGTACCAGTCGCCGTTGACGCCGAGCCCCGCGCCGGGCGCGCCCACGCCGCTGCGTACCGTCAGCCCGTCCGCTCCGGCGGCACCCGCCGCGCCGTCCGCGCCAGCAGGACCGGTCGCACCATCGGCGCCAGCAGGGCCAGTCGCCCCGGTCGCTCCAGTGGCGCCGGTCGGGCCGATGAGGCTCGTCGACGTGCCCCACGCCCCCGCTGCCTTCGGGCCGTAGTAGGCGTCCGCGGTCGTGTCGAGATAGAAGTCGCCGTTCACGCCCAGCCCCGACGATGGGACGCCCGAGCCGTTGTGCCAGGTCTTGCCGTCCGCTCCTGTCGTGCCACCCAACGCTCCGGGCGCGAGACAGATCGTCAGGCGCGCGCCGTCCTTGTAGAGGACCGGCCGGGCGGTCTGGATCACCGCGACGCGGTCGGTCATGGCAGCACCGCCGTCTCGGCCACGTTCACGGTCCCGGCGAACAGTGTGAGGCGCTTCCCATCGCCGGTGTCGTACTTGCACTCATGCGCGTACGAGCCGGCGGTGAGGGTGAGGGACTGCTCGTCGGTCACTTCGATGTCGATCGTGCCGAGCGCCCCGCCGAGCGTCACCCCGGTCCCGGCCGCGCATTCGATCAGTCCATCGCCCGAGGGTGGTGTGCCGTTCGTGAGCGGCCGGATCTGATACCAGACCTGCCAGCCGGTCACGTCGTCGAACGCTCCGGTGAACGGCCCGTTCAGCGGGTCCGTGTCGACGGCTTGTTGCATCGTGATCGGGATCTGCAGCGTCGAGCCGCGCGTCACCTCGAGATTCAGTTCGATGGTCATCGGCACCTCACGGGGCGAAGATCTGTCGGGCGAGCGCGTGTGGGCCGGTGCTGTCACCAGTGCGGAAGATCGCCATCTTCGAGCCGGCGTCGACGTTCCGCCACCACGCATGGCCGATCCCACGAGCGCGCATCTCCGCGCGTAGGAGGTCGACGAACTTGGCGGCGCCCGCGAGATCGAGGCCGATCCCCCACTCGCCGACCCACACCTTCTTCGGGTGGACGCCCGGCATGTTGAACCAGCGTTGCATGTGTGCCTGGAACTGGGCGGCGGTCGCAGCGCCGAGCGCCGTCACCCCATCATCGACGTAGATGCCTTGCGACGCGAACCGGCCGCCCGAGGCCTGCACCGAACCGAACCCGTCCGCGTGTCCGCCACCGAAATACCAGTGGACCTCGCACATGTTGAGCGGGTGCGCGTCGATGAACGGCGCCCAGCTCCCACCGTTCGTGTTCTGGCCGGCGAGAACCATGCCGAGCACGATCCCGTCCCAGCCGGCCCGGCGGATCTCGCGTTCGAGGGTGAGGTTCACGCCGACGATCGTGTTGGCGAGGCTGGTGTCGGTGATCTCGTTCGCGGTGCCGACCGCGATCACGTTCTGTTCACTGACGGCGATCTTCGCGAGCGAGCGGACCGCGGCGAGGCTGTCGTCGCGGACCGTGTCGAGCATCACCGCGGTCGACGCGCCGGCGGGGAACGAGCTCGTGCCGGTGTGGTGCAGTTCGATCTCGACTTGGAGGCCGGCGGCGGCGGCGCGGCGGACGACGGTGAGGATCTTCGTCGTGTCGATCCCCGCGCCGAGCGTCGGTTCGATGTGGTTCCAGCGCGGGCCGACGCGGACGCCGGTCGCGCCGAGCGCACGGATCGCGTTGAAGTGCGCCTGGGGCATCGGGGTCGTGCCGCTGCTGTTCAGCCCGCCGTAGACGAGGTTCAGCATCCTCGTGTCGTGCAGGAGCGCCCGGCCCTGGCGACGTTCCGCGCGGCACGCGGTGCGTGACCGCCAGTTGACGGTCACGAGTAGGTGCCGAGGACGACCGTGCCGGTGAACGCCTCGCCCTTCTGGGTGGCGAACTTGAACGTGTCGCCGGCGACGAACTCGAGCGGGTCGTCTTCGTCGAAGACATGCGATCCGGACCATGCTGCGGCGGTCGCTCCGGGAGTGAGGGCGTCGACGGCCCACTCGTAGACGAGGCGCGTGTTGCCGCCGGAGACGAGGTAGAGGCCGACGGCGCCCGCGGTCGTCGTGCCTTGCGCGATCACCCCAGCGCGGAGCACACGGCCGGGCGAGGTCGTCGCTGTCGCTTGGATCGCGCTCGACAGGGTGCCGGTCCCGTCGCGGTTCGTGTTCGCCGTCGAGAAGACGACGGTCTTCGTCTCCTTCGCGGATGGTTGCAGGCGGTACTTGCCCATCGGGCACTCCTTCGATCGATCAGAGGATGTCGACGAGCGGGCCGAGCCCGGCGTGCGCGGTCGGCCACCAGTCCGTCCCGTCCGACGTGACGAGCTGCACCGACTCGCCGACGTCGAGCAGCAGCGCTGTCTCGCCGTCGACCGTTCCCGACGCGGACGCGACCGCGACCTGATGGTCGCTGCTGTCGGTGCGGACGAGCGTGAGCGTCGCCCACCCCGCGGGGATCGGCGTCGGCTCCAAGTAGGGGAATTCGAGGTCGCGGTCGTCGGGAGCAAGCACCTCGATCGGGCTGCCGGTCCCGTCAGCGGCGATCTTCCAGATGCCCCACCGCTTGTTGCCCTCGCCCACGAACACGTACCGGTGGAAGTAGATCCAGTCGCCGTCCGCCGACCAGACCGGCATCGAGTTCAGGTTCCCGTCACCGACGAGCGTCGACACGTTCGTGCCGTTCGCGTCCATGACCTTGATCGCGAACGAGAGCGCGCCGGTCTGCTGCAACCAGGCGATCCGTGTCCCCGCCGGGTTGTAGTACGGGTCGTAGTTGCGGAGCGCGCCGACATCGCTCGCGAGCGCACGCAGGAGCGTCCAATCACCGACGACGGTGTTGGCCGTCTCCGGGTAGCTGGTCTGGTTCGGCACGGTGTAGATGCCGTCATCGCAGACGAACACGATCTTCGTGGCGTCGGGCGAGAACGACGGGTCGACGATCCCGTTGCCGCCCGTGTCGACCGCGACCGCGACCGGGAGACTGCCGTCCACCTCGCACTTCACGAGCGCGCTGCCAGCGGCGGTGACCGCGAATACGACGATCCGGCCGTTCGCGCTCGGGTCCCATTCGGCATGGCCGTACGCGGTCCACGTGGCGGGGAGCGTGACTGGGCTGCTCGTGCCGGGCTGGCCGACCCTGAGCGTCTCGCCGGTCCCATCCGGGCGGATGGTGACGAGCTCGTGTTCGGTGTAGACGTTGCCGGCGGTCGTCCCATTCAGCGGGTAGCGGGCGACGATCACGAGATCGCCGCGCGGGCTGAGCCGCGGCCACCAGTAGCCGTACCCGTGTGAGTGGTCGCCGGTCGTGCCGTCGGAGGTGGTGAGCTCGGCGATCTTCTCGCCCGAGAGGAGCCCGCGGTTCAACTGCCGGTCGCCTCCGGTCACCCCATCGGGGGTGCGTTCGGTTGTCGACCACCACATCCGCTGTGTGAGCGGCACCGCGGGGAGGACGAGGGTGAGGTCGCCGGTCGTCGCGTCGACGAGATAGCCAGCGTGGTCGCCGTCGGGCGATGCGAGCACCGCGCTCGTGCTGATCGTGCGGAACCCGCGCGGCAGCACCGGGAGCGGGGCCTGCTCGAGGTCGATCGTCTTCTGGCGGAGCGAGCCGCGGACCCGCGAGTTCGGATGGCCGTAGACACCCGGCTCCGCCGCCGCTCCGTCGTAAGACCAGTCGGGCCAGGCGTCGTCGTTGATCTTGAGGTTCTCGCCGTAGTCCTCGGTGTAGCGGATCGCGTAGCCGTCGATCGCCGGGTTGCCGCCGCCGTTGTTGAGGCGGCCTGCGCCGACACGGACGTGGGTATTGCCGCCTTCGAGACGGACGCAGTCGCGGAGCGAGACGGCGGCGATCCCGGCGCGCTGCTCGTAGTTGACGTTGCCGATGTCGACGCCCTCCGACCCGCGGACCACGATCCCGTCGACCGGGTCAGCGCCCGCGTAGAGGTCACCGATCGAGAGGTCGAACTGGTCGTCGATCGTGATCGCGTGCGCCGTCACAATCCGGACCGCAGGCCCGGCGGCGTTGCCCGACTCGGCCTTGCACGCACCCGACAGGCCGCACTTGTTCGTCGCCTTCCCTTCGGCGCCCATGAACAGCCAGCCGCCGCCGTAGAAATTCTCGGCGGTCGCGTGCAAGAAGTCGACCTTGTCGGTGTCGGTCGTGTCGAGCCCGCACGCCATCAGGTTGTAGGAGGCCCATTCGCCGTCGGTCGTCCCGCCGTACTGGGCGCGGCAGAGCGCCTCGAACGTGGTGTCGTAGACGTTCTGCTGCAGGACCGGGACGCCGTAGTCCCACAGGACGAGGTCGCGGTGGATCGATTTGCCGACGAACCGTTCGAGGATCCCGATGTGGTGGTCGTGGCCGCCCGAGGTGCCGCCGCGCAGCATCGTGATGCCCTCGAGGAGCAGGCCGTCGACCCGGTTGTTCTGGTCGTCGCCGAGGACCTTCAGCGAGAAGATCCGTTTCACCGAAGCAGCGACACCCGAGGCGCTCGCGGTGGCTTTCGCGGAGAGCGTCACGATCGAGCCGGCGACCGCGATGATGTACGTGTTGGCGGGGATCCCCGCGCCGCTGATCGGATGGCCGACATCGGTCGAGGCTGGCGTGCCCGACGTGACCGTGATGGTCTCGCTCGCGTTGACGGTCGTGATCGTCCACGATGTCGACGTCGCCGTCCGGGTGTCTTCGAGGATGCAGTTCCCTGCACCGGAGCCGATCAGGCCGGGCCCGTCGCCGGCGGCTGAGCGGGCACTGATGAGCCCGGTCGCGTAGCGGGTCGTGCCGGGCGAGAGCCGGACCTTGAGCGGGTTGTCGAAGTTCGGTGAGGGGAGCAGCGCCCACGACGCGCCGACCGATGCGAGGCCGAGCGCGGTCGCGAGCGCGGTCGAGTTGTCGGCCGTGCCGTCGGCGATGACACCGAGGAGGCGAGCGTCGATGTAGTCGTGGTCGATGAAGTCGGTCTTCGTCGGCCCGGCGAACACGGTCGTGCCCGCGGCCCACGCGACCGGGGTCGTGCCTTCCATGCCGCGCAGGACCGATCCGGTCGACCCGCCGGCGCTACGCGCGCCGAGGAGCCAGACGATCTCGGGTTCGCCGGTCTCGGCCCGGTCGGCGTTGATGATGAGCGGCAGGATCTCGTTCGCCTTCAGGGCGGGGACGAGCGTCAAGATGCTCGCCGTGATCGTGCTCGTATCGAACGACGCCGCCGCGGGGAGGCCGGTGCCGCCGAGCGTCCCGTCGATGTTGTTCGCGCGGACTCGCTGGTACATCAGGTCGGCCCGACATCGGAGACGGAGATCTGCGCCTGCTTCGAGCTCGCGGCCGACATCGTGAACGCGGTCGTCCCGTCATCAGAGGCGAGGGTGGTGTTCAGCGTGTGGGATCCGGCCGTCCAGCCATCGATCATCGCCGAGTAGGAGACGAACTGGTCCTTGCTCGCGACCGGGACGGTGCCCGTCACCGTGAAGAGGGTGGTCGCTCCGTCCTTCACCTTCAGTGTCCACGACTTGTCGGCGGTCCCGGCCTGCACGTGGCACGACACCTTCACCTCGAGGCGTCGGCCGGCGGCGGTCGTGAACGCGACCGAGGACAGGTCCGCGAGCGTGGTCTCGCCCGTGATGCCGGACTGCGACGAATCGGCGTACCCGCGGGCGATGTAGCCCTTCGGGAGCTTCTCCATCGTCGCGGAAGTCACGCCACCCGACGTGAACGTGGGGACCGTGCGGCTGTCAGCGGTCATTGATGCACCTCACGCGAACTCGTAGATCGAATCGATGACCGACCGGACGGGGTCGTCGAGGATCCAATAGGGGATGTCGTCGACCGGTTCGAGCCGCCAGGTCGTCGTCGAATCGAGCGCCTTGAGGCGATGCTCGATCTGCGCGATGCGCGAGTCCTGCACGATCGCTGTGCCTGCTCCCGCGGGCTGGAACTCGACGGTGATCTGCGCGCCGATATCGAGCCCGTAGACCGACGGGTAGAGCGCCGCCGGCGCGATCCGCGGGTCGATCGTCACCGTCTGGATCTGGGTCTGCGGTGCCGCGTACCGGCGGATCTTCCATGCGACGTGGTTCGCGGCGTCGAGTTCCGATTCGTAGAGCAGATCGAGGTTCTCGGTCTGGCGGCCGTGTTCATCGATGCTCGACCAGTCCGTCGCCGAACGTTCCAGGCCGGAGGGAGTCGTGCGGACTGCTTCGTTGACGATCCACCGGTCGTCGGTCGGATCGAACCCGAGCTGCAGGAACGGCGACGCGCCGGTGTCGGTCAGGTCATCGGAGAGCACAATCTGCGAGGTGCGGGTCTGGTTGCGTTGCGTCCAGCCGAGCCGCTCCAAGAACCGGATCGTGCCGTCCGCCCGGACGGAAAGCTCGCCGAGTTCGGTCGCCGCGAGCTTCGCCAAGTAGGGGCCGAGCCGGTCGGTATCGACCTGGCCAGCTGCGCATTCGACGGTCCCGTCATCGATGTCGAGCATCGAGTTGGGGACACCGATGTAGTTGAGGAGCCACCGCATCCGGACTCCCGTCAGCTGCTTCGGGAGCCAGGGCCTGCGGTCGTCGAACACGATCGTCGGATCGTCGAGAACCGACAGAGACGGATCGTCGAGTGTCCACGGCCGCGCTGGAGCGAAGTCGCGGTTCTGGAGGAGGCCGAGAACATCGACCGCGCGGACCCGCACGTCCAGCGCGCGCCGCGCGTGGTTGTAAGTCTGCGGCCAGCGGGGGATATAGCCGGTGAACAGGACGTAGTCGACGCCGCCGACGACTTTCGTGACCCGCAGCCAGTTCCGTGCCTTCAGCCGGCCGTAGTAGATGCCTGCGGTGTTCGACGCGTCGAGGACCCGGGTGTCGTTCCGGAACGTGAGCTCGCAAGTACCGACGGTCGTATACCCGCCGTCGGCGGTGACGCCACGCCGGATCACGATCCCCGCGGGGTCGTGGTGATGTTCGCTCACCGTGACCCACGTCGGCGATCCGAACGGCCCGGCATCGAATCCGAGTTCGATCCGTAACGTCGGAGTCGCCAACGAGCCCGGCGGGGAGAGCACCGCGCCGACGAGCGCAGGCCCCGCGTAGGAGCCGCCGGCGTAGGGACTGCCGCCGTAGGCGGGCATCAGCCAGCGACCGCGAGCGGCAACGGCCCGTTGTCGCGCGTCCACGCCATGAGTTCGTCGACGAGCGACTGCGTGTCGGTCACTCCCGGGAGCACGAGCTTCTCGATCGTGATCGTGGTCCCGCCCGCGCCGATCTTGTCGTTCGGTGTGATGTACCCGCCGGTGCCGCCCATCGTGAGGAGCTCCGGGCCTTCCTCGCCGACGAGGTAGGTCGAGCCCGCGTCGACCGGTCCGCCGCGCGCCCGTCCATCTTCGGGTCGTCCGTCGGCGGGCGCTCCGCCGAACGCAGCCGTGACCGCCGTTGAGACGGCACCGCTCACCGCTCCGCCGACGCGCGCCGCGATGTTCGCGACGACTTCGACCGTGACTTGTGTGGCGATGCTCGAGGGGATCAGCCCGAGTTCGGTCGCGTAGTCCTCGGCCGCCTGGCGCGTGTAGCCGAGCCGGATCATCTGGTCGACAAGCTGATCGCGGTGACCGGCGAGGACGTACTTCTGAGCGATGATCGCCGCGTCGAGCCCTTCGGTCGCGAGGACCTGATCGAAGACAGCGGCAGCGTGATCTTCGGCGGCCCCGACCTGCTTGGCGATCTCGTCGCGGTTCGCTCGACCCTTCTCGGTCGTGATGTCGAGCGTGAGGCCGTTCTCCTTGACCGACTCGGTCAGCGAGTCGACCGACGCATACCAGTCGCTCGTCGCCGCCTCGAGGTCGAGTGGGAGGCCGAGCGCCTCGTCGAGCGCCTTCTTCCAATCGTCGACAGCGGTCTCCGCGTCGTTGACCGCGTCGGTCGTGTCATCGAACGCGCTCTCGACGGTGCCGAGCACGCTCGCGGTCTTCTCCTCGATGCCGACCTGCCGCTGCTTCGCTTCGGTCAGGCGCGTCACCGCCGCGTCATACCGCGCGCCTTTCGTGACCCCGGACGCCAAGAGGTCCTGGTAGCCGGCCTCGGCCGCGGCGAGCTCCGCGGAGACGTCCGCGGCGGTGCGTTCGCTCTCAGCGGTCGCGTCCCACTGCTTCTTGCTCTCCGCTTGCGCGCCGATCAGTTCGTCGATCGTGTCGACGAGCTCGCGGTTCTTCCCTATCGTCATCGACTGGGCGCCGCCGGTCTCCATGATCGCCGCGTTCAGTTCGTCGTGCGCTGCCTTGTCGCCGCCGACCGCGGCGGTGAGGACATCCCAGGCGTTCCGGCCCGACGCGAGATGCCCGGTCAGCTGGTTGAGGTCGTCGGCCAGGTTCTTCGTGGTCAACTCGTTCTCGACGTGCGCCTTGCTGTTCGCGCCGAGCACGCCGTTATCGGCGCGGAGCGCCTCGGTGAACGCGACGACACGCTGCCGAGCAGCTTCTTTCTCTTTGCCCCAGTTCGCCACGACAAGCGCACCGACCGTGAGGGCTGCGGTGACCCCGACGATCCCGGCCTTCGCTCCGGTCGGGAGATCCATGAACGCGTTCTTCGTTTCGCGGAGCTTCGGGATCAACGAACCGATCGTCCCCGCGGTGAGCAGCACCCCACCGGACACGCCGGCGAACCCGACCGTCGTCCCTTGCAGCCAGCCGGGAGCTTCCGCGAACGCGTTCACCATCCCCGTCGCCGACTGGGTGAGTCCGCGGAGCGTGTCGTTCGCCTTCGAGCCCGACGCGATCAGGGCCGTCTCGATCGAGCCCTTCAACGCCTCCAGATCGCCGCTCAGGTTGTCGAGCTGGACGCCCGCCATCCGAGACGCCGCGCCCTGATCATCGACAGCGGCCGTGTACTCGCGGACCCCATCCGCACCCTCGGACATCAAGGCCCGCGCCGCACGCACCGCGTCGTTCCCGAAGATCTGCGCGAGGGCGTAGTCCTGCTCGGCCTGCGTGAGCCCGCCGAGCTGATCGTTCAACTGGCCGGCGAGACCTTCCATCCCGATGAACTGGCCCGACGCGTCGTAGACCGCGAGGCCGAGCTCGTCCATCAGCGCCTTCGACTTGTCCGAAGGGCCCTGCAACGCGAGGAGCATCGACTTCAACGAGGTGCCAGCATCGGAGCCGACGAGCGCGTTGTCGGCGAACAGTGCGAGGGTCCCGACCGTCTCCTCGATCGAGAGGTTCGCGCCCTTCGCGACGAGTCCGCCCTGCGCGAGCGCGTCGCCGAGCTGTTGGACGTCAGCGGCGCTCTTGTTCGCTCCGGCGGCGAGGAGGTCGGCGACGTGGCTCGACTGGGAGCCTTCGAGCTTGAAGATGTTGAGGGCCTGGCCGGTGATCGTCGCCGCGGTCGCGAGGTCGAGCTGCCCCGCCGCGGCGAGGTTCAGGCTGCCGGTCAGGGCCCCACCGAGAATGTCTGAGGTCGACACGCCCGCCTTCGCCAGTTCGGCCTCCGCGGTCGCGGCCTCCGACGCCGAGAACACCGTCGCCTTCCCAGCGTCGAGCGCCGCCTGCTCGAGCGTCGCCATCTCCTCAGCGGTCGCGCCCGCCACCGCAGCGACCCCCGACATCGCCTGATCGAAGTTCGCGGAGGCAAACACCGCCCCGCCGGCCATCGCGAGAAGTCCCGCGCCCGCGACCATCGCCCCTTGGCTCACTTCACGCAGGGACTGGTCGTAGTCGCGGGACTTGTCCCGGTTCCTCGATTGTGACTGGCCGAGCTTCTCGACCTGCGCCTCGAGATCAGCGACGCGGCGCATCGCCTCTTCGGCACCTTCGACAGCGATGCGCGCCAAGATCGTGGTCTCGGTCATCGCTCACCACCTCAAGGGTTCAGCATCGATCTCGAATCGCGTTCGGCGAGGCGAGCGACGCGGTACATCTCCTGGACCGCGAGCGGGAAGCGGAGGAACGTCAGGAGGTCGACGTGCGCGCGGTCGGCGTCGAGGATCAGGGGGTATTCGTGGGGGACTTCACCGAACCGCGAGCCCGGGCCGTGGACGAGCGCGAGCGTGAGTTGTTCGCGCCGCCTCGCGCTTTTCCCGGGTCGGTCCCCGCATCGGCGATGATCGCCTGCGTGACCGCCCGCAACACTGCAGGGTGCACGAGATCATCGAGCGTCGCCGCGACGAGCGGCACCGGTTCGCCTTCGGTGGTCACGTCCCATTCGATGACGAGTTGTTCGATGAACTCCGCGACTCGCACCTCGCCGAGCCGTTCCGCGAGGCTCATCGTGTAGCTGGTCGGCCGGTAGACGACCGTGATCGTCTCCGCGCCGAATGGGATCGGGAGCGTCGCGCGGTCGCCGACCAGGTCTGCGAGGGACGGCATCAGAGCGCGGTGCGCTTGTTGACGACGACCGCCTCGATCCACTTCCCGGATGTGCTGTCGTAGACCGCGTCGAGCGTCAGCCCGTACCCGTAGACGCCGCCGTCGAGCGCCTTGAACTCCTTGATGTCCTTCACCGCGACCGACAGGTCGATCGACGCCGAGTAGGGCGTAGCCGTCCCGGCGTTCTGGTCCGAGACAGCTTCGAGCCGGATGAACTTCTTCGACGAGTTCCGCATCGCGGTGACGAAACCCATCCCTGCGGCATCGGCCTCGACCTCGAGCTCGAGGGTCAGGCCGGTCTTCTGCTCGACCTGCCCGCCGAAACTCGTGCCCTGGTCGCGGTCGATCGGGAAGAACGGCACGAACCGCGGCCCGATCTTCAACGATGCGTTGAACGCGCGGAGGAGCTGCGTCGTCCCGAGGTCCGCCCACAAGGCGTCGGCGTAGATCGACCAGTCGGTCGACAGGATCGGGATCTGATCGATCGCGGTCGGGGATGCGGTGAGCGTGATCCCGTCAGAGATCGCCTCGCCGACGAGCTTGCCCGACAGTTTCGTGTCGTTCTTCCCGACCGCGATCGTGAGTTCGTTGAGGCGGTTCCCGGCGCTCTTGTGCGCGCGGACCGCGTCGCCGTGCTCGACGGTGAGGGTCTTGAGTGTGTCGGCGGTCGTCGCGCCCGGCGAATGCGTCCAGGTGTACGCGGTCGTCGCGCCGACCTGTGCCGGCGCCGCGTAGGCGAGGAGCGACGAGAGGAGGTAGACGAGTTCGTCGTAGGTCGCGAGACCCTCGACTTTGCTCTCCGACCATTCACGGCCCGCGGCCATGATCGTGTCGACCTTGTAGCCGTTCGAGCCGAAGAACTGGTTCTCGGCCTTGACCGACGGGACGATCGAGAGCGACGGGAGCGCACGGTTCGCCGCGACGGCCGTGCCTTCGGTCGATTCGATGCCGATCTGCGTGACCTGGGTGACGCCGAGGCGCTCGGCCATGGTGGGTTCTCCCTACTCAGGGTTGGTTCAGACTTGGATGAGGAGACGCCACGTGGCGCCGAGGTGACGCCATTGGACGCCGGGTGCTTCGTTCTGGTCCGCTTCGGTGAACTGGACGGGCTGCTCGCGCACGCACGACAGGACGGTGCCGTCATCGACAGCGCCCGACGTGGCTTGGAGGACCGCGTCGATCGCGTCAGCGACCGCGGCGAGCGCCGCGTAGCCCTCTGCCTGCCCGACTGCTTTCACGGTCCAGAGCGACTCGACGAGCACGCGTGTCCCGGCGTTCATGCCGGTCGTGTCGATCGAGCCTTGATGCTGGAAGATCACGAACGGCCATGGCGCGCCTGGCGGTGCGATGTCGGCGTAGACGCCCGCCTCGCCGACGGTGATCGATGGGAGCGCGCCGATTGTCGCGTCGCCGGTGAGCGTCTCGTAGAGCCACTGGCCGGCACGCGTGAGTTCGTTGACGGTCACGGCCGGAATGCCTTGCGGAGTCGCGCGGCGAGGTTCTTCTCGGCGGCCATGCGCGCGGGCGTGACGGCGGGCCGGGCGGCCTGGGTGCGCGTGCCGTACTCGGGGAAGTACCACCACCAGACGCCGCTGATCTCGCCGACCGCTCCTCGAGTGCGTCGCCGCAACGAGCGGCGCAGCTTCCCGTAGGGAGTGTTCGCAGAGATCGCTGCCTGCATCTCGCGGGTCGTTTCGACGACGGCGGCCTGCGCGTTCTGGCGGATCGATCCGACGATCTCGGCGAGGATCTCGCTGTTGACCTCGATCTCGATCACGACTCGCCCTCGCTATACGAGATCGGGAGACCGCAATCCGTGTCGGCGATCAGCTTCAGCTTGGCGAGTTCGAGAAGCCCGAGCATCGACGTGAGCGACTGGCCCGATGTGTGATGCGATCGCCAGCCCGAAGCGCCGTCGTGGTCGACATAGCCGATCACGACCGTCATCGACTCGATCATCGCCGCCTTGTCATCGAGTTCAGGCCACGTTTCGAGGTACGCCTTGTCGTCGGCATCGAATCCGTCGGTGAAGATCATGTGAGCTCGACGACGTCGAGGGTGCGGAACAGGGCGAGCGAGCCGGAGTCGCCGACTCCGACGATCTCGAACGTGCGGCCCGAGAACACCGCGCGGTGCTTCGTCGTCACGGTCGTGTCATGCGGGACGCGCAGCGCATACCGGCGCGACGCGGACTGTCGGTCGCCGACGACCGGTTCTGTTGCTTGCGCTCCGGCGATCGTCAACATGCCGGCGACGGTCGCGACGGTCGTCCACGCGGTCGTGTAGCCGCCTGCACCGTCGGAGGTGCGGGTCGCGGCTTTGATCGCGACGACCTCGGGGAAGCTGTCGGTGGTCCCGTCACGCGCGCAGTCGAGTTCCGCCGGCGAGATCGCCATCAGCCGGTCTCGAACCGGCCGAGCGCGGTGCTCGTCGAGCTACCGCGGCGGGCCATGAACGAACGGGACTGCTCCATGCAGCCGGCGGCGATCTTCGACCGGGCGATCCGCAGGCCCTGGTCCTCGATGTCCGAGCGGCATCGGGCCTTCCCGGCCTTGATACGCCAGAGTTCCGCGGCCGCCCAGTTCAGGTCCCAGGTCGGTGCCCACTCGCCGCCGGCGTCTTCCCACACGACTGTGCCGTCGGTGAACGCCCAGCCGGTCACGATCGTCGTCGCGAGGTTCGGCCATGACGGTTCGGTCGCAGCGGTCGTCCCCGCGATCCGACACCGCCAGTACCGGCCGTCGCCCGCCGCGACAACCTCGCCGACGGTGACAGCGGTCGCGGCGATCCACGCGGCAGCGTCGCTCGTGTTCGTCGGGAGGTTCCCGGACCGGTCAGGCCGACGTGCTCGCGCGAGGTACAGGGCGAGTTCCGGCACGGTGAGCACCGGGTCCTCGTCGGCCTGAACCATGATCTGGAGTTGCGCGAGAGCGTCGGCCGGCTGCATCAGGCGTCGGGCGTGTCGCCGGCAGGCTCGTCGACCGGGTCGGCCTTGCCTTTGCCGCGGCCGCGCTTCGGCGTGTCGCCGGCAGGCTCGTCGACCTCAGCCCAGTGGTAGCCCGACTTGTCGAAGTTCGGGACCTGCACGACGTCGCCGGCCACTTCGGTGAGTTCGCCCGCGACGATCTTCTCGATCGCGCGTTCCCACTGGGCCGACCCTTCGCGGGGGACGTCCATCTCGAAGATGGTTCCGCCCTGCCCGCGCATGAACACCGTCTCGGCCGTCACGTCAGTGGCCCTGCGGCATCTGGATGACCCAGATCGAGCCGGTCATCGACGCGGCGACGTCGATGTTGATCGTGCCGTCGTCCTGGAGGAACCGGGACGTGTCGAGCACCGCGCACGCATACGCGTCTTGGGCGATGGTGATGGTCAGGTCGCCTTGCCCGGCGGCGACGGCGGGCGGGTTGTCGCCGGCCTTGACCGTGAGGGCCTTCGATCCGGCGAACGTGTTCAGCGCGACGATGACGCACTCGCCGGCCTTGGCGGTCGCCGGGATGTAGTGCGAGTTCGTCGCGTCGATCGTGGTTGCGGTCGGGGTCGTCGCGGTGCTCTCTGCGGGCGCCGTGACGGTGAGGACGGTGCGAGCCATGTGGCTCTCCCTTCATGGGTTTGGTGCTGGACGTGGACGCGTCAGAGCCCCCGGCACGATGCCGGGGGCTTGACGGGTGGATCAGGTGATCGAGGCGACGACCGTCGCGATCGCGGTCGGCCGGACGAGCTTCGCCCCGTAGACGTGGAGGCCCTTCACCGCGTCGGAGAAGCCGCTCTCCGGCCGGTACTTCTCGACCTTCACGATCTGCTCGGCGAAGCTGATCGCCGACGGGTGACCGGCCATCACGGCGTAGTCGTCGCCGGTGACGAGCGGCGCGTTGTTCGACGCCATGACGTTGAAGCCGAGCGCCCGACCGATGATGCCGTTGCGCAGGCCCTCGCTCGTGCCCGACGCGTCGACGCGCACGAACTTGTCTTCCTCGAGGAGCAGGCCCTCGTACCACGGGGGTACGACGACCCAGCGGCCTTCCTGGGGGACGTTCGCTTCGTCGAGCTTCGTCTTGAGCTTCCGGATCTGGGTGTACGCGAGCGCTGCGGTCGTGACCGACACGGTCCCGATCGCGTTCGCGGACGCAGCCCCGGAGTAGAGGCCGGCGACGAGCTGGTCGGCGAGGTCACGCAGCCCGTAGGAGGCTTCGGTCGTCGCTTCGGTGAGCGAGTCGTTCGCTTCCTGCGCGGCGTCGATGTCGTCGACCTCGAACGCGAAGTACTTGCTCTGGTCGATGAGCATCGTCCGTTCGGCGTCGGTCAGGTTCTCGGGCGTGATCGCCGTCGAGTTCCGGGTGTACGTCGCGATCGTGGGTCGGTTGATCGACCGGATCCGGACGCTGTCGCCCTTCTGCTTGATCTCGCCTTCGTAGTTCCGGTTGACGACGCCGAGCTGCGCGTAGACGAGGTTCTTCTTGAGGCTCGTGAGGATCTGGGCTGCCCAGACCTGGGGGATGAAGTTCAGCGCCATGGCGGCGTCTCCTTGGGGATCAGATGCCCATGAGCGTGTTCAGCAGCCCGGCGTTCTTGGCTGCGATGATCTGCTCGGGCGTGGCTTGGTCGAGCTGTTCCTGCGTCCACTGCGCCGGGCCGCCGCCCTGAGGGCCGCCGTTCGCGGAACCTGGCGGCGGCGTCGCGCCGGGCCGGTTGATTCCGAGGTACGGCTTCGCGGCGAGGAGAGCGTCGATCGAGGCCGCGAGGGCGGCCGTGTCGAACTCGCCGTCGGCGGTCGGAGTGAACTGATCGAGCGCGATCAACTTGATCGCGTCGTTCGGGTCAGCGAGCTTCCCCGCGGCGGCTGCGAGCACGTGGGCCTTCAGGATGACGACGTTCGACGCCGCGACTGCTTCCGCACGACCTTCGGCCCTCGCGGCCTCGATCGCCTTCTCCTGATCGGTCATCTGTGTTGCGCGCAACGCCGCGAGTTCGGTCTCGACGTCTTTCGCTCGCTTCTCGGCGTCGCGCCGAGCTGCACGTTCGGAGTCGAGAGCTCGCTTGCCTGCCTCGCCCAGTTCGGGTTCGGCCGGCGGCACCGGCGGTTCGGCCGGCGGGGTCGGGGGCGCAGCCGGTGGGGCTGCGGGAGGCACCGGTTCCGTGGGGGGAACGGCGGGGGGTGTGGTGGGCGGGGCGTCAGCCATCGCGGCCTATCTCCTGGTGTTGGCCTGGCGCGTCGCGCGCCGGGCGGTATCGGTCCGGTGTCGCGTCGCGCGACATCGGGATGCAGCGTTCAGGCTGCAGTTCTGCGCTCGAGCGTCGGGCCGAGCTCGCCGTGTTCGACGACCTTGACCTCGCGGTCGAACCGTTCTGCGGGCGGGGCCGCGCGCCGCTTGCGTGATGCGTCGCGCGCAGCTCGCTCGCGGCCCGCTTCGATCCGGTACCGGTCGGACTTGCGGTCCCATTCGGCCGCCCGTTTCTGCAGCCGGCGGGCACGAGCAGGATCCGGTTCGGTCAGCGCTTCGGCGCGTGCGGCGCTCGCGCGGCCACGGGCGTTCCTCGACTGTTCTTGGAGCCGGCCGATCGCCTTGCTGTAGGAGAGGTCCGCGGCCGTCCCGTCACGCTTCAACCGGTCGAGGAGTTCGCGGTCGATGACGAGGCCGGGGTCCTTCTCGCCGACGATCGGCACGACCGTGCACCCGCAACGCGAGTGGATCGGGAGGAGATCGCCGACGTGGTATCGCTGCGTCGATGCGGTGAGGCAGAGACTGCAGGCGTTGCCGTCGGTGACACGCCGGTATCCGACGATCCGCGGGTGGCTTGCCATCGTGTCGTTCGTGGCTTGCCGCGACGCGAGCTGCAGGTCGGTGTAGCCGGTCCGGCGAAGCCGATCCTCTCCGACGCTCATCGCGTCGAGGAACGACCGGCCTTCTGAGATCACGCGGCGGGCGGTGATGACCGGCCGTGCGTACACCTCGACGAGCGGCACACCACCGCGCAGCCCATCGATCATGCTCGCGGTGTCGAGCCCGGCGGGCGCGAACCCGGGGAGGTCAGCGACCGTCGAGTCGATGTACCGCTCGGCGAGCCGGGCAGTCTGGGCCTGTCCCGCTGCGACGGTCGCCGCTGCGCTCCCCGCGAACGTGGAGAGCTCGTCATCGTTCAGTGGACGGGTGAGCTTCCAACGCATCGCGATCGCGGCGACGACCGCGTCGGAGATTCGGAGATGCGCGGCCTGGTAGCGCCGCGCGAGCCGGACCAGTTCAAGGGGTTCCATCGGGCTCCGGGCCCGGCACCGCAGGTTCGGTCGGTGTCGCGGCGATACGGAGGAGCGCTTCGTCGAGCAGCATCGACCGGAACCGGCCGATCTGTTGCGGCGTGTATCCGGCGTCCGCCCAGAGCTGCTCGAGCGGGACGTTCAGCATGACGCGCAGCTTCCCGAGCGCGTCGATGTGTTCGGCTTCGGTCCGCGACTCGGGATCACGCCAGATCACTTCGGCGCCGATCGCTGCCGACAACCCGTCCTTTTCCTCGACGTCGCCGGCGAGGCGCATCACTTCTTCCCAGCTCTCCCCGAAGTGGCGGGCCTTCGATCGGACCTTCGCGACGAGCCCGGTCTCGGTCGCCTTCAGGCTCTCGCCTGAAGGAAAAGAGCCGGACTGGCCGAGGAGGTAGTGCGGTGGGGTGCGGGTTCGCGAGGCGAGCGACTGGACGCGGTTCTCGATCGCCTTGACGTAGTTGCCGAGGTCGGCGGCAGCGAACTGCCCGAACTTCGTTTCGGGGTCGCCGGTCGTCCAGACGCGGTCGATCGCTGCCTTGAACGGCGGCTTCTCTTCACCGGTGTCCGGGTCGACGTCGGGTTCGATGCCTGCCGCGTACCGCTGCGGGTAGGCGGCGAACTCGCTCGCGACGAGCATGTCGCACACGAGCTTGTTGATCTGGTCCTGTACCGACAGGACATCTTCGATTTCGCTGCGCGCGCTGCCGTTCGTGCGGGGCCGGTTGCGGAACTCGACGATCGGGACGACCTTGAGCGGGTTCGCGACCATCTCGTCGCCTGCGCGCGGCGTCCAGCGCACCGACTCGACCCCGACGCCTTCGCCTGGCGCGGGAGCCTCGAACTTCCAGATCGCATCAGGGAGGTACACGTTCGCGTAGACCCGGCCGGTCCACTCGTCGGTCCATGCCTTCAACGCTGCTTCGCGCGTCCGGCGAGACCCGGCCTGGTAGGCGACGATCACGTCGGTGGGTTCCTCGACCGTGATCTCCGCGCCGTCCGTGCCGTACCAGACCATCGCGTAGCCACGGCCGGTCACCAACGCGTCGCGGTGCAGCAGCTCGCTGTCAGCGTCGAGCGAGTTCCGCTGCCAGATCTCCCATGCAGGCTTGTCGCCGGCGGACTCGTCACCGACACGGAACCCGTCGATGTGAAGCCGTTCCTCGGCAGCGTCGACGACGAGCGCCATCCAGTTGTCCGACACGCCTCGGAGCATCGCCCCGAAGCCCTCCTCGTATTTCTTCGTGACGAACTTCAGCTTCGGCCGGCCGTCGTAGTACTCCTCGAGGGCGCGCGTCCCGACGTTGCGGGTCGTGAGCCGCTTGAACAACTGATCGAGCCACCACTGAGGCGACCGCACGGCAACCTCGGTCATGCGCGGGTGCTCCCTGGCTAGAACGTGACGAGCTTGCGGCTCCGTCGCTTGCGCTTCTGTGCCCCGGCGGCGATCGCATCACCGCGGCATTCCCAGGAGAGACAGCCCGCCATCGCCCCGTCGATCTTCCGCCACGAATCGGGTCGTTCCTTGCGGATCAGCCAGAGCGACCGGCGGCCTTCCTTGTCGAGCTGCGGGAGGGCCTGGCGGTGCGCGTTGCCGATGTGCGCCGCGAGCCGGCTATCGCCATCGTGGGTCACGGTCCCCGACGCCTGCGCATCCCGGTAGGACCGCAACGCGTACGCCATCGGTGTCCGGCGGTGCGTCAACCACTTCACGACGACCTTGTCGGTCCAGCGTCCCGACCACCGGTCATACAGGTGATCGATCCACTGCGGGTCGACGTAGACCCGCCACACATCGAACCGGTCGAACGCTTCGAGCATCGCCCCGTCGATCTCGTCGGCAGGATGCTCATAGCTGTCGGGAGCATGATCGGGACGTTCCCAGATCCCGATCGGCCACTGATACCCGGACTCGACCTCGGTCGCGACGACCGCGAGCGCGTCCTCGTATCTCGCGCCGTCAACACCGACCACGATGAGCGCGCCATCAGCGACCACGCGGGTCGGATCGGCGAGTTCTGCCCAACGGACAGCGTCGAACGCCTGCGCGCCCTGCTGCTTTCGGCGGTTCAGCCACACGCGCTCGAGGTACGGCACGTCCGCGTTCGGTTCGCGGAACGCTGCCATGATCGTCTCGACATCGGTCCATCTCATCCGAGCCGAGCCCGTCGCCTCCGCGATCGCCGCGCGGAGCCCATCGTCGCTGGCAATGTCGTGCTCGTCGCTCGCCCAACGCGAGAAGTAGAAGAGCTGCGGGTCCTTCACCATCCCCGCGTCGATCTGCTCGGCGTACTGGCGGGACTCCTCCCCCACCGAACCTTCGCCAGGCTCGAACGCCGTCGTGGTCTCCAACGACCACGGATCTGCCATCGGCCGCTTCGGGATGTTCGCGAGCATCGTGCTGTGCGCCCGCTTCAACCCGCCGAGCACGAACCGGTGCACCTCATCGAAATGTTGGAAGGTGGTGCGCGCTCCATCTCGTGCGTTCGGTGACCCGGCGAGCGGCACGATCTTGCCCGACGCCCGACCACGACGATCCAACACCGCGACCCGTTCCAGACCGATGTCGTAGTCGGCACCCAGGGCGCATTCTTCGAGGATCACGCGGACCGCACCGAACGCGAGTTCTTCGGTCTGCTCCTCGGTGTAGGCGACCATCGGGATGTACGGGTCGGTCACCGGCCGTCCGACCGGCACCCAAACCTTGCCTTGCTTCCGGAACCCGTCGCAGCGGACCGGGCCCTCCGGGTGCGACTCGACGATCGCGAGCCACGCGGCCCGTTCGGTCTTCGCCGTGCCCTTCCGTTCCTCAAGCACGCCACGCTTGAACCGGCGGCGGCCCTCGCGCGCATGACCCTTCGGGTACACCTCGTACAGCCGGTACACCTGGGCGACGAACTCCGGATCGATCCTGGCCCGTTCGCCCTTCAAGTCGCCGGGCCCATGGACCAGGTTGTCGCGGATGAACGCGACGACCTCCGGACCGAGTGTCGGCCACGGCTCGTCGTCGAGCTCCGGGACGCACAGGATCGACATCAGCCAGCGAGCGTCAACCGCGGGTCGGCCTCGGCAGTCTTCGGCCGGCGAGCCTGACGGCGCGCCGACGTCCGCTCCTCCGCCTCATCTCCACGATCGATTTCCCACTGCAGCCGCCGGCGATCGATCGGCGTCAACCCGAAGCACTGCCGCTGCAACCGGATCTCCGCCGCGAGGGAGGCCGACGACTTCCGCCAGAACTGATCGATCAACTCGGCCAGCAAGAACAAGCCGTGCCGATCCGACGCATCGAACTCGGGCGCCATCGGCGAAGCCCAGGTCGCTTCCCACCACTCGACCGTCTGCGGCAACCACTTCTTGTTCCCCGCGCGCTTCGGCAACGCCGGCATCGCGACATCGTGCACGGCGTTCAACTGCCGCGCACCCGCGGTCCTGTTACGACGCTGACGCGTCGAAGGGTCTTTCGGCATCGGCGGCATGGCCGTCATCCCTCTCTCGAGCCCATCGCAGGCCCAGAACCAGCCCCATCGCGGGGCCTGGGATCAGTACAGGGAGAAATCTGTTGCTCCCGTAGACCTCATGGTGTCCGTTTTGTCCGCGGGCACCCCCACCCCCTCTGGGTGGGATCGAGAGGGCATCAGGCGGCGCGCGACTCGGCGAAGTTCGGGCGTGCGTACTCCCCATGGAAGAGACGCGCTGCGGCGTCGTAGACATGCGCTGCTTCCTCGGCGCTGAGATAGCGGCCAAGGTTGCGGCGTCGGCCATCGACCGTGATGTAGGCGGCCCAACGATTGCGGGAGCGGTCCCAGCTCACGCCCTTGTAGCGGTGTCCTCGGCGCGGTCCGGTGTTCCAGTTGCTCTGCTGCATCGTGACGAACCGGAGGTTGACCCTGCGGTTGTCGAGTGTGTTGCCGTTGATGTGGTCGACGATCTGCGATGGTGCCGCTCCGACGATGAGGCGGTGCATCCGGAAGACGCGCCGCTCGATCGTTGTCGATGCGTACGCGTCGCTTCCTTCGCGGGAGCGTTGCGCTCTCCACGTCATGGCTAGGAGCCGTTCGCACAGGTCGGCGTCGATGATCACCGTGAGTGGACTGTTGGCGAGCGGGATCGTGCGCGTGCCGGCCATGTCGCCTCTCAGGGTCGACCGAACCTCACGTCGAGGCGGGCGCTCTTCGATGCGTGGCATCGACGACAGAGCGCCTGGAGGTTCGTCGGATCGTGTGCTGCGGTCCGGTCGGTGAAGAACTCGAGCGGGGTGACGTGGTCGACGTGCTCGGACGGCATCGTGCAGTTGCCGGCGCACACTCCGCAACGGGGGTCTGCGCATTCGCAGGTCGGGTTGGCGTGTCGGTATCGGCGGGAGATCGTCGGCCAGTCGGCGCCGTAGCTGCGGCGGATGCTGGTCCGTCGTTGTTGGTTCTGCCGAGCCCGTTGGTGTGCGGGGCATCGTCCGTTCGGGACGAGCTCGGGGCAGCCAGGCTCAGCGCAGACCGGCACGAGAGTCCACCTCGAGACGCGAAGAGTCGCCCGGTGCTGGGCACACGAGCGACTGCTTACCGGGTAGTGAATCACATCCATGTGGTTCGGTCAAGTCTTCCCTGGTCACGAGGAGCTGTTGTCGGTGACCGACAACGCACTCGTCGCGTCGCGGCGCTCGATGAGCCAGGCCTCGACGTCTTCGGGGCGGTATCGCACGTGCTTGCCGACACGGCACCGCTTCGGGCCGACCCCGCGCGTGTTCCACCTGTAGATGGTTTTGACGGGGACACCGAGGTAGGTGGCGAGCGTGTTCGGGGTGAAGAGTGCCGGTATGGTCACCCGCTGACCTCGGCGTCGGCGAGGTCGAGTTTCACGATCCTGTCGCCGCGACGGACCCACGGGTGCAGGAGCGTGCCGTCAGCCCGTTCCGGCCAGTGACGTTGGTGGCGGGTCCAGTGCCGCTCGCACGACTCGCACACGCCGATCAGCTTCCCCGCGTACCGGACGCGCTTGTACGGGTCGATCTCGGTCGTGCAACACCTCGAGTTCGCGCAGAGGACCGGCGCGGGGTCTTCCATCCGGTCGGCCGCCGTGATCCTGGCCATCAGCTTCTGTTCGACCACTGCGAGTGCCTTGCGTGCCGCAGCGAGCCCTGCGTTCACCTTGTCCCATTCGGCGTCGAGTGCTCGGTCCTCGGCATCGGCGGCCGGCAGTGCGAGGCTGCCCGAGCCGCGCGATCCGCCATCACCGAGCGATCGTGGTGGGTAGGCGCCGCGCCGGTGGTCGGCTCGGGTGCGTGCGTAGACCGGCCAGGCTTGGCTGATCCGCTGCACGTGGTAGGTGAGCGCAGTGAGATCGTCGAGAGCGGTCATGCGGTCCTCCGGTGTTGTTCGCGGATTGCTCTGAGCTGGGCGAGCGCGTCGGTCCGCTTGCTGATCTGGCCGGGTGGGCCGTCGA
>SXGT01017393.1_pt1 | contig 23088 bp, 13 predicted proteins | sample 3176221 | NCBI WGS metagenome assembly SXGT01 (sample SAMN11356862, study PRJNA531348) | freshwater metagenome | isolation source: freshwater sample F1-120 | place: China: Fuxian Lake, Yuxi | collected 2017-12-25
AGGGCGCGAAAGCCCGACTCCGCCGGGCTGCCCGTGGTGGGTCCTGAAGAGAACCCAATGGGCAGCCCGCTTCGGGCTTTCGCGACTCTGCCGGTGCCCCGGCATTCATGCCGGGGGCTCTCCAAGGCCGTGAACGGTTACGAACGGGACGAGTTCAAGCGCGACAACGAGGCGCTCCGTCTCGAGCTCGAAAAACTGCGGCGTGAGATCGAGGAGTCCGTAGTCGGTCGCTGCGCGCGGTGTGCAAAGCGGTGGAAGAACGCGTTCTGCGGAGCGCACCTCATTCGCGATGCGAAGAAGATTGCCGAGCTCCAGCCGTGCGCGGAGACCGAGGAGTTCCTCGAGCGCCTCAAGGACTTCTACGAGACCGGGGACGCGGCGGCCAGGAGCGGGGACACCTCTGCACGACATGGAGTCAAGATCCGGCTCGGGCACCTCGTCGCCTCGACCGACTACGTGTCCTTTCCCGACCTCGTGCAACTCCAGGAGCGCATCGCCCTACGCTGGGACGGGATCACGCGATTTGTGGACGACCCGAACGTGCCCTGGAACAACACGGCTACCGAGCGTGATATGCGCCCGGTTGGCCGCTATCGGGCCATCACGGGCGGCACGCGTTCACCCCGCGGCAGCGTGGTCTTTGGTCACGTACGTCGCGGTGCCCAATTGCCCCTCTACCGCGCCCTCCTTGGGCGTGGGAGAGGGGGACGCGACGGTTGCGCCTTATCGCAGCGGGGGTGAGGTCTGTGGATGAGGCCCACTCGGTATTTTCAAAATAGCTTCCACCACTTCTTGGTGGGCTCGACCTTGGCGGGCTCTCCCCCCTGAGGAGAAGCCGGAGGCGAGGGGGATGGATCCCGAGGGGGCTCGGGTCCGGAGGGGCCGGGCGCGTCGGGATTTCCACGGGCGCCGGGCGTGGGGCGTGGCCTCGGCTTCCAGCCGTGTCTGTCGGCGATCTCCCGGACCCTGACGACCAGGGGACGGCCCCGCTCGGGATCGACCATCGTCACGTACTGGGCAAAACCCAGGGCCGAAGCGAACACGTCGGAGGAGGGGCCCCAGCGCTTGCCCTCCGGACCGTCCTTGTCGAGCTGGAAGAGGAAGGCCCTGAAGCGCCGGAGGGTCTGGCGCTCGATGCCCAGCTGCTCGTTCACGGTGACGCCGGTCACCTCCTGGCGGCTGCCGCTACGGAGGACCCGGGTCTTCCTGGGGTGGACGACGAAGCCCTCCTGCTCGATCACGAAGCGCGCCAGGCGAAGCATGCTCCCCACGTCCGGGCCCTTGCCAGAGGCCTCGTCCTGAGACCTGGCCGAGAAGGTGAGATCGTCGGCATAACGCGTATAGGTAAATCCTATCTTGGCCGCGCCGGCGGCCAGGCGCCTGTCCAGACGCCGAGCCAGGACATTGGTGATGGCCGGGCTGGTGGGGGCGCCCTGGGGGAGCTTGCGGGCCCCGCTCTGGACGAAGTAGGTGCGCCCGTCGAGGACCACCTCGTCGACCTCGGGCTCGCTCGTCAGGAGCGAGAAGATCGTGGCCACGGCCTCGCCATAGCCCAGCGCCCTGAAGAGCCCCTTGATCCTGCGCTGGCTGACCGTGGGGAAGAAGTCTTCCAGATCCAGGTTCAGCACCACCGCTGCGCCCACGTGAGGCCGGGCGTTGGTCACGATGGACCGGTCCGGCAGGAAGCCGTGGGCCGCCTCGTGGGCAGGGACCTTCTCCAGGACGTTCTCCAGGATCCAGGTCTGCGCCCTCTTGAGGCGGGGCATGGGCGCCGAGATCAGGCGCGTCCCCCCGGTCTTCTTGGGGAGGAGGAAGCGTCTGTAGTGAGAGACCGTGGAGGTCGACCGAGCATAGGCCAGAAAGCGCAGCTCGTTGATGGTGACGCCCAGCGCCCTGGCCACGTCCTCCGCCGCGCGCAGGACAGGGAGCCCCGAGGAGACCAGCCTCTCCTCGCGAGGCTCCCTTTCGTTGAGGCCGCCAGAGACGCCCGCCCCGAGGAACACGATGTCCCTGGATTTCTCGATCTTCCACGCCTCGGCTCGGGCCGTGCGCTCCCGCTCCCTGCGCTCCTTGGTCTCCTTCTGCTTGCGCCTGGACTCCTCGAGGCGACGCTTCAAGAGCTCCTTCTTCAGGACCTCGAGGTTGGTGAGGCGGGACTGCTCCGTGTAGAGGGCCCGGAGCTGCCGCTCGATCTCGGACCTCCGCTGGATCTCGTCCGCAGGATCGCCGGGCACCTCGCCGGACCTCGGCCAGAAGCCCAGACGGATCATCTCCTCCCGGATGACCTCGTCCTTGGAACTCCCGCGGATGCGGTCGTAGAGCTCTTGCCTCCGGTTGGCCATGGAAATTCGGGACTTTCACGCTCGAGACAGGTGACGAGCCACCTTCGAAGAATCTCTGGACTGGACTGTCTCAACTCAAGCGAATATGCCCTGGTAAGGGCCGATTGAATACATCGGATTGAAACCGCAAGGCCCATACCAGGGCATATTCGCACAGTGAAGAGCAGGCCAGTGATGCAAGAGAGGCCATACGACAAGGACGGCGATCCGCCGCCCGGGTTGCAAGATCTCGAGCTCGTCACCTGTCTCGAACGTGAAAGTCTTCTTCCTGCTCCTTTCTTGGCATATCCGCGAACGGACGATTTGAGGTTCTAACGATAGGGGCCGCCCGAGTAGATCTGGGGCCCGTCGTCGGGGAGGACGATGGAGATGGGGGTGGCTTCGTGGAGGCGAGTGGCCAGCATATGCTCGCAGGGGCCCTTGAACAGCTTGTTCTGGACATAGAAGCTGCAGGTGCAGGTGGCCTTGACCAGCCGGGCGTCGGAGTCGATGAGCATCTCGGTGGTGTGGGTGGTCCCGCCCTGACGGACGATGCCCTGGAGGCGGGTGCCCTCGGGGACCTGGGCCGCGCCGACCGTGACGGCCTTGGCCTCGAGGAAGCGGGTCGCCCGCTCTTCGCGTTCGTTGGAGAAACGGAGCCTGTCCATGGGGAGAGGGTCGCGCGTGAGCTCGCGCACGCGGTAGACGCCCTTGTTCAGATCGTAGATCGCCCGGCCCGCCTGCGTAAAGATCCCCATAGCCCCCAGGACGGCGCTGCGAGGCAGCTTGAGCCGATCGGCGAGGCTGCCCGGGCGCTCGAACCATTTCTCCTTGAGCGCCTCGAAGACCCGGCGCCTGGTGAAGGGATCGACCTCGGCCCTGGGCGCCATCAGATCGAAGTTGCCCGCTGTCGACCAGTCGTTGGCCGTCCAGCCGGAGAGCCCCAGGGTAAAGGCCATGTGGCCCAGATCGGCGATGTAGAAGGAGGGGAGCCCCTGGCCGAGGAGGTGGACCGTGAATTTCTGGGCGATGGGCAGGAGGCGCGACAGGATGAGGAGGCGTCGGCGCCCCCAGACCCGGATCTCCTCGCGCCTGGGCCCGTGGTAGATGGAGCGAGCGCAGACGACCTCCACGTTCCATGGCTCGAAGAACACCCGCACAGGCTCGCCGGGGACGAGCAGGTAGCGCATGGCGCGCGGCCCCTTCTTCTCCTTCTTCCTCCGGAGGACGAAGAGGAAGTTGTGCATGTCCATGGGGTGGAGCTCGAAGCTGGTCGTGGGCAGGGCCATCGCCGAGCTCACCTGCAAGAAGCCTCGGACCCAGCTGTCGGGCAGATCGATCTTGACCTCCTTGTAGTCCTCCTCGGCGTGGGTCTTCACCTCGAAGCCCGAGGCGTCGATCTCGAAGCGCGTGGTCTTGTAGCTGCGTATCTTCTGGAACTCCTCGTAGAGCGCCGCAGAGTAATCGATGTTGGTGGTCCCGCAGGCGAAGGCGCCTATGCCGTCGAACACCTCGTAGCTCGCGCCCAGGCGGCCATAGGTCGACTCGTCCTGGCTGAAGCACTCGAAGAAGACCTCGTCGGGGTGGACCGTGATGACGGGGTCCAGCACGATCCAGGCGTCCCTGTCCTTCTGGTAGAGGTAATCAAAGTACCTCTGGCGAGCCCTCACGAAATCGCTGGCGCGCGCCGTCTGCCTCCTCAGGATGCCCTGGAGCTCCTCGTTGAGCGCCTTGATCTGGACCGCCACACCGGCCCGATCGGCGGCGACCTGGGCGATGTCGACCAGCTCCTGCTGCGCCGCCCAGACCTTGTACTTGCTCTTGTCCCTGGGCAAAAAGCGTAGATCCGAGACGACCACGTCGTGCAGGGCGCTCATCGCCTCCCTGAAGAGGACGGATTTCCCCAGCTTGCCCGAGAAGTAGGTGGGCTCCCTCTTGGTGTCGGGAGAAAAGGAGAGCTCGGTCCGGTCGGCGTACGCGTCGATCTGGGAGCTTCTTCTGTAGGCGTAGTTGAACTCCATCAGCCGGCCCCGTCCTCGCGTGTCTGGAGGCGTGCGTGAACATGCGAAGGGTCGCGTGTCCGGAGCCTGGGCTCCGTGAACACGAGGGGGAGCGTGACGCCCGGGTGGGCCCTGTGGATGGCGCACATCGCCTCGAGAGCGCGCGCCCTGGACTCGAGCGAGATCGTCCTCGAGATACTATCCAGGATCTCGGCGATGACCCTCGCCGACTCCCGGTTAAGCTCGCCCTCGCGCTGCAGGAAGGCAAAGACCCTGGCCCTGGCGATCCTGCCCCCGTTGATGCGAGACAACACCGAGCTGAAATAAGGCACGAGCGCCTGGATCCGCCCCAGGTTGCCCGAGGCGAAGCGCTCCAGGTAGTTGGTGGAGAAGAGCTGGACCGCGGGGGCCGGGTGCTCGGAGAGCCGCAGGAGCAAGGTGGGCCCGTCCTCGTCACGGAAGGAGCGCTGGAGGAGCTCCCTGCCAAAGGCCTGGACGTCGGCCTTGGTGCTGTCGGCCACGCTGACCAGGACGTCGGCCGTGAACATGTCGGGAGAGAAGCCCCGGAAGAGCTGGAAGGCCCAGGCCCTGGTGTCCGGCCAGCGAGAGTCCAGGACACGGACGGCCTCGGCCAGATCCGCGTGGACCCTGGGGAGGCTCCTCTCGAACATGGTCCGAGCGGCGACGCGGACCGCCAGGATCTCGTGGGAGGCCAGGCGGATGATCTGATCGAGCTCCAGGGCGCTCGCGTCGATACGCCCCAGCAGGAGGCCCCCCAGCTCCTGCGCCTGGGAAGAGCCGGACTGGAGGAGCCTCCACACATGGTCGTCCCCCAGCACGTGGAGGAGGTGGGCGAAATCCTCCCTGAGGACGGCCAGGGCGTGGTTGGCCGCCACGTCCCCAAGCTTGCGGCGGAGGAGGGTGTCGGCGATCCCCGTGACGACGCCCTTGGCGATCTCGGGGTGAGCCGAGGCCACCCTGCGCAGCAGCGGGCGAGAGGCCGCCCGCAGATCCTCGTTCTCGTCGCAGGCCAGATAGACGAGGAGCTTGAAATTCAGGGTCAGCGCGTCGTCGCCCAGCTCGGAGAGCAGGCGCAGCCCCACGGCACGGACGCCCTTGAAGGGCGACCTCACGACCGCCAGGATCACGTGGACGGGGATGAGCCCGGTCCTCGAGTCGTGGCGAGAGAGGAGCTCGGCCCCCAGCTCCTGGACCCCCGGGAGCGGGTGCTTCAAGAGATCCATGATGACCTCGGGGCTCACGCTCCTGAGGTGGGCGCCCATCGCGCTCGTGATCGTCCTCGTGGCGTCCTCGGCGATCGCGGCGCCCGAGGCCCCCAGGACCAGGAGCCTGGCGACGATGCGGCCGATGAGCGCCGTGGCCCGCTCCTCGGGGAGCGCGGCCGCCGAGAGCATACGCCTGGCGAAGAGCCTGGCGTCCTCGTGCGTGGACGTCACCAGATCGCAGAGGAAGGCCGTGTCCTCGAGCAGCTCGGCCCTGCGCTCCTCGATCCACTCGAAGGCCTTGGCCCGGGCCGGGGAGTGCACGGAGGACGCTGCGGCCAGGATGAGCCCGACCCTGCGGTTGCCCGCCAGGATACGCCGGCTGGCCAGGAGGAACCCCAGACGAGCGGTGGGCTCGTAGGGCTTGCCCATGACGAGGATCACGTCCTCGTCCTCCCGGCGATCGGTGAAGTCATGGCGCCCCTCGAGGGCGCGCGCCGCGAACTCGTGCACCGGCGCGCAAGAGCTCTCGGCCAGGAGGTGCATCAGGCCGGCCGGCCTCCCGTCCCACAGCGAAGGGAAGGCCTCCTCGCGCGAGGGAGGCGCCGGATCCGCCAGGCGCCGACCCTGGCGGACGTTCCACGAAGGGCGGTTCCTGCGGAGCTCGAAGCGGGGGCTGCCGGTATAGAGAATGTGATTGAAGACCCGGTAGGGAGCGAAGGGCCCCCACTCGATCTGCCGCTTGGCCTGATAGCTGTAACTTGCACGCACCGGGACGGCGTCGCCGTCCGTGAAGGCTAGGAGGACGCCCACGGCCATCCGGACGTAGTCGGGATCGCCCAGCTCGCCCAGGCGGCGCAGGGTGCGCCAGGTGCGCCTTCGCAGGAACTCGCGCGTCCCCTTGGAGTAGACCTTGCGCGCCCCCTGGTCCTTCGACGGGGTGCGCTCGAAGCGGTGAGCGAAGAGCCCGAAGACCTCGGGATCGTGGCGGTACTCGGCGGCCTTGAAGATGTGCCGTAGCCAGTAGAACGTGGGCTCGGCGAAGGGGGCCCGGGCCAGGTGGTGGAGAAAGCCCGGGCGGACCACCGGATCGTCGATCAAGTACAGGAGATCCATCGCGGCAAAGGCGTTCTCGTCGCTCTCGATGTGCTTGCCCAGCGCCTCCTGGAAGGCCCCGCGGTCGCCTGTCGCGTGCGCGGAGAGCAGGCTCTGCGGCAGGGACGAGAGCGCCCCCGCCCTGAGCTCGGCGCAGGCCTCGGGGCTGGCCAGCCTCATCCAGGCCTCGGTGGCGATCCTTCGGAGGTGGCCCGCGGCGCCCTCGTCGGCATACACGCGGCGGAGCGGCTCGAGCGAGAGCTCGCCCCCGCACCGCCCGAGCGCCCAGAGCACCGAGTAGGTGCGGATCGTCGTGTCTCGCCCCTTCGCCGGGGTTCCTGGTGCGGGGGAGGTCGTGGGGAGCGACGGGAGCAGGCGGAGGAGAGGGGCCTCGGCCTCCCTGAGGCCGAGCTCGCCGGCGCGCCAGATGACGCGCTCCAGGGGCCACGACAGGGGGCCGGACTTGGTGAGGCGCTCCAGGATGCGCTTCTTGCGTCCGTCGGCCGAGCCCGGCTCCCGGCCCCTGGCTCCTGGAGAGGCCTGGATCGGCTCGGGCGCCCTGGGAGCCGGAGCGCCAGGCTCCCGGTAGCCCTGGGCGATCTTCCCGTCGACCATCTTCTTGAAGACGCGCTCGGCCTCGTCGAGGGAGACCGGGGCCACGGTCGATCCGTCCATGAGCGGTTTGCCGCGCGTGCCCGAGCGGAAGTTGACGACGTACCGACCGGCCCCGACCTCGCACAGGTCGATCTCGTAGATCCGTTCCAGGCCACGTTCTTGGAGGACCAGCGTGGTCTGCTTGACGAGGCGCATGGGAGACGACGAGGTTATACGCCGCCAGGGCCCGACACCATCCCCAACGAAGAGGCCCACGAAGAGGCTCCAGCAATGGACGAATTCGACCAAGCGACGACCCTCGAGACCGCAAAGACCCTCGAGACCGCAAAGACCCTCGAGACCAGGCTGAGCTGCGCCCTGGCGGAGACCATGGTCAAGGATCCCGACGCCACGATCTCCCCCCGCCAGGAGGTGTCGGTTGGGGCGAGGGCGGCCATCGAGGTGCTCCGCGCGATCGCGGGAGGCACCGACGCCAAGCTCTCCTTCGAGCGGACGCTGGGAGAGGGGGGCATGGGGATCGTCCGCCTGGCGACCCAGACCACGCTGGGGCGCCACGTCGCGGTGAAGACGGTCCGCGGCGGCCCCGGGGATCTCTCGGCGACCGTGCGCATCCTGCGCGAGGCCTGGGTGACGGGCGCGCTCGAGCACCCCAACGTGGTGCCCGTCTACGACGTGGGGCTGGACGCCTCGGGGGCCCCGGTCATCGTGATGAAGCGGATCGAGGGGCGCCACTGGGGAGAGCTCATACAGGAGCCGACCCGTATAGCCCAGATGTACGACACCACCGATTCCCTGGAGTGGAACATTGATATCTTCGTGAGCGTGTGCAATGCCATGAGCTTTGCTCATAGCCGTGGCATCCTCCACCGCGATCTCAAGCCGGAGAACGTGATGATAGGCTCCTTCGGCGAGGTCTACGTGCTCGACTGGGGTATCGCCGTCAGCCTGCGCGACGATCCCAGCGGCCGCCTGCCGCCGGTAGGTCTGGCCACCGAGCCAGCGGGCACGCCCAGCTACATGGCCCCCGAGATGCTATCGGGCGATCCCGCGGACCTCTCCGAGCGCACCGACGTCTACCTCCTTGGCGCCATCTTCTACGAGATCTTCACCGGTCGGCCGCCTCATCAGGGGAGCACCATCGAGGAGCTGATCGCGAGCATCATGGTCTCCCGACCCGAGTACCCCGAAGGATTTCCTCCGGAGGCGGCTCGCATCTGCCGGAAGGCCCTCGCGAAGGCCCCGGAGGACCGCTTCCAGAGCGTCGAGGAGCTCCGCCTCGCCGTCGAGAGCTACATGAGGCACAGGGGTTCGCGCAGGATCGCCTGGGAGGCCAAGCAGAGCCTGATACGGCTCCTGGATACCCTCCAGAACGAGCCTCCCGGAGAGGAGCGCGCCCTGGCGGTCTTCAACCTGCTGGGCGAGTGCCGCTTCGGCTACCGGGCGGCGCTGGCGGCCTGGCCGGAGAACACGGTCGCTCGCCAGGGGCTGGATCGCGCTCTCCTGGCGGTGGTCGAGCACGAGATCGAGGCCGGCGATCCCAGCGCGGCGATGACCCTGCTCCGCGAGGTGGAGTCGGCACCGCCCGGCGTCGCGAGCCGGGTCGAGGCGGCCCAGCGCGCTCGAGCCGAGGAGGACGAGCGGCTCCGGCGCCTGAACAACGATCTCGATCCCGCCATAGGATCGCGCACCAGGACGGCGATAGGCTCCATCTTCGGCGTTCTGTGGACCGTGACCCCTCTCCTCGCGGTCGCGGGGGTCGGGGTGAACCACGCGACGACGATCGTGATGTCGGCGCTCTTCCTGGCGCTGGGGATCGCTCTACGCTACTGGGCGAGGGACTCCCTGACCAAGACCCTGCTAAACCGGCGGCTGGCCGCGACCCTGGGTATCCAGCTATGCGCCCAGATGGTGCTCAGCGTGGGAATGACGCTGGCGGGGATGTCCCCCGCCCAGTGCCACCAGATCCTCCTTTTTACCTGGGCCTTGATCCTCTCTTATCTCGCCATATGGGTGGAGCGGTGCTTCTGGGTGCCCGCGGCCGTGGACGCCGTAGCCTTCTTGCTCGCCTCCCGCTTCCCGATCCTGATCTATCCGATGATGTCGCTCGCCAACCTGGTCCTCACGCTCCTGATCGTGAGGGTCTGGCTCCCCAAGCAGACCCTCGAGCGCATCCAGGAGCGCCGCGCCGAATTCAGGCGGAGGGCGCGGCGCCTGTTCCTCGAAGGACGCACCGACGCCTTTGCCAGGAGCCCGCGGATCGACGAGGAATGAGAACGTCAGGACAGATCCAAAATCCCTGTAAAATCAACGACTCGAGTCGTGGGCGAAGGTCTATGCTATGCTCGAAGGCTCGAGAGGCCCGATGGCAACAAGCTACGTCCCCCGATGTCATGACCGCTTCCACCCACGGGGGCCACGAGGGCGGCGAAGACGCGCCGCCGTGCTCGCGGCGGCCGTGCTCGCCTTGCTCGGCGCGGCGAGGCCAGCGGAGGCGACCGGGATGCAGGGGCATATCTTCATGGCCCAGTGCGCGGCGGAGCAGACCAGGGACCCGAGGCTCAAGGCCCTCCTGGCCGCTCACCCCAAGAGCCTGGTCAACGGGGCGTTCTTCCCGGACTCTGGCTACACCGCCGCCGACCATGATCAGGGCGAGATCGCCCACTGGGAGCAGTACGTGGACGGGTATATCCAGCTGGTCAGGGAGCGCCACAAGACGCCGTCCAGCGCCCCCGAGGCCGCCCCTCATATCGCCTTCATGATGGGCATAGGTGCGCACGGCATCACCGACTCCACCTTCGACACCCTGCTCTACGCCCGCTCGGAGCAGGTCGACCGGGCCAACATGGACCCCTTCGACATGGCGATGGATATCTTCCTCGTCGCCGATATGCCTCGCTATTTCCTGCCGGAGTATGCCTTCGACGCGGCGACGCTCTCCCTCGTCTACGACAGGGTCCCTCACAAGGTCCCGGCCGCCAACATCACCAAGGCGATGGAGATCGCCCGCTCGGGGATAGGGGCGGTGACCACCTTCCTCCACACGAGCGCGGACACCTACGGAAAGATGTTTCCCTGGGCTCGTAGTCACCTGCGCGACAGCCGCACCCCTGGGGCCTACCCGTTCGGGGCCAGGGTGGTGGCCCGCTACTACGAGGAGATCTTCCGGCGCCTGGAGGGGGACACCTCGGCGGACAAGGTGCTCATCGGCTCCTACCCCGATCCCGAGTATCCCCTGCTGACGCTCGATCCAAAGCGCGCCGACGGCCAGGTCGTCCTCTTCTTCGGACATGGCCTGGACAGGGCGACCATCAACGGGAACACGTTCGTCCTCCGCGACGGGGCGGGGGGCGTGGTGCCCTCCAAGGTATCCATCTTCCGGGGAGACAAGTGGCCCAACGTGATCACCCTGAGGCCCGACGCAAGCTGGCTCCCCGATACCAAGTACGTGGTGACCGTGACCAGGGGACTACGCACCCTGAACGGCACCTCTCCGTCCTCGGACATCCAGCTCTCCTTCCAGACCTGTACTCCGGTATCTCCCGGGGGCGACTGCGCCGAGCCCCCCGCCCCTGCCCCAGGCCCCTCTCCATGCCCGGTGACCGAGAACCAGTACAAGAAGCGCCCCGGGACCGAGGAGCCCCCCCCCGAGCCGGCGCCCTCGCCCCCGCCCTCCGCGGCGGCCCCTTCGGCCCCCCAGAGCAGCTCGTGCGCGGCCTCGCCTCGCCTGGGCCACGACCCCGCCTCAGCGCTCGCAGCCCTGCTCGTGCTCCCATTCGCGCTGGGCGCTCGCCGCCTTCGTCGCGAGGTGGATGCTCACCGCCGATGATCCAGGAGGATGCAGGGTCGGTGCAGGTCAGGATATTGCCATGGACCAGGGCCGAGAGGATCGCCAAATCCACCTCTTTTGAAGCCTCGACAGGGTCGGTCACCATCGCCCATGAGCAGATCTCGCGCCTTCGACCCGACGGGAGCATGACGAGATCGAGTAGGCTCGCTCGATGCTGAACTTCCTTGCGCGCTCCGGGACCGCTGGCCTTGGCCTCCTGCTCTCCTCGCTCGCCCTGGGCCCATGCTCCAAGGACGAGGGACCCACACCCTCGGGTGAGGCCGGCCTGCCCACGCACAAGGGCGATCCCACGGCCAAGACCGAGACCAGGAAGCCCGATCAGACAGGGGATATCCCGCCGGCTCCCCTGATGAGCGACAAGGGGTGGTGGGGGCGCGCCAGCGGCACGGGGAAGGGTGGAGGCACGTGGGAGCTCACCCTCTCCAATTGCACCAAGGACGCCCTGGGGCCCTGGAAGGGCCATTACACCTATACGGCCCAGGCAGGCCCGGCCACCATGTCGGGCTCGAGCACCAGCTTCCCGCCCTTCACCTTCCCCAAGGGCTTCGGGCCAGTGCCGGTCACGGTGAGGGTCAAGGTCAAGACCACGGGTATGCCAGGCGGAGTGAAGCTCGATATCGACTCGACCGCCAACCTCGTGGCCACCATCGACCCCATGAAGAAGATCACCCTGACCGAGAAGAGCGAGCAGGGCACCGCGACCGCCAAGGGGCCGCAGGGGCAGACCAGCGTCTTCGGGGCCGGCGTGGGCCAGCCCATGGAGATCGCGCTGACCGGTGACTGCGAGGGCAAGGGGGACGCCGGAGGCCTCCCCCAGGCCGTCCCCCTTGCGGATGATCTGCCGCCAGCCGTCCCCCTGGGAAAACCCAAATAACCTGGAGCGCCGACCGAAAAGTCGGGAGCGTGCCATCCCTCCCTTGGTTCTCCCTGTCATTTACAGGGACAGAGCAGGCCAAGGCGACCGCCCTCCTCCCGTCGGCAGCTTTGCCTTGTTGGACCGCACGTTCCTTCATCGCCGGCCGTGCCAATAGAAGAAGATTTTTTGTTTGCGAGGAGGTGCCCTCCTCGCCTCCTCCCCGTGATTTGACCCTCGCCCGTCTTTTGCGAGGACGTTGCCTCGTGGCCTGCTCCCTGTGATTGAACCCTCGCCCGTCTTGCGAGACGGTGGCCTCGTGGCCTGCTCCCTGTGAATCGAACCATGCCCCCCGAAAGAGGAGACGCCCGAAGGTGTCCCCTTGCGAGACGGCAAGGCCGGTCCCGCCTCCCTGTGATTCGATCCTCGTCACCCTCGGCGAAGGGCCAAAACTTCGGCCGGACTGCCGCTCAGGGGACGACGATACGGGTGGCGCGGGTGAGCGAGGTCAGGAAGACACGCACCGACGCCTTCTGGAGCTCCGGCAGGGCGAGGAAGGCGTCGCGGGAGCGCTGGGCCTCGCCCCCGTGGAGGACGATCGCGTCCTCCAGGGTGGGGGCCCGGCCATCGTGGAGATAGGGCCGGCTCCTGGCAACTCCCCAGAGAGGACGGGTGACGAACAGGCTGGGCGAGACTCCCCGGTCGGCCCTGGCCTCGGCCAGACCAGGGCCCATGTCGTGGCGCTTGAGATCGCTGTAGAGCTCGACCTCGAAGCGTCCGTCGAGCGAGGGCTTGAGGCGGGGCTCGGCGCCGTGCGTGGCGAGATCCACGGACACCGGGCGGCCACCGTCCCGGCTGGGAAGGACGAACAGGGTCGAGCGGGCCGGGAGGAGCGGGACATGGCAACCGGCGCACCCCAGCTGGGTAAAGCGAGCGCGGCCCTCCGCCCAGAAGAGCGACACGTCCGTCGACGTGAGGAGCGCCCGGTCGATGCGTGAAGGCAGGACGCTGCGGGGCACCTCCTGCATGGCAAGATAGAGGGTCAGGGCCGAGACCTGCCCCTCGATGATCTCGTCGGTGCGCCCGTCGCCGTCGGGATCGGGCCTCCCGTAGCCGCCGACCCGCTCGGGAGGCGCGGTCCGGACCAGGTGCGTCGACTGCATTCCGTGGTGGACGTTGAGGGCCTCCTCGACGGCGTCGCGGAGCGTGGCGAAGGTGCCCTTGTGGCCAAAGGGCTTGACCACCAGATCGGCGTCGACCCCGTCGACCAGGCGAGCGTCGGTCGAGCCGTCCGGCCTCGCCACCAGCGTCCCGAACGATAGGCCCTTTGCCAGGAGCTCCCCCTTCTGGGGTGAGCGGCTGCTGCGCGCCGAGGCCAGGAGCGACTCCCTGGCTCGCTGGAGCTCCTCGGTCATCTCCCTGGCGAGGATCTCCACATATCCGGCCCCCGTGAGCGCGATGGGGTTCCTGGACAGCGCCGAGGACTGGCGATCTCCGTCGCCACCCAGGAAGGCGTTGTCGGCGCCGTCCCCCGCGCCCGCAGGCCCTCCTCGCCAGTGGCACTGGGCGCAGTGGGTCGCGTCCGGCCCCCCTCGCAATCCCCGCTGGAACCGAGCCCTGTACGGGAGATCTTTGCCGCCAAAGCCCATATCCTTGGTAAAGCTAAAATTAAAGAGCTGGGCTCCTATCTCGAAGATGGCCTCCGGAGGGAAGAGCCCCGCCTCGAGCTCCCTCTGAGAGACCCGGGTGGCCGAGGCCAGGTGATCCGGCTTCACCGCGTCGATGAAGCGGTTCTCCCTGCGCCTGGCGTCCTGGGCCAGCGCCAGCCGGGCCTGCTCCTCGGCCCTCTCCGGCAAGCGAGTGGAGAACATCCCCAGGGCGCGCGCTGAACCCTCCGGGCGAACCCCCACCTCCGTGCCCCGCGACGAGCACGCCGCCAGGGCGCCCCCCGCAGCGAGGAGCGAGGCGAGCGCGGCCCACGCCAGGGACGCGCGCCTCATCGCGCCACCCTGGGCTTGGGCATACGCGACAAGGAGAGCAGGAAGACATGCAGGTCGGCCTGGGCCTCCGCAGGGAGCGCCGAGAAGGCGTCGCGCGAGGCCTGGGCCTCTCCTCCATGTGCCAGGATCGCCTCGGGGATCGTCGTGGCGCGGCCGTCATGCAAGTAAGGCGCGGACTCGGCCAGGCCCCAGAGAGGCCGGGTGAGGAAGACGGCCCTCGGCACTCCGTCCGAGCCCACCCTGGAATCGGCCAGACCCGGGCCCATGTCGTGGCGCTTGAGATCGCTGAAGAGCCTGACCTGGACGCCAGGCTTTGGCTTCTCGCCGTCCGCGTAGAGATCCACCAGGACCCCCGGACCGTCCGTCGTGTCCGGGGCCTCGCGCAGCTCGCTGCCCCGGAGCGGCAGCTCTCTCGTATGGCAACTCCCGCAATGGACCCCGTCGAAGAGGGTGCTCCCCTGCGCCCAGCGCTGGCGGAGGCCCGGGGCGTTGGGAGGGAGGATGACAGGGCTCTCCAGCATCGAGAGGTAGACGGCCGTCGCCGTGAGCGTCCCCTCCTCGATCTCTCGCGACTTGCCGTCCCCGTCGGGATCGAACCACAGGGACGCCGCCCCCAGGCGGTGGGGATCTGGCGAGGTGCGGTTGCGCTCCGCGAGGACGGTCGACTGTATCCCGAAATGGACTCGGGCCGCGTCCTCCACGAAGCGCCGCAGGTGGCTCTCGGTCCCCTTCCACCCGAAGGGCCTCACCACCAGATCAGAGGCCACCCCCTGTACGGCCGATGTGTCGACGGCTCCGCCAGGCTGGGCCCGGACCATGCCAAAATCTATGCCCTTGGCGACCAGAGGCCCGGACGCCGCCCGGCCGGTGACCCTCGCCTCCTCGATCACCGAGCGCCGCTGACGCTGGAGCTCCTCGCTCATCTCGAGGCCGAGGAGCTGGACGAAGCCCAGGCCCAGCAAGGCAGGAGCGTTGCGCTCGATCGCGGTCCCGGCCCGGTCCCCATCGCCCTCGAGCAGCGCGTTCTGGGTCAGCCCGCCCGCGCCATCGGGGCCGCCGACCGAGTGGCAGCCCGCGCACGAGAAGGTGTCCAGCCCTCCCCTGACCCCCGTGTGCACCCGGGCCAGAGGCCCGAGCGAGGGCGAGGCTCCCAGGCCGTCGTCCAGGCGAAACTCGTGGCCGAACAGGGAGTCGCCGAAGGCGAAGAGCCGCTCGTTGGAGTACAGCCCCTCGTCGATGTCGTCCTGGAACACCGTGATGTGCTCCCTGTCCTCACCCCTCTCCGTGGCCTCCAGGAAATCCTCGGCCGTCTCCAGCTCGCCCAGATCCAGGGCGGCGTGGACCTGCTCGGCGAGCTCGAGCTCGCCAGGCGGCTGCCCCCCTGGCCACGGGATCGGATCGTCGATCGCGGCGGCGCCCACGCTGGTCGCCATCACCAGGGCGAAGAGCCGGAGCGAGCCCCTGTTCATGCCCTACGGGCACCTTGGAGCACAGCAAAGGATATTGCGAGTACCCGCGAACCCCCCTCCGGCGTTGGCGCCGCAGAAGCGAGTGGAGCCGGCCGACCCCGACGCGTTCGCCACCAGCTTGTTGGCCGGAGCGAGCTCGTAGGTGATGATCTTGTTGTTGATCGTCCCGTACTCGCCGTTGTTGGCGTCGTTGGTCCCGTAGCGCCAGTCGTTGCAACGCGCGCCCGCGCCGCCCGAGTTCATCACGCCGTTCACGAGCTCGGGCGTATCCCGGTGCACCCAGAAGGTCATGTTGGCCAGGTCGGTCAGCTCCCCCTTGGCCTGGGCGGCCCGGATCTCGGCGTAGGTGCAGAAGTGATCGGCCCCGACCACCTTGCACATGTCGTCGCCCGCCGCGGTGCCCAGCTTGCCGTTGAGCGACCAGATCGGGGGGACGTTGGGGAAGACGTTCTTGAAGATGGGCTTGCCCGCACAGGCGTCCGGCGCGTCGACGCCGCTGTCGACGATCGGCGCGTCGACGCCAGCGTCCGTGACCCCGGCGTCGGTCCTGGGATCGGTGCACACCCCGCTCACGCACTGCAGCCCGCTGGGGCACTGGGCGTCGGTGGTGCAGGCGCACTTGCCGTCCAGGCATACCTGCCCCGCGCCGCACTGAGCGTTGGCGGTGCAAGGGCCGCACTGACCGAGGTTGCAGACCTTGCCGCCAGTGCACTGAGCGTTCGATGTGCACCCACCGCAGGCGCCGTTGACGCAGGCCTCCCCCGCGGGACACTGAGCGTTCGATGTGCACGGCCCGCAGGCCCCGTTGGCGCACGACTGGCCAGGCATGCAGTGGGACGCCTGGGAGCATGGAGCGCACACCCCGCCCACGCAGCCCTGATCCGAGGGGCACTGGTTGGATTTCTGGCAGGCCGTCGAGCCCCCGCCGGGCCCACCTCCCAGGGGCAGAGGGTTCGACTCCGATCCACAGCCGGCGTGCCCCGCCAGAGCCGCTACCCCGAACACGAGCCACGCCACGTTCCATCCACGCTTGCTCATCACGAGTCTCCTTGTTCGATGCCTCGCCCGTTCTGCGCCCGTTCTGCGTCCGTTCTGCGATAGGCGGGCATAAGCGACTTCCTGCTACTTGGTTTGAATCCTGACGAACTTGCCCAGGCCCGCGGTCGTCGGGGCCACCGAGCGCACCTGCTCCAGGTGACGGACCAGGCCGGTGAGGAACGCCCCCGTCGTCATGTGCTCGGCGATCGTGGCCCCCGCCTCGTTGGCCACCACGTTGCCCGAGGGCATGCGCTGCCCCGTGCCCGTCATCCCGACGTTGCCCGAGTTGGGGTCGGCCCGGAAGGGATCGGCCTGGCTGTTGACCGCCGCCATGTCCGCGTACAGGTGGTCCTTGAGCCGCCCCGTACCTCCTGGACCCATCAGCAGGATCTGGGAGGCCTTGCTGTCGCCTCGCTCGGCCGAGCGCCCCCCCTCGGACACGACGACGACATAGACGTTGCGGTGCCTCTTGATGACGTGGGCCAGCATGTTGAGCCCGATGGCCAGCTGCCTCATGCCCTCCACGTAGCTGCACGCGTTGGCCGCTCCCACCCCGTTGTTGATGGGGGCCACGTCCAGGGGCAAACCGTCCAGGTCCATGACGTTGATCATCAGGGTAAAGTTGCGGAAAGGCTTTCCCGGCACCTCCAGGGCCCTCTGGACGAACTTGCACTGGGCGAGGAACTCGGACTTGGCCGTCTGGTTGGCGGCCGAGCCGATGGCCTGGAGGTTGGCAGCCCCGTTCACACCGGGCATCTCGTGGTTCCGCCCCTCGATGGCCGAGGCCGAGCCCATCGCGGCCAGCGCGGCCTGGAGGGTGGCGCGGTTCTTCTTGAGCTCGTTGGCCAGCGTGGGATCGGCTTTGACCAGCGCATCGAACTTGGCCACCAGGTCCTCGTCGATGAGCCCGAGGCCCACGGCCTGACGTAGCACGGTGACATAGGAGTCCACCGAGCGTCCCAGGGCCACCACGGTCCTCAGATCGTTGCCCACGACGCGGTTGGGGACGTTGCCTATCGCGTCGGTCGTCTCGACGATGACCCCCATGTTGAAGCACACCAGCCCCAGAGGGCTGGTGACCAGGTTCTGCCTGGCGCAGTGGTAGCCGATATCCCCCCCCTTCGCCGCGTCCGTGCTCCTGGGCAAGGAGCAGTTCTCGAACGAGTGATTCAACGAGAGGTTGGTCTGGCTGACTCCCAGCGCGGCCTGGACGGCGACGTCGTCGGCCCCGGGGAAGGGCCCGATGTCGGCGGCCGTCAGGACGTTGGGCACGCCGTTGGTCTCGTCCATCCCGGTGTTCAGGATGGAAGCAAACCACTTGTTCATCCTCAGGCTCTTGAAGCGAGGAATGTCGCTGGGTTTGTCCACCCCTCGCGCCGTGAGGAGGTTGAAGGAGTTCACGTTGGAGAACTTGGCCGACAAGGCCACGTTGGGAGCGGTCGGTCCGGTATAAGGCAGGACGTCGTCCTCACCCGCATTGAGCGCGCCCAGCTTGAAGCAGAGCGGAGAGTGGATGAGGTTCATGATCTTGATGGTGACGATCACCATCTCGTCCTCGGGGGCGGCGTGGGCCACCGAGCCTCCGAGCTGGATACGCTGGCCCTGCCGGACCGCGCGGCGAAGGAGCTCGAAGCCATCGAGCGCCCCTCCAGCGAAGGTCGAAGGCCCTGGAGCACCCAGGCTCCTCAGGTTGGAGGCCGGAGCGATGGCGCCGAAGGTCCCCGCGAGACCCCCGAGGAGCGAAGCTTGAAGAATCTGTCGGCGGCTGAGAGGCATCGATTTCCTCCTTCAGGGGAGCTTGGCAAAGGCGGACGAGGCGACGAGCGACGCGATCGCCGTCCCCTTGTTGGCCTGACAGGCCGCCTGGAACTCGGCGGCGAGGAGGGTGAAATCCGGGCTGGAGGGATCGGCCACGGTGCCCAGGCAGCGCGACAGCATGGCGTAGGCGTCGGTGAATGTGTCGCAGGCGCAGAGGGACGGGGTGCTCGCCAGGCCCTGCATGCAGCGGTAGCCCACCACGTTGCCCATGTTCTTGAGCCCGGTGATGTACTCGAGCGTGATCTGATCGACCCTGACGCTGGTGCGGAGCGACTCCAGGTTGCCGTCGAACAGGGACGTCTGGACGGCGATGATGTCCTGGTCGACCGCGAAATCACCGGTCAGAAAGCCACCTGGGCTCGGGTTTCCCAGGAGCATCGCCGCGGTGATCTTGGTGGCGTTCGGGCCGACGCAGTTGGCGACGGACGAGGCGAGCTGGGCGCTGCTCTTGGCCTGGAACTTGGGTTTGATGGGGGACACCTCGCTGTTGACCACCAGCGGGGGTTTTTCGCCCGTGCTGCTCGGCGTAGGCGCGGGAGGCGGAGGAGGCAGAGGGTTCGAGGGGACCGGAGACGAGGCGTCCGGAGTACCCTGGGCCGGTTGAGGCTCGTCCGAGCTGCCGCAGGCCACGACCACCAGGATCGACCCCACGAGCAGCAGCAGACCGGGGGGGGAATGAGAGAGAGAGAGCCGGGCCGATCGCTTCATGGGTTTGCCTCACAGGCCAGGGAGTCGGAGAGAAAATAAGTGCTCACGAGCTCGGGCAGCTTGGTCTGCCTTGCGTCGAACGCCGTCGTCGACCGGTAGCTCATCTCCAGCGTGATGCTCTCCAGGTTGGAGAACGCTCGGTGGGCGTGCCTCACAAAGCCTCGCGCAAGCGAGGAGCGGTTCTTCATCAGCTGCGCCGCGAGGTCCGCCACGCTGCTCACGTTCACGAAGGGAGACTTGGGGTTGCCCGTGGCCACGCAGGCCTTGGGGGGCGCGAGCAGCAGGCTGGTCAGGAAGGGACCGTTGACCGGCAGCTTCTCCCTGGCCGTCGTGAAGTACTCCCAGCTCGGGCCGGTGGCCTGATCGAAGAGGTCCTTGTCAGGGCTGCCCGGGGTGCCGAACGAGCTGCCCGTATAGAGCTGCCCTGTGCTGGCGAAGGGGCGGAAGAGCACAGAGCCGGCGGCCATGTGCCTGGAGATATGGCAGCTCTGACAGAGCTTGCCGAAGGCGGGCACGGCGGCGGCGCCTCGAGGCGCCGTCAGGTAAATGCGGGTGTCGGTGGCCTCGAGGCAGGAGGGCAAGGGAGGCGTGACCTCGCCCGAGGGCCCGTCGGTCGCCGCCAGCAGGCTCTCCCCGAAGAGAGTGAAGAACAGGGCGGCGGCCCTGCCGTAGTTGTTGCTCTCGACCAGGAAGCTCTGGGGCTTGGAGTTCAAGAACCCCAGCGTCGTGAACAGCCCCCCTCGGGGAGCGGTGAGCGGGCAAGGCATCCACCCGGACGCCACTGTGCACCCGTAGAAAGGCCCGGTGTTGGGTGACGCCATGACCGTGTTGGTCGTGAAGTACTCTTCGTACGAGGCCGTGGCGTACCTGGCGAGAAAGAGCTGATAGAGCTCCTCCTTCAGATCGGCCGCGACGGCCGGGGTGATGTCGCCGATGGATTTGATGGCCGGAGCGCCGCCGATGACCGTGGCCAGCTTCCTGAGCCCCGTGCGCAAGAACTCGGCCTTCCAGTCGCCCGAGAGCTTGCCCACCACCCGCTGGCGCTGGACCAAAGTCGCCGGCTCCGACAGCTCCTTGCTCGTGAACTGAGAGAACTCCTCGGGCGTCGGAGGGCGATCGAGCGCCCCCAGGGCCACGCGGGAGAGGTAGGTCCTCAGCGTGACGGTCTTGGCGCACTTGAAGTTGACCACCAGCTTTCGCTGGTTGGAGGAGTCGTTGCCGTAGCGAGCGTTGGCGTCGATGACCGCGAAGGGGACCGCCCTCGCGAACCAGTCCAGCACCGCGCGCATCTCCAGGCGCTTGGCCGCACTGGGCTTGTCGATCGGCATCGGCGAAGGGGACGAGCTCTCGGCGTCGATCGCCCTGTGGAGGATCGTCTGGTAGGCGATCGGCGTAAACTCGCTGGTCTCGAGGTAGGCCTTGGTGATGCCCTTGGCCTCGAGCGGCCAGGCGCTGTGGTAAAGGGTTTTGACGCCCGTCGCCGGATCGATTCCGTGGCAGTTCGCGCACTCCTTGTCGAGCCAGGCCAGCGCCTGCGCGTCCTGCCACGTGGGAATGACCTCGCCCGGAGGGCCCGCGTCGGAAGGGGGCCCCGCGTCGGAAGGGGGAGGCGGCTGTCCGGTCGTGGGCGCCGCGTCGGGAGCAGGCTGCCTGGGGACTCCGACCAGCTCGTCGCCGCCCTGAGAGCCGCAACCCCCCTCTGCCAGGGCCACGCCCATGGCGAGCGATCCGCAGAGTACGAGCGTGCTCGCGGAGCTTGTACGGCGTATCCGCATCATCCTTCTCCCGGGGTCATCGATGAAGCTTCCACGCGGCGCGAGGAGCGCGCACGGTGGATCGACCATGAAGCATCGCACTCCTTTCGTCCAAATGAAACCGGCGCTGAGCCTGAGGAACGAGGGATCCCCCCCTGGGGCGCGGCTTGCTCAGCGCCGTCCTCGGCCCGCGGGGCCAACTTCGAGGCGACAACCCGTGTCAAGAGCAGCCCCCTCATCACCGACAGCCACCTCCGATAACGCCGACCTAGCACCGACCGTGCCCGCGCGGCGGGCGCCATCCGGGCGGCCAGGCCCCCTTTGGTGCTAATAGCGGCCCCTCATGACCAACCCCACCGCTCCCGCGAGCCCAGACCCAACCGACGAGGCGCGGCTGAGCTTCCTCGCGACACTGATGACCTTCCCTCGCTCCTTCTGGATGGGGTGCGTCGTCGAGATGTGGGAGCGCCTCGCTTACTACGGCGTCCGCTCCGTCGTTCCGCTCTACATCGCCCAGGCCAACGATCCGGGCGGGCTGCACTTTAGCCAGGCGCAGAAGGGCAGCATCTTCGCCGCCTGGGCGCTCGTCCAGTCCCTCGTCCCCATGGTCAGCGGAGGCTTTGCGGATCGCTTCGGCTACAAGAAGACCATCGCGACCTCGGTCACCCTCGCCTGCCTTGGCTACGTGCTCATGGGCTCGCTCCGCAGCTATCCGGGGTTCTTCGCGGCCTGCCTGGTGCTCGCGCTGGGCACGGCCATCTTCAAGCCTGGAATCCAGGGGACGCTCGCCCAGTCGACGTCCAAGAAGAATTCGAGCGTGGGCTGGGGGCTCTTCTACTGGCTCGTGAATGTGGGGGCCGCGCTGGCGCCGCTCTTCGGCGGCTTCTTGCGCACCAAGAGCTGGGCGCTCGTCTTCTACGGATCGGCCTGCGTGATGGCGCTCAATTACCTGATGCTCTTCACCTACAAGGAAGTGGAGTCGGGCGCCGACAAGCGAAAGACGGCGTGGCGAGTCCTGGTCGACACGGCGAGAAACCTTGCCGATCTGCGGCTGGTGACGGTCATCGTCCTCTTCAGCGGCTTCTGGATGATGCTCTACCAGCTCTGGGATCTGATGCCGAACTTCTACGCCGACTGGGTGGACTCGGCGCCCTTCGTCCGCGCCAACGGCTGGCTCCCCGGGGCCTGGCTCGTGGCCGACGCCCGAGGACTGCAGCTAAAGCAGGAGAACGCGCTCAACCTGAACGCCGCGCTCGTCGTCCTCTTCGTCATCCCCATATCCTTCCTCGTGGCGAGGATCCGGGTCATGTCGGCCATCAGCCTGGGGGTCCTCATCGCGACCATAGGCACGGTCGTTTACGGCACTTCGCCCAGCGTGTACGTGCTCTTCCTTGGTATCGCGCTCTTCTCGCTGGGTGAGATGCTCACAGGCCCCAAGAAGACGGAATATTTCTCGCTCATCGCCCCCCCGGGGAAGAAGGCCCTCTACCTTGGATACGTGAACATCCCCATCGCGATAGGCCAGGCGCTCGGCGCCAAGCTCGGGGGATGGCAATATGGGAACCACGGAGAGAAGGCCATCCTCGCCATGAGGTACCTGGCCGAGAAGACCGAGCACCACGGCCCCGGGACCTGGGACGGCGACGTCGATCACCTGGCCAGCTTCACCGGCGTCAAGCGCACCGAGGCCTTCGAGGCGCTCACCACCGAGCTTGGCCGGGACGCCAGCTCCGTGACCGACTTGCTCTGGACGACCTACGAGCCCTACCGGGTGTGGTACTGGTTCTCGGCGGTGGGCCTCGCCTCGCTGCTCGGCCTCCTCGCCTTCTCGCAGATCAGCAAGCGCTGGAAGGATCTGGACGTCTGACGGCGCAGAGAGCTCCAGCCCAGGCGCGGGGTGCGCCCGAGGCCGATTCTTCCAGAAGCCGAGGACGGTCTCTCTTCTGGCTCTTGAACGACTCCTCCCATGCCATGAATGGTCAAGGGGTCAGGGCTTATCCATCGACGCAGGTTGGTGTTGAGGTAGCGGGCACCAAAGTAGGTCAGCCCCACCTCGATGTCCTCCTCCTTGCCCGTGAACCGGTAGTCCTCTCGGAACGCCGACCACCTCGAAGGGCGGTAGTCGCTCTCGGTGTTGCCGTTGGCGTCGTAGGTCGTCTTCTCCACCACCTCGCTGGTCCGGTGGTCGAGCGTGACCGCCGTCGAGCCGAGCCCGTCGCCGATTTGCAGGAGCAACCGGGTCCGTCCCTCGCTGGCTCCAGGGAGCGAAGTCGAGCCGTACATCACCCGTCCCAAGGAGCCCAGGTAGAGGCTCTCGTTGTCGGCGGTGCGGACGTAGTCTCCGTCG
>SXGT01602502.1_pt1 | contig 23086 bp, 20 predicted proteins | sample 3176221 | NCBI WGS metagenome assembly SXGT01 (sample SAMN11356862, study PRJNA531348) | freshwater metagenome | isolation source: freshwater sample F1-120 | place: China: Fuxian Lake, Yuxi | collected 2017-12-25
CCTTGAGCGCGGCCATGCGCTCGATGCGCATACGACGACGCTCTTCGGCGAGGACCCGACGGTCTTCCGGGACCACGTCGGACTCGAGCTTGACGGTGAGGAAGCGGAGGAGGTTGTCCTCCAGGCGCAGGTTGCGCTCGATCTCGAGCACGATGGGCGCCGGCCCGCAGTAGTTGACGTAGATGTAGTGCCCGCGCAGCTGCTTCTTGATGAGGTAGGCGAGCTTGCGCTTGCCCCAGTCCTCGGCGACCAGGAGCGTGCCCCCGCCCGACTGGACGAGGCCCTCGATCTTCTGGGTGATGCGGGTCATCTGCTCGTCCGTGAGGTCCGGGCGGGCGACGTAGGTGGTCTCGTATTCGTTGAGGATGGTCATGACGCCCCGTGGGCTCAGGGTGAAGCCGCCGGCTCGGGCCGGACGGCGTTGAAGCGGTTCATCGTGGAAGCGACGCCGTCCCTCACCACGGACTCCGCCGCGTCGGCCGCGGCTTCGACCATGGAGAGGAGCGATGGCTCTTCCTCGGCGGTGAAGGTGGAGAGGACGTAGTCGGCAGGGTCCCACTGCGGCGGAGGACGCCCGACGCCCATGCGGATGCGGACGAATTCCGCCCCGCAGGTGCGCTGAATGTCCCGGATGCCGTTGTGGCCCCCGTGGCCGCCGCCCACGCGAACGCGGAGGCGGCCGAGCGGAAGGTCCATGTCGTCGTGGATGACCACGAGGTCGGAGGCGGCCACCTTGTAGTAGCCGAGCAACGACGCCGTGGGCTGACCCGAGACGTTCATGAACTGTTGGGGCATGGCGAGGGCGGCCTTACGACCGCCGAGCACCGCGTCGCCCACGAGCGCACCGAAGAGCTTCTTCTCCACGGTGGCGCCCGCCCGGCTCGCCAGGCGCTCGACCACGCGGAACCCGACGTTGTGTCGGGTGCGCGCGTAGCGGGTGCCAGGGTTGCCGAGGCCGACGACGAGGTGCATCCGTGCCTACTTCTTGGCCGGGGCGGCCTTGGCGGCGGCCTTGGCGGCGGGGGCGCCCTTGGCGGCCGGGGCGGCCTTGGCATCGGCCGGCGCCGCAGCGGCGACGTCCTTGATCTTGCCCTCGACCGTCACGATGTTGAAGTCCTGCTTGTACACGATCTTCGTGTTGGCGGGCATCGGGAGCTCGGACGCGCGGATGAAGCGGCCGATGTCGAGCGGGGTGACGTCGACCTCGATGACGCGCGGGATGGCGTAGGCATCGCAATCGAGGTTGACCGCGCGGGCCAGCACGCGGAGCTGACCGCCGGCGCGGACGCCCGCGGCGCGGCCGGTGGTGGCGATGGGGACGCGCACGGCGACCCGCTCGCCCGCGGCGACCTCCTGGAAGTCGACATGCTCGACCCGGCGGTTGACCGGGTGGCGCTGGATCTCGCGCAGGATGCAGGTGCGCGCCGTGCCGTCGAGGTTGACGGTCACGATCGTGTTGGCGTCGCCGGTCTTGCGGAAGATGGCGGCGAGCGCGGGCCCGTCGAATGCGACGGAGTGGGCGGCTTCGCCGGCGCGGTAGACGACGCCGGGCGTGCGGCCCGAAGCGCGCACCTTGCGGGCGTCGCCCTTGCTGCCGGCAGCGCGAAGCTCTGCGGTGATCGAATGGAGTTCCATGGTTCCTCGGCCTGGGGAAGAGACGGACGGCGCCCCACCCCCGGCAAGGCCGGAACCGACGAGGATCGTCGATTGCTGCGTCGTGGACGTCGGGGCCTCATGGCCCGGCGCAGCGGTGCTTCAGAGGTCTGAAGCGGGCGCCGGTTAGCCCGGGAGGCCCCCGCCGTCAAGGGTGCGGGTGGACCGGGCCGCGGACGGTCGTTGCGCCTGGCGCCCTCGTCGGGGGCACCGACGGGGGATGGCGCCCCCGTTCAGGGGAACGGGAGGTCCTCGACGACCGCCGGGACGACCCGGCCCGCGGCGTGCACCTCGACCTGGAGACCGGGCGTCCACGCTGCCTTCTTCAACATCGCCAACACCCGCGCCACCCCCGCCTCGCGGGCCCCCGAGCGTGCGTGGCCGACGACGGCCTCGCCCAGCCGCACCTCGGCGCCCACCGGCGGAATCGCGTCCTCGCCCATGCGGAGGCCCCACAATTTCTGCTTCACCTGCCCCATGACGTCGACGCGGTTGATGACCTCCTGCCCGACGTAGCACCCCTTGGTGAACGAGCAGCATGGCTGGACCAGGCGCAGCTCGTGGACCATCGCGCGCTCCCCCATGTCCACCGGCCAGCGGGCGTGCCCCGCGCGGACGCGCAGCGCTTCGAGCGCGTCGGCGCCCGCGGCCGCCACCCCCACCGCCCGAAGCGCCCCCCACAGCTCGACGGCCGCGCCTACCGGCACGATCACGTCGACCCCGCCGAGCCCGGTGCGGTCGCGCCCGAGCAGGTGGACCTCGGCCGCGGAAACCACCTGGCCCTCGGCGGGGGCGCCGAGGCCCGCCGCGGCCAGGAGCTCGGCCCGTCGGGGCCCGGCGACGTGGACCACCGCCTGCGCACTGCTGAGGTCGGTGAGCTCGACGTCGTCGAAGAGGATGAACTTCTCGTAGCGCTCCACGAACGCGGCGGGGGGCACCCCGTCGAGCACGACGAGCAGCCGCTCCTCCCCGACACGCGCGACGGACAACAGCCCCTGCATGCGCGCCTTCTCGTCGCCCATCGCGCTGCGATTGCAGGCACCTACGGCCAGGTCCCGGATGTTGTTGGTGAACATCCCGTTCGCGAAGCGCCGGGCGTCGGGCCCCACCAGCTCGACCACGCCGTGGTCGCCGAGGTCGAAGGCCGCCGTGCCGGAGCGGGCGTCGGCACACTCCTCCTCGACGGTGCGGAAGTGGGCGGGCAACAACCACCCCTCGCCCTCGCCGAAGTGGGCGCCGGACGCGACGTGTGCCCCGAAGAGCGCGGTGCGCTGGAGCGCCATGTCAGCCCTCGTCGTCCGCGGGGGGCACCACGGTGGGGCTGGGGGCGAGCATCCGCGGCCCGCCCGCCGGCGGGGCGCCGGTGACCGCGGGCGGCGCGGTGTCGGGCTCGGGCGGGGCCAGCACGCGTGTGGGCGGGAGCGGCGCCGGGCGCGGCGAAGTGGCGTCGGGCGCCGGCGGCCCCGACGCGGTGGAACCCCGGGACGGGGGCGGCTTGGGGAGCGGGCGGAGCTGCACGGTCGCCGGCTCGTGGCCGTGATCGTGGGCGTGCTCCATCAGGGTGAGCCGGGCGTTGGTGCTGGACCCCCGCGCGGGCGCATCGGGCTGGTCGCCCACGCCGCCGGCGGCCTTCTGGCGGCTCCGGGTGCCGAGGAGACCGGCGATGCCCACGACGACCACCACCGCCAGGCAGCAGCACCCGCAGCCGAGCACCGACATCATGCCGCTGCCGAACATCTCCATCTTCTCGCCCTCGGCCCGGTCCCTATCGTGCCGGTTAGGGAAAGCCCATGGACCTGCCCACGCCACCCGACCCCTTCCAGGCCCTCCTGATGGGCGGGCGCCTGCCGGCGCTGCTCGTGGGAATCGTGCTCCTCGGCTGGGGCGAACGGTTGTACCGCGTGCTGGTCGTGGCCCCGGGAGTGCTCGCGGGCGTGTACCTGGCCGCGTGGTTGCGGGGCCTCTTCCACCTCGACACCACCGGGGCGATCATCGCCACGTTGGTGCTCGCGGGAGCGGGGGCGCTGGCGTGCCACTTCGTCGAAGGGGTGGCGGTGCGCTCGGCCGGCGCGGGCCTCTTCGCAGCGCTCGCGTGGTTGGGCACACCGCTGGTGCATGCCGGTCCGGTGCCGTGGTGGGCGCCGGTGGTGGCGGCGGTGCTCGGCGGCGTCGTGTTCCCGATGCTCTACCGCGTGGCGTTGCGTCCCCTCACCGCGCTGGTGGGCGCGTGGAGCGTGGCGTGGGCGGTACAGCGGCCCGACCAGGTCTGGCTCATCGGCGGGCTCGCGCTCGCCGGGACGGCGCTCCAGTTCGCGCTCGCGCGCACCGGCGGCGGCGACGCGTCGGAGCCGAAGAAGAAGCCGAAGAAGAAGAAGTAGGCGCCCGAGGGGTTCGCGCCGCGACCGGCTGCTCGCCGGGCCGCGGCCGGCGCGCGACCCGCACGATGCGGGGGACCGCCGCGTGTGTCTTCCTGAGCGGATTGTGTGCGGTCCTGAGCATTGTCGGGTGCCGAAGGCGATGGGGGGAATGGGAGCCCATAAACCAATGGCGCCGCCGAGTGCCGGCGGCGCCCCCACCCACCTGGAGCTCCCATGTCCCGAACCCCGATCCTCGCCCTCTCCGTTCGCGGAGGCCCGCTGCTCGTGCTCGCCTGCGCGGCCCTGGCCACCGCCCCGACGCGCGCCACCGCAACCACCCTCGATCTCACCTGGGAGCGCACGACCAACTATCAGGTCCGAGGCACGATCTTTCAGACCCACCACGACCACTACACCATCGACGGGAACACCTGGACCTGGACCGGCGATCAGGCGTCCGTCTGGAACGGGTCCACCGCAGGCGGCAAACAAGCCTGGTTCTACACGCTGGACTATTCGACGAATCCGGCCATCCAGGGCACCCACTACTGGTTCCGGGCCACCCTTCCCGCGCTCACCGGATCCGTTCGGCAACTGGTCATCTCCGATGCCCGCTACGGTGACGCCATCCACGTGAACAACGGGATGTCGGCGTACGTCGACGGGCAGCACATGGCCGACTGGGGCCTCCTCGACTTCGGCGGAAGCGCCACCGTCCTGTCGACCACCTCCGATCCCGTCCTGACCTACGCCGAAGGCCCGGCCTGGGAAGTCGCCCCCCTCGTCCTCGACGTCTGCGATGTCTACCTGGGCGGGGGCGTGGAGCTCTCCGTCCTCTTCGAGGAGGCCTACGGGTGGGGCGGCGTGACGAAATTCCGCGTGGACACGGTGGAGGGCACGGCGGCCGACGGCAGCCTCTGCGGCGGCACCGCACCGGACTCCGACGGCGACGGCGTCGGTGACGACGTGGACGCCTGCCCGTCCGAGGACGCCACGGGATTTGACCTCGACGCCGACGGCTGCCGGGACGACACCGACGGCGACGGCGCCACCGACGACGTCGACGTGTGCCCCGACGGCAGCGACTTCATCGACCTGGACGGCGACTTCGCACCGGACGCCTGCGACATCTGCCCGGGCGACGCGCTGAACGACCAGGACGGTGACGGCCTCTGCACCGCCGAGGACCTCTGCCCGAACGACTACGACGACGGCGCCGGCGCGGACGACACCGACGGCGACACCGTGTGCAACAGCGACGACATCTGCGCCGCCGGAGACGACCTGCAGGACGCGGATGCCGACGCCATCGCCGACGCCTGCGACCTCTGCCCGGACGACGCCGACAACGACGCCGACAACGACGGGGTGTGCGGCGACATCGACATCTGCCTCGGCGACGACACTCTGGACAGCGACGCCGACGGGATCCCCGACGCCTGCGACACCCTCTGCCCGTTCGACCCGACCAACGACGCCGACTTCGACGGCGTTTGCGGCGAGTCGGACATCTGCCCCCTCGACTACCTCGACGACAGCGACGGTGACGGCTCCTGCGACTCCGACGACATCTGCCCGGACCTCGACGACTTCGACAACGCCGACGGGGACGCGATCGTCGACTGTCAGGACTCGTGTCCGGCCGACGTGGAGAACGACGCGGACGGCGACGGGCTCTGCGAGTCGGACGACAACTGTGAGGGGTTGGACAACCCCGATCAGGCCGACGCCGACGCCGACGGGATCGGCAACGCGTGCGAACCCGACAGCGACGGGGACGGCCTGAGCGACGACGACGACAACTGCGACTTCGTCGAGAACGCCTCTCAGACGGACTCCGACGGTGACGGCCAGGGGGACGCGTGTGACGCCGACGATGACGGCGATGCCGTGAGGGACGGACGCGACCGTTGCCCCGCGACCGCCGCCGGGGCGGTGGTCTTGACCAACGGCTGCAGCGTGGCACAGACCTGTCCGACCGACGCCCGGTGGAGGAACCACGGCGCGTACGTCGAATGTGTCGAGGAGGTGGCGCACGACCTGTACGACCTGCGGCGCATCACCCGGACGGAGAAGTACACGATGATCACCGAGGCGGCGCTGTCCAGCGTGGGGAAGAAGCACAGCGACCGGGATCGGGATCACCACCCCCACGGCCACGATCGCCACGGTTACTGCGGCGACTGATCGTTCACGAGGTCGACGTCGAGTTTCGCTCGACCTCGCGTGGTGTCCCGCCTCGCCGACGGGGCGGGACACCACGCACCACGCCACGCGGCGCGCCAGCCCCGGCCGCGAGCGGCCGGAGGCCGCGATCGGGACGGTCGCGGCGCCGCGCCCCCCCTACTTCTTCACGTACGTCTCCATCAGCTCGCCCCACCGCGTGTCCTGCGACCACGTGGAGCCGGCGCCGTTGGAGTAGAGCTCGATGTACTCGGAGGTGGGGTCGAACCAGACCGTGAGCCCCGAAGCCCAGCTGTAGTCTTCGTCGCCGTAGGGCTCGATCACCGCGGTGGCGACGGCCTCCTGGAGGGTGGTGCCGTAGGGCCCGAGCACCGGATCGCCGGCGTCGGCCATGACCGCGCCGAGGTCGCCCACGTCGAGGTACCAGTTCTTCCAAACGGCGTCGGTCCCGCGGGCGAGCTTGCGGTAGCCCACGAACGTCTGCCGGAGCGCCTCGTCGGTCAAAAGCGTGCCCGCGAGCTCGTCCAGCGCGGTGTCGAGGACGTGGAGCTGGTCGAGATCGGTCGCGGCGTGCGTCTGCTCGCCCCCATCTTCGACCGCGCCGCGCGACATCTCGTCGGCCAGCGCCGCGGCCGTGGTGTCGGGGTTCTCCCGCAGGTAGCGCAGGATGGTCTTGTACTGGAAACCCTGGAAGCCGACCGTGGTCTCCGCCGCCGACATGGCCTTGGCGTAGGGCACCAGGCTGTGCGCCACTTCCCACGAGGCCATGTTGCAGGCGTCGAAGCCCACCACCTCGAAGCGGCCGTGGGTCGCGACGCTCGGCGCGAGCGCCTGGGCGACCGTGCCCTCCGCGAAGCTCAGGTAGGTGCCGCTGGTGTCGTCCGAGCCGATCATCGGCGGCGCGTTGGCCGCTTCGGCCTCGGCGGCGTCGGGGTCCTGGAGGGTCCACCCGTCGCCGTGGTTCCAGAAGACCAGGACGCGGTGTTCGGCGGGGTAGTGGGTGTCGGCCCAGGCCAGGAAGTCGGCCAGGGTGTCGGGGTCGCCCATGTCGAGTTCGCCGAGCTCCTCGAGCACCGGGCTCACCACCGTGTCGCTGCGGTCGTACTGCATGCGGTAACGACGGGTGCCCGTCCAGTCGCCGTCGGACTCGCTGTATCCGTCGATGCGGTCGGCCTGGACCAGCACGTCGACCCCCTGGCCGGACCCGGTCATCTCGAGCTCGTTGAGGTCGTGGGTGACCCAGTCCTCCAGGTCGTTGTCGCCGACGAGGTAGACCAGGAACTGCCAACGCCCGGCGGGGTCGCGCCCGGCATCGCCGGTGTCGTCGCCCGTGTCGCGCGGGGGGCGCTCGGGGATGTCGGTCGGCTCGGTGCACGCGGCGAGGGCGAGGAGGGTCAGCATTCCCTCGCGATAACGCGCCTCAAGTTCGGGCGGGGGTGACCGACCCGGGCTCATGCGCCGCCTCGCCTACGTCCTGGCCCAGTACCCCGTGGCCTCCCAGACCTTCGTTCACGCCGAGATCGTCGCGCTGCGGCGGCTCGGCTTCGACGTGCAGGTGGTGGTGCACGAGCGGGGGCCCGAGGGGGTCCGCTTCGGGGACGGCGCCGACGGTGTGCCCGTGCCGGTGCTCCACGCCGGCCTCGGCGACGCCGCGCGCGTGCTCGCCGGATTCGACCACCTCCACGGCCACTTCGCGGACTTCGGCGCCCGGGTGCTCGCGCCGCTGGCCGAGCGGGCCGGACGCCCCTACTCGTTCACCGCCCACGCCTACGACCTGTTCCGGCGCGACGCCGCGGTGCGCCCCGACGAGTGGCGCAAGGTCGCGGGCACCGTGCACCGGGTGGTCGCGATCAGCCGGTTCCACCGCTACTTCATCTCCGCTCGCGGCGTGCCCGCCGAACAGATCGCGGTGATCCCCAACGCCGCGTCGCTCGGGGAGCTCTTCGACTCGGCGCCCGAGTCGCCCCGCCAGCTCCGCCGCGTGCTCGCGGTGGGGCGCCCCGTCCCGAAGAAGGGGTTCGGCGTCCTCGTGCAGGCCTGGGCGCGCGCCCGCGCCGCCGTCCCCGAGCTGGAGCTCGACATCGTCGGCGCCGAGGGGCTCGTCGCCGAGCCGCCGCCGGGGCTGCGCCTGTGGCCGATGCGGGAGTGGAGCGTGGTGATGGAGGCGATGCGCCGCGCCGACCTCGTGGTCGCCCCGTGCATCGTGGCGCCCGACGGCGACATGGACGGAATCCCCACGGTGCTCGCCGAGGCCGGCGCCTTGCGTCGTCCGGTGATCGCCAGCGAGCTGAGCGGCGTCGGCGACCTCGTCGCCAACGGGGTCAACGGGCTCCTGGTGCCCCCGGGCGACGTCCAGGCGCTCGCAGCCGCGCTCGTGCGCCTGGCGAAGCGACCCGACGAGCTCAACCGCATGGGCGTCGCCGCGCCCGCCCTCGCCGCCGCCCACGACGCGGACGTCGTCGCCCGTCGCCTTGTCCACGAAGCCTTCGCCGCCTGAGCCGGAGCCGGAATGCGCATCCTCATCACCGACAGCTTCTGCTCCGCCAACCGGGGCGACGCCGCCATCCTCGACGGCATGATCGAGGGCGTGCGCGCCCGGGGCGCCTCCGTGGAGGTCGTCTCCCACTTTCCCGAGGTGGCCCGCCACTTCCACGACGTCGACGTCGTGGACGACCACGACGTGCGCGCGGTCGCCAATGCCGTGAGCCGCGCCGACCTGGTGGTGAGCTGCGGCGGCAGCTTCTTGCACGACTTGTACGCCCAGAACCTCAACGCCCGCCTGGCGACGATGCACCTCGCCCGGCGCATGGACAAACCCTACGCCATCTTCGGCCAGTCCATCGGCCCGCTCACCCTGCCGCTGAGCCGGCAGGCGGTGCGCGAGGTGCTCGACGGCGCGGCGTGGATCTCGGTCCGCGACGAAGCCAGCGCCAAGGTGGTCCGCGACGTCGGGGTCGGTGCCCCCGTGCACATCGGCGTGGACGCGGCGATCGGCGGGCGCGTGCGCACCGCCGCGCGCGGGGCCGGGCCGGTGCTCGGGGTGACCGTCCGGGGCTGGCACTTCCCCGGCCAGCGCGACCCGGCGGCGTGCCAGGACCGGTACGAGGAGGAGGTCGCCCGCGCCGCGGACCGCTGGGCGCGCACCACCGGCGGCACGGTGCGCTTCTTCAGCAACTGCACGAGCTACGGCGGTTATCGCCAGGACGACCGCGTCGCCGCGCGCCGCGTGGCCGCCCGGATGAACGCGGACGCCGAGGTCATCGAGGCCGTGGACCTCGACTTCGCCACCCTGCGCGGGGAGTGTGGCGCGTGCGACCTGTTCCTCGGCACCCGGATGCACTCGCTGGTCTTCGCCACCACCGCGGGCGTTCCGGCGGTCGGCGTGGCCTACGAGCAGAAGACGTTCGAGTGGATGCGCCAGGTGGGGCTCGGGGGGCGGGCGGTCGCCGTCGAGCGCTGCGAGGGGCTCGACGGCATGCTCATGGCGACGTGGGAGGAGCGGGTGCGCCTGCGTCCCCAGGTCGAAGCGGCCGCGGACGTGCTCCGCCGTCGGGCGTCGGACGACCTCGATCGGCTCGTGCGGGTCGCTGCCGGCGAGCGCCCCGCGCGCCACGGCGCGACCGCTCGGCGCGACGAAGCCGGGTGGAACGGGGAGACGTGGCGCTTCGACGTGGCGCATCGCCGACTCCGGCAGGTCGCGGACATCGTCTATGGAGAAGGCGGCGAGCGAGTGCTCGATCTCGGGTGCTCCACCGGCAAGCTCGGGCGGATGCTCGGCCCGGCCTACGACTACACCGGCGTGGACATGGCGAAGTCGGTGGCCACCGAGCAGCCCCGCTTCCGCATCCGCACCGGAAGCCTGGACGACTTCCGCGCCCGCGGCACGTACGACACCGTCGTGGCGAGCGGGAGCCTGGAGTACGTCGAGGACCTCGAGGGGGTGCTCGAGAACGTGCGCGCCTCGTTGCGCCCCGGTGGGCTCGCGGTCCTGACGCTCTTCAACCTCGCGCACATCAGCCGGGCGCTCGGCGCGACCCACCGGCACCCGACGTGGAAGTTGCAGGCGCGACCGGACGACTTCCTCCTCGCGCTGCACGAGGCGGGCCTGTCCCCGCAGCGTGTGCAGCCCACGACCGCCGGCTACGGCCCGGCGCCCGCGGTCCACGACGAGCGCCCCACCGACTTCGAGCTCGACGGGCCCCACCAGCTCAGCTCCGAGCGCCTGGTGCGGCTCGCGCACCACTGGATCGTGGTGTGCCGCGCCGGAGAGCCCCAGCGGGGCCCGAAGGCCCTCGCGGCGGCGTTCGCCGAGGGTGACCACGCCGGCGCGCTGCGGATCGGGGTGGAGCTGTGCAAGGCCTACCCCTGGGCGGCGCGGGCGTGGTCCGACCTCGCGGTCGCGTGGAGCGCCGTCGGTCGCGACGACCGGGCCGCCGACGCGGTGCGCCGTGCCTACCTGCTCGACCCTTGCCGCGAGGACGTCCGCGAGAACCTCGTCGCCATGGGCCTGGACGTGCAGGTGGACGACCTGGAGGTGGCGGTGATGGCCGACCCCACCGACCGCCTGGCGCGCGAGGCGCTCGTGCGTGAGCTGGTCGCGCGGGGGCGGCTCCACAGCGCCGTACACGTGCAGGCCGTCGCCGTGGCCGAGGCACGCGCGGCCGGCTGATTCTCCGATGTCGGGGTTGGCCGGGCGGATTACCGGGCGGGGATGGACACGTCCCCTTCCCCGCCCGTCGAGCCCGACATCCTCGGCCGCATCGGCGCCTTCCTGCTGTTCACGGCCGGCGTCTCCGCGCTCTTCGCGGGGGGCCAGGTGTGGAGCGTGGTCATCTTCCGCGACGCGTGGACCGAGGCGATCCCGGTCCTGCACGCGCTCTCGGGCCTCTTCGCGTGTTGGCTCGCGAGCCAGGTCGCCTACCCCCGGCGGTGGGCGGTGGTGGCCGCGCTCCTGCTCATGGTGGCCCTCGGGTGCCTGGGCGTGCCGTGGGCGTGGTGGCTCATGTACAACGGGCTGTTCACCGCCCTGAGCGTCTTTGCCCCGGGGTGGGCCACCCTGGGCCTCTTGGTGCTCGCCATCGCCACGCCGGGCCTGTGGCGGGTCGCGGGCAACAAGTCAGCTGCCGACGCAGAGAACGTGCGCCTCGCCGCCGAAGCCGCCGCGGCCGGCTACGGCTTCACGGCGCCGCCGCGCGGTCGGAGCGGGTGGGTGCTCGCCGGCCTGTACCTGCTCGTGGGCATCCCGTTTCTGACCTTCGGCCTCGCGGTCGCGTGGCCCGACGACTACGCTCGTATCGAAGCCCGCGTGCTCGGTGTCTTGTCCGGTCGCAACCCCTTCGGCACCGCGTTCGTGGACGCGGCGGACGACTACCCGTACTCCGGGAGCCCGCTCGAGTGGTACCTCGACTACGAAGCGAAGTGGTTGCCGCTCGATCGCGAGTTGGTGCTGCGGATGGCCGACGACATCGCCGAGGACGTGGGCTGGCGGCTGAGCGCGGCGACGGGCGAATCCGACCCGGTGGCCGGCGAGGCGGCGTTGTGGGCCGAGGGGCGCCAGAAGGAGATTCCGTTGTGGATCGCCCAGAACCTGCGAGACCGCCAGGTGTTCTACCACGCCGAGTCGTTGTTCTCGCGCAGCTTCGACCCGGACGTACACACCGTCGGGAGTGAGCAGATCCACCTCGACTGCGACCAGCTCGCCTTCCTCTACCTGCACGTCGCGATGCGCCTGGACCTCGCGATGAAGGTGTTGCCGAGCCCGTACCACGTGTACCTGCGCTACGACCCACCGGACGGCGGCGAGCCGCTCACGATCGAGACGACCGAGTTCCGCAGCATCGACGTGCACGGCACGCACGTCGACTTCATGGGCGAGTCCCTCGGCGAGGAGTACTTCGTGGACGAAGACTACTACCGCTCGGGTCGTTCGGGCACGTGGGCCTCCTCGACGATCACCGCGGCGGCCGGCCTGTACGAACCGTGGACCGACCGCGACATCAAGGACAACATCGTCGCCAACGTGCTCGTCGGCCTGGATGCGGCCGGGAAGAGCCAGTACCCCGGCGAGGCCGAGGCGGTGCTCCCGGGGACCCGGAGCATCACCTTGGTGAACAACCTCTACCGCTACTACACGCGCCAGGCGGCCGAGGCGCTCGACGCGGGCGATCTCTCCGCGGCCGAGGCGCAGGCGCTGCGCGCGCGGGCGATCCGGGCCGAGTTCGGCGGGTTGATGATCCGTTCCGCGACGCCCGAAGAGGACATCTTGGCGACGATCGACGTGAACCGACCCGCACCCGAGGGCGGCACGCCGTGACCGTCCGCGTCGAGCGGCCGAGGCCGGCGCGCGCCGCGAGGCCGCGCGGTTCGGCACCGTGCCGCCCGCCGTGCGATCCGCTCGACCAACGATCGAGGATGTGCCGAAACTTCGGATCGGCTGAACTAGCGCACCCGCGGCGGCATCCGGTCGAGCAGGCCTTCGACGCAGCGGCGGATCTCGTCGCGGCTCGAGCGGAAGCGGAAGATCCAACTGCCGTACGGGTCGGCGATCTCCATGATGCCGCCGAACGTGCCGAGCATCTGGAGCTTGGCGTCGGCGGCGGGGAACGCGCTGCGGACGTTCTGGGCGTGCCGTAGCTCCATCACCAGGATGCGGTCGGCCCAGTCGACCAGCTCGTCGGTGACCGGCTGGCTGCGGTGCGCGCTCAGGTCGCCCCCGAGCTCGCGGATCGCCCGCTCGGAGTTCGGCGCGGCCGGGTCACCTTCGCGGGCGTGGGTGCCTGCCGACCGACTCTCCACCCACCAACCCCGCTGATCGGCATACAACCTTGCCAACTCCTCCGCCATCGGTGACCGGCAGATGTTGGCGGTGCACACGAACAACAGGCGATGCGGTTGGGCAGCGGACATCCGGGCCCTGATATCCGCCCCGACGCTCACCCGACGACGATGAGCCGGATCTGCTGCGGCAGGTTGCCGAGCAGCTCCCCGATGAACTTGCCGCGCAGCGCGCTCCACAAGAACGTGCGCTGCGTCGCGCCGATGACGACCGTGTCGCAGCGGAGCGACTCGGCCGCTTCGGCCACCGACTCCGCCGCCGAGTGCGACAGGCCCCAGATCGGCACCGCCTTGAGCCCCATCGACTCGATCGCGAGCGACGCCGCCTCGAGCACGGTGAGCCCCTCCGGCGTGGGCTGGGCGAGCTGCGGGTAGAACAGGCCCGGCACCTCGTCGACGTAGATGACGTACACGCGGTCCAGGCCACGGCTGCGGGCGCGGTCGACCGCTTCCTTGAAGATCTTCTTGGTGGCGCCGCGGCTGGCGACGATGACGTTGGGCGGGCCCGTGGGCGTGAGCGCCGCGACCGCGCGCTCCAGCGTCGAGAAGGACGCTTCGGTGACGTCGACCTCGCGCGGGGGCTGGAGTCGGGGGATGCGCTCGACGATCGCATCGAGCCGGCCGGTGTGGGTGAGCCAGGCCAGGAGCATACCGGCGCCCGCGAGGCCACCGCCGAACAAGGTGGCCAGGGGCTTGGCGACGAGGTTGGTGCCGAACGCCAACGCCACCAGCACGGTGGTGACGATGCCCAGCGCGAAGGTGAGCCCACGCTGCCCGTCCCGCCACCGCAAGATGTCCATGCCGATGCTGGTGAGCATGAACGCACCGAGGAGGCCGAACGCGTAGAGCTCGCCCAACAGCGTCATGCTGCCCGCCGCCACCACCAGTACGATGGCCGGGATCGCCACCGAGAGGATGACGGCGCGGTAGGGCGTCTGGAAACGATGCGACAACGCGCCGAGCGACGCCGGCAGGAAGTTGCGGCGGACAAGCGCCATCATCACGTGGTAGTTGCCGATGATCGCCGTGTTGGCCGCGAACAACAACAACGACGACGCGGAGAGCACGACCGCCAACTTCAACCACTCGCCGCCGACCACCGCGCCGAGCTCGGAGATGAACCGCTCCGACTCGTGGTCCTTGATCTCCGACGGGAGCACCAGGGTCGAGAAGAACGTGAGGAACGGGGCGGTGATGAGCACGCTCACGACCACCGCCAGCATGCCCTTGCGCGGGGTGCCGTTGAGGTCGCGCATCGCGGGCGAGAGCTGGGAGATCGACTCGAGGCCCGAGAACGCGAGCCAGGCGCCCGAGTACCCGACCAACATCTGCCACGGCGTCAGCTCGCCCATCAGGCTCCATTCGCCGAGGAACCGGTCCCACATGTGGGCAGGCGCGTGCAGGAGCGTGGCGATGATCACGCCCACGTCGACCACCGCGGCGACCACCGCGAGCACGAGGCTCACGATCGCGCTCTCCTTGATGCCCACGATGTTGAGCAGCGCGAGGACCGCGAGCGCACCGAGCGTGGCCGGCAGCACGTTGCCGCCGAGGTGGACCACGCTGTCGATGTAGTACATGCCGCTGATGGCGCTGATGGCGACCGTCAAAAAGTAGTCGACCATGATGAGCTGCCCGCCGGCGCAGCCCCACCACGGCCCCGCGGCTTCGTCGGTGACCGACACCACGCCGCCACCGCTCGGGAAGCGCCGCGTGACGTCGACGTACTTCATCGCGAGCAGGACGAACGCCACGAGCGTGGACACGACGAAGAAGCCGGCTCGGTCGCCCGTGGACCCGTAGAGGATGCCCGGCACGTAGTAGACGGACGTTCCGATGTCGCAGAACACGACGGCCCACACCAGGAACCAGCCGAGTCGACCTGCGCTACGCGACATGCTATCTCCACGCCGCTTCCGGACCGTCCCGGGGTGAGGCGCCGCGGCGTTCTACATCCCTCCCGGCCCCTCCGCAAACCCGATCGGTCCCCCGTGCCGCACAGTCACTCCGAACTTCTCTCTTCGATCGATCGCCGGCTGTGGCGGGACCTCGGGTTCTCCGACCCCGAACCCACGCTGCTGCGCTTTTTGCCCATGCTCGTGGTGGCCTGGGCCGACGGCAAGCTCGGCGCAGCCGAGGGCAACCTCATCCGCGACCGCGCCCGGTCCCTGCCGGCGCACCTGCGCGACTGGGTGGGCCAACGCCTGGAGTTCCCGCCGGGGCCCTACTTCCGGTGCCAGGTGTCGCACCTGTTGGCCTTCATGGCCAACACCTGGTCCGAAGACCAGGAGCGCGAAGGCTGCCGCGACTGGACGGAGACCGGCGAACGCTGGGCCAACGAGCTCATCGCCGACCAGGGCCTCTTCCGCCGCCTCTTCGGCGACCTCCAACGCGAGAAGGCCGACCTCGCCTCGCTCAACGACGCGATGAACGAGCACGGCATCTACGTGTCCGACCGCATCTGGGCCCTCGCCCGCGGCGCGCATGCCGAGGCGTTGCCCAAGCGGGTCGTCGTCACGCACAACGAATCGGAGGCCGTGCACCAGGGGCTCGGCCTGGCGTTCTGCGGCGAGGGCGAACACCTCGCGGTCGGCACGATGTTGGCGCTCGCCCGCGACGAAGACCTTGACGAGCGCGCCATCGCCGCGCTGTTGGCGCGCAGCCGCCACTTGCGCGAGAACGAACGCTGGGTGCTCCTCGGCACCGAGTTCATCGGCGCGGCGCGCCCGCTCACCGAGCTGCAACGCGACGCGCTGTCCGCCCAGATGAAGACCCAGTGTGGCTGCGCGTTCGAAGAGTGCAGCTTCGCCGAGCTCGCCTACCTCGAGGACGCCCTCGCGCAGGACGCGCGCTGGGTGTCGTGGGTGGCGGGCCAGGTCGAGGAGCTGCGGGTCGATCGTGACGAGGTGGTGCGCGCGCAGGTGCCGGGCACGTTCTACGCGCCGCGCAGCAAGGTCAAGGCCCAGGTCGCGCAGGCGCTGGTGGCGGGCCCGCCGGGCCTCGGCTTCCGCGTGCTCGAGCTCGACACCCCGGGCGCCACCCTCCGGCTGGCCTCTCCCGCGCTCGTCGCCGAGCCCGCCACCAAGGAGGCGGTGCAGTGGATCGCACGGTTCCTCCCTGCGATGTGCGACCCGTGGACGCAGCTGGTGCTCGATCTCGAGGGGCCGCGCTGGGTGGCCGAGGTGCTCCCGGAGATGGCCACCTCCCCGTCCGCCACGTTCGAGCCGCTCCTCCCCCACCGCGCGCTCCTGGTGCCACCGTGGGTGTGGTTCCGCACCGCGGAAGCGATGGGCGTGCGCTTCTTCACCGGCCGCCGCAAGCAGACCGCCGGCGGCAAGTGAGCCGGGCCGGGTGCGCGTCCTCTTCCTCGACGACGACCCCGACACCTTCTCCAGTTGTGCGCGCGCGCTCCAGGAAGGCGGCGCCGCCGAGGTGATCGTGGTGTGCAAGGTCGACGAGGCCGTGCGCGAGCTCCAGGACCACCCGGTCGACCTGCTGGTGATGGACCTGTTCATCCCCATGGGCAGCGCCCACCGGGGCACGCTCGGGCCGCGCGGCAAGGAGTACGAAGAGCACATCGAGCACCTGGGCGGCCTGGTGATGCTCGACGAGCTGGCGCGGCTCCCGCGCCGGCCGATGACGCTGTTGTACACGGCGTGCCTGGACCCGGTGGTCATGGACCTCGCGCGCGGTCAGGTCCATGGGCGCATCCGCAAGCCCGCCTCGCCCGACGTGGTGCTGCGCGCCGTGCTCAACGCGCTGGACGACCTGCGCGCACGCTGAGCTACTCGTCGCCGGTGGCCGCGTCCTGGCCCCACTGGTGTTCGCAGTCCACGATGGCGAAGGTGTCGCACTCGGCCGCCGCGATGCAGTCGGCTTCGCGCTTGACGTTGCCGCCCTCCTGCCGGGAGAACGCACAACCCTGCACGCACGACTCGTAGCTCGGGTAGGCCGCGTACTCGCAGGTCATCACCAGCTCCTGGCACATCGTGTCGCAGACCTCGTCGGTCTCGGCTTCGGTGGAGCAGGCCAGGGCGAACAGGGCGAGAGAGGCGTGGCGCATGGGAACCTAGTTGGCGAGGGTGCCGGTGCCGAGGACACCGAAGGTGACGACGGTTTCGACGCTCGACGCGTCGTCGGGGCGCTCGAACTCGGCGACCCCATAGCGGTACAGGCCCACCACCAGGAGCGAACCCGTGGGGTAGCCCAGGTAGGCGGCGGGCACGCGGAGGCTGCCCGTGTCGGCCTCGTAGCAGAGGACCTCGCCGAGGAAGGCCCCGCTGGACGGGTTGTAGACGTCGACGATCACCGCGAAGTCCGCCGTGCCGCCGGTGCTCGACCACGTGAAGTCGGCGCGCGACTTCTTGATCTGGGCGGCGAACGCCTGGCGCGGCTCGGTGTAGAGCAGCTCGACCGGCGTGAGCGACTGGATCGAGTCCGGCGTGTAGAACGCGTTCTCGACCGTGAACGCGGGCACGTCGGCGCCGCCCTCGACCTCGACGCGGTACCCGGCGGTGCGCACGAAGTCCTCGGCGTCCAGGCCGTCGGCCGCGAAGAGGCCGTCGGCTCCCGCGTCGAGGGCGACGCTGACCTCGGGGTGGTCCTCCGGACCGTACTCGAGCCACATCTGGTCGCCCGCGTCGAGGTACGCGGCCGCGGCCGCGGTGGGCGCCGGGTTCTCCACGCAGGTGCCGGTGGACGGCAGCCACTCCACCCAGCTCTTGGCGGTGGGCTCGTGCAGCGCGGCCTGCGCGCTGACCTGGAGGCTCCCGGTGTACCCGAGGCAGCTCGGGCACGCGATCTGCAGGAGCGTGAACTGCAAGAGCCCGCCGGTCTTCCCGGCGCCCGAGGTGTTGCCGGTGTCGCCGGTGTCGCCGGTGTCGTCGGGCTCCTCCGCGGCCCAGGTGAACCCGCTCGGCAAGGTGGCCTCGCCGGCATCGGTCTTGACCGTGACGTCGACCGTGGTCTCGACGCCGGCCGCCGGCGCGGTGACCACCAGCGTCTGCGCGTCGACCACGCTCGCGCTCACCTCGGAGCGCCCGAACTCCACGGTGACCGCGCCCGAGAAGCCCCACCCGGTGATGGTGACCGCCGTCTCTTCGTCCGGGAGGCTCCACGCCGGGTCGATCGACGTGATGCCGACGGCCGCGGCGGCGGTGTCGCCGCTGTCGTGCACCGGCGGCCGCTCGACGAGGCCCGAGCTGCCGCAGCCGACGAGCACCAGCACCGCCACGCTCATTCGCCGGCCGTGTCCTCGACCGCATCGGCGCGCGCGGGGTCGAAGAGGAAGTAGCCGACCGCCTGCTGCGGCTCGCCGTCGATCTCGTAGCTGTCGGTGATCCACAGGTGGATGCGGTTGCCGACGGTGAGCGCTTCGACGCCCGACACCTGGCCGTCCTCGGTGAGATGGACGGGGATCGGGTCGCCCTCTTTCTTCCATCGCTCCCCGTCTTCGTCGTAGGTGGCCATGCCGAGGTAGGCGTGGGTGGCGAGCACGTAGTTGCCTTGCGCCGTCCACAACCCGAAGCCGACGTAGAACATGTACCGGGTGCCGCCGAGGGTCGCGACGCTCAGCGCGATCATGCCGCGATCGTCCCACTCCCCCTCGTCGCCCGCGGCGAGCACCACCGTCTCGTTGGCCTTCCACTCGCCGAGCGTACCCGCGTTGAGGCGGTACACCTCGCACAGGCTCTCCTGCCCCTGGCGCGTCGGCGTCTGCCCGCCCGCCATGTACCCGGTGTACCCGGAGACTTCGCCGAGCGTCAGGTCGAGCGGCCAGCAGTACGAGAAGTCCTCGGCCGCGTCGCCGCCGAAGTCGAAGACCGGGTTCTTGGCGAAGCGCGTCCAGTCGCGACCGTCGGCCGAGGTGCCCACCCCGAGCCCGTTGACGATGTTGCGCGGGTTGACGTCGTCGTTGATGCCCTGCCAGATCATCACGTACTGGCGGCTCGACGGGTCCCACACCACCTGGTTACCCGACATGTAGTCGGCGTCGAAGCTCTCTTTGTCGCCCTGTTCGAGCACCGGATTGCCCTCGAGCGCCGCGAACTCCGTGCCGTCGGGCGACACCGCGTATCCCATCGCGTACGGAGGAAAGCTCGATTCGTCGTCGTCGGTGAGGCCGGTGTACCAGAGCTGGTAGAACGGGTGGCCGAGCACCTCGGTCACGTTGAAGGCCGTGGCGCCGATCGTCTCGGCCCAGCCTTCGCCCGTGGTGGTGAAGACGGGGTTGCAGTCGTACCGGTAGAAGTCGGTGTCCTCCACCTGCGTGAAGGGGCACTCGGTGACGTCCTCCGGGTCGACCTCGGGGGGCTTGGGGACCACCTGGTACTCCTGTTCGCAGGAGGCCAGGAGCAAGAGGACGAAGGGGGGGGTGCGCATCACCCGACCACCTTAGCTCCCACCGGCCGCGCGGTACAGCGCTTCGTACAGCTCGGCGGCCCGGCCCCAGCCGAACTCGCGGCGCATGCCGTTCTGCTGGATGCGCCGCCACGCGTCCGGGTGGTCCCACCACGTGCGCAGCGCAAACCCGATGGCCTGGACGAGCGCGTCGACGTTGAACTCGCGAAACGCCCACCCCGTCCCCTCGCCCCGCGCGGGGTCCCAGGTCTGCACGGTGTCGGCGAGGCCACCGGTGGCGTGCACGATGGGCACGGTCCCATACCGCATGGAGTAGAGCTGGTTGAGCCCGCACGGCTCGAACCGCGACGGCATGAGGAACACGTCGGCGCCGGCCTCGATGCGGTGCGCGAGCGGCTCGGAGAAGCCGACCACCCCCCGGGCGCGGTGCGGCGCTTCGCGGCCCAGGCGACGGACGAAGTCTTCGTACTCGGCGCCCCCGCTCCCGAGCACGACGAGCTGGACCTCCTGCCGCAACAACCACGGCGCCGCCCCCATCAACAGGTCGATGCCCTTCTGGTGGTCCAACCGCGCGACCACCCCGAAGATCGGCACCTCGGGGCGCACCGGCAGGCCGAGCTCCCGCTGGAGCGCCGCCTTCTGCGCGGCCTTTCCCGACAGGTCGTCCACCGTGAAGCGGTGTTCGAGGTGTTTGTCGGTCGCCGGGTTCCACTCCTCCCCGATCCCGTTGAGGATGCCCCACAAATCGTGCGCGCGGTGGGCGAAGAGCCCTTCGAGGCCGTGCCCGTGGTCGATGCAGAGCTGGCGCGCGTAGGTGGGCGAGACGGTCACCAGCTTCGCGGCCAACACCACGCCCGCCTTCAGGCAGTTGAGCCGGCCCGCCATGTCGCACGCCGGCCACCACCGGGTGCTCAGGTCGAGCCCGGCGAACTCGTGGGCGTCGAAGGTGCCGTGGTGGCCCGCGTTGTGGATGGCGAGCACCGCCGGCGCGCGCGCGTAGCGCCCCGCCGAGCGGTAGGTGCCCTCCAAGAACGCCGGCAAGAGCCCGGTGTGCCAGTCGTTGCAGTGGAAGACCACGTCCTCGCCGAGCGGCGCCCCGTCGAGCGGCACCCGCAGCGGAGCCTCCAGCGCCGCTCGCGCCAGGAGCGCGAAGCGGAAGAGGTTGTCGCCGTACACGCCGCGATCGTCCCCGTAGATGCCCGGCCTGCGGAAGCTCGGGTGGTCGACGAAGAGCACCTCGACGCCGTCGCGGCGCAGGTGGTGGTAGCCGACCTCGTGGGTGTGGCCGAAGAGGTGGATGCGCGCGCGCACGCCGGTGTCCCACGCGCCTTCGTACGCCTTGTAGCGAGGCGCCACCGCGACGACCCGGTGACCCCGCTCGACCAACGCCCGCGGCAGGGCCCCGCACACATCGCCCAACCCGCCGGTCTTGGACCACGGCGCGAGCTCCGCCGACACCTGCACGATGTTCATGCCGAGCCCCCTAGCATGGGAACCTCGGGGCGGCGCCGCGCGACCGGCAGGACGGCGGCCGGGGCCGCGCGGCGCCGCGCGCCACGGGGCGACGCACCCGGCTCCGGTGCGGCCGGCGACCGAGCGCCGGGCTACCCTGCGCCGTGCGTGCGATCTGGGCCTTGGGGACGCTCTGTGGGTCGGCCTGCGCTGCGAGCGCGGCGCCGCCTGCGCCGCGTCCGCCTAATGTGTTGGTGGTCTCGCTCGACACCGTGCGGGCCGACCGCCTCGGGGCCTGGGGCAACGACCGCGGGCTCACCCCCAACCTCGACGCCTTCGCCGCGCAGGCCACGGTCTTCGCCCAGGCCTGGGCGCAGGCCAACACCACCGCGATGTCGCACGCGGCGGTCTTCACCGGTCGGTACCCGAGCGAGCTCGGCACGCCGGGGCCGAAGTTCACCCTCGCGCCCGGCGCGCCGACGCTCGCCGAGGTGCTCGGGGCCTACGGCTACGACACCGCCGCGTTCACCGCGGGGCTGCACCTGGGCCCCGGGTGGGGCCTGGAGCGCGGGTTCGACACGTGGCGCGCCACCTCCCCGCTCGGCTCGTTGTGGCACACCGGCCCCGCGGCCGCCGACTGGCTGCAGGCGCGCGGCCAGGACGACGATCCGTGGCTGCTCTTCGTGCACGGCTACGACGCCCACGCGCCGTACGCCGACCCCGCGCCCTACGGCCTCGCGTGGACCGAGCGCGGCTACCGCGGCGCCGCGGTCAACGCCGTGCGACGGCGCATCGGCACCGAGCTCATCTTCGACGGCAAGATCTTCGGCGACGACGAGATGCTCGGGTTCTTGTGGGACCTCGGGCGGCCGCGCCCGCGCGACGCCGCCGGGCGGGCCGCGCTCGCCGACGCCGCCGCCCACCACCGCCACGAGGCGTTCGACGCCGAGGACGACGCGTTCGTGAAGGGGGTCTACGACGGCGCCGTCGCGTATGGCGACGCGCTCTTCGGCTGGCTCATGCAGCGGCTCGAGCGGGAGGGTGCGCTCGAGAACACGGTCATCGTGGTGCTCAGCGACCACGGCGAAGCGCTCGGCGAGGACGGCCGGTACGGCCACGGCGATGCGCTGCACGACGCCGAGCTGCACGTCCCCCTCATGGTGCGCGTGCCCGGCGGCATCGGTCGGGTGGTGCAAGCGCCGGCCATGCTGGTCGACGTGCTGCCGACGGTGCTGGACCACGCCGGCGCGGTGGTCCCGGCGGGCATCCACGGGCACAGCCTCCGCGCGTGGACCGACGGCGGCGCCGGGCCCACGCACGAGCTCACGTACGCCGAGGGGATGCTGCGCGGGGTGAGCGTCCGCGGGCCGGCGGGACGCTTGTCGTTCACGGGCCTCGCGGCCAACTCGCCGTGGTTGTTGCCGCTGGCCGAGGCGTCCCGCGACGCCGACCCCGCCTGGTCGGTCGACACCACGGCCCCCGCCGGACCCGGCCGCGACGCCCTGCGGGACGGGCTCCTCGCGTGGCGCCGCAGCCTGGTGCTGCACGGCGCCGACGCCGGTCCCGACGCGGCCCTGGTGCGCCAGGCCCGCGAGCACGGGTACTTCTCGCCATGATCCTGGCGCTCCTGCTCGGGTGCACGCCCGCGCCCCCGCCCGACGCGGCCCCGTTTTCGGGCGTATTGCGCGCGCTGGACGCCGATGGCGACGGTCGGGTGACGCTCGAGGAGTACCCCCAGAAGCCGCCGGGCGGGTCACCCGCCGCCGAGGTCGACCGCGACGGCGACGGGGAGATCGGCCCCACCGAGGTCCGCGACGAGGTGTTCGCCGTCGACCCCGCCGCGTTCGACAAGATGGCGTGGAAACGGTCCGGCCGGGCGACGCCGTCGGGCGACGGCACGCTGCCGAGCGAACGGAGCGTCACCGGCTACAAACCCCCACCCGGGCCGCTCGCCGAGGCACTGCGCTTCCTGGCCGACCTGGCAGCCGCGCGCGCCCCCGACCGGGCCCCCCTGGACGCGGCCACCCTCGACGCGGCCGCGGCCGCCGGGATGGCGACGCCCGAGGGCGCGGTGGTGCTCGCGCACCTCGACGCAGCCGGGGTCGACGTTCCCGCAGACCGTCGAGATCGGTGGCAGTGGCTGGCTGGATGCGAAACATCCAGTTGGCAAAGGCATTTTCGTTGAGCGTTTGCGGCTCAGCCTCGACCGCCTCGTTCACTGCGATCACCTCACCGGCGATGGGCGC
>SXGT01615606.1_pt1 | contig 23085 bp, 19 predicted proteins | sample 3176221 | NCBI WGS metagenome assembly SXGT01 (sample SAMN11356862, study PRJNA531348) | freshwater metagenome | isolation source: freshwater sample F1-120 | place: China: Fuxian Lake, Yuxi | collected 2017-12-25
CCGGCAGATGGACTTCGCGTGCCCGATGTGGAGGTATCCGTTGGGCTCGGGCGGGAAGCGCGTGACGATCTTGCCGCCGTTCGTCCCCGCGGCGAGATCCTGCGCGACGATGTCCCACACGAAGTTGCCGGGGCCGTGGTCGGCGTGGCCAGGGGGACCGTCGGGCTCGCTCATGGGGCACCGGATGATAGCCCAACCTTGCGGAAACGCTCCGGCGGAAGTACGAAGGACGCGTGCGACCGGGACGAAGGCTCCTCACGATGGGCGTTGCGCTCGCGTGCGTCGGGGCGCCTGCGCCGTCGTGGGCCGGCCCTGACTGCGAGGGGGCTGACAGGCCCGCTCAGGCTCCCCTCGCCGGCCCGGAGGACAGGCCCTCTCGCGCCCCCCTCGCCGACTGCGCGGAGCGCGGCGACGAGGTCCCCGGTCCCGCGGTCACGCTCCACGTGGGGGGTGCGGGCACGGCCACGTTCGAGGGGCGGAGCAACAACGCGTACTGGGGCGGCGCGCTCGCGGGGTCCTTCGCCCTCGTCCCGGGGAGGGCGCCCGAGGAGCGGAGGGACGTCGCGTACGACGCGCGCCTCGGTGAGGACGGGCGGATGGACGTCTACTTCCCGGACGGCGACGCGCCCCGGAACCCCGCGGTGCTGTTCATCCACGGAGGGGGCTGGACCGGCGGCGACAAGGACCACTTTCGCAACGCGGCGCGCAGGCTCGCGCGCTCGGGCTACGTGGTCGCGAGCACGAACTATCGCCTCGTGCCGCGGGGCACGTTCCCGAGGAACATCCAGGACTGCCTGTGCTCCCTCGCGTACCTGCGCGCGCACGCGAGCGAGCACAGGATCGATCCGGACCGGATCGTGGTCATGGGCTACTCGGCGGGCGCACACCTCGCGGGGCTCGTGGGCCTCGCATCATCGAACCCGGAGGTCGCGCCCGACTGCGCCGAGGCCCGCGGGGCGCCGATCGCGCCGCCCGCTGGAGTGATCGCGGCATGCGGGCCCCTGGACATGCGGACGTTCTGGAGAGACGCGAAGGACAAGGCCGACATCGAGCGCATCTTCGGGGGCTCGCCCGCGACCCTCCCGCACGCGTACGCGCTCGGTTCCCCCCGCTGGCACGTGAGGGCGGGCGCGCCGCCGTTCCTCGTCCTGGGGGATGCCTTCGACTTCGGCGGCATCGAGGAGACGCGCGACGCGCTCGCCGCGGCCGGGAACGACGTGAAGCTCCTGAAGATCGCGGGGAGCCTGCACGTGCTCGAGCAGCACGCCGATCCGGGCGCGTACGAGGTCGGCATGGCCACGGAGACGCCCGAGGCGTGGATCGCCATCGACGACTTCCTCGACCGCACGATCGGCAGCGCGCGCGCCGGAGCGGCCCGTTGAGGCGACGCGTGCGCGTCGCGGTGGCCGTCGGGCTCCTCGCGCTGGCGCCGGCGCGTGCGTTCGCGGAGGCGGACGTCGCCCCGCCGCCTCCGCCGGCCTGGTCGACGCTCGGACCGCGGAACGCCGTCACGACGGCGCCTCTCGCGTTCCTGGCGCGAGGCGCCGCGCTCTCCTACGAGCGACTCGTCACGCCCCGTGTCAGCGTGGTGGCCCTCGGAGGCTACCGCAGCGCCGCCCTGGGCGACTACGCCTCGACCACCTGGACGGGCGGCGTCGAGGCGCGGGTGTGGGTCCGGTGGCCGCGGACCGCGGTCGCGATGAGCGGCCCGTACCTCGGGCTCCACGTGAGCGTGGGGTACACCCAGTTGACCGACAGGACCACCGCGACCCGCGTCGGATCGTCGTGGGGCCTGTCCGAGCGCCTCGACTTCGGGTGGCGCTTCGTGGCGCTCGGGCATCTCGCGGTCGCGCCGTGGGTCGGGCTCGGGCTCCGGGAGGACGTCGACGGCCGCGGCCGGCTCGCCACGACGGCCCGCGTCGCGGGCGCGTTCGGGTTCGACGTGGGGTGGATGTTTTGATCCGTGGGTGGATGTTCCCAGGGACACGATGCATCATGCCCCCATGACCACCGCCGCTCGCGTCCTCGTCACCCTCGACCGCGGCGTCGCGCGCGTGTCGCTCCATCGCCCCGACAAGCGCAACGGCCTCGACCTGGAGATGTTCGAGGGCCTCCTCGTCGCAGGAGAGCGCGTGGCGAGCGAGCGCGGCGTTCGCGCGGTCGTCCTCTCGGGCGAAGGCAAGGCGTTCTGCGCCGGCCTCGACTGGGCGGCCTTCCTCGCGGCGGGCCCCGCGGTCCGGGACAGGCTCCTCGATCGCGCCCCGGGCCGGCCCGGTAACCTCGCGCAGCGGATCTGCTGGATCTGGCAGGAGATCCCCGTCCCCGTCATCGCGGCCGTGCACGGCGTCGCGGTCGGCGGGGGCCTCCAGCTCGCGCTCGGGGCGGACATCCGGATCGTCGCGCCCGACGCGCGCCTCTCCGTCATGGAGATCCGCTACGGACTCGTCCCCGACATGGGGATCACCAAGACGCTCCTCGGCCTCGTGCGCCCGGACGTGGCGCGCGAGCTCACCTTCACCGGCCGGATCGTCGGCGGCGAGGAGGCCGTGCGTCTCGGTCTGTGCACACGCGTCGCGGACGATCCGCTCGCGGAGGCACTGGCCCTCGCGCGCGAGATCGCGGCGCGCTCCCCGGAGGCGATCCGCGCGGCGAAGAAGCTGTACCAGGAGGCCGCCGGGAGGGACACGGCCGCTGCGTTCGAGCTGGAGACGGCCACGCAGATCACGTTGCTCGGAACGCCGGAGCAGATGGAGGCCGCGATGGCGACGCTCGAGAGGCGAGAGCCCGTGTTCGGCGAGCCGGGGTGACCCGGCTCGAGCGGCGGCATTCCCACGGCTGCGCTATCCTCTGCTCGTGCGTTCCGCGAACCCGGGGACACGTGTGGATCGGACGGGCGCTTGCTTGCTGCTCTGCTTCTTCCCTGCGTCGTGCGCCGGCCCGCCCCCGACCGCCGCGACGCCCTCATCCGACGCATCGCCCTCGAGCACGACCCCGAGCGACGCCGGCGCGTCCACCGGCGGCGACGCGGGCGGCGCTCCTGCACGACCCGATGGCCCCCGCGCCTTCAGGCTCCCGATCCGGCCGGGCGACGCAGCCAACACCTCGTTTGGCATCAACCCCTTCGGCATCCACATCGCGGAGCACGGGTCGGACGGGCACCCCGGGTTCGACTTCGAATACATCCCCGGCGCGAGCGCGCTCGCCGCCGCCGACGGCACGGTCGACAAGGTCCTCACCGATGTGCACGACCCGACCACGTCGACGGTGCAGCTCTCCCACACGATCCAGGGCAAGCCCTTTCGCACGGTGTACACGAACCTCAAGACCGTGGACCTCGCGATTGCCCCGGGGGCGCCGGTCACGGCGGGACAGGTGGTCGGCGTCCCGGGCACGGTGACGCGCTTCCAGGGCGGCCGAAACGTCGTCTACGCGATGACGCACTTCCAGGTCGACGACTTCTCGCGGCGCGAGGGACTCACCAACGTCTCGGCGATCAGCCCCGAGGGCGCGTTCACCGACGCGGAGAACGCCGTGCTGCTCACGCTCTGGGCGCGCGCCTCGTACGAGCAGGAACCGTGCGAGCCCTTCCTCACGAATCCGAGAGGGACGACCGTGAACCCCACCCTCACGCGGACCTGGGTGGGCGCGACGGGTGCCAGCCCTGCCAGGCTCGAGGTCTCGTGCGCGAGCGACGGCAAGGGCACGACGCGATCGTACCGCTTCCTCGACCAGGCGGGCAGGGAGCTCGAGGCCGGGAGGGCCACCGTCGAGGTCCAGCCGGGGGGGCTGACCTTCGCGGACTTCTCGCCCGCGTCGGGCCCGGCGCGCAAGGCGCTGATCGCGATCACCGACGCGAGGATGGTCATGGCCATCGCCGCGCCGGGCGCGGGCCGCCCGGGCACGCTCGACGGAGCGAGCACGTTCACCACTTCCTACCCCTGACGGGGCGACCCGACCGTCAGGGCCCCATCCCCGGGTCGAGGCGCTCGTCGTAGTCGCTGTCCGGCTCGACGAATATCCGGCTCATCGCGGGGATCCGGTCGCGGACGCGCCCCTCCAGCTCATCTGTCACCCGCTCCACCGCGGGAAGATCGAGCGACGGCGAGAAGCGGACCTTGAGCGCGATGAGGACGCTCTGGGGGCCGATGTGCAGGCTGAGGAGCTGCCGCACGCTCTCCACGCCCTCCGTACCCTCGGCGATGGCGATGACGTCCTTGCGCATCGACGCCGTGATCCCTTCCCCGATGAGGAGGCTCCGCGTGTCGCGGGCGAGGAGGAGACCCACGCAGCAGAGGAGGACGCCGATGACGATCGAGCCGATCGCGTCCGCACGCGAGTCGGCCGTGAGGTGCGCCGCCACGACGGCGGCGAGGGCGATGGCGAGGCCCGCGACAGCGGCCGCATCCTCGAGCAAGACGAGGGGAATGATCGGGTCTTTTCCGTCGAAGAGCGCTGCGCGGAACGACGCGTCGCCGCGCCCCTTGTTGAACTCCTTCCAGGCGACGGCGAAGCTCGACCCCTCGAGGCCCAGGGAAACGACGAGGACACCGATCGCGAGCCACGGGGAGCCTGGCGCCTCGGGGTGGGCCAGCTTGTGGACGCCCTCGTAGATGGCGAACACGCCGCCCATGAAGAACAGGAGGAGCGACACGATGAACGACCAGAAGTAGGACTCCGCCGCGCGCCCGAAGGGATGTCGCGCGTCCGCCTTGCGCGCAGCGAGCACGATCCCGAGGAGGAGGAGCGCCTGGTTGGCCGTGTCCGCGAACGAGTGAACGCCCTCCGCGAGCATCGTGGTACTGCCGGAGTAGAACGCCGCGACCAGCTTGGCCACGGTGATGCCCCCGTTCGCGGCCATCGCCGCCTTCACGACCCTCTTCGGATCACCGCCGTGGCCTGCCATCGGGCTCAGTGTCGCACGAGCGGGCACGCCGCGTCTCGCGCGGGCGATCGGTTCACTTCAGGTAGGACCGAAGCGCGGCCTCAGTCCACGATCCCGCCCCGGACCAGAGCCAGCGAGGCGCCCCCGACGAGGATCCACAGCGCGACGCCCTGCACGAGCGGCCGGGCGCCCACGCGCGCCAGGCTCGCACGCGACATCCCCGTCCCTATCAGGAACAGGGTTACCGTGAGCCCGAGGCGCCCGGCCTTCGACAGCCAGGGGTACACGGGCGACAGGGCCGGCAGGTACGTGTTCAGGATCGCGGCCACGACGAACAGCGCGATGAACCAGGGCCACGCGATCTTGGCGCGGCCGGGTCGGGCGTCGCCGCGCGCGAACCACCGCAGGCCCGCGCCCGTCGCGAGCGTGAGCGGCACGATCCAGAGCGCGCGCGCGAGCTTCACCGTCGTCGCCACCGTGAGCGCCATCGGCCCGAACTTCGCGCCCGCGCCGACGACCGAGCTCGTGTCGTGGATCGCGAGCGCGGCCCACAGCCCGAACTCGCGCTCCGTGAGATGGAACAGGTGCCCGAGCGGGGGAAACACGACGAGACCGATCGCGTTCAGGAGGAACACGGTGCCGATCGCGACCGACATCTCCTCGTCCGACGCCTGCACGGCCGGCCCGATCGCCGCGATCGCGCTGCCGCCGCAGATCGCGGTGCCGCAAGAGATCAGGTACGACGCGCGCGGCGCGACCTTCAGGATCCGTCCGAGGAGCATCCCCGCCGCGAGCGCGAACGCGATGCCCACGAGCGTGTAGAGGAAGCCCGAGCGCCCGGCGCGGAGGACCTCCGACAGGTTCATCGCGAACCCCAGCAGGACGACCGATCCCTGCAGCAGCACCTTGCTCGCCGAGCGCGCCTCCTTGGGCCACGGATGCTGCGCGAGAAGGCCGAAGGCCACGCCGAGGCCGAGCGCGAGGGGCGGGGATGTCCACGGCGACGGGATCGCGACCGCGGCGAGGAGCACGACGAAGAGGATGCGATGGCCCATCACCGGCGCAGCGATCAGCCGTACCCGAGCTCTCGCCAGCGGACCATGCCTCCCGCGAGGTTCGCCACGCGGGCGATGCCGGCTTTTCGGAGGATGATCGTGGCCATCCCGGAGCGCTTGCCCGTCTGGCAGACCACGACGATGGGCCTGTCGCTCGCGACGTCGGAGGCGTGTGCGCGGAGATCGTCGAGCGGGAGGAGGCGCGCGCCCTCGATGTGTCCGAGCTCGCCGTCGAACTCGGCCGCGGTACGCACGTCGAGCACATCGACGTCGCCCTTGTGGCGTGCGACCCACTCTGGCGCGATCTCGGGGAGGCCCGCGTAGGTGATCACGACGGGACCCCAGTCGGGCGGGCGCGGGCGGCTGCCGTCCTGGGGCTGCCCGGCGCGCAGGTTCGCCGGCACCGCGACCGCGAGCTGCTTCGGGTGGGGGAGCGCGAGGTTCTTCATGTATCCGACGAAGTCCTCCTCGCGGGCGCCGCCGCCTATGCGCGGGTTGTGAACGCGTTCCTCGCCGATGGTGCTCGACGTGCGACCCTCGTAGTCGTGGCCGGGGTAGACGACGCAGGCATCCGGCAGGGTGAAGAGCTGCTCGGTGATCGACCGGTAGAGTCGCGCCGCGTCGCCGCTCTGGAAGTCGGTGCGACCCGCGGCGCGCACGAGGAGCGCGTCGCCGGTGAAGACCATCGCGTGATCGGAGGTGACCAGCGACACGCAGCCGTCGGTGTGTCCCGGCGTCGCGCGCGCCTCCAGCGCCTGCTCGCCGAAGGGGATGCGCGCCCCGTGGACCAGAGGCACGTCCACGTTGGTCGCCCCGTAGACGGGGGACATCGCGATCTTGCTCCCGAGCGCCTCCTTCATGAGCCACGCGCCCGAGACGTGGTCGGCGTGGCAGTGCGTGTCGAGCGTGTGCTCGAGCCTCAGTCCGAGCTCGCGGATCAGCGCTGCGTCGCGCGTGTGCTGCTCGAAGACCGGATCGATGAGGACCGCGGCCTTCGTGCCGGCGTCGGCGAGGAGGTACGTGTACGTGCTCGAGGTGGAGTCGAAGAGCTGCCGGAAGATCACGTGGCGGAGTATGTCATGGCGACCGGGCGCAGCGTGCCCCGATCTGTGGCGCCCGCCCGTCGGGTTTCTGGTCGTTCCGCACGATGGTCCCCAGCGTCGGCCCGTTGGCGTCGTAGGCACCGCCCCGGATCACCCTGGAGGTCCCGGCGCCGCGGTCCGCGCAATCCTTGCAGGGGTTGACCGAGTACGTGCTCCCGTACGGAGCGCCGCTCACGACCGTGTAGTTGTCCACGGTCCACTCCCAGACGTTTCCCGCGAGGTCGGCGTGGCCGTACTTGCCGTCGCCCTTTGGCGACTTCGAGCCACCTGCCGCGGGCGCGGTCGCGGGCGGCGCGAAGACGGCGAACGTGGCGTCGACGACGTCGGACGAGGGCGGGTTCGACCACGGGTAAGCGCGCTGCTCGGACCCGCCGGCAGCGGCGTAGTTCCACTCGGCCTCGGTGGGAAGACGGCCGCCGTCCCAGATGCAGAACGCCTGCGCGGTGTACCAGTCGAGGCAGTTCACGGGCTTGCCGTCGTTCGGGCCGGGGACGTCGCTGAACATGATGGGCGCCATGCACTTCACGTTCGCGACGGCGAGCTGTTGCGTCGCGGGGAGCCTCCCATCCCAGGCGGGATCCCACCCCTTGTCGGAGGGATCGTTCGGGTTCTTGCCGGCGCCGGCCTTCGGCTTGTTGCCGGGGTACGCCGCGGTGAACTTGCGGTACCGACCGACGGAGATCTCGAACGCGTCGAGGCGAAAGTCGCTCACGGTCGCCGGGAAGCGCGCGTCGTTGCTGCGATTGCAGGTGCCGCCCGCCACGGGAGGGCTCGCGCAGCAGTCGGCCGTGCCGGCGGGCCCGCAGGTTGGAGGCAGGCCCACGCAGCTCGCGCGACCCGGCCCGGCGTCCGCGCCGGCGTCGTCGGGCTGCGCGCTCACCCCGCCGTCGATCCGCACGCTCGCGCCGTCGCCACCTGCGTCCGTCGCGTCCGGCCGAGCCCCGGAGCTCGAGCACGCACAGATCGCGAGGACGAACGGCAGCCACGGCGCGTCAGGCCGACCGAGGAGGGGGATCACTTGCACGTGGAGAGGATCGTCCCATGGCAGTCGATCACGCTGTGGAGGTCGACCGAGCAGTGCGCAGGGCACGAAGCAACGCCGTCGGCGGCGCCGTCCGTGGAGAAGAGGACGGGGCCGCCGTCGAGGAGCGCCCCACCGTCCGGCCCCACGCCGACGCCGCTGTCGTCCTGGAACACGTTGTTCGGCACGTCGCGACCGGTGCTGCACGCCGCGCCCGCACCCCCGCACGCGAACGCGAACGCGAACGCGAACGCGAACACCGCGCTGACCACGAGAGCCGGTTCGCCACGACGCATGAGACACCTCGCCAATCGAAGCGTACCACGGTCCGTCTTCCGTCGACCTCCTGAAGTTCCCGTCAGGCGTCCTGGATGGAGTAGCCCGGGAGGGTCTGGAAGACGGCGACGAAGCGCCCGTCGACGTGGGGCCACTCCACGTACCAGGTCATGTTTGCGGCGAGGATCTTGGCGAGATCGGCCGCGGTCGCCTTGGCTCGAGCGTCGGCGTCGTCGGCGTCGTCGGTCGGCATGTCGCCGAGCACCAGGCGCTGGAGGAACGCGGGGCTGGCGCTGCGCACCGACGTGAGCGGCGCGAGCATGGCGCTGATCCGCTTCGCGCGAGCCGCCGACACGGGCTGGCCCGCCCCGCACTTCTCCTTGCTCTCGAAGCGGTCGCGGCGCAGGAGGCCGTGCAGGGTGACGACATCCCCGGCGCGCGCGGCGGCCTTGCGGGACACGCTCCAGTTGCACGCGCTCGCGGTCCACCCGCCTCCCTCGTTGCGGGCCAGCCTGTTGCCGTCGGCGTCGTAGACGTCGTCGGTGCCGAACCGCGCATACACGTGCTCGGATCCGTCGTAGAACGCGTCGAGTCGGTGGTGGTCGCCCTGGAGGTTCCCCTGGTGGACCCAGTGGTGGATCCCGCTCGCGTCCGGTAGGACGTCGAGGAGGTACGCGCTCGAACCCTCCCAGTGAGAGGGCGTGGCGCCCTGCGAGATGGCGACGAGTCGCCCCTCCGCGTCGTGGTGACGCCACGTCCCGACGATGGACCCATGGGCGAACGACCCGGTGGCGATGGGCGTCGGGACCTTCGTGTCGTGGTAGAACGTCCATGCGCCGGAGCGGAGGCCGTTCTCGAAGCGGCCGACCGCCGCCACGTTCCCTCCCGGGTGGTGGAAGGTCCACTCACCGTGGGGTCGGTTGCGCTCGAAGGGGCCGGAAGCCATCGCGGATCCATCGGGGTACACGCTCCGCCACGTGCCGCGGCCGCGGGTCATCTCGCCCGAGCCCGCGAGCTTGCCTGCGGCGTCGGTGCGCGTCCACTTGCCCTCCATGGAGCCCCTGGCGAACGCGCCGCGCGTGGTTCCGTCGTCGGACGCGAACGCGCCATCCTTCGGGGGCGCGGCGGCGAGATCCCACGGCTTGTAGCTCTCGACGACCGGGGCGACGTAGCCCGGCTGGATGGAGGCGAGCTCTTCCACGGTGAAGCCCGAAGCGTCGATCCATGCGCGTACGATGGGCATCGCCGCGGCGATGTCCTCCAGGAGATCATGGCGGTGATCGCGTGCGATCCGCTCCGCGACCGGGCGGCCCGCGGTGCGCTCGATGAGGTAGCCCACGGCGCACACGTTGCCGTCGTCGTCGATGAACACGGGGTTTCGCCAGGGGATGTGGAGGTTCCTGGGGGTGATGCCCTTGTCGGTGTACTGCGCGAGGTAGCCGAGGAGCTCATTGCGCCGCGAGGCGAGATCGGGCCGCGTCGGAGGGCGCGAGGAGAGCCATGCGTGCACGTGCCGCAGGTGGGTCTGCATGCGCAGGTGCTCGCGGTCGGCGGCGCCGGGCGTGCGGCCGAAGCGCGCGAGGAAGCTGTCGTCGCCGAGACGGTGGTTGGCGCCCTCGCGGAGGCCCCGCGCCCCGGCTCCAGGGGGGAGCGCGAGGGAGGGGGAGGCAAGCGCGAGCGTGAGGGCGGCCAGGGAGGCGGCGGAGGCGAGGCGCATGGGGACGAAACGACGGAAAATCGGGGAGATATTCCGCGCCGTCCGACTATTGCGCCACCGCCTCCAGCTTCTTCTCCCCGTAGCGCGCCTTGACGTACGTCCGCAAGGCGAACGCGTCGCTGCCGTAGGCGTCCACCGTCCCGTCCGGCCAGCGGATCTCGATCGTGGCGGTGTTCTTCCCCCCCTCGCATGCGGCGGCGTCCCCGAGCCCGAAGATCAGCGTTCGCCCGTCGATGCTGCCATACGTCCCGCGGCTCGACTTCTTCTCGCGTACGAACGTGCGTTCGCCGACCTTCACCGTGACCTTCGTGCCGAAGGCGTCGGTGTGCACCTTCTTCCCGTCGCCCCGCACCTGGAGCGCGATCCAGGTGTTCGCGTGGCCCAGCGTGTTCTCGAAGAGCATGTTCGCACGCCCGCCGCCCTGGTCGCGCGCGCCGAAGAGGAGATCCGCGTCGCCGTCGTGGTCGAAGTCGGCCCACGCGAGGTTCTGGCCGGCCTTCCCGCGCTTGCCACCCGGGGCGGTGTCGTTGATGCCCGACGCGAGGCCGACGGACGTGAACTTGCCATCGTCGCCCTGACGGAAGAGGCCGAAGTACCCCTTCTGCTCCGGGCCGACGAAGCCCCCCTCGTACTTGTCCGTGCGCGTGAGCGACAGGTCCAGGCGCCCGTCGTTGTCGTAGTCCACGATCGCCGCGTCGATGTCTCCCTCGTTGAAGGGGAGCCCGCGATCGAGGAACTGGTTCTCGAAGGGCGCGCCCTTCCCCTTGTTGACGAGGAGCTGCGAGGGATCGCTCCAGAGGCGGTTGTTGTCGGCGCCGTCGGCGTGGCTGATCGTCGCGAGCCACACGTCGGGGAGGCCGTCGCCGGTGACGTCGGCGCAGTCGATGCCGAAGCCGTTGCTCCCGACGATCTTGTCGGGCGAGACGGGCTCGGGATCGCGCCCGTTCCCCGTCTTGGCGTTGAAGTAGTTGCCGGTCGCGAGCGCGTGGAAGCCGCGCGTCCTGGCGACGTTCGCGAACTTCCCGGTCCCGTCGTTCTCCCAGAGCTGGTTCCACCCGTTCAGGAGCGACACACCGTACGTGGAGACGAAGACATCCAGATCCCCGTCGTCGTCGTAGTCACACGCGACGAGCCCGTTCGTCGGCTGCGACGGGAGTCCCGGGAGGCGCTCGGCGGTGACGTCGCGGAAGGAGCCGTCACCGTTCCCGAGGAGCAGCGTGTTCCGGGCTGCGAAGCTCGACTGGCCGTTGCCGAGGAAGAGGTCCACCTTGCCATCGCCGTCGAAGTCGGCGAAGACGGCGTTGGCCGCGTACCGCACGGCCTCGACCCCGCTCTTCGGTCGCGCGGCGAAGCGCCCTTGCCCGTCGTTGAGGAGCACCTGGCTCGTCTGGCCAGCGAGGTCGATGTCGAGGCCCGCGAAGCAGTCCTCGTCGCCGTCGTTGTCCACGTCCGCGAACACGAGGAAGCCCGCCTGGACGTCCTTCAGGCCGGAGCTCGCGGAGATGTCCTCGAAGGTGCCGTCGCGCTTGTTCCGGAACACGAGGTGCTCGAAGGGGATCCCCGCTTGCGCGTTCGGGAAGAGCGAGTGCATCACCATGTCGTCCCAGCCGTCGCCGTCGACGTCGACGGCAGCGAGGCGACTGTGATCGTTGATGGGGATCGGCTTCGTGGGCGAGGGGATGAAGTTGTTCTTCTGGATCCCGCTCCTCTCCGACACCTCACGAAAGAAGTCCTTCGTGCCGGAGGTGAGCGGCCGGGCCTCGCACGGCGTACCGGGGCTCCTCGGGGCGGCCGCGTCCGCCGTCGGCGTGGCCGGGGCGGTCGGCGCGCTCGGAGCCGAGCTTGAGCACGCGGCGCCGAGCACCGCGGTGAGGGGGCCGAGGGCGATCCAGCGGGGTAGGCGCATCCCTCGCGTATACCGCGGGTGGGGCCGGGGGCAACGCACAGTTGAGGTGGATTTAGGCGCGGCGGCTGGCAACTGCGGGGGCCACACGAGGCCCGACGTACCCACGACGTGATAGGGGAGGCTCGGGTCGAGGGCGCGCCGCCCGCCAGCCGCGGGTCGGCCTACCCCACCGTCTCCGCCCCCTCGTCGTCCAGGTCGCCGACGGGCCTCACGATCCTCCGCACCGCGCTTCTCAGCTCGTCCACCAGCGCCTTGTGGATCACCTGGCGCACCCCCATCCGCTTGGCCTCGGAACGCAGGCCCTCGGTCACGTTGCCCGACACCAGGATCACGGGCAGATTCGCGCGGATCCGCATCGCCTCCCGGGCGAGGAGAATCCCGCTCGTGCCCGGCATGTTGAAGTCCGTGACGATCACGTCCACCTCCGCCGGGGCGTCGCGGATCGCCGCGAGGGCCGCGCCCGGATCCGAGTAGCCGGTCGCGCGGCAGCCGTCGCGCTCGAGCAGCATCGTGATGGCGCGCACCTGCGCCGCCTCGTCGTCGACGCAGATCACGTGCGGCACCTTCGACGAGATCGACGACGTGCGCGGTACGGGCGAGCCCTCGTGGGGCGTCTCCGCCGTGAGCGGCACGGCGGTCGCGGGCAAGTACACACGCGCCGCCGTCCCGGTCCCCGGCGTCGACTCGAGCGTGACGGCGCCGCCGTGCGTGGCCGCGATCCCGTGCACCACGGAGAGCCCGAGCCCCTTCGCCTCCGCGGCGCCATGCGTCGTGAAGAAGGGCTCGAACGCCCGCGCGCGCGTGGCCGGGCCCATGCCGACGCCGTCGTCGAGCACAGAGATCCGCGCATAGGTACCCGCTTGCAGCGATCCAGGGAGGGCCCGCGCCTCCGCCGCGCCGAGGTCGCACCCCTCGACCCGCACCTCCACGCGCCCTCCGGCGGCTCGCGCGGTTCCCGGCGCGCGCTCCAGGCGGTCCGCGATCGCACGGAGCGCGTTGGTGCCGAGGTTCATCACCACCTGGTGGACCTGCGAGGCGTCCGCGGGTACGGCGGGGGTGTGCTCGTCGACGACGCTCGCGATCTCGACGCCGGCGGGTGCGGCCATCCGGAGGAGCCGAACGGCCTCCGTCACGACCGGCCCGAGCCGGACCACCGCGAGCTCGGGCGGCTGGCGGCGGCTGAAGGTGAGGATCTGCCGGACGACGTCGCGCGCCCGCACGCCCGCGGCGTGGATCTCGGAGAGACTCTCGGCCGCGGAGTGGTCGGGCCCGAGCTCCTCCTGCGCGAGCCACACGTTGGCCATGATCGTGGCGAGCACGTTGTTGAAGTCGTGGGCGATCCCGCCCGCGAGGGCGCCCAGCGACTCCATCCTGTCGGCGTCGTGGCCTGCGGGGGCAGGCCGCTCCCCGGCGGCGGCGGCCTGTTGCTCGGCCTCTCGCTCGGCCCGCGCCGTGACGACGACGCTGCACTCGACGCCGTCGGGAGAGCGCGTGGCCTCCAGGTCGACGTCGCGGAGCGCGCCGTCCGTCCCGACGAGGGCGACCGTGCACCGGCACGGGACCTGACGCTGGAACACCGCCTCCAGGAACCCCTCGAAGGCGGCGTGTTGCGCCTCCGACACGAACGACCCGAGGCGGCGGCTCAGCGGCCGCGCGCGCTCGAAGCCGAGCAGGGTGCCCGCGGCGAGGTTTGCCCGGACGATGGTGCCGCGGCGGTCGAGGGTGAGGAGTGCCGAGGGCGCGAAGTCGTAGATCTCCTGGTAACGCTCGCGGGCCAGTCGCGCCTCGGCCTCGGCCTCGACCAGCGCCTCCGTGAGGAGCTCCACCTCAACCTGGTGGACCGCCAGCTCGTGCGCCATCCGATCGCTCGCGGCCGCCGCGCTCGCCACGTCGGCGCGCGCGGCCTGGTTCCGGAGTCGCTCCTCCGCACGCCGCCGCAGGTCGGCCGCGCGGCGGGCGCGCCCGGGGTCATCGCGCACGGCGAGCCCGGAAGCGCGAGGGGGGGGAGCCAACCATCTCTCCATCAGTACACGGCGAGCCCATGGCGTAAAGGCCAGTGTAGCTGCTTTTTCCCGGACTGAGCCCGGCGGGGCGCCCGGCGCCGGGAGATCCGACGCAAAGGCGGGCGCGCGGTCCCTCAGAACGCCAGTGTCACACCCCCGGCGAGCCCCAGCGCCGGTGTGATGCGCCGGGTCGCAAGGAGGTCCATGTCGGCCTCCGCGAACAGCCCGACCCCCCCGCCGAGGAGCACGTCGGCGCCCAGCGCCGAGGCCAGCCCCACCGTCAGTTCGCGCGCCCCCCGACCGAGGCCGGGCGCGGCGACGACGCCTCCGCCGACGTACGGGCGCAACGTGCGGCTCACTCCGATCGGCCGCCGCAGGAGGACGCTCAGGGGAAGGGTCGTGCCGTCGTCCCCCGTCACGAGGCGCGCCATCGCGGCGAGCTCGAGCCTCGCACGCCCCCGCGACGAGCGCGACGAGCAGCAGGGTGAGGAGCGCGCGCCGCACGCCCGACAGAGAGCACGCCGCGTGCCCCGCGAAATGTGGAGAATGCACGTGCTTGGGACGCGCGTGTGAACGCCGGGGCACGGCGGGTGCGTGACACCACGTTCCCCGGACGTCACCGCGGGCCGGCTCCGGCATGTGGTATCGTCAGCCCATGCCCGGCGAGCCCGTCCAGAACTGCGCAGGCTGCGGCGCGGGCCTCACGCTCGATCACCTCCGCGGGACCGACTGCCCCTACTGCAAGATGGTGTTCCCGCACCACGCGCGCGCCGTCGAGCAGCTCGCGCAGGCCGGGGTCGCACAGCCTCCCGGCGGGTTCGGTGCGGCAGCTCCCGGGTCCCCCTACGGTGCACCGGGAGCCTTCCCGAGCGCGCCTCTCTACGGCGCTCCGCCCGTCCCCCATGTCCCCGACCGGGCGATGAACCGCGTCGGCATCGTGATCCTCGTCATGGTCGTGTTCGCCCTCGTCGGCGTCGTCCTCGCGATGGCCGCGGGGTTCCTCGCGTTCTTCGCCGTGCGCTGACGTCACCGTCCGGGACGCCGCAAAGCGTGGCGGCGCACGCGCCCCGCATCAGTAAGGCGATGGGGACCCGGGGTTGCACACCGGCGCCTGGAAGCCGCACGTACCGTTCGTGCCGATGGCGAGCGTCGACGGTGGGCAGTTGTCCGTCAGCTGGAGGACGTCCTGGTGGCGGCAGCCCGCCCAGATCTTCATCCCGGGTGCCACGCCGTCGGCGTTGCACGCCGCCCCGGCGGCGGGAGAGGCCGCGTAGTCCGGTCTGCTGAACGTGGCGTCGGCCTGGTCGACCTTGGCCCGGAAGTTCGCCGGGCTGAGGACCGTGGCGTTGAGCTCGACGAGCCGCGCCCAGACCTCGGGGGTGAACGCCTTGATGAACGTGTCCTTGATCGTGTTGAACTGGGTGTTCAGGAACGACGCCTGCGTGCGATTCGACGCGAACCCGGCCAGGTGTCCCCACTCGAGATCCTTGTCCTGGGGCAGCAGCGACCACTTGCCGTCGCCGGCCCGCCGGTAGAGGCGGTGGTTATGAAAGCCGTCGTCCCACGGCTGCGCCCAGTTGCGGATCACGATGAGATCACGAAGGCGCTTGATGTCCCAGTTCGCCGTGAACCACGCGCGTACGGGGGTCCAGTCGCCCGACGCGAGCGCGGTCGTGCGCACGGCGTTCAGCTCCTCGATCATCGTGCGCACGAGCGCCGGCGTGTCCCACTTGTGGGTGGCCCGCGAGTAGGTGTACGCGTAGCGCTCGTCGACCGTCCAGTTCGGGCACGCCGCGCTCACGGGGAGAAGTGACGCGTTCCCGATTCCCCATGGGCCCTCCACCGTGGCGGGGCTCGAGTTTCCGTCGGACTTGAACATGTCGCCGACGCGCTCGCCTGGGGCGCTGTAGCGCTTCATCATGTCCACGTCGAAGTGCTCGATGTCCATCATGTAGTGGTAGTAGCCACCGTTCACGTGGACGCGCACGAAGCGAGCCTTCTGCACGGGGATGTCGACAGCCGGATCGGCGTAGATGAGCGCCCCCACCGCGTCGTGGATGCCCGGGCAGGATTGGTTGAGCTTGTTGAGGGCGACGGTGCCACGCTTGCCTTCGTGCTTGGCGTACGCCGGAAAGTCGATCTTCCAGCTCAGTACGAAGGCTGGCGTCAGGGTCGAGGGAGCGGCGTTCGGCGCGGGTCGGTCAGGGTAGGTGGAGATCGTGGTCCGCGCGCGATCGAGCGTGATGCCGTTGAGGCGCTGCCACCGGCTGCCCTGGTACCGCGCGAACACGTCCGAGACGGCGCCGTCGTGGACGAACACCGCGGGGACGGCGGCGTTCCAGGACTCGCGGACGAGACACCGGTTGCCCGGCGCGGCCGGGTTACCGCCCACGTCGACGCGGCGCGTATCGGGGCTGGCCGTGTACGTGTTGTCGTACATCCGCGTCCACTCGTCCTTGTGGATGAAGATGTGATAGACCGGCTCGGTCGTGGGCGGGTTTCCTGGCGTCGGCAGCGTGACGACCGGCGAGACGAAGTAGGCGTGCCACTCCATCGGATCCGTCGCGCGCGGCGAGACGACCTCGGCCCCGGCGCCGCGATCGGCGCGGATCCGGTAGCGCACGATGGAGCCGTCTGGCTGCCTGGGAAGGGTCGCCTGCCACGCGCTCCCCGCGGCCGTCAACGGTGTGACCGTCAGGGGCTCTCCCGTCGTCTGCAGGTCGTCGACGAACCACTCGACGGTCGGGCTCGTGACCTTGCCCAGCGTGGAGAAGGTCACGGAGATCTTCGGGTCCTCGCCGCTCCGGATCGGCTTGTCCTTCGTGGCCCCGATGACCTGGATGGCCTTCACGATCGCGGGCGGCACCGGGCTCGCTGACGCGTTGGGCCTGCCGGGCGTGGCGCCATCGAGCGGAGACGGCGCCCAGTTGGAGATCTCGGACGACGGGACGTCGGCGCTGACGCGCTCCAGCGAGTGGCCCTTGAACCGGTGGCCGACCCGCGTCCGCTCGGGGGTCAGCCGCTGGAGCCACTCCTCGTCCGCGCCCAGCGCGTCCGCGGCGATGGGGTACGGGAACCCGTCCCTGTACACGACGGTGTCGATGGGCGCGCCGGTCGCGTCGGTCAACGAGATCGTCGCGCCCCCGTTGTGGAGCTCGCCGGCGTAGTCGCCGAGCACCTCGGACGCGGTGAGGCCGTACGCCGGGATCGCGACGAGGGCGGACACCTTCTTCGCGATGACGCGGTAGCCCTTCGCGGGGATGGTCGTGCCGGGCGGGAACGTGTAGCGGACGGGGAACTCGCCGCCCGTCGAGAGCTTCCAGCCGGCGAGATCACGGGCCGACGTGCCGCGATTGTGGATCTCGATGAACTCGTGGTTGTCCTCGACCGCCTCCTCGTCGACGGGGTGGTACATGATCTCCGAGATGACGACCCCTGGCTCCGGGAGGCCGGCGTCCGATCCGGACGGCGGTGGGGGTGGGGGTGGGGGCGTCGGCGTGGACCCGGCCCCTCCGTCCTCGGAGACCACCTCCACGGTGGTGGGGGCTTGCGCCGCGTCCGTGCCGCAGGCCGCGACGAGGGACGTGAAGACGGCGACCTGCAGGCGAGAAGCACGCGATCTTGAGGTCATGGTCACCCGTGGGTCGGGGCCGCGCCGGCGGCCGGTCACGAAAAGTCAAAGGTTACCCCATCGCGAAGCCGAGTGCACGGCGCTGCGATCGCAGCGTCACCCGGCGCCGGCGTGCGCTTGCTCGCAGCCCCCACCGGGCGCGGGGCTCAGCGGCGCATCAGCCTCATCGCCACGTTGGTGCCGAGGCCGAGCGTGTGCCCGAGGCGGATGACGAGCACCGCGTACGCCTCGAGGTAGCGGGCGTTCTCGAGCGGTCCGGCGTCGACCGGCTCCAGATCGAGGTCGGTGATCAGCCTGGCGGCGATGGCCTTCGCGTCCGCGTCGTCGCCGCAATGGAACATCGTGGGCCGCTGCCCGTCGAAGAGGCGCGAGTCCGCGGCGAGGATCTGCTCGAAGACCTGGTTCAGGGTCTTCACCACGCGCGCGCCCGGTGCCATCGACGCGAGGACCTCCGCGCACGACCGCGCCTCGGGCGAGCCGTCCGCCGCCTTGCGCGGGCTCATCGTGTTGGTGCAGTCGAGGACGACCTTCCCCTCGAGCGATCCCGCCTGCGCGAGCGCGTCGGGGACCGCGGTCCACTTCGTCGTGAGCGCGACGACCTCGCTCCTCGAGACCGCCTCCTTCACCGTCGCGGCGTGCGCGCGCGGACCGAGCTCCTTCGCGACGACCTCGTGCTTCCCCGCATCCCGCGAGCCCGTGATGAAGACCTCGTGCCCCTTCTGCGTCCAGAGCTTCCCGAGACTCCTGCCGAGCTTGCCCGGGCCGACGATGGCGATGTTCATCGGGCGAGCATACAGGAGATCTCGCCGCACCCGGAGCTGCTACCGACGGGGGGCCTGGCCCGCTCGACTGGCCTGCGCCTCCGCCTGCGCCTGCGTTGCGCCCCTGCGCCGGAAACGTGCTCGGTCCGCGGTGGCCCTCCTACGCTCCACGGATGCGCCGGATAGGCTTCGTCATCGCCGGGCTCCTGCTCTCGCTCTCCGTGAGCGCAGCCCAGCCGAAGGCACGACCCGTCCGGCCGGGCAAGGGTACGTCGCCGGCCCCTCCGCTCCCGCCGTCCTTCGCGCCGCCGGCCATCTCGACCGCCAAGCCGCCGGGGTGCGCGCAACGCGCCGTACACGCCGCCGGAACCCACGCTGGCGGCACGGTCGTGAACGACATCGCGAGGCTACGGCGGAAAGGGGGCTATCGGGGGTGGTCGGCCGCTGGCTTGACAGGCCCGCCCTCGCTCGCCACGATGATGCCGTGCAGGTCGTCCTTCGGTGGCTCGTGCTCGTGGCGAGCCTCGGCTTGGTGCTCGCCTTGCCGCAGAGGGTCGTCGACCCGGCGGAAGGCAGCACATCCGCTGCGAGCGCCATCGGGGACGACGCCGATCGCGAGGCCGACGACGACGACGCGCTCCCGCCAGCAGCGGGTGGCGCCGCGCCGGCCGAGGCGAATGAGGCCCTCGGGCTCGCGCTCCGCCTGGTCGCCGCGCCGACGGGACCTGCGCGGCCCCCGCCCACTCCCCCGCCCAAGCGTCGCCGTCCGGCCTAACGCGCACAGCGCTGGCCAGGGACACCCGGGCTGAAATCAGGGGTGCCCCAGCGCCGAGTCGGCAACGCGACGTCATCCGTGTCCACTGTCGGGGGGACCGAGATCGACACCTCGTGCAAAGGAATCCAGCCATGAAGAAGATCCTCATCTGTCTCTCCCTCCTCGTCGCCGGCTGCGCCTCGCAGGACATCCCGCAAGCACATCGCGGCAAGCTCTTCGCGAGGTCCGGCCTCTTCTCGGCCTACCGCGGCGGGCACGGCCTGACCGGTCCGGTCCTCGGCCCGAGCACGCAGTTTCTCGGCCTGTACGACGAGCTTCGTCTCGTCGACTGCTCGATGACCAACGTGAGCCAGGAGCTCGACACCCTCACCCACGACGGGGTCCACTTCGGCTTCCACCTCGACGTCCGCTTCTCCGCCGACTGCAGCGATCAGGGCGTGGATCGAATCCTCTCGAGCGTGCGGGGGAACGAGCACGACGTCATCACCCCCGGGACGCTCTACGCCACGTTCATCCGGCCGGCGATCGGTGAGGCGGCGCGCGAGCAGGTCTCGCCCTACCGCGCCAACGAGCTCAACGACCGCCAGGCCGAGATCTCGGCGGGCATCAAGAAGCGGTTCGTCGACCTCATGGCCACACGCGAGAAGAACTTCCTCCTCGTGCACGAGGTGAACGTCTCGAACCTCCACTTCCCGCCGGCCATGGACACCGCGAACCTCGAGCGCGCCGTCCAGTCCGTGCTGCGCGACAAAGCCATCGCGGAGCGCGAGCGCGTCACGGCCGAGATCGAGACGACGACCATGCGCCGGGAGCTCGCTGAGAAGGAGGCGGACAACACGGCCGCCCGCATCGACCGGATCGGGAAGGCCCTCAAGGGAAACCCGGAGTACATCCAGTACGAGCTCATCCTCAAGCTGCCCGAGATCTACCGAGAGGCAGGACAGCACGGAAACATGATCCTCGCAGCACCGCAGCTGCAGGGCCTGCCGTTCATGCCAGGCTGGACGCCGCCGGCGAAGAAGTGAGACACTCACGATCCTACGATCGTCGCGGAGGTGTACCGTGATCCGACACCGTGTCTTCTTCCCATGGTTCGCGGCGGCGCTGGCCGTGGCCCTCGCGTCGGCGTGCGGCACCGAGGACGTGCGGCCGAGCGAGACGGCGGGGCCGGACCCAGCCACACCGGCCGCGGACGGCGGCTCGGTGGCCGCGCCGGATGCGACGGGGGACGCCGGCCTCCCTCCGCCGCAGGGCGTCGTCATCTCGGAGATCATGTACCACCCCGTCGAAGAGCGAGCGGCCGTCGAGGGCCACGAGTTCATCGAGGTCCACAACCGGGAGGGGACGCCGCGAGACATCTCCGGCTGGAAGCTGACGACCAAGGGTCAGAACGGCGTCGACTTCACGTTCCCCGCGGGGACCACCATCCCACCCGGAGGCTACCGGGTCGTCGCCAAGGACAGGAACGCGCTGGTCGGCGTCGCCGCGTACGGGCTCGTCGCCGCCGACGTCCTCGGCGACTACAAGGGGGAGCTCGACAACGGCGGAACGACGGTCACGCTCACGGACGCCAGGAGCGCCGTCGTGGACGCCGTCGTCTACAAGGACGGTTTCCCTTACCCGATCGCGCCCGACGCGATGGGCGCCTCGGACGACTGGCTCGCGCGCCTCACCCCCCCGCGGACCACCGCCGGTCATGAATACAAGGGGCACTCCCTCGAGCGCGTGAGCGCGGACGTCGCCTCCCTGGCGGTGTCGAACTGGGCGCCCTCGCCCCTCGACGGCGCGACGCCGGGCAAGGCGAACGCGTCCGCGAACCCCGCGCCTCCCACGATCGTCGAGGCCATCACGATGACGTGGTCGGGCACGGACAAGCTGATCCGCAGCGCCGACACCGTGACGCTGTCGGTGACGTTCTCGACGCTCGGCAAGTATACGAGCCCGCAGCTCCAGTACTTCGTCGACGACGTGCACGCGCCGGCGAGGCCCGCCGCGATCACCGTGCCGATGACCCCGAACAAGACGGCGTGGGAGGCCACGCTCCCCCCGAGGCCGGACAACTCCATCGTGCGCTACCGCATCCAGGCCGATCGTGGAGACGGAAAGGGGCAGGCCACCCTCTCGCCGCGCCCGACGGACCCGCTCGAGTGGCACGGCTACTTCGTGACCCCGCGCGCCACCGTCGCTGGCGGCGTCGCCTCGACGGCGCCCAGCTACCACATGTTCCTGACCCGAGCGCACTGGACCCAGATGTGGGACAACATCTATCACCCCGTCGGGCCCGACGCCCGCCGTGTCATCGAGGGTGGAAACCCCGCGGCACCCGCGAACCGATGTCTCCTCCGGGCGTCCTGGGACGGCGAGGTCCCGGGGGTCTTCGTGTTCGGCAACGTCGTGTACGATGTGTTCTCGCGCTACCAGGGGAGCCGGTGGAACCGCGTCAACGGCGTCCCGTTCGTTCCCTCCAAGACCACGATCAACCCGCTGCCGGATCGCCCCGCGAACGTCGTGCTGTCGTGGAAGGTCGACTTCCCCGCGTACGCGAAGTTCGAGGGCAAACGCAGCAAGATCACCCTGCACAAGCTCAACTCCGGATGTCCTGGCCTCGCGGAGGCCGTGGGTGAGCGCGTCTACGGCGATCCGGCGGTCGCCGTTCCCGCGCAGATCGCGTTCCGCTACGCGCGCGTCCACATCAACGGCGGCTACTACCACTACATGCTCGACCTCGAGCGCGTCGACGACGAGATGATGGGTCGCTACCTCGCCCCGGGCGAGCCCATGGGGGACCTCTTCAAGTCCGACGGAAACAGCGGCTCGGTCGAGGGCCCTTGGGGGCGAGGCGACGAGTCCATCCTCCCGCCGAGCGCGGAGTGCCCGAACTGGACGGTCGATCAGCGCTACGCGTACACCTACGAGCGCGGCAGCAACAAGTGGGCGGGGCCCGCGATGATCCGCACGATGATCGAGGAGTTGAACGCGCTCCGGACGGCCGCGCTCGCGTCGGGGGACTGGGAGCCCGCGCGCACGTGGTTCAAGGCGAAGTGGGACGTCGCGAAGATCCGCGACTACCTCGTCCTCCGCAACTGGTCGCAGGCGGTGGACTTCGGCGTCCACAACCACCTGATGTACCGTCGCGCCTCGGACCACAAGTGGGTCATCATCGCTGTGGACAGGGATCGCGAGTTCGGCGAGGCGCCCGTCGGCGGCGTCGCGTGGGCGTCCAAGGGTACCCGGGCGTCGTTCTACTTCGGCAGCTCGCTCGGCGGCAGCGTCACGAACATCCTGTACGACACCTTCCTCCAGGCGTTCCCGACGGAGGTCTGGGAGCGCGTCGTCGAGCTCGACGCGACGGTCCTGAGCCCGAGCAGCTTCCGGAAGAAGGTCGACGACGCGTTCGCGACGTTCAGCCTCCCGGACTACCAGGCTTCCCCGGCCGCCGCTGCGGCCTGCAACGCGGCGCTCGAGCCGGCGAGCATGAAGGCGTGGGCCGGGTGCCGCCACCAGGACATCGTCTACCTGAAGACCAACCCCACGGGGACGGCGCCCGCGTGCAATCCCGCCAATCCGTGCAAGCTGCCCGAGTGTCTGTGAGACGTCACCCGAGGCATCCCCTCATTTTCCTCACGTCGAGCCCGAGCCCGAGCCCGAGCCCGACCCCGACGAAGACGAGCCGAGCTTCAGCACCATCGCGGTGAGCATCGCCGTGATCCGCAAGAGGAGGGCTCGCACAGCCACGAAGCGTTGCGCATCGGCGAGCCCGAGCACGGCCAGAACGTCAAGGACAGCTGCGGTCTCGGTCGCCGAGCGGCGCGCCATGCGGTAGAAGCGCGCCTTGTCCGCCGGAGCGAACTCCCCGGCGCCTTCCGCGATGTTGAGGGGGGATCGAGGCGACAGCTCGCCGAAGTTGATCGCTGAGGTAGGCGCGGCCCCTTGGAAAGCGGTCCGCGAGCTGGTC
>SXGT01835579.1_pt1 | contig 23081 bp, 19 predicted proteins | sample 3176221 | NCBI WGS metagenome assembly SXGT01 (sample SAMN11356862, study PRJNA531348) | freshwater metagenome | isolation source: freshwater sample F1-120 | place: China: Fuxian Lake, Yuxi | collected 2017-12-25
ATGACACGATGAGCTACCTGCTGCCCGGTTCCGGCGAACCGATCACGCTGGCGCAGCTCACCCGGCAGAACAACCTGTTTGGTGGTGTCGACCTGCTGACGCTATCGGCCTGCGAGACCGGAGTAAAGCGGCTGCACCACCCCGTGTAGGTCTCGACCAGCTCCTCGCTGCTCAGGACCCGACCCTCTCCGGCCAGGCGATAGAGCCGCGCCTCGGAGTCGTAGAACTCGGTGGCGGCGACGTCCAGGGCGAGCGAGATGTCGTAGCCGGGACGGTATCCCGCGCGCTCGATCGCGCCCATGAGGAGCTCGAGCGCCAGCTCGTTGCGTGCGAGCGCCGGGGCGTACCCGCCTTCGTCGCCCACCCCGGTGGCGAGCCCCTTCTCCTTCAGCGTCTTCTTCAGGTGGTGGAAGACCTCTGCGCCAGCGCGGAGCGCGTCGCGGAAGGAGTCGAAGCCGTGCGGCAGGAGCATGAACTCTTGGACGTCGAGGCCGTTGTCGGCGTGGGCGCCCCCGTTGATCACGTTCATGAGGGGGATGGGCAGCGTGGAGGCGAGGAGCCCGCCCACGTGGCGATAGAGCGGGACGCCGCGCGCCACCGACGCCGCTCGGGCGGTGGCCAGTGAGACACCGAGGATCGCGTTGGCCCCGAGGCGCGCTTTGTTGGGTGTGCCGTCGGCCTCCCGCAGCGCCTCGTCCACGCGAAATTGGTCAGTCGCGTCGAGCCCCATGACTGCCGCGGCCAACGCGCCACGGACGTTCTCCACCGCGCCGAGCACGCCGCGGCCCAGGAAACGCGTGGCGTCACCATCGCGAAGCTCGTGCGCTTCGTGCGAGCCGGTGGACGCGCCCGATGGGACGATGGCGCGCCCGCGGGCGCCGCCGCTCAGCGCGAGCTCGACCTCGACGGTGGGGTAACCTCTCGAATCCAAGACCTCGCGAGCGGTGACGAACGAGATAGCGGTGTTCACGGTGCACTCCTCGACAGCGGCGCGGAGTGTGGCCCGGCGCTGGCACGTGGTCAAACGGTGATAGGCTCCCCCGCGTGAGCCCCGAACTCATCGCCGTCGGCTTCTTCACCATCCTCGTTACGGGATGGATGAGCGCCCTCTCGCTCCTCTTTATTTCGGCGCCTTATGGGCGGCACGACCGCCCAGGCTACGGGCCGTCGGTCCCTCAGCGCCTCGCGTGGGTGCTGATGGAGGCGCCCTCGCTGCTCTGCTTTTGCGGTGCGCTCGTCGCCGCTGGTGGCCCGCGCGGCGCGTTGGGCTGGTCACTCGCGGCCCTCTGGATCGTCCACTACGGCCACCGGACCCTGGTCTACCCGTGGCTCATTCGCCCGCGCCCCGGCGCCGGCATGAAGGCGCTACTGGTGCTCATGGCGGTGTTCTTCAACGTGCTCAACGGCGTGCTCAACGGCCACGGCGTGGCGTCGATTGAAGGGGGCCCGGGCGGTCTCGCCTGGGCGGGTCTCGCGCTCGCGGTGCTTGGCTTCGGCGTCAACCTGCACTCCGACGCGATCCTGAGGGGGCTCCGCCCGCCCGGAGCCACCGGATACGTGATCCCCACCGGGGGGCTCTACCGATGGGTCTCATGCCCCAACTACTTCGGCGAGCTCTTGGAGTGGACGGGCTTCGCGCTCGCCGCCGGTACGCCGTTCGCGTGGGGCTTCGTGTTCTTCACCGCGGCCAACCTCATCCCGCGGGCGCTGACCACCCATGGCTGGTATCGAGAGCGCTTCCCAGACTATCCGGTGAACCGCCGCGCCGTGCTCCCCGGCATACTCTGAGTCGTCTTGGCGCGGCTCAGCGTGGTCAGTCGGCGGACCAGCTCACTACGCCGGTGAGCCCCGTGGCGAGGACCATGGCGCCGAACGCCAGGCGGTACCAGGCGAACGGGCGCAGATCGTGGGTAGCCACGAAGCGCAGCAACCATCGAACACACACGAGCGCGGAGATGAAGGCCGTGACGATCCCCACGGCGAAGAGCGGGACGTCTTCCACGGTGAACAGCGCGCGGTGTTTCACCATGTCGTAGCCCGCCGCTGCCAAGAGCGTGGGGATCGCCAGGAAAAACGAGAACGACGTCGCGGCGGAGCGCGATAGCCCGAGCAGCATGGCCCCGATGATGGTGGCGGCGGAGCGGCTGGTCCCCGGGAAGAGCGCGAGCGCTTGGAACAGGCCGATGCCGAGCGCGAGCTGCCAGCTGATGTCATCGACGCTGGTGAGCTCGCCCGGGTCCTCGGCAGGTCTGCGCGCCCGGCGCCCCTCGACCCAGAGGATGGCCAGCCCCCCCAGGATGAACGCGAGCGCCACGGGGACCGCCGAGAACAGCGCGGCTTTGATCGTCTTGCCGAAGGCGAGCCCGAGCACCGCTGCCGGGAGGAAGGCGAGGATCAGGTTGCGCGTGAACGCCAGCGCTCGAGCGTCCCCACGGAGCAGGCCGCTGACCGTAGCGAACAGCCGCTCCCGCGTGACCCACATCACCGCGGCCATCGCCCCGGACTGGATGACCATGTCGAAGACATGGGCGCGGTCGCCGTGCCAGCCGAGGAGGCCACCGGCGAGGATGAGGTGACCCGTGGAGGAGATGGGGAGGAACTCGGTGAGGCCTTCGACCACGCCAAGGACCGCAGCGACGAGCAGCGGCTCCATGAGCGGCGGCTACTCGCCGAACAAGGCGCGGATGTCGCCGTCGGGGTCGCCGTTCTCGTGGTTCAGGCGGAGGTCGATGTACATCCAAAGCGAAAGCGCCACGCCGAACGCTCCCACCACCGCTGACGCGACGGCGCTGATGAGGATGCTCAGGTAGAGGCCGATCGCGGGGATCATGTGAAGGACCATGTTGACCACGGCGTTCACCACCGCGAAGGCCACGCCGAAGGCGAGGCCCACGAGGATGATCCGTCGCCCGTCCAGCTTGAAGAACGAGAGGCTCCGCGCGTTGAGGCCGGTGTTGCGCCTCCCCTCGATCCAGTAGGCCGGCCAAAGGAACGCGAGGAGGGCCATGCCCGGCAGGATCAAGGCGATCGCTCCGATGGCCCCCACGATCCCGGCGGTCAGCATCGACACGATGAGTGGGATCGGATCGGCCAAGGCGCGCTTCACGGCGTCTACGGGCGTCAGCGCCACACCAGCGCGTTGAGCGAGCAGCATCAGCGCAACCGCTGAGCTGGCGACCAGGTTGAGGAGCGTCGCTAAGCCGGTCAGGATGCCGAGGATGCTGAGCAGCGAGTGGACGTGAAGCGCCACGATCGCGAAGAGCGCGATGGAGCCCGAGACGGCCAGGAGGGGCAGGGGGGTGGTGGTGAGCCCCGGGGCCAGCCACTCCCACGCTCCCGCGAGAGCCGTCTTGATGTGGTCCATGGTGACTGCGGGGCCGTTCGCCCAGTTCTTCACGAGGTCGAGCGCGGTGAGGCAGGCGTCCGGGAGCAGCTTCGCGGCCGCAGCCGGGGACTCGTCGCCGAGGTCTGGGGGCGGCTGGTTACCCGTGGGGCGGGGGCGGCTCGCCGCAGCTTTTTTCGGCGGCTGAGCGTCGGCCTTCGCCGGCTCGGCCGGCTTGGCGGGCGCCGCCCAGTCGTTACCGCTGACGGGGACCATGCCGTCGTCATCGGCTTCGTTCTCCTCGGGGTAGCCCCGCGACGGGCGCGCTTGCTCGGGGGCGCGCCGGGGCTCCGGAGCGTACACGGGCTCTGGGTCGTACCCGGGCTCTGGGTCGTACTCGGGCTCTGGCGCCCGCACCGGCTCCGGAGCGGCGCGCCGTGGCTCGGCAGCCCTGACGGGCTCTGCGGCCCGAACGGGCTCCGCGGCCCGGACGGGCTGTGGTCTGGCGACTGGCGCGGCCTGCTGTTCCTTCTGTCTCAGCAGTGACTGGATCTGGTCCGCCGTGAGCATCTCGGTCTTCTCGACGACCTCTTCGTCCTCGAGCTCAGCCACCTCGAGGACGCTGGTGCCCAGCTTGATCGTGGCGCCGGCGCGGAGCGTGGTGGGGGCCGTGATGCGACGTCCGCTCCCGTCGAACGAGCCGTTGCTCGATCCGACGTCGACATATGTGAGTACGCCGTCATCGAAGAGGAACTCGCCGTGCCGCGAGGAGACGGAGCTGTCGTCGAGCGTGATGTCGGCGTTCTTCCGGCCGACGGTGACCTTTGCGGCCTCGAACTCCCGGGTCTCCACCCGTCCCTTCGAGTCGCGAATCGTGAGGACATAGAACGGCATGCGGCCTCCTGTTCGCTGGCGAACGGAGCCCGAAGACCCGGCGGAAGTCAACGTTTCAACCTGCGCGCCCTGCGCGCCGTGTCGGCGACTGGGAGCGACACCGCCCTAGAACTGGAGCTGCTTCGACAGGAGATCGGAGATCCTCTGGGCAGTTGCGAGGCTCGCGGAGAACGCGTCCTCGGCGGCCTTGAGGCGCGTCGCGGCTTCGGCCAGGTCGGAGTGCCCCACCTTCGCGAGCCGCGACTCGGCGGCGATCGCCGCGTCGGCATGGAGCGAGGCCAGGTTGGCGAGCGTGTGACGCACGCCGCCGAGGCGGCTCCACGCCCCGGTCGCGTGCTTCGTAGAGGCGTTGAGCGCGGTGATCGCGTCATCGAGCGAGGCCTCGTCGTTGGCCTCGAGCGCCATCTGGAGCTTGGCCAGTGCGTCGAAGGCGCTGTTCGCGGCCCCCGCGGTGCCGAACACCTGTTCGCCGGGGATGTCGGCCTCGATGGTGACCCCGTCCGCCACATCCACGGTCCGGCCCGCGGGGTCGCCCACGTAGTTGCCGAGGTCGTCGAAGGGAGGCTGGTCCTCGCGCCTGCCGGCGAAGAGGAAGCGGTCGCCCACCTTCCCGTTTGCGAGCGCCTTGAGCTCGCTCAGGGCGCTGGCCACCTCTTTGGCCGCGTTCGCGCGGTCCGTGGCGCTGTACGAGTCGTTTCGCATCTGGACCGCGCGCGCGCTCATTTCCTGTAGCAGCGAGACGGCGTTCTGGATGTTGGTCTCTGCACTGCCCAGGAAGGTGTCGACGCGCTCGATGGCTCCGCGATGCTGGTCGATCCGCGCTTTCTCGCGCTCGATGCCGCGCACCTCGAGCGTCCAGGCGGTGTCTTCGCTGGGGCGGGTGTGCTTCTGGCCGGACATGAGCGGGAGGGACGCTGCGTCGTAGCGGCCCTGGGCCATCGACACGTGCCGCTCCATCCTGCGGTACATGAGCGACTCGGTGACTCTCATGGCTACACCATCTGCAGGACGGTCTCGTAGAGCTCGTCCGCCGTCTTGAGTATCCGACTCGCCGCCTCGAACGCGCGCTGCGCCTCGGTCAGCGCGACCATCTCCTCCTGGATGGACACTCCGGAGCGCGACGCGCGGAGCCCCTCGAAGTCGGCCAGGCGCGACGCGGCCCCCTCCGCCGAGCCGTTCGCCGCCTGGAGCGCGCTCGCGATCGTGGACGTGACCTCGTCGAGGCCGCCATCCGGCGTCTTGCCGTTGGGCAGCTTCAGGTCGCGGACCGCCAACAGCTGCTGCGCGATGTGGTTGTCTCCCGGGAGGAGATTCCCGTCCGCGGCGAACGCGAGGAACTCGGGCTTCCCCGAGATGTCGGCCGACAGCTTGAGGGAGCTCGCTGCGCCTGTTCCCGGCGTGATGTCGAACAGGTTCCTGCCGGTGGCACCATCGAGCCCGAAGCCCGAGGTGTGCAGCGCGTTCATGGCGCCGGCGAGGCCCTCTGCGGTGGCGTCGAGGGCGTCGAGGGCGCTCCGTAGTGTCCCGTCGCGAGCCTCCAGGAGTCCGCCCAGCTTCCCCCCGAGGGACTTCGGGCCGGCGAGGGGTAGGCCGTTGTCCCGCGCGACCGAGAGTGTGAGCGGACCGCTCCCGCCTCCGGACAGGGACAGAGTGCTCGCCGTGTCGCCCGAGACGACAGGTTGACCGCCGGCCAAGGCCACATTGACGTCGCTGCCTTGGGTGGTGACCTCCACGTCCACGAGCTCGCCCAACGCGGCGAGGAGCTCGTCGCGCTGGTCGACCAGCTCGAGCGCGGGGTCGCCGGAGCCTTGGATGTCGCGGATCTGACCGTTCAGTCTCGCCAGCTGGGCGGCCAGTTCGTTCACCTCCGTCACCGTCGCGGCGGCCGACTTCTCAGCGGACCGGCGCGCTGACTCGAGGCCAGTCGCGCTGTTGCGGATCTGGTCTGCCAGCTCCCGCGCCCGGTCGAGCACAGCGCCGCGCTCGTTGAGGTCGGCCGGGTTCGCGCCAGCGCTCTGAAGGGCTCCGAACAAGGCATCGAGGGCGGGCCCCATCCCGGCGCCGTCGAGGTCGTTCACGAACGGCTCGGCGATCTCGAGCACTGAGGCCTTGCCCTGCCCGAAGCCCAGCTCCTGCGACGCGCCCAGCAGCGCCTTCTGGTAGGTGGTGTCGCGGAGCGAGGTGAGGCCGGTCACCTGCGCCCCGAGCCCGAAGCTCATGGACTCGATGCTGAGGCGCTCGCGGCTGTAGCCGGGGGTGCTGGCGTTCGCGATGTTCTTGGAGAGCACGCTCAGCGTCGCGCGGTGGGTGCCGAGCGCGTTCGTTCCGAGGTTGAGCATGGAGCGCAGCGTTTTCATGGTCATGCCTGCGCATTCAGGCCGAGGCCGTGGCCACGGAACGGGCTGAGTCCTCGGGGGCCATAGGTGGCGTCATCGCCGACCAGATCGCGTCGCCGCGCGCGCACCCAGCGGAGCTGCCGTGTGGCCTGGAGCATGGCCAGCTGGTTCAGTTCGCTCAGCGCGGATAGCAGCGAACGGAGCCGCTCTCTGCGCTCACGGATGGCGGGGAGGTCTTCGCTGGCAACCGAGAGCCCGTCCGGCGCCAAGCGTTCGCGGAGCTGTCGCAGCTCGTGCCCGCGCTCGAGGAGGGCAGTCTTCTCCGCGAGCACCGCCTCGGTGCGCACGGGCTCGAACGCCAGCAGGGCCTGATGCTCCCGCTGCGTGACGCCCACGAGCGCCTCGTACGTAGTCACCTCTTGGTCCAAGACGTCGATGAGCTGCATTGTCTTACCCTCCCGCCGCTAGCGTCAGGGCGCCAATCGAGGCCGTGAGGCCTGTTGGCCGACCGTCAGTCGAGCGTTTCAGCCACGCGCTGTGCCACGACGTCCCAGTTGGGTCGGTACGTGCCGTTCTGGATCTGCTGACGCAGGTCCTCGAGCATCGCTCGGTGCTGCGCTGCGGCTTCGACTCGGCCGGTCTCGACCAGCTCATGCGCTTGCCCCTGGGCCGCGCCCGCTCTGCTGCTCGGACCGCCGGTACTCGCCGAGGCCTCGGCTGAGGATGCCTCGGACGCCGGCTTCTGCCGGATGCCGCCCGCCTGCGGGCCCTGTGTGGTCACTCGTCGGATGTCCATCATCGACTCCTCGAACCGTCGCGTCCACGGAGGCGGACGGGTGTGACGGTTCATTGGGCTGGTGATCGGGCCCCATGGCCCCCTCGTTAAGAGGTATCTTCGTAGAATCTTCGTTCATCGCCCCATCGGGCTGAGTCGCTGGCGTCAGGGTGGACTGCGCGCCCTCCAGGCCCGTGGGCGGGAGCATGAGCCGCAGCGGCGTCACGCCATCATCCACGCCGTTCCCTTCGAACGGCGCCGTGGCGGGTCCGGGGACTGCGGCGGGGTGCGCGGCTGCGCCGGCCGAGCTCGTGAGGCCGGGAGATCCGCCGGCGAGCCGGGTGGAGCTGTCGGGGAGCGCTTCCCCGGTCCAGTCGCGATACAGAACGCTGGCGATTCCCATGCCCCGCCCCTTGGAGAGGTGGCCGGCAAGCGCCTGGTTCATCATCAAGTCGAGCATGCCGCCCCCGGGGCCCTCCTTGCCGTCGCTCTGCGCTCGCAGCGTGGAGACGAGGCGCTGCGTGAGGAGGCTCTCGAACTCCCGCGCCGCGGTGGCGAGGGGGTCCTTGCCGAGGTGCGCGGCGCCTGGGTTGGTGGGACCCGCCACGCGCATCACAGCACCTCCAGCTCGGCGTTGAGCGCGCCGGCGCTGCGGATGGCCTGCAGGATGTCGATGAGGTCGCTGGGCTTCACGCCGAGCGCGTTCAGCGCCGCGACGAGCTCGCCGAGGTTCGCCGAGCCCTTCACGAGGTGGAGCGCCCCGCCGGCCTCGGTCGCCTTGACCTCGGCGTTCCGGATCCCCGCTGTGGTCCCTCCCGCAAAGGCGCCGGGTTGCACCACCTCGTTGCGGCTGGCCACCGACACCTCGAGGCCTCCGTGGGCGAGCGCCACCGGGCTGAGCCGGACGTTGGCGCCCATGACGACCGTGCCCGTCCGCGGGTTGATCACCACCTTGGCGATGGCGTCGGACTCGAGCGTGAGCGCCTCGATCCTCGCGATGAGCGGGATGAGGTTCGCGCGTTGTGACTCGGACAGCACGACGCGCACGCGGTGGCTGTCGAGGGCCGTGGCCCCGAGGCCCTCCTTGGCGATCACGGCAGCGAGCCGATTGGCGGTGGTGAAGTCCGCCTGGTTCAAGAGCCACACGATGCGGTTGTCGGCGCCCAGCTCCACCTCGACGGCGCGCTCGACGATGCCGCCTCCCGGGATGCGGCCCACGGTCGGGTGGTTCTTCGTGACGGTGGTGCCGGACCCGCTGGCCGCGAAGCCTCCCACGATGAGCTCTCCGCTGGCTACGGCGTACACCTCGCCGTTCACCGCCCGGAGCGGCGCGATCATGAGCGAGCCACCCCGAAGGCTCTTCGCGTCTCCGAGGCTCGAGACCACGACGTCGAGCGTGCTCCCGGGGGCTGCGAACGGCGGGAGCACGGCCTTGATCATCACGGCTGCGACGTTGCGAGTGCGGAGTCGGTCCGGGTCGACCTTCACGCCGGAGCGCGACAGCATCGCTGCCACGGACTGCACCGTCGACTGGACGGACGCCGAGTCGCCGGTCCCGTCGAGGCCCGTGACGAGGCCGTAGCCCTGGAGGGGGTTGTCTCGGACGCCCTCGAGCGTGGCGATGTCCTTGACTCGGCTCGCCTGGGCCGTACTCGCGGAGCAGAGGGCGAGGAGGCCCGTGAGCACAGCGAGGCGGGTAGATCGTGTCATGTGTCGCCTCCGCTCAGAATGGGTTGTATTGGTCGATGGCGCGGGTCAGGAACCCCGGCCCTTGTTTGTCCGAGATCACGCCGCGCCCGTTGAACTCGATCTGCGCCTCCGCGATCCGAGCCGACTCCACGGTGTTGTGTTCGTCGATGTCGACCGGGCGAATGATCCCGCTCACGTAGAGCACGTTGATCTCGCGGTTCACCAGCACCTCGCGCTCCCCCTCGATGAACAGGTTGCCGTTGGGCAGCACGCGCTTGACGGTGGCCGTGATGCGGGCCGTCAGCTTCTCGGTGCGGCTAGTCTCCCCAGCCCCCGAGAAGTCGCTCCCGCTCTTGCCGCCGGCGAGCTCGGCGCCCATCAGCCCGGGCTGGAGGTACTTCAGGATCGCGGCCAGGTCGGTGATCGAGTTCGACATGCTGGAGTCCCGCGACAGGTCCGTGGCGGCGCCGCGGCGGGCGTCGGCGTTCTCGCTGACCAGCACCATGACGAGGTCGCAGGCCTGAATGCCGCGGTGATCGGTGACCAAGATGTTGCCGGAGGCCGAGGCCGTCCACAGCGAGCCGGGGGTCCGGGCCTCGCGCGGCGCCTCGCACATCCCGATCGGCGGCAAGCGGCTCGGGCGAACGACCTCACCAATCACCGGGTTGCACCCCTGCAGGGTCGCCAACCCAGCGGTGATTGCCGCAAGGAGGGGGAGCGAGAACTTCCCACCGAGACCTGTCGCGCTCATCGCTGCACCTCCACCCGGCCCGCGCCTCGAGCAACCGCCTGAAGGATCCCGCCGCCGGGGCCGCGCACCGGGATGAGGTCTCCCGCGCGGCCATCGCGGAGCGCCTGGCCGGTCCCCCGAACGGTCACCTCGCCCACGACGGCCATCACCTCGACGCGCTGCCCGCGGGTCACGACCCGCGGAGACTCGGTGTTCTGTGTGGTAACCACCGCGCCGGCGGCCAGCGGTCGGCGGGAGACCCGCCCGTCCACGATGCTGGAGCCCCGCAGCGCGGTGTTCGGCAGCCCGAGAAGGCTCCGCCGCTCGAGGCTCACCACCGGGGCCAGCGCCTCGCCGGCCGCCAGGGATTGCGCCAAGACCCATACCGGCACCGTGACCTCGACTCGGGCCGTCACCTGGAACGACTCGGTCCCTCCGGGCACGTCCACCTCCACGCGCGCCGCGAGCTGGCCGTACGGCCGCGAGACCTGGAGGAGCTGGAAGGCGCGCACGCGCTTCGCTCGACGCATCACCTCGGGCCGCGAGGCGGAGATCCGCGACACGGCGACAACGGCCTCGTGGTCGCCCACCAGCGGCGCGACCGCGCTGACGTAGGCCTCTTCGAGCGCCCGCTCGATGGGCCGCGCCTCCGGGGTAACCAGGGCGAGCAAGGTGGCGAGGGTGATGCTCATCGGATGTTCGAGGCCTCCTTCAGCATCTGGTCGGTGGCCGAGACCACCTTCGAGTTGATCTCGTAGGCCCGCTGGGCGCTGATGAGGCCGATCATCTCTTCGACCACCTTCACGTTCGAAGACTCCAGCGCGCGCTGCTGGATGTTGCCGAGGCCGTTCTGGCCGGGGACGCCGTCCATCGGCTCGCCGCTCGACTGGGTGGCCGTGAAGAGGCCGCGTCCCAGGGACTCGAGCCCACCCGGGTTCGGGAAGGCCGTGAGGCTCAGCTGGCCGGCGTCGGTGAACTCCTTCGAGCCCGACTGGCGCACCTTGACCACGCCCTCTCGAGTGATGGCGTACTCGGTCGTGTCCTGGGGGATCTGGATCGAGGGCTCTAGCGGCAACCCATCGATGTTGACCAGCTGTCCCTGCTCGTTGACTCGGAGCTGGCCGGCGCGTGTGTAGCCGGTCCCGCCGTCGGGGGTGAGCACCTTGAGGAAGCCGCGTCCCTCGATCGCGACGTCGAGATCCGCCCCGGTCTCCATCATGTCGCCCGCGGAGAAGATCTTCTGCGAGGCCATGATGCGCACGCCCTGGCCGACCTCGAGGCCGATCGGGCTCGCGGTCCCGTCCCCGGCCTCGGTCGCTGCACGCACCTGCTGGTAGTAGAGATCCTGGAACTCGGCTCTGGCCCGCTTGAACCCGGGCGTGTTCACGTTCGCCAGGTTGTTCGCGATAATGTCGATCTGGGTCTGCTGGGCGTTCATGCCCGTCGCAGCGGTGTTCAGGGCGCGAACCATGGGTCAACTCCGTCGTGCGAGGGGAGGGGCCCCCCCGTGTCGTTGTGGCGTGACGTCATCTGAGCCGCCGATTCGAGAGCTCGTCGATCTCTCGGTAGGAGCGGAGCGCTTGCTGCAGCGCGTCGAAGTGCCGCTGGACCGTTACGATCTCCGTCATGCTGGTGACGGGGTTCACGTTGGACTCCTCCACCACGCCCTGCTGCAGGCCCACGGAAGGGTCATGCACGATCGCGCCGGAGGTGCGGAAGAGGCCCAGTCCAGCCTTCTCCAGCGTGTCCGGCGCCGCGCGTGCTCGAAACACGCTCCCCACGGGTTGGTCTCCGACGCGGACCTCACCCGATGACGACACGCTGATGGGCTGTCCGGGGAGGTCCGGAAGGTTCAGTGGCTCGCCCGAGGACGAGAGCACGGGGTGCCCCCCCTGTGTCTCCAGGGCGCCGTTCGCGCCGCGACGGAACGAGCCCATCCGCGTGAGCTGCTGTTCTCCCTCGGCGTCCACGACAAACCACCCGTCACCGGTGATGGCGAGGTCGAGGGGGTTGTCGGTGACTCGGAGGGCCCCGGGCGAGGTGTCTACACGCGACTCGGGGAGGTCGACGTGTCCAGTGGCCCGCCCGTCCTTCATCACCTCAGAGAAGCGCAGCCGGTCGGCCTTGAAGCCGGGGGTGTCGGCGTGGGCCAGGTTGTTGGCCAGCACGTCGAGGCGCTTCAGCTCAGCGAGGCTCCCGGAGACGGCGCGGTAGACGGTGTTTCCCACGGTCGCCGACTAGAGCAAGCAGCGAGCCATGGCGTGGCGTAACAAAAACAGCTAGTTGCGAGTGAGGCTCCCCTGACACCCGGCAATTCCTGCCGGCAAGGATTGCCGAGCGCTGGCTGAGCCGGCCCTGCCGTCCTCCCAAGGAGCCCGCGGGTGGAGGCCGTCCGCGGGGGGGCCGTCTCCGCGATTAGAGGCCTACGCGCTCGGGCCACGCCGCGCCGTTCGCCACGGCCACGAGGCGCTCCGCCAGCTCCAGCGCATCTGCCGGCCAGTAGTGCTCGGGCCGCGGATGCACCACGTGCGACCCCGACGCTCGCGTCGGGCGGCAGCTCGTCACCATCCGCGCCCACTGCTGCGGGATCGCCTGTCGCCCGTGGACGGCGCCGAGGAGGGCGCCGGCGATCGCAGCGTTGGTGTCCGTGTCTCCTCCCGCCGCCGCCGTGGCCACGATCCCCTCCTCGAGCGTCTCGGCGTGGAGCAGCTGGAAGAAGGCGTTCTGAAGGGCGATGAGGACCCAGCCCGACGACCGGATGAAGTCGCTCGGCCGCGCGTCGGCGGCGGCAACCAGGGCGGCCTCGACGTCCGTCGCCGCCGAGCCCAATGCCCGGCACCGATCGAGGGCGAAGTCGTAGACGGCCCGCGCTCCGGCGCCCTCACGCACCGCGAAGCTCAAGGCGGCCGCGAAGACCGCGTTGGCGTGGCACGTGACCGGGTTCGGGTGCGTGAGGGAGGCGTCTTGGTGCGCCCAGCGCGCGGCTTCGTCGGGTCCACTCGCCGCGAGGCCGATCGGGCTCACTCGCATGAGCGCGCCGTTCGCCTGGCTCTGGGCGTCGAGCTGTCGGCTGAGTAGCGCAGCCGCCGTGGTGCGGCCCATGTCGAACGGGCCGCTCCGCGCCCAGGCGGTGTAGGCTGCGTGGACATGGTCCTTGTCGTAACCACGGCGGTGCACGAGGCTGCGCGCCAAGGCCAGGGCCATCTCGGAGTCGTCAGTGGCCTGCCCGGCGATCGTGTTCCACACCCCGCCATCCGCGAGCAAGCGCGGACCGCGCGGGTAGATCCGCAGGATGTCAGCGGCGCTCTTGAACTCGACGAGGCTGCCCAGGGCATCGCCCGCGAGCTGGCCGAGCCACGCCCCCTGGGCACGAGAGAGGATGGCCGTGGAGGCCGCGTGGCGGGGGTGCGACACCTCCGGCGCGGGCGCAACGGGGCGCCGCTCCCAGAGGCGTTGTGCCAGATCCTCCACCACCTCCGGGCGCCCAGCGAAGCACCGCCGGCAGCTGCCGTGCCCCTCGGCGTCGTACAGGAACGGGCGCAGATTGCCCTCTTCACCGGGGGCGTCCGAGCCGACCACCAGCGAGCGACCGGCGGCCCGCAAGAGCGCGTGCCCCGCGGCCACGTCCCAGCTCCTGAGGGTAGAGAGCGACAAGGCCGCGTCGGCCTCCCCAGCCGCCGCGAGAGCCAGCCGATACGCGATCGACGCGACCGAGCGGAAGCGATAAGGCGCCAGGGACTCCGCGACGGCTTCGGGGGCGCGGAGACCGGAGAGCGGCACCAGGACCACGCACTCGCGCGGCGGGAGGCCGTGACCCCCGGTCGTGACGCCCAGCGCGCGCTGCACGCCGTGGCCGAGCGCGCCGGTGATGAGGTCCCCGTCTCCATCCGGGGCGGCGTAGGCGTAGACCACCCCGAGCACCGGCGTCCCGTCGATGACGAGAGCGATGGAGACCGCGGGGCCGCGATGTCCGCCGAGGAAGGCGCGGGTCCCGTCGTTTGGGTCCACCACCCACGTGCGGCCGGACGTGCCGGGGGCGCTGCCGGTCTCCTCGCCCAGGAACCCGTCGTCAGGGAAGGCCGCTCGAATCCGCGCGGCGATGAGCTGCTCGGCGTCCGTGTCGACCGGCGCCACGTCGCCGGAGCCCCGCGGGCCGCTCGCCGCGTCGAACTCCGCGCGGATCAGGGCGCCGGCCTCGACCGCCGCGGCGGTGGCCTCTGAGAGCTCACGGTCGAAGGGACGGGCAGGGTGAGGGGCGTTGGCGACGGACACGGGAATTTGCCTCCATGGGCGGAGCTTAGAACCCGGCGACGGGAGCGACGGCGCGTTGGCCCCGCGCTCCGGCCTTCGAGGCCCCACCGCCTCGACGCGGATCGCGCGGGCGGCCCTCAAGCCACCCGAGACTCTCGGGCCATTCGGCCGGAAAGTCACCACGCGTGTTGTGCGTGTGGCGCTGCTTTGTTTGGACCGGAGTCGCCGGCCGCCGCTACACTCCGCGCCTTGGAGACTACGCCCGGATGAGCAGCCAGCGCGACTTCGCCCGAGAGAACCCGCGCGGTGGATCGGGAACCCGGACTCGGCGCAGCATCAGCGCCGTCGGCTCGGTGCCGCGTGGACCTTCCAGGCTCCGTCGTTGGGTGAGGGGCGGGCTCGCCCTCTTCGTCTTCGGGATCGTCTGCGCCGTGATCGGTTACTGGGCGCTCATCTTCTACTACCAGCACCAGCTCCCGCAGATCGTCTCCGTGGAGGACTACCGGAAGATGGCGCGCGAGCTCACGCGGATCGTCAGCGACGACGGAGCCGTGCTGGCCGAGCTGGGGGAGGAGCGGCGCAGCCTGGTGGATCCCAGCGACATCCCGAAGCACGTCAAGGACGCGGTGCTGGCGGCGGAGGACGCCGACTTCTACCAGCACGGCGGCCTCGACTACTTCGGCATGGCGCGGGCGATGTACCGCAACATCCGGAACGTCCGCATCAAGGAGGGCGCCTCCACCATCACTCAGCAGGTGGCCAAGACGTTGTTCCTCAGCTCGGAGCGGACGGTCTCGCGCAAGCTCAAGGAGGTGGTGCTGGCGCACGAGCTCGAGTCGAAGCTGTCGAAGGACGAGATCCTCTACCTCTATCTGAACCAGATCTACTGGGGTCACGGCCGGTACGGGATCAAGGAGGCCGCCCGGCACTACTTCGGCAAGTCGCTGAAAGAGCTCACGATCGCGGATGCCGCCTTGCTGGCTGGGCTCCTCCCCGCCCCCGAACGCTTCAGCCCCTTCAATAGCGAACAGAAGGCGCGAGAGCGCCGCGCCTTCGTCCTCGACCAGATGGCGCAGCACGGCTTCCTCGCCCGAGAGCTCACAGACGCTGCGAAGCGCGAGCCCATGCGCCTCAACCTCACGCCCGACCCGAACCTCGGCATCGGCGCTTACGCGGCCGCGATGGCGGAGCGGGAGGTCATCGAGATCCTGGGCGCCGAGCGGGTGAAGCAGGGCGGGCTCCGAATAGTCACCACCATCGACGTGCGGATGCAGCGCGAAGCCGAGCGCATGGTGCGATCGGAGCTGGCGAAGATCGACACGCAGTTCGGCTGGGCAGCGCCGCTCGAGCAGCTCCCGCCGTCCAGGATCCCGGACCGGATCGCGGTGATGCGCGACGCGGTCCGAGGGCGCGGGATCCGCTCGGGCGAGATCGTCACCGGGGTCGTCACGGCCGTCGACGCCGCGCACAAGAGCTATAGCGTCCACGTCGGCCTGGGCCTCGGGCGCCTCTCCTTCGCTTCGCTGTCGAGGTACCGCGGCGGGCGATCGCCCGAGGCTGTCTTTGCGGTGGGTGACGTGCTGCGCGTGAGCCCGCGCCTCCCCCTCACCGGCGAATGGCCCGACGACGCGCGCCTCCCCCAGCTCACCGCCGAGCTCGGTCCGCAGGCGGCGCTCGTGGCGATCGACCCGGCCACGCGCGCGATCAAGGCGCTGGTCGGGGGGTACGACTACGAGACCCACCCGTTCAACCGGGCGTCGATGTCCCGGCGGCAGGCGGGCTCCACGATCAAGCCGTTCGTCTATGGCGCCGCGCTCGAGGCCGGCGTGATCACCCCCAGCATCCGCTTCGACAACGTGCCCGAGAGCTACCCCACGGGCGGCGGCAAGTGGTGGACGCCCAAGAACTACTCGGGCGGCTACGACGGCAAGTCCTACTCCGCGCGGCTCTCGCTGGCGAAGTCGATCAACGTCGTGGCCGTGAAGGTGCTTGAGAAGGTGGGCGTGGCGCGTTTCCAGGAGTTCCTGAAGCGCGTGGGCGTGTCGGCCCAGGTGGCGCGGGATCTGTCGGTCGCTCTCGGGTCTACGGGGGTGTCAGCGATCGAGCTCTGCAACGCGTACGCGACCCTGGCGGCAGCGGGCGAGTTCGCCGAACCGGTGCTCGTGAGCCGCGTCGAAGACAGCCGAGGCAACGTGCTCTACGAGGCATCCCGCGCGCCCCGGCGAGGGACCACGGCCGAGGTTGCCTCCTGGCTCACCGAGATGATGCAGGCGGTGGTCACCCACGGCACCGCGAAGTCGTTGATCTCGCTGGGGCGCCCGATCGCCGGGAAAACAGGCACCACCGACAAGGGGATCGACACCTGGTTCGTCGGCTACGTGCCTCAGCTGGTCACCGCCGTGTGGGTCGGCTTCGACGACATGCGCGCGGTCGACAAGGCCTCCGGCGGCACCATCGCCGCGCCGCTCTGGGGCCGCTTCATGGCGGCGTCCCTCGAGACCACGCCGCCGCGCGCGTTCGCCCGACCTGAGGGCGTTGGCGCGCTCGGCCCCGTGGAGGAACCCACGGCCGGGACCACGGTCAACGCCGCGGACCTGCCCGCCCAGCCGGTGCCTTGCGAGGGACCTGACTGCGCACCGCCGGCGCCCTCAACCGAGCTGCTCTACGAGTGATGGGCCGCCTCGTCCTCCTGGCTGCGCTCCTGGCCACAGCGCTCGCCGAGGCCGCCCCGCGTGGGAGCCTCCGGCGCCTTGTAGACGACCTCGTTCGGGGCGCTCGGGGCCTCGATGTCCCGGTCAGGCTCGAGCTCGTGGTCGAGGGGCCCGACGGGAAGGCGCAAGCGCCGAATCGTCGCTTCGACGCGGCGGTGAGGGGGCTCATGGAGGGGCGTCTCCCTCGCGGCGTCTCGCCCACCGCGGCCACCACGCTGTCCATCGCGTTCGTCGTGACCCCTGCGGGGAAGCGCTGCGAGCCACAGAAGCCCTGCCCGGCGGCGCAGCTGGACGCCTTCGCCGAGCTGCGCGAGGGCCGGCGCGCGTTCTGGGACGAGCTCGTGCTCCCTTCGCCGGGGATCCGCACGGCTTGGTTCGCTCGAGCGCGGATCGACCCCGAGCTGCGCGCTTTTCTTGGGCTGTCCCACCGTGCCCTGGGGCCGCTGGGCCTCCGGGTGGTGCCGCTGGACGAGCCATCGCGCGGCGCCGTGGCCGTGGCCACCCTGGATCTGGACGGCGATCACGACCAGGAGTTCGTAGTCCTCGGCTCTGAGCTCCGCGTCTACCGATGGCTCCACGGCACACGGCCGGTGCGTGTCGCGTCTCACCCGTTCCCCCGGAGCGGCCGCCCGCCGCTGAGGCTGCCCTTCGGGGCGGCATTCGGCCTGGATCTCGACGGCGACGGCGACGAGGAGCTCGTCGCATGGACCTCCGAGCAAGAGGCTGCGCCGTGCTTCGGCTGGGCCGGGGGCGGCCTCGAGCGTCTAAACACCCGCGTCGCACGGTGCCCGGGCGAGACCGCGCCGGGGCCCATGAGCGCTTGCGGAGCGCCGCTCGCCGTCTGGGCGGACGACAGCCGCACCTCGCTCGTCACTGGCAACTACGGCGCCGACCGCGCCACGCTCACGGGGGAGCTGTCGCTGTTCAGCGCCATGCCAGGAGCGGCCGAATCTCCCGGTCGGCCCGGCTTCTCCCCACCCCCGCGGACGGTCGCGTGGACCGCCGCGCAGCTGTACGCCGGGGAGCGTTGGGATCGGACCGTCGCGTCGGTGGACGCCTCGGGGACCCTGGTCGCCGTTCGCGTTGGATCCGCCGAGGTGCACACCGACCTCGAGGCTGGGTCGGCGCTCGCGCTCGTGGATCTGGGCGACGACGGGGTGCTCGAGGTCGTGCGCAGCGGCTACGGCACGCCCTCAGCCCCGGACGTGGTGGTCGTATCGGCTATCGAACCTGGGCGCCCACGGCTCATCGAGAAGGCGCGGCTCCCCGCGGCGCTCGTGCGCGGCTTCGCTCCGGGAGACGCAGACAACGATGGGCGCTCGGACGTGCTGGTCCTGACGGCCGCGGGCCTCCACTGGCTCGGCGAGGTCGAAGAGGGCGGGGCGGAGCGGGCGCGCCCATGAGGCGCTGGCTGGTCTGGGTGCTTTGCCTCCTTGCGGGCGTCGCTTCGGCCGCGCGCCGGCCGTCCATGGGGGGCTTCGTCGTGATCGGCGTGGACGAGCCGCTCGTCACGTGCGACCCGGCCCGGGCCTTCACCCTCGCTGACTGGCAGGCCATCGCCCTCGTGCATCGCGGGCTCTTTCGTTTCGATGACGCGGGCGTTCCTCGACCCTCGCTGGTCGCTGTGGAGAGCCAAGACGCTGGGAAGCTGGTCGTACGGCTTCGGGCCGCGTCCTTCCACGACGGGCACCTCCTCACGACAAACGAGGTGATCCGCAGCCTCCAGAAGGGCGCCCCGGAGGTTCGCGTGAGGCAGCTGGACGCGGCTCGCCTCGAGTTGCGCGCCGAAGGGACGCCCGCCGACCGTCTCGCGATGACGCTCGCCGGCGTGCCGATCACTCGAACGGGCGCACCGGAGGTGGGGCTGGGGCCGTTCCGCGTCGCCTCGCGTCGGCGCGGCCGCCTCGAACTGCAGCGGCACACGGCCGATCTCGATGGCGTGCCCTGGCTCGAGGGGATCACCCTCGTCGAGGGGGCGCCCGCCGACGCGGACGTGGTGCTGGGCGCGAGCGACCCGCGCCCGCTCATGGTGCGCCTCGACGCTGTGGTCGCCGAGAGCGCCGGGCTGTTGGTCCGTCCCGGCGTGCGCCGGCCCGCGGCTGCCGCTCGCGCCTTCCCCACGGACGCCCTGGCTCGCCGGCTGGCCGGGCTCGTCCCGACCGAGCGCCTGGTCCCGGGTGACGCTTCGCTCTACCTGGGCGTACCGGAGTGGTACTTCGCCGCGGTGCGCACGGCGCTGGCGGCGTCGCCCTGGCCCCTCGAGCCCCTCGATCGCGGGCGCCTCGAAGGGCTCGACGCCCGTACCCTGGCCGAGCCCGAGGCGGTCTTCGTGGTCCTCCCACCGGCGCTCGTCCCCCGGCGGGTGGCCGAGCGTGGCGGGTGGGAGTGGTATCCGCTCGCCACGCGTCGCCGGCCGATCCTGGTGGCCGCCCGGATCGTCGGCGCCTGGCTCACGCCCCTCGGCACCCTGGACCTCGGGGACGCGTTCTTGAGCGCCTCACGATGACCCTCAGAAGTCGCCTCGTCGTCGGCTCCCTCGTTACGCTCGCCATCTCGTTGGGCGCCGCGCTCTTCTGGATTGACCGCGACACGCGACTCGCCTTCGAGCGGCAGTTCGACCGAGAGGTCTCGCGGGCGCGCTCTGCGGTGGCCGCGCGTCTCCGGCGCGACGCCGAAGGGCTCCGCTCGCGGCTGGTCGCGCTGTCGCGAGACAAGCAGATCAGCGCGCTCGCCTCCAGCGACGGGCCCGTGGGGATGAAGGCGCTGGACGGCGTCGAGGAGCTCCTCGCTTCCACGGCGCTGGACACGCTGTGGGTGCTGCGCGCCTGCGGAGGACGGGCTGGCACGCCTTGTGGGGACGGCCTCACCGGTGAGCCGGACCCCGCAGCTGCGCCCACCAGGAGCCCCGCCGCCAAGGCTCGCGACGGCTACGAGGTGCTCGCTACGGCTCATGCCGCCGCCGACGCGCGCATCCCGCCGGGCGTCCTCCGCCTCCTGCCAGCTCCCGGGGGAGGGAGCGCGTCTCCGGACGACTTCGCCATCCTGACGGAGGCGGTGCGCCGCGGCGGGCGCCTCGTGCGGGCCCCGGTGATCACAGTCGCGCTGCATCGGCCCGGAGGCCTCTCCCTCGTGGCGGGGCGCGTCCTCGGCAAGGAGCTCGCCGCCGACCTACGCCTCGGCGCCACGCTGCCCATCGAGATCGGTATCCGCGACGAGCGCGCCGAGAGCCCGTGGGTCTCGTCCACCTTCGACACCGAGCCCCCTTCCGGCTGGCGTCGTGTAGACATCGATCTGGATGGGCCCAACGTCGGCGAGCTCACAGCCGCAGTCTTCGTGAGCGGGGCGCCGTTGGAGGAGCGCCTCGGCGCGGTTCGCAGCGCCGGTACGGTCGCGGCCACGCTGGCGGCGGTGCTCGCGATCGCGATGGGCTTTGTCCTCGGCCACCGCCTCCTGCGCCCCCTCCGCGCGCTCGCGGACGCAGCGCGCGCCATCGCGCTTGGGGAGCGCCGAGTGAGCCTCGTGGCTCGCCGAGACGAGATCGGGCAGGTGAACACCGCCTTCGTCGCCATGGCCGCCGACCTGGACGCGAGCGAGCAGCGCCTCCGGCAGAGCGAGAGAATCGCGGCGTGGCAGGAGCTGGCGCGCGAGCTGGCCCATGAGATCAAGAACCCGCTCACCCCGATTCAGCTCGCTATCGAGACGCTCCAGCGCACACGCGTGAAGAAGCCCGAGCGCTTCGACGAGGCCTTCACCGAGTGCACGGCCACCGTCCTCGAGGAGGTGGAGCGCCTGAAGCACATCGTCTCGGAGTTCAGCCAGTTCGCCCGCCTGCCGGCGTCGGTCTTGCAACTCGGCTCGCTGAACGACGTGGTTCGCAAGGCGGCTGCCCTGCAGGCGGAGGCTTGCCCGGGCACCGTGGAGCTGCACCTCGACCCCGGTGCGGACCTCGTCCGGCTGGACCCCGAGCGGATGGCCCAGGTGGTTCACAACCTCGTGAAGAACGCGGTGGAAGCTACGAGCGCCGTGGCTACCCGCCCCGCACGAATCGTGGTGCGTACTCGGCCTTTGGGGCGGCTGGTCGCCTTCGAGGTCGAGGACAACGGCGAGGGGCTGGATGACGCGGACAGCGCCCGGATCTTCGCGCCGTACTTCACCCGTCGGGCCGGCGGGACGGGGCTGGGCCTCGCCGTTGTGAGCCGGATCGTGGCGGAGCACGGTGGCTCTGTGGCCGTGAAGAGCGAGCGCGGCCGCGGTACCACGTTTACGGTCTCGCTTCCGCGCCCCGAGGTGGCGCGCGGCGAGGGATAGGTCGCCGTCCCGCTCCGTCGCCGGGTCAGGCGTCGGGTCGCCGCTCCGCCCACCGGGGCGACAACGAGCGGAGCCTTTGCACTGCCGCTACCACCGCGTCCGCTGCCTCGTCCACCTCCGCCCGTGTCGTGTCGCGTCCAAGCCCGAAGCGCAGCGCCGTGCGCGCCTCCGTCCCACGCCGGCCGATCGCCACGAGCACGTAGGAGGGCTCGTCGCTCTCGGAGGTGCACGCGGAGCCCGTGGACAACGCCACGCCAGGCATCATCGTGAGGAGCGCATCGGCCTCAACGAAGTCGATGCTGATGTTGAGGTTCCCGGGGAGTCGGTGGACCGGATGTCCGTTCAGCACCACCGCGGGCAGCGCCGTGACGAGCCGCGCGTAGAGGTGGTCTCTGAGGGTCGCGAGGCGCGTCGCCTCCGCCTCCCTCTCGGCCACCGCCAGCGCGACCGCCTCCGCGAAGCCGACGATGAGCGCCACCGGGAGAGTCCCCGAGCGGAGGCCCCCCTCGTGGCCACCGCCGTACTGGAGCGGTCGAATGCGCTGCCGCGCGCTCCGGCGGACCACCAGCGCTCCGATACCCTTCGGGCCGTAGACCTTGTGGGCGGACAACGACACGAGGTCCAGCCCCATCTCCTCGGCGTGCAGCGGCAGCTTCCCGAGGGACTGCGCGGCGTCGGTGTGAAACAGGGCGCCGGCGGCGTGGGCCTCGCTTGCGAGCGCGGAGATCGGCTGGATCACTCCGATCTCGTTGTTGGCGTGCATCACGCTCAAGAGCGCGAGCCCCGCGCCGATGGCCTCCGTGACCGCACGGCGCGAGACCAGCCCGTCCGGCTCGACCTCGAGTCTGTGCACCCGGGTGCCCTCTGACTCGAGCGCGGTGAGAACGTCCAGGATCGCCTTGTGCTCGGTGACCGGGGCCGCCACCGCTCCCGGGGTTCCTCGCGCGATCCCAAAGAGCGCCAGGTTGTTGGCCTCCGTGGCACCGCTGGTGAACACGATGTCTCGCGGAGAGGCACCCACGGCCGCCGCCAGCCGCTCGCGCGACACGTCTATGGCGTGTTCGGCCTCCCAGCCGTAGCTGTGAGTGCGGCTCGCCGCGTTCCCGAAGCGAGATGTGAGGTAGGGCATCATCGCCTCCAACACCCTCGGGTCGAGCGGCGTGGTGGCGTGGTGGTCGAGGTAGATCGGCGCGTCCATGACCGCTCTAGCCTAGCCGTATTGAGTCGGCGCTGCACGGTGGTTGACTTGAGGGGGCGCGAGGCTATGTTCCGCCGCCCGACCCGTGTGAGCGGGTGCTGGGCAACTGGAGGCCCCGACAGATGGCAATCGACGTTACCCGGGTGCTAGACGCCCTTCGCGTGGTCCAGGACCCCGATCTCCACAAGGACATCGTCACCCTGGGCTTCGTGAGCCCCGAGACGGTGCAGATCACCGACACTGGCGCTCTCACCGTTCGCGTCTACCTCACGACGCCCGCGTGTCCCGTGAAGGAGAAGATGCAGGCCGAGATCAAGGGCATCCTCGAGCGCCTCCCGGGCGTCGGACCGGTCGAGGTGATCATGGACGCCCGCACCATGTCCTCCCGGGGCGGAGGAGAGAAGAAGGGGCGCCTCGAGAACGTACGCAACGTCATCGCAGTAGGGAGTGGCAAGGGGGGCGTGGGCAAGTCCACTGTCGCTGCCAACCTCGCCCACGCCCTGTCGCGTACCGGCGCGGCCGTCGGCCTCCTGGACGCGGACATCTACGGCCCCTCGGTGCCCATCCTCCTGGGTGTCCGCGGGCAACAGCTCACGATGAACGACGCCCAGAAGATCGTGCCAATCGAGAAGTTCGGCCTCAAGGCCGTCTCCATGGGCATGCTCATGGCGGACTCGGACGCCGTGGTCTGGCGGGGACCCATGCTCGGCAAGGCGCTCCAACAGTTCATCGAGGACGTCGCCTGGGGCGAGCTCGACTACCTGATCATCGATCTGCCCCCGGGCACCGGCGGCAGCTGCCGCGATATAGGTGTCCACATCGGCGGGTTCCACCCACGCGTCCTGCACCCAGGTCACGCCACGCGCC
>SXGT01151791.1_pt1 | contig 23075 bp, 22 predicted proteins | sample 3176221 | NCBI WGS metagenome assembly SXGT01 (sample SAMN11356862, study PRJNA531348) | freshwater metagenome | isolation source: freshwater sample F1-120 | place: China: Fuxian Lake, Yuxi | collected 2017-12-25
GAAGAGGGCCACGTCTCCGTCGCTCCAGCGCCTGCGCCTGGCGACGATCAGGCCCAGCGTGGCCCCGACGAGGCCCACGCTCCCGGCGACCACCCGAAGGGGCGCGATGCGGCGCCAGGTCCCCACGCCGCTCACGGCGAGCCCCACGAGGAGCCCGAGGGCCAGCCCGGTGAGCATGTACCTCGCGGCGAGCCTGGCGCGTACGCGCGCCGCGAAGCGCTCGAAGAGCGCGTGAAACTGGGCAGGCGACCTGCTGGTTTCCCTCGCCTGGCTCATCGTCATGGGGATCCGCTCTGGTGGTGCCGTGCGAGCACAGTCAGCCAACGGGTGCTGGACCGATTGTAGTCCCGAACCCTTTGAAGCGCGCCTCGCTTTATCGCTCCCGCGGCCTCGATGGGGGTTCGAGGTTCCCGGTTTGGGGGGGCAGGGGGATGGATCGATGGACCATCAGGGGCCCCGAAATCTCACTCCTGATCCGGGCGACGAACGTGGTGAGTGGACCTCTCACCAATCGAGCCGGGCCGGTTTTCGTCGTCCCAAGAGGGAGGTATACTGTCGGCGTGCGGGGCGGCCCGGCTTTCGCAATTCCGCAGCTGCCACAAGATCCCAGGAGGCTCTGTGCTCCCTTTCAACAAGCGACCCAACCACAACGGCCAACCCAACGAGTCGGATTCGAAGGGCCAGGACGAGCGCCGGTCCGGTCGTACGACCCCCCCCGCCCCTCGCTCGCAGCCCCGCTTCAACGAGCCTCCCGCCGCGTCGGCTCGTCCCTTCCAGAAGTCGGTGTCGGACGAGGAGGTGACGACCTTCATGACGTCGCCGGCCAAGAAGAGGAAGGTGTCGCCTCCCAGGATCGATCTCTCGGAGTCGGCCGAGACGCACACGGCCGTGGCTCCGGCCAAATCCCCGGGGCGGGCGCCCTTGCCGCCGATCGACGACGAGGACGACGAGGACGAGAGCCGCACCCAGATCCTTCACATGCCCAAGGGTGGCAAGCGCGGGCGGCCTCGCACCTCCAACGTTGCCCTGCCGCCTCCTGCTCCTTCGGCTCCGGCCCGAGCCGAGGCTCCGCGAGCCGAGCCTCGCCCGGTCGAGCCGGCGCTGCCCAAGGCCCGAGCGGTGATCGAGGAAGCCTTCTCCTCGGACGACGCTACCGGATTCACCATGCAGCTCCCATCCCCTCCCGTGGCGCGCCCAGCCCCTGCGGCCGGCCAGCCGATGAACACGCACGTGCTGGCGGCCTCTGGGTCGGTGGTCTCCTCTGCCAGGCCAATGCAGGCTCCGCAGGTGACGAGGCCCCCGTTCCAGAACATGCCTTTCCAGCCCCAGCCGATGACGCAGGGCGCGATGACGGTGGGGATGGCCGGGGCCCCCGTACAGACCCCTCCCGTGCAAGCTGCCGGCGGGATGCAGGCCGCCGGGGGGGCGCACACCGCGATGATCGCTGGTGGTTATGGCGCGGTGCCCGCGCACTTCAACGTCCCCGCGCCGGGGAGGGAGGATCCGCCGGGGACCGCGGTGTCGCTCTCGAAGGCCGGGCCCAAGTCGACGCGCAAGTGGCTGATGGCCTTTGCCGCGATGGGCCTGGCGGCGTGCGTGGCCAGCTTTGCCCTGATGCAGGGCGAAGGCTCGCTCGCCCAGGCCACTGCGGGGGCCTTCGTCGATCCTTCGCGCGCCCCGGGATCGCAGCCGGTGGCCCCGGTCCAGCCAGGTCCGGTCCAGCCGGCTCCGATCCAGCCGGCTCCGGTCGCGGCCCCGGTCGCGGCGCCGATCAGCCCTGCCGATCTGCTCACCCAGCCGGTGGGTCAGGCCGCTCCAGGCGTAGTCGCCGTGGTGCCTGCGCCGGTCGCGACTGCGCCAGCCGTCGAGGGCGCGGCTCTCGCCGGTCAACCTGCGGTCGCGGCCAAGCCGGTCGCCGAGCGGCCTGCGGCGGTCCAGCCTGCGCCTCCCGGGCCTGTGGCTGCGGCTCCTGCACCCAAGCGCCCTGAGCCCAGGGTCGCGGCTCCTGCCCCCAAGCCCGTGGCTGCGGCTCCTGCGCCCAAGCCCGTGGCCGCGGCTCCTGCACCCAAGCCCGTCCCCGCCAAGACCGCCGAGGCGGCAGCCCCCAAGCCGGCCCCCAGGAAGCCGGGCAAGGGGAGCGGATCCGCCGACGACGACGAGATGAAGAAGGCCGCCGACGCGCTCGCCAAGGCCCAGCTCGAGAACTCGCTCTGACGGCCAGGAAATCGGTCGCGCCTCTGGTGGGTCACGGGATGGTCGCCCGTCGTGTGGTCGTCCATCCGAGGGACGTGGTCTTCCTCAAGGGCGTACTGGAGGCGACCGACGGGCTGGCCTCGCTGTTCGCCGAGCGGGGAGGTGACCTCACCATCGCGGCTCCGTCCTCGCGCGAGGAGGAGCTCGACGCGGTCCTCGCCGAGCTGGCCCTGGAGATCGACGTCCTGGCTGGCCCCTGCCCTGCGTCGGCAGATCGGCTCCCGTGACGATCGAGGTGGTCATCGTGGGCGGGGGCCCCGCCGGGGCCAGCACGGCGCTCCATCTGGTGCGCCGCGAGGGCATCCGCCCGGCCTCGATCGCGATCGTCGATGGGGCCACGTTTCCACGAGAGAAGCCGTGCGCCGGGGCGATCAGCCGCTGGGGCCTCCGCGCGCTCGAGGAGATCGGCTTCACCGCGAGCGTACCCCAGGTGAAGATGCGCGGGCTGCGCGTGCTCCACGGCGCCCTCGGGGGGGCGGGCACCTTCGAGCTCGGCGTCGTCGTCCGCCGCTCCGAGTTCGACACGGAGCTGCTCCACGCGGCCCGCGGCGACGGCGTGGTGGTCCTCGAGGGAGCGGCGCTCGCGGGGCTGACGCGGCGCCGTACCGGCTGGCTCGTGTCGACCTCGAGGGGCGAGATCACAGCTCGCCACGTGATCGCCTGCGACGGCGCGGGGAGCCGCACGCGCAAGCTCCTGGGCCTGAGAGAGCCTGCCAGGAAGGGGCACCTCTACGTGACGGAGACACTTCCGGTAGCCTCGGACGCCGGGCCCAGGGGGGGCCTGTGCGATTTCGATCTCGGGGTGTCAAACCAGGGGCTGGAGGGCTACTACTGGGATTTCCCGACGATCATCGGAGGCGTCGCCCATGTCAGCCGCGGCATCTACCACGCGAACCTGACGCCGAGCTCCAGGGTGAAGGAGGTGCTCGAGGGAGCGCTCCTGGCCCGGGGGATCGTGCCGTCCGCGGTGAAGCTCAAGCCCTTCAGCACTCGCCCCTTCGTCCGGGGGACGATCCTCGCTCACGAGGGGGTGCTCTTCGTCGGAGAGGCCGCCGGGATCGATCGGTCGACCGGGGAGGGGATCGCGCAGTCCATCCTCATGGCGGCGATCGCGGCCAGGCACGTGGCGCGCGCCCTCCGGACAGGGGCGCCTCGCTTCGAGGCCTACGGCGAGGAGGTGGTCCGGGCGCGGGTGGGGCGGCACCTCCTCCAGAGCGCGTGGCTCGCCGAGAGGGTCTTTGGCGAGGGCGGCCTCGCGTTCCGGCAGTTTCTCGCTCGCTCCCCCCGTGCGCGCGAGGCCGGCGCCCGCTGGTACCGCGGGGAGCGGCTGTCCAGGATCACCAAGGCCAGGCTGGCCGGTCTCCTCGCATGGGAGGCGGCGCGCTCGCTCACCGGGAAGGTCGCCAGGGCCGGCGGGTGAGTGGAGCGCGAGGCGAGGACAGTCGTCAAGTTTGACGGGACCCCTGCCTTGCGTGCTTCCATGCGGTCATGAACCGAAATGTCCTCGTGTCGTTCGCCGCGCTTGCCGCGCTCACCTCGCTCCCTGGCACGGGGTGCAAGCTGCTCAAGAAGGGGGGCGCCGACGGCGACGGCGCCGGGGCTTCGGGCAGCCCCGGGGGAGGCTCCGGAGGGCCCGCGGGGGAGGTGCCCAAGGGCAAGCCAGGCTCGGGCTGCAAGCTCCCGGAGGGCGGCGTCATCTCTGCGGATTTCACCATCCCCAAGGGTTGCGCCGTCAGCGTCAAGGAGAACATCGTGATCAACGGGGGCGCGACGCTCAAGATCGAGCCTGGCGCCAGGCTCGCCTTCGCGTCGGGCACGGTGCTCGGCGTCGAGGAGGGCAAGCTGCTGGCCCGGGGCACCGAGAAGGAGCCCATCGTCTTTACCTCCGCCGCCAAGACCCAGGCGGCCGGTGACTGGGCGGGCATCATGATCCACGAGGCGGTCATGGCCGGCACCGAGATCTCCAACGCCAGGATCGAGTACGCGGGCCGCAACGAACACTATGCTCTGGGCGCCCTCAGCCTGGCCGACCAGCGCTCGGCGGGCCGGGTCACGGTGGTGCAGACCACGTTCTCCAACAACGACCAGGCGGGCGTCGGCGTGAACAACGACAAGGGGACGTTTGCCAAGTTCGAGAAGAACGTCCTCAAGAACAACAAGATCTCGTTCAGGGCTCCAGCCGCGGTCCTGGGCTCGATAGGCGCGGGGAACACCTTCGGCGATCCTCTGGAGACCCACGGCACCGTCACCGAGCCGACCACCTGGCAGGCCTTCGGGGTTCCTGTGCTGGTGACCGAGCACCTGAAGGTGCAGGGAGAGAAGAGCGCGCCCACGCTCACGCTGGCGCCAGGGACGGTGATGAAGTTCGCGGGCGGCAGCGTCCTCTCCGTGGGCGAGGGCAACGGCGGAGGCCTGATCGCCCGCCAGGTCACGTTCACGAGCTCCAACGCCACGCCTCACCCCGGCGACTGGGTCGGCCTGGCCCTCCACGAGCGCTCCACCAACGTGGTGCTCGAGGGCTCGACCTTCGAGTACGCCGGCTCGACGGAGCACTACGGCAAGGGGGCCATCACCTTCCACGACACCACGGCCAACAAGGCGAGGGGAGTGAGGATCTCCAAGGTCACCTTCAAGAACGTGGCCCAGTCCGGCATAGCCTCGAGCGACGGCGACTGCGGCACCTTCGTCAGGGACAACACGGCCACCGGCGCCCCGCTCTGCCACCCCGCTCACTGAGAGAGTCACCCCCGTCGGGGACTTCCCAGGGTCGTCGGGGCCGGGCCTTGGGGCGTCGCAAGACGGGCGAGGTGGTAATTCACAAGGAGGAGACGAGGAGGCAACAGCCTCGCCTCCTCTCCTGTGAGTTACCCCTTGCCTGCTTCAGGAAAGGGCTTGAAACTCGGCACGACAGCCTCCAAAGTCGGCTTGTTTCTGGGGTCGTGTGGAGGAGCCGGGGCTCCTCACCTCGTGCCAGACGTCGGGCGGCACGTTGAGCGTCGTGCCCGGCGCCGCGGTGATCGTCTCGTCGTCGAACGCGAACTCGACAGAGCCCTCGAGCACATGGAATATCTCGATCATCTTTTTGTGATGATGGCGACCGAGGAAGAAGCCCGGCTTCAGCCGGTCCTCGACGAGCGTGAGCCGGCCGTCGCTCAGGTCCAAGGTGGATTTCACGAGGACGTGATCCTTGGCCCAGTCGTAGCTCTTACCTTGCCCGGGAAGAATGATCTCTTGCCTCATCCTACGATGGTACTCCCGCCGTCCGACGCATCGCACCGTTCACCATCACAACAAACACGCCTACGACAAGATCGGCGTATCGACGCGGGCAGCGGCTGCGCTCTTCCTGGCCGAGAACGACCTCCTATAGGCAATCGTACCGATGTGCCCCGCGCGCGTTGAGACATCGTGTCTTCATGAACGGGCGCGATGCCCGCTACAAAGGAGAGCTACAATGAGCGCAGAGAAAGCCCGTAGGCGGGGCGCTCGCCGCGCTCACCGTGCGCTTCGTTCGGCGTTCATGCGCCCCATCCTCGGCTCGAAGCTGTCGCGCGGCACCGCCGCTTCGTGGAGAATGGCGGACATGTCGTTCTCGTTCTGCCCTCGGGCCAGCGGCGTCCGTGTGTTTTCAGCGCCCCTCCGATTCGGCTCGGTTGTCTTCAACGCCCTCGCGACGGCGGATGCCCTCGATGTCAGCGCCCCGGCCGATGAGCCAGACTGGCCACCCAAGGGCTCTCGCACCAGCGCCGCTCGCGGTGACGCCCTCCTCGCGCACCTCGAGGGAGACGAGCCGATCGAGGGCGTCCCGACGGCAGCCGAGCGACGCGCATTCGAGGCGTTTCACGCCGAGCGAGAGCGGTGGCGAGCGACCGTGAGCGCGCATCCGAAGAAAGTATTGTCCTACAAGTTCGAGTCGAACGATGGGTGGATCGTGTCCCCAGCGGAGGCGCGCGTCGTCGCCGACGCCATCGAGTCCGTGCTCTCCGACGAGTATTCGTTCGATCTCTTGTGCGACATCCTCGAGCTCGAGGTGGGCAGCGGTCGAGCGAAGACGCTGCGCAAGAGTCTCGAGCGATTCAGGGCGTTCAACGAGAAGTGCGCCTCGGCCGAAGGGTACGAGGTGCGGTGACCTCGGCGCCGCGCGCTGCCCTGGGCGGCAGTGGGCCCTCCGGCCAACGCCGGGGAGCGCCGTGCCCGCCTGGCTCGCGGATCATCCACGCTGCCTGGCGCGCCGACGCCCCGCATCTACGTTGCTCGCGACCGGCTGTCGGTGATGCGGGCGAAAATCTCGACCACGACTCAGCCGGCTTCGGGGCTGCCGTGGGCTCCTGCGCATCCATTTGTCCAACGAGGCGCGAGCGCAGCCAAGGTCTGGCGCGATTTCGAGGTGCGGTAAAACTCAATCTCATTTGCGTAGCCGCGGAGAGCGGTTGAGACGGATTCCTTCGCTTGCCGAGCCCCGCATGGCCGTGTCAGAAAGGGAGGTATGTCCCACCCGCCCCGCGCCCTACCTCGCCGAGCAATCCTCCAGGGAGGCCTCGCCGCGTTCGCGGCGGTGATGGGCCGCGGCGCCCTGGGGTGCACGGCCTCCTCGGGGGAGGCCTCGCCCTCGCCCGCGCCTGCCGGTGAGGCCGGCTCGCCGGTCTTACCGGGGGGCGACGAGTTTCCCTTCACGCCCATCGCGCGGCCGAAGCTCGTGTCGAACATAGGGGCCATCGGCCCGCTCGGCGCCCCCGACGCGAACGGGATCCGGGTCGCGTCCGGCTTCACCAGCCGCGTGGTCGCCAAATCCGGCAAGGCGCCCGCGGTGGGCAAGCCGTATGTCTGGCACATCCTGCCGGACGGCGGCGCGGCGTTTCCTGTCGCGGGCGGCGGGTGGATCTACGTGTCGAACTCCGAAGCCCCGCTCGTCGGAGGGGTGGGGGCGCTCCGCTTTGACGCGGGCGGTGGGATCGTTGACGCGTATCCGATCCTGGAGGGGACGAACATCAACTGCGCGGGCGGGCCGACCCCTTGGGACACCTGGCTCTCCTGCGAGGAGTCTTCGCGCGGGCGAGTCTACGAGTGCGATCCGCGGGGCGAGATCGGCGCCATCGTGAGGCCCGCGCTCGGCGTGTTCAAGCACGAGGCGGCCGCGATCGATCCGGTGAAGCACCACGTGTACCTCACCGAGGACGAGCCCGACGGCGCCTTCTACCGCTTCGCGCCGAAGGGGCGGAACAAGCACGGCTTCGCGAACCTCGCAGAGGGAGCGCTCGAGGTCGCCGAGGTGTCCGAAGGCGGCTCGGTCACGTGGCTGCCGATCCCCGATCCCCGCTTCGAGGGCGACACCCCCACCCGCGAGCAGGTCGCCGCGACGCGCTTCAAGGGCGGGGAGGGTATCTGGTGGCACCAGGGTGTCGTTTACTTCACGACAAAGAGGGACAACAAAGTCTGGGCGTACGACACGGCCTCGTCCAAACTCGCGGTCTTCTACGACGCCGCGAAGGCGTCGAACCCTGTCCTCACGGGCGTCGACAACGTGACCGTCTCCGCCAGCGGTGACGTGCTCGTCGCCGAGGACGGCGGCGACATGGAGATCGTCGCGCTCCTCCCGACCGGAGAGGCGAAGCCGCTCGTCCAGATCGTCGGGTACGACGAGAGCGAGATCACGGGGCCGGCGTTCGATCCGAGCGGGACGCGACTCTATTTCAGCTCTCAGCGCGGCCGAAAGGGAGGGGTGACCTTCGAGGTGACAGGGCCGTTCCACAAGCCCGCGTGAGCTGGCGAGACGGTCGCCGGCTGTCGACCGGGCTGCTTATCGGGTGATCTCGCGCTGAGAACGAAAGTCGCTATTGCGGAAAGAGGACGCCTTTCCCCGTAATCTGACGTGAAGATGGCGGGGGAGGTCCGATCGTCGACGATACGAGCGTGAGGCGAACATGAACGAGCCGCAGTACGACGTCTTCATCGCCGGAGGAGGCCCCTCGGGGAGCACCGCCGCCTTCGTCCTCGCCGGCGCCGGCTACCGGGTGTACCTGGCCGAGGAAGGGCGGTACGAGGAAGACCGGGTGGGCGAGTCGGTCGCCCCGGCGGTGCTGCCCATTCTCGACGAGCTCGGGCTGGGCGACGAGTTCCGCGCTGCCAAGCACGGCCACTCGCCTTTCTCTCGCGCTGCGTGGGACGGGGACACCCTCCGGGAGACCCTCCTCTCGGCGGAGGCGGTCGGTGGCGAGTGGTGGCACCTGGATCGAGGGCGCTTCGATCGGTGGCTCGTCGAGGTGGCCGCCAGAGCCGGGGCAGAGACCGCCCTCGGGGTCCGCTGCGAGCGCGTCGATCCCGGGTCCGTGGGGTGGAGCGTGGAGCTCGCTGGCGACGGCGGTCGGCGCCGGGTCGAGGCCAGGCTCCTCCTCGACGCGAGCGGCAGGCGCGCCAGGCTCGCCAGGCGCCTGGGCGCCCAGCGGCTATTTCTGGATCGCCAGGTCGGGGTTGTTGCCTTTCCTGCCTCGACGGAGGCCGACGCCGCCCGGGGCTCCTTCCTCATGGTGGAGGCCTTGGAGGCTGGGTGGTGGTACTCCGCGCTCCTTCCGCAGGGGCGCCTCGTGGCGATCTTCATGACCGACACCGATCTCGTGCGCGCGAGCGGAGCGGCCCTCCGCGAGCGCTGGCTAGGGTGGCTCGACGCCTCGAGGCATACGCGGGACCGGCTGGGCCCCGCGCAGGACATCGACCTACCGCGCGTTCACGCCGCCGGCAACTCGAAGCTCGATCGCGTCGCGGGACCGGGTTGGCTCGCCGTCGGCGACGCGGCGCTCGCTCTCGATCCCGTGACCGGCATGGGGGTCTGGCACGCGCTGGACTCGGCGCGCCGCGCGGCCTACGCCGGGAGCGCCTGGCTCGAAGGGAGCGCCGAGGAGCTCCAGGAGTACGCGGACGAGGAGGAGAGCTTCTTCGAAGAGTACCTCGAGGTCCACTCGGGCATCTACCAGCGCAACCGCCGCTGGCCCGGCTCGGCTTACTGGGGGCGGCGAGGTTCGGTCAGTTCCCGGCCCAGGTCGCGCCGGCCTTGAGGCCAGTCTTGACGCTCAGCTCGCGGGAGGGCTTCTGCACCTTCGAGGGAGAGGTCTGCGGTGCGGGCGGGCTCTGCGGCTTGATCGGGTTCATGGGGCCTCCGTGGGGTGTGAGCGCCAGAGCTAGCGTCTACCTGGACCTGCGTCAACCGATGGAGTTCATCTCGACCTTCGGCGCCCTCATCCAGAATGCTGTGAACGAGGCCAAGCGCCGGTGCGGACGTCGCGCTACAGGGACTCGCACACGAACGACGGGCGCAGCTCGTGGGCGCAGCGGATGTCGTTCCAGCCCAGGGTGTCGAGCCGTAGCTCGGTGCAGTGCTCCTCGTTTCCGTCGCCGTCCACCCAGTGGTCGGGCTGACCGGGCGCCCGGGCCGTGTAGGTGACCGCGACGCCGTTCGCCCAGGCGTACGCGTTCCGGGTCACGATGTCGCTGAAGCCGATGAGCACGTTCCGGTGACCGGGCGCATCCTGTCGCCGACGAAGCGGTTCTCGTCGGCCGACCCTATGCTGCACCGACGGACGATCTCGAGCGCGGCCGTGTCGGTGGTCGCGTATTTCTTCTCGAGGCTCTCCTTCACCTCGGCCGAGCCGCTCGCTCGCACGCCCACCGTTCCGACGTCGGCGGAGAGCTGCGCCCCCTGGGCGCGCACACACGCCACGTAGTCCGCCACGGTCTCGCGGACGCACACCCCGTCGAGGAGGGTGCGCCCCGCGGGACACGTGATGGACGTCTGGTTCAGAATGGGCCCGGCTCCACCGCAGGAGGGCAGCGCGACGACGGCGGGTGCGATTCCGAGGAGGCCGAGAAGGAGACGCCGGGACATCGTTCGGATCGCACCACGCGCGAGCCCGAAAAGTCAAGGAGGCGCCCGGTCGGCTCAGGTCGCGGCCGGGTTCGTGCGCTCGAAGTCTTTCATGAAGTCCACCAGCGCCACGACGCTCTCCCTCGGGCACGCGTTGTAGATGCTGGCCCGCATACCGCCCACCGAGCGATGACCCTTGAGGCCTGTGAAGCCGCGGCGCTCGGCCTCGGCGACGAACCGCGCTTCGAAGTCCTCGGTCGGGCCCCGGAAGCAAATGTTCATTTGCGAACGGCTGCTGGGGTCCGCGGTCCCGCGGAAGACCTCGCTCTGGTCAAGGTAGTCGTAGACGAGCTTCGCCTTCTCGGCGTTGCGCTCGGCCATCGCGGTCAGCCCTCCGAGCTCCCGAACCCACTTGAGCACCTCTCCGACCAGCCAGATCCCGAAGGTCGGTGGCGTGTTGTAGAGAGACTTCTCCTTGGCGTGCGTGCGGTACTGCAGCATGGTCGCCAGGGAGGTGGGGGCGCGCTCGACCAGATCGTCGCGGATGATCACCATGACGACGCCCGACGGACCGAGGTTCTTCTGGGCCCCTGCGTAGATGATCCCGTACCTCGCCACGTCGATCGGGCGGCTGAACATGTCGCTCGACGTGTCCGCGACGACGGGGACGCCCGGGGGCGTCTCGGGCAACTCCGCCCACTGCGTGCCGAAGATCGTGTTGTTCGTGGTGACGTGGACGTACGCCGGGCTCGCGGAGTAGTGGATGTCCTCGGGCGCGGGCAGCTTGCTGAAGTTCGTCGCCTCGCCGGTCGCCGCGACGTGGACCTTCCCGAACTTCTTCGCCTCCTTCATCGCCTTCTCGGCCCACTGCCCGGTGACGAGGTAGTCCGCCGTGGCATTTGCCGACAGGATGTTCATCGGCACCATCGCGAACTGGAGCGACGCGCCGCCCTGGAGGAACAGCACGCGGTAGCCGTCGGGGATGTTGGCCAGGCGACGCGCCTCCTCCTCGGCCTGGGCGTTGACCCTCTCGAAGAGCTTCCCCCGGTGGCTGTGCTCGAGGATGCCCATGCCGCTCTCGTCGACGTTGAAGACCGCCTCCTGGGCGCGGCGGAGGACGGGCTCGGGGAGGACGGCGGGACCGGCGTTGAAATTGTGGATACGGCCTTTTTGCATGGCTTACTCGATCGGTGTGAGGTCCACGGAGATGATGTTTGGGTTGCTTTCCCGTATGGTCGCCACGGCGTCGTCGCTCGGCCGGCCGTCGACGTGGATGCGCACGCACGCGGCGTGGGCGCCGTGATACGCGATGTTCTCCACCTCTTCCACGTTGATCTTGCCGTCGTACAGGACGCGGAAGACGTGCGCCAGCACACCGGGACGGTTGTGGTGCCGGACGGCCATGACGTGCGTCGCCGCGCTCTTCGCGAGGCGGTTCACGCAGTTAGGAGCGAGTCCGGCCTCGAGGAAGCCCTGCACGATCCGGATCACCTCGTGCGCGATGGCGATCTGCGCCTGGTCCGTCGACGCGCCCACGTGGTGGGTGCCGTACACGCCGGGGAGCTGGGCGACGGCGGAGCGGTACTCCGCCTTCGCGGTGGGCGGCTCGTTCTGGAAGACGTCGAGCCCCGCGCGGATCCCCTTCTCCTTGACCGCGCGCTCGAGGGCCGCCTCATCGACGACGCTCCCGCGAGAGGTGTTGATGAGGTAGGCCCCGGGGCGCATCGCCGCGAGGAACGCCTCGTCCACGAGGTGCTTGGTCTCGCCCGTTCCGGCCACGTGGACCGACACCGCGTCCGCCAGCCGCGCCACGTCGAGCGGCGTCTGGCAGTACCCCACGCCAAGGCGATCGGCCTCGGCGTGGGTGAGGTTGCGCGAGAACGCCACGACCTTCATCCCGAACGCCCGGGCGCGGACGGACACCTCGCGGCCGATCTGGCCCAGGCCGACGATGCCGAGCGTCCTGCCGTGCAGCCCCCGCGCCCTGGAGTAGAGCCCCTTGTTCCATTCGCCACGCCTCAGATCCGCCACCTGGTCGGGGATCCGGCGATCACACGCGAGGAGGAGGCCGATGACGAGCTCGGCCACGGCGATGGAGTTCTTCCCGGGGCAGTTCGAAACGAAGATCCCGAGGCGCGAGGCTGCCGCCACGTCGATCGTGTCGATCCCCGCGCCCGCGCGGATGACCAGCGAGAGCGCCGGCCCTGCCGACAGCGCGGCGGCGTCGACCTTCTTGCTGCGGACGATCAGGATCTTGGGATCGACCTCCCGGATCGTCTGCGCGACGTCCACGACCTCCGGTCTGTGAATCACCTCGCACCCGAGATCTTTGAGCCCATCAACCCCAACGGTCTCGAATTTGTCTGCGATCAGTACCCGCATCGGCGTTCACTCCCTCGGAAGGCCCGGAGAGGGTAGGCGTTTTCCGTGTGTTCAGGCCAGGACAATGAAGAGGTCGGCTTCGGTTCGCACGCCCCCCAAGAGGCCGGCTCGCGGTCGCGGGAGCTCGGCTCGGGCACCCAGCGCGGGACGCGCGCGGGGGGCATGCTGGACCCGATGCACTTCGCGCCCGCGTCCGCCTAAGGTGGCTCCCGTGGTCTAGACGAAAGAGGTCCCCTCCTTGCAGCCTCGCAGCCTCTCTGTGAACTACCACCTCGCCCGTCGTGCGAGGAGGTCTCCTCCTCGCGCTCCTCCCCTGGATTTGACCCTCGCCCGTCGTCTGCGAGACGTCACCTCGTGACCCTTGAAGGGGTGGCCCTTCAGAAGATGGCGAGGTGCGTCGCGAAGAGTCGGAAGGAATCGGGGGCGCCGAGATCGAGTTCCGAGAGCAGGATGCCCGCGGCAGCGGCCTTGGGCGAATAGTCGCACGCGCCGCGGAACGCCCCGGCGATGCCAGGCACGACGAGAGAAGGCGCTCTCGCGCTGCCGGCAAGCGCACCGGTGGCCGTGAGTGGATAAACGAGACACCCATCGTAGAAGCCCGCGAACGGAGTCGACTTGGTGGGCGTCGCGATGAGCGCACGACCGCCGCTGGCGGTGCGCACGAGCGACGCCGCGCCGAAGCCGCTGTCGTAGCCAAGCGCCACGGCGTCTGCGGTCGTAAGGAGCGTTCCGGCGTAGGTCCACGAGGCGGCCTTCGTCGCCGTGCACGGCGCGTCGCACCGGAAGCGGACGAGGCGCGCTTCGGCCGACGAGTTGACGCAGGAGAGCGCGATCTCGAGCGCGGTCGCCGTTGCGAACAGCGAAGGCTCGGTGAACGCGACGCAGCCCGAGAGATCCGCGTGTGAGGTCTCCGCGTGAAGAATCGGCGCGCCACCTACCGGGGACCTGGAGGTTCCGCCGGCCGCGTCGTTGCTCGTGTCGTAGATCGAGCCGACGAAGAGCTTCACCTCCGTTGCGGCGGCGAGCGATTCCGGTGTGGCTGCGCTCTTCATGCCGATCCATCCGTGCTCGAACATCCGATTCCCGTTGACGAGGAGGTAGCGGTGAAAGACGATTCGCCATCGTTCGGGGGCGGCCGCGCCTTCGTCCCACGCGAGCGAGGAGACCTCTGCCACCCAGGTACCGGCGTTGTTCGGCGGCGCGAGGGGGAGCGTGACGTCCAGAAACGAAGTCGGATTCGCGACGACGTCGACGAAGGTTGCTCCTTGGTCGTCGGTGCGTGCGAGGCGCGTCCGTACAGCGTGGGCATTCTGCGTCGACCACATCGGCGAAGGGAGCACTTCGCTGTAGGACATCCAGACGCGCGCCTCCGTGGCCGCGGAGCTCAGCGAAGGATCGAAGATCCCGGCGGGACCGATCCCCGCGAAGGTCACGCGAGTGCGCGGAGGCGAAGCGGACGCGCCGTCCGAGGTGGCCGCCTCGGACGCGCCGCCATCCGAAGCGCCGCTGGCAGCATCCGCGGCGCCGCCATCCGGCGCTGGACTGTCCGTGTTGGCCGTAGAGGAACAGGCAACGAGCCACATCACCGCGATGAGAGGTCGTTTGCCACGCACAATCGAAATGGTAGCAGCAAGATCGCTGCGGGGGTCGGCGACATGGTGCTGCCAGGGCCCACGCCCGGCGCCGGGAGCGGGGGACCGTAGGTCAATCAAGGGACTTTTTCCGGCAAGATCTGGCGGCCCGCCCGAAGGCAGCGTGCCCGACGGGGCGCGCTGCGAACAGCGCGGCAAGCCCAAGTGCTTCTCCACCAAGTGAGCGGGCTCTGCCCGCGGAGGGCCGCGCGAGGCGTCGCCCTCCGCGCGGCCGCGTGTAGAATCCGGGCGAGCCCATGGCGGATCTCTTCGCGGCAGCCTGCTCCATCGCCCCCACGCGCCGCCGCCGCTTTTTTTGGGCCGCGTGGTGGACGGCGCCGCCCTGCCGCGAGCCGTTCCGCAAGCCCGACGCCTCGAGCGGGGGGGCGCGCACGCGCGAGGAGGCGCTCCGCGAGGCCGAGGAGGCCAGCGGTCGCCCGCTCGCCCTGCTCGACGGGAGCTGGGCCCGCGCCTGGTCCAGGTGGCTCGTGGGCGAGAGACCTTGGACGACCCGTCAGGCGCCCGGAGGCGCGCAGGAGCACGCTCCCCAGCCCGCGAAGGCTCCCCGGATCGCGTCGGCGTGGCAGGTGCTCGGCCTCGCCCCAGGGGCGTCGCCCGAGGACATCAAGAGGGCGTTCCGCAGGCTCGCCCTCGAGACCCACCCCGATCACCTCGGGGGCGACGGCGAGGCCTTCCGCGCCGTCCAGCGCGCGTACGAGCGTGCGCTCGCGAGCGCCGCGCGCCCCCGGCGCCGCGCGCGGCGCTGAGCTCGGCCTTGCCTGCGAAGCCGTCTCGTTCGACACTCGCGGTCATGCGCTCCGCGCTCTCTTCCTGCCTGGCGTGCGCCGCCCTCGCCTCGGGCGCGTCCTGCGTTCCGGATACGCCCATGGCTCCCGTCAAGGCGCGGCCCAAGGCGTCCGAGGCGCCGGCGGTGAGCGCCGCGGCGCCCCACGACGCCTCGCCCTCCGTCGCGCTCGCCCCGGACGCGGCGCCGCGGACGCCGATGCCGGAGGGGCCGCCGGGGTGGAGGAGCGTCCCTCGCGAGCAGGGCGGCTTCTACGCCGTGCTCGACGGGCTGTGCTCGCAGCTCGCCGCGGGCCGCGTGGGCAAGGACGTGGTGGTGCACTACGGCGGAGGCAACGCGGGCTACTACAGCAACGGGCTGCGCATTGGCGCGGCCTCGTTCATCGCGCTCCGTGACGACGGGCTCGAGTCGATAGGGGCCCCGCTCATCGCCTCTCCCACCGGCATCGCCGGAAAATCGCTCGATGATTTTTGGATAGCCGACAGCACCGGATCGCGCTCGAGCGAGGGCGCCATTCTCCATCGCCACGTCGACGGAAAATGGAAGACATATGCCAAGGACCAGACGAACCTCCACGCGTGGCTCGACGGCGGCATCATCGGCTCGCTCGGGATGGCCGCTGCGTATGGCGAGCTGTGGGTCGAGGGCTCCGGCACGAGGCCTCCGGCGGCCCTCACCTGGGGCTTGCGATTCCCCGCGCTGGCCGCGTTCCCCACGGGAGACGTGATCGTCGCGGCGCGGCGGGACTGGGAAGGGCCGCTGCTGGCGCGGCACTGGGCCCCGGGGAAGAAGATATCCGAATATCCTCTGGAGCGGCTCCTGCCGCTCGCGGCGGACGCCGAGTGGACGTGGCTCCACGAGGTGGCGCCGGACGAGGTGTACGCGGTGCGCGGCGAGCGCACGGCGCGCTGGGACGGCGCCTCGTGGCGCGGCCTCGCCAGGACCTTGGGGGGCGAGAAGATCAAGGAGCTCCGCCGCGTGGCCCCGGACGAGCTTTGGGCGCTCACCGAGGCCTCGACGCTACAGCGCATCACGGGGGCGGCCGCGGCTCGGATCGCCACGCCCGAGCCCGTCGTCGATCTGGACGGCGTCGAGCAGGGCGGCGCGTGGATCGTGGGCAGATCCGGCAAGCTCTTTCGACGAGAGGGCGAGGGCTGGAGGGCCGTGCCTCTCCCTGCCCCCGTGTTCTCGGTCGGAGCGGCGCTCAAGGCGAAGCGGGTGCTCGTCGCCGCGCCGGACGACGCGCTCATCATCGGGATGTACTGGGAGAAGGGGCCTGGTTGGAAAGAGCAGGAGCTGCACACAGCGCTCTTTCGTACGAGGCCCGTGAAGGAGACCCTGCGCTGCAACGAGCCCGATCCCGAGAACAACAACGTTCACCTGGGCCGAGGCTTCCAGTCGTGGCCCCCGATGGCCACCGCCGAGTGCAAGGCTCCCTTCGCCGTCCTCGCGCGCCGAAGCAACGCGCTCCCCCGAGACGACGACTGGCCGCGCATCCGGGGCGCCCTGAAGGGACACACGGAGCTCGGCGAGGTCTCGCTGGTCGAGTTCGTCTCGGGAGACCGGAAATTCGTCGGGGCGAAGGCCAAGGATCTCGAGGCCGCGAGGAAGATCGCCGAGCTAGTCGCCAAGGGCGATCGCCTCCGCCCCGAGGTCGTGTGCGGGCAGCCCGAGCCCCGGCGCACGCTGGCGCTGGATCTGGCCACCGGCGTGGCCACCGTTCGGTGAGGGCGCGCGAGGCTCACCGCCCGCTCCTCGCCTCGTGCCTGGTGCTGATCCTCGCGTGCGGCGAGCGCGGAGGAGCGCGGAGCGTTGGGGCGAAGGCCGAGGTCGCGCGCGCGTCCGGGGGACCGCGGCCCGCCTCGTGCGAGGGGTGCCACCCGGCGATCACCGAGGAGTGGCGCTCGTCGCTTCACAGAGCGGCGTTCAGCGACGAGACGTTCCAGACCAGCCTCGGCCTGGAGGAGCCGCAGGATCGCGCGTTCTGCGTCGGTTGCCACGCGCCCGCCGCGGCGCGGGCAGGCCTCTCGGCGGGCGTCGACTGCCTCGCGTGCCACGGCGCGCCCCACGAAGCGCGCGCCTCCAGCCCCTCCAGCGCCTGCGCGTCGTGCCACGAGTTCCCGTTCGAACGCGGGCGCCTCGAGCTCGTGCAGAAGACCGCCACCGAGCACGCCGAGTCCGCCTACGCCGACGTTCCCTGCGCCGGCTGCCACATGCCGGCTCGCGAAGGGCACCGCGACCATCGCTTCCTCGCTGGCCACGCGCCCGAGCGGGTGGGGCGCGCCGTCCGCGTCGAGGTCGCGAGGGGCGGCCAAGCCAACGTCCTGCGCGTCTCGATCCGCGTCGACGCGGGCCACGCCTTCCCGACCGGCGACATGTTCCGGCGCGCTCGCCTCGTGATCTTCGCCGAGGGATCGCGGGGGCAGATCGTGGCCTACGCGGAGCGCACGTTCGGGCGGACGTGGGGCGGAGCCCTGGCCGGAGGGCAGGCGGGGCCGCGCACGCAAGAGGGCGACACGCGGATCCGCGGAGCCTGGCGAGGGCTCGTCGCGCTCGACGAGCCGTCTTCGCCCATCGTCCGCGCGCGCTGGTCGCTCCTCTACGAGAGGGTCATCGCCGTGCGCGGGCCGCACGCGACCGTCGCCTCGAGCGACTCGATCGCCGAGGGGGAGATCGCCTGGTAGGTCTCGACGGGATCTACGCCGCCAAGGCCAAGAAATAGCCTCAGCCCTCGAGCTCGCAGGTCATCTCGAGCATCGTGGGACGAAAGCCGACCTTGCGGAAGAGCCGCTGGGCCGCCTCGTTCTGCGTGGCGGCGTGGAGCACGACGCGCGGGGCTCCGAGCCTCGCGAACTCCTCCTTGGTGGCGCGAAGCAGCGCCTCGCCCACGCCCGTGCCCTGAGCGTCCCCGTCGACGCAGACGTCGTGCAGCCTCCCGCATGCGTCGAGCAACGAGGCGTAGTCGCGCTCCTCGAGCGTGCCGTAGGCGTACCCGACCACGCGCCCATCGAGCAGCGCCGCGAGCAGGATGGAGCCCTCCTTTCCGAGCACGGTCGGAAACCACCACGAGTACCCGGCGACCGGATCGTCGATATGAAGAAAGCGCTTGGCGTCGTAGGCCTCGTGCTGCTGGACCAGGCGTCCAGCGAGCCTCGCGATGGAAGGGAGCTCTTCTGGTGTGGGGGGACGGACGACGAGCATGAGGCTCCCCTTTTAGCACCTTGCGACCCACGCCGACTCCCTCTAAGGAGGCGGCGGAAGCGGCGGAAGCGGCGGAGGTGTTCGTGCGCGCGTCACCCGAGGAGGAACGGCCGCGCGACCGCGACGAAGTCGTCGGGCGTGTCCACGTGCGCGAAGTGCGAGCCGCGCTCCAACCAGGCGAGCCGCGCCGCCGGGACCAGCGCGTGGAGCCGCTCGCCCACCGCGGGCGGCACCATCGGATCCTGCCGCGCGTACACGAGCAGCAGCGGCACCGGGAACGGCGCATCGCGGAGCGCGCGCGCGAAGCCGCGGAGGGCGCCGACGGAAAGCGTGTCGGAAAGGTAGCGCGAGAATGCCTTGCGGCCCGCCGCGGTCTGCAGCGGGGCCGAGTACTCCTCGACCTCCTCGCGAGACTTCAGCGACTCGTCGAAGTAATGCACGTTCTTGAACGCCCACCGCCGCGGATTGGCCGCGACGAGCGCGTCGAGCAGCGCGCGCGCGCCTGGCACCCGGAGGGCCCCGTCGAGCGCGACCATGCGCGGCGTCACGACGCCCGGCGAGTGCAGGTTCACCAGCCGGCCGACCCGCGACGGGTGGCGCAGCGCCATGCACATCGCGAGGTACCCGCCCATCGAGTTGCCGAGGACCAGCGGCTGCTCGAGGCCGAGCGCGTCGAGCAGCGCGACCAGCAGATCGCCGAGCGCGAACGGCTCGTAGGGGACGTCGGGGGCGTCGCTGCGGCCGGCGCCGGGCAGGTCGGGGACGACGAGCTCGACCGCGTCGCCAAGCCGCTCGAACAGGTAGCGGAACGAGTAGCTCGAGGTCATGAGGCCGTGCACGCAGAGGAGGCGCGGGGCGCCCGCGTCGACCCTGCCGTAGCGACGAACCGCGAGCGTCACGTCCCCGAAGTGCGCGGTGCGCACGCGGACGCGGTCGTCGCGCGCGGCGGCCGAGAAGAACGCGTGCGGAACGCGCGGGAGCGCGGGGAGCGCGTCGTACGGGAGCTGCTGGAAGGGCGCGAGGGACATGGGCCGTGGGGGGGCATCGTGCACGGACTTCGGGCCCGGCGCGACCCCGTAGGCCCCGTCGGGGGACGGGTCGCTCTGGACAAAGATAGCTGATCCATGTGTACACTGTCCGTCGTGCGGATCTTCGTGGCCGGTGCGACCGGCGTGCTGGGGAGGAAGGCGCTGCCTTTGCTGGTGCAGGCGGGGCACACCGTACGGGGGGTCGCCCGTGGCGACGAGAAGGCGGCGCAGCTGAGGGCGCTGGGGATCGAGCCCTCGCAGATCAGCCTCTTCGAGCCCGACGAGGTGCGTCGGGCCGTCGAGGGGTGCGAGGCCGTGATCCATATCGCGACCAAGATTCCTCCCATGGCCAGGGCGCGCAAGCGCGAGGCGTGGGCGGAGAACGATCGCCTTCGCACGGAGGCCACCAAGATCATGGTCGACGCCTCGCTGGCGGCCGGGGTCCGGCTCTTCATCAAGGAGTCCGTGACGTTCACGTATCCGGACTGCGGGAGCGACCTCATCACCGAGGAGACCCCGCTCTCCGAGGAGCACGGCTGGCTACAGTCCACCTACGACGCCGAGCGGGAGACCCGGCGCTTCGAGGGGCAGGGTCGGCGCGCGCTGATCCTTCGCTTCGGCAACTTCCAGGATCCAACCTCGGATCAGACGCGCGACTCCCTGGCGTTGCTGCGCCGGCGGATCGCCCCGGTCGTCGGGGCCCCCGAGGGGTACTGGTCCATCATCCACGTGAGCGACGCGGCGTCGGCTCTCCTGGCGTCGCTCGGGGCTCCGTCGGGAGTCTACAACATCGTCGACGACGAGCCCCTGACCCGCCGCGAATACTCCGACGCGGCCGCCTCGGCGCTGTCCCTCCGGCCGCCTCGCTTCTTGCCAGTCTGGCCGATCAAGCTATTCGGGGGGGGCGGGGTCGCAACGCTGCTACGCTCCCAGCGGGTCTCCAATGCCAAGTTCAGGAGGGAGACCGGCTGGAGCCCCCGCCACCCGAGCGCCCGAGAGACCTGGCGCAACCTGGCCGCGGCATTGCCATGAAGCCAGTGACTCCCAGCCCCACCGGCTCGAGATCGGGTATCCGGCCGCCTTGACCCTCCTCGCGCCCAAGTGCGAGGCCCCCAGGCCCCAGGGCGAGTCGAGGTGCGAAGTCCCTTGATGGACTTGCGGTCCAGGACGCGGGCGTCAGACCGGCATTCGCATGGCGAGGGGCGGCCAGTTGCCCAGGGCGATGGACCAGTCAGGCTCGTACTCCAGGATGTACGGTCCGCGGTCGCCTCCGCGGCCCTTGCTCTGGCCCGGGCTCGGCCAGCCCTGGAGGTAGCTCCGCTCGCCGTCGGTGAACAGCCTGCCCACGCCGTCGAAGGCGACCGAGCGCACCCGGGAGGGCCCCGGGACGGGGCTTGGCAGGGAGACGAGCCTGCGCGCTCCGCCTCGCGCGTCGACCACGAGCACCCCGGAAGACACCGCGACCAGCAGCTCGTCGTCCGAGATCCAGGAGATCCCGTGCGGGTGCCCGAGCTCCCCGAACGAGGCCACGACGCGCCGCTCGAGCACGTCCCAGATACGGAGCTGGCTCTCGCCCCGATCCGCGCTCTGCGTGGTGACATAGCGGAGGTGTCCGGCGAACACCAGCTGGTCGACGCCACCTGGCTGCGAGAGCTCCCACGACTCCCCGGTCTGCAGATCGTGCACCCAGGCGCGAGGCTGCGCACCCGCCACCATGAAGCGGCCGTCGCCCGAGGTCTCGAGCCAGTGCAGATCGTAGGGGACGTCGATCTCGATCTTGCGCATCGGCGCGAGCTCGGCGTCCCACTCGGTGATCTCCTTGCCGTGGCTGGTGAGGAGGCGCCCTCCGCCGCTCCAGATCGATGAGACCCGAGCGCCCAGGGTCCGGTGGGTCCCGTCCAGGCTCCATACGAGGGCGTCGTGGTTGCCATATCCGACGAGGAAGGCACCCTCGCGGATGGACTCCACGTCGGTGATGAAATCGTAGCGGGGGTTGGGGTTAGGGAAGCGTACTTGCCCCTGCCCCCGGGTGCCCACCAGGCGCACCCCGCCGCTCTGGTAGCTCTTCTCCGCGCAGAGCACCCAGGCGCCGTCGCGGGTGAGCCGGATTGGAGGAGGCCTGGGCGCGAGCTGCGCCCGGTGGAGGTTGCCTTGAGGCAGCACCAGCCCGCCGACGCAGGCCCCGTCCTCCCTCCAGAGCCTCGCCCGCACCACCTCGCTGCGGCTGTAGGTGATCGCCAGCACCAGCCCGTCCTCCGCCGAGATCCAGGAGGCGGCCAGCGGCGGCTCGAGCTCCTGCCTCCGCCCATCCCCACGGACGACGTACACCTCGTCGCTTCCCGCGATCGCGAGCCCACCCGCGAGCGGCGCGGCGGTGTGGATCCGTCGGCCCTCGTAGGCGATGTGCTCCGCTGTCCCGATCGGGGACCCCTCCCGGTACCAGTGGACCCGCAGATCGTCTCCGGCGATCGCGAGCTCGGCGCCATGTGCCGCGAGCCCGCTCCCCGGCACTCCCTTCATCCGTCCCTGCTCGACCTTGCCCGAGAGCGAGATCACCTCGCCCTCCTCGGTCAGCAGGTGGAGCAGCCTTCCGGCCCGGGCGAGGGCCCGCACGCCCCCGACGGCCAGGAGCTCACCGTCCAGCAGGAGCCCCCGCGAGGTGCCGATGGCGACGCCGCTCGGGGTGAGGCACGCGCAGAGGATCTCGGCCTCGTGACGCTCCAGGAGAGCCATGGAGTCGCTCCAGACGCGCGCCTCCGACGGCGACCAGCTCAGGATCCGGTCGCCGAGCGCGTCCACCCCCGAGACGCCCGGGTGGTCCAGCCAGCCCTTGGTGGCCCCTGGGCCCTTCTTGGTGACGGCGAGGAGCTCCACAGCGCCGCAAGGCACGACCGATCCAGGCCTGACCACGACGGCGGCGAGCTTGCCTCCGGCCGCGAGCACCCCAGGACCGTACGTGGGATCGTCGACGTGCAGCGCGCTGGAGGGCCAGCTCTGGCCCTTCTTGAGGCCGCCCGTGAGCCCGGGTTTCTTCGCGCACACCCGGTAGTGCGCCAGCCCCTTCCGGGTCGCCAGGATCTCCACGCGCTCGACCCACGCCTCGGCCGCCCGGGCGACCCCTTCGCGGGTGCCGAGATCGAGCGCGGCGAGGGGAGAGCCAGGGCCCTCCGCGAGCGCGCGGACGGCCAGGCTCGGCCAGGCGTACACGCTCTCGTCGAGGGCGGCCTTCACCTCGAGATCGAGCGCCATCTTCTCCACCCTCAGGAGCTTGACCGTATACGTGGGTGTTGCCATGAGCCTCCTCGCGGCCCGCGAGCCTACCACGCGACGCGGCGCTCCCCTGGTCCCACCTCGGCCACCTCCGATGCCAGGATCGAGAAGACGCCGACCGCCATGTGCTCCTGCTTGGCCCTGGCCCACCAGGAGCCCGCCACGTAACGGCGCACCCGCCCCTCGGCCGGGCTCGCGGGAGGCCCCAGGAACTCCCAGGGGATCCCCCTCCGGGCTCCGCCCCTCGGCCTGAGCAGCGTGGACAGCCCTTCAGCCACGGCCCGCGTCGATGGGCTGGGGACCCTCCCTGGGAAACCCGTCCTCCGCCGCGTCGATGGGCGGCGAGCGGGCGGACGACGATGAGCTTGGGCTCCTTGCCATCGGGGATCGGGAGCTCTTTTCGTAACCGTTCACCGGCCAGCGAAGGATTCTTCTTGATACGTGGCCCGTGACGTGTCGAATCAAGCTTCTCGTGACCGTTTTCCCCGAGCCCTTGACTCTCCAGACCGCCTTGGTGCTGATCGCAGAGTTGCGCGCGCAGGTAGAATGGCTGACAAGGACGAACGAGCAACAGGCCAAGATCATCGAGCTACAGGGCAAGCGAATCGCCGAGCAGGACAAGCGAATCGCCGAGTTGGAAGAGAAAGCCC
>SXGT01690113.1_pt1 | contig 23073 bp, 20 predicted proteins | sample 3176221 | NCBI WGS metagenome assembly SXGT01 (sample SAMN11356862, study PRJNA531348) | freshwater metagenome | isolation source: freshwater sample F1-120 | place: China: Fuxian Lake, Yuxi | collected 2017-12-25
AAACGGTGCTCCGTCTTGCCTTGGCGGGTCCATCCCTCTAAGGTCTTCATCTCTTCGTCGCTGAGCTGAAATTTCGCGGACTTTCGGCGCATGACTCAACATACAGTAGTACCAGAACTAATGCAACTAGACACTAGACGCGTCCGGCAAATCCGGCCCGGGATACGCCGGCGGAACGTTCGGCATACATATCTTCCAAGTCCTCGGCTCTTGCAGGGCTCATTCTGCCGGAGTTTTTCATCATCCGCCGGGCTCTACGCCGCCCGCGCCCGAATTTCCCCGAGCCGGGTTGCGGCAACTCCGCCATGGCGCCGGAATCATCGTCAGTCCAGCCCAAACACAAACAGCCCGTGCCCTGCGGCGATAAGGACGTACTGCTTGCCCTCGTTCAGATAGGTGATCGGATTGGCAATAATCCCGCCGCCCGTGTTGAAGCGCCAAAGCAGACTGCCCTTGACGGCGTCGAGCGCGAAGAAGGTGCTTCCGCTCGATCCAAGAACCAATCCGCCTGCCGTGGTCATCAGACCTGCGTGGGACGGCGTGTGCAGGCGGTATTCCCACCGCAGTTTACCGGTCGCGACCTCAAGCGCGCGCACCGCGCCATACCCTTCTTCCGCTGGATTCTCACGCTGCCCGCCACCGTTGAAGAGAGCTCCGGGCTTATACTCAGCCTCACCCTTGTGATAATAGGCGCCTGCTTCCTTGGCGTTCACGTAGTACAGATCTGTCTTCGGACTGTAAGTACTGCTATACCAGTTGCTGCCTCCAGCGAGGCTCGGCCAGAGCAGATGGCCCTCAACCGTGGGCGACGTATTCGGCAGCAGCATGGCACGGCCGGCTTCATCGAGGCCGCTCGCCCAAGTCTGCTTCACGTATGGCGCGCCAGCGACGAAACGCCCGGTCGTGCGGTCGAGCGCGTAATAGAATGCGTTGCGATTCGCCAGAGTCACAAGCTTGCGGGGCTTTCCGCCTACCATAGTGTCGACCAGCGTAGGCGTCTGCGTGGAATCCCAATCGTGCTCATCGTGCGGGGTGTATTGGAAGTGCCATTTCTTTGCGCCGGTGTCGACATCCAGCGCCAGCAACGAATCGGAATACAGGTTGTCGCCCTTGCGGACGTCTCCGTTCCAGTCAGGTCCGGGGTTGCCCGTTCCCCAGAAGAGCGTGTTGCTTTCAGGGTCGAACACTCCGGTGACCCACGTAGAGGCCGAACCGGTCTTCCAACTTTCTCCTGCCCACGTGTCGTTTCCTGGCTCACCCTTGCCGGGAATAGTGTTGAACCGCCAGACGCGTTTGCCGGTTTTCGCATCGTACGCGTCGATGAACCCCCGGATACCGAATTCTCCTCCCGCGATTCCTGTGATGATCTTATCTTTAACGGCGAGTGGCGCTCCTGTCGAAGAGAATCCCAGTTTATAGTCGGCAAGCGGTGTGTCCCAACGGACGCGGCCCGTTCTAGCATCGAGGGCGATCAGATGCGCGTCAATGCTCCCGTAGTAAATGGCGTCGTTCAGGATTGCAACACCGCGGTTCACCCGCCCACAGCACATGCGCAGGTCCGTTGGGATCTGCCTTCGATATGTCCACAGCGCGTTGCCGGTACGGGCGTCGAGCGCCTTGACGACGTTCGGCGGTTCGGAGATGTACATGATCCCGTCAACGACTACGGGCGAGGTCTCAACCGTGTCGGCTTCCTTCGCCTGATGTACCCATGCGACCCGCAGACGGCCGACGTTTGACGTGTTGATCAGGTCGAGCGTGGAGTACCGCTGTCCGGTGTAGTCGCGAGAGTAAGTGAGCCAGTTTCCGGGTTCCTTGTTTGCGTCCCGGATGCGCTCATAAGGAACGTTGAAGGGGTTCTGGGCGGATGAGGCCCCCGCCCAGCCAAGTATGGCCATGATGAAGCGCGCGGCTCTCATGAAGCCTCCTTCAGAGAGCTAAGGTAGGCGACCAGATCGTCGAGATCGGCGCTTGATAGTTGTTTGTACGATGGCATGGCGGACTTCCCTCGCTCCTTCTTCAGCTCCGAAATCTCATGTTTCCAAAACGAGTGCACTTTCCCTGATGAATCACCCACCTGGATGGAAAACGAGTCTTCGCTGAGTCTGGCGCCGGTGATCGTGCTGCCTGAGTTCGAGCGGATACTCACTAATTGGTACGACCTGGGAAGTTCCGCTTCCGGGTCCGTCAGCGACGTTCGCAGGAAGGCTGGGTTGCGCCGCAATCCGGTGTCGCTGAGGTCCGGGCCCGCGGAACCGCCCAAGCCCCGAATGGTGTGGCAGGCGGAGCAGTGATTCCGGGCGTACAATTCGGCGCCACGGCTGGGGTCGCCCGGAACGGGTTTGGAGGATACTCGGCTGAGCGACCTTACGAACGCGGCGACCTGGCGGCTTTCCCGCGCGGAGAGTTGCCACGCCCCCGGCATTTCAGTCCCGCGGACGCCCTCCTCGATGACCTTTACAAGGGCGGCGTCATCGGCCGCTCTCGACAGCTTGCGTCCGGCGAGGACCGCGCCGCGGCCGCCGTCACCTTTCGTACCATGACAGAGCCCGCAATTGGCCTGGTAGAGCTTTTCTCCGTTCTCGAGATCCGCGCGGCTGGTGGGGAGTTTCTCCCTTGCGGGCGGATCGGCGCCGAACGCGGCGGCAGCGGCGAGTAGGATGACCAGCGGTTTCATGCTAAGGCTATATTACACCAGCTCTATCCAGGCTTGAATCGGCAACTACGCGGGTGCAGGGGGGCACGCGGTTGACGTGCCGCCGTACGAAGCGTTGTAATCATAAGGCAATGATGGCCGCAGCACTCCAACAGGAAGTCGCGAAGATCCGATGGTTTCATTCCATCGATTTGGGGAGCGGCACTGTCACGCCGGGTATCGACCGCACAGCTTCCAAGTTGAGCCGCCTCGCGCTTCCAGCGGATCTCACGGGCAAATCGGTTCTTGACATCGGCGCCTGGGACGGTTTTTTTTCCTTCGAAGCGGAACGCCGTGGGGCAAGCCGCGTCCTCGCCATCGACCGTTGGGCTGAATCCGGGTGGGCCAGCCGCGACGGGTTCGACCTTGCGCATTCCATCCTCGGCTCGAAGGTCGAAGCATTGAAGATCGACCTTTTCGATCTCACGCCGGCGCGCGTTGGGGTCTTCGATTTTGTTCTTTTCCTCGGCGTGCTCTACCACCTTCGTGAGCCTTTGGCAGGCCTTGAGCGGCTCCGCCCGCTTACACGCGAGAAACTGTTTGTCGAGACCCACGTGGACATGCTCCACTGCAAAGAGGCCGCCGCCGCGTTCTACCCCGGGGTCGAATTGAATGGCGACCCGTCAAGCTGGTGGGGACCCAATCCCGCGGCCGTCGCGGAGTGGCTTAATCAGGCGGGCTTCGCCAGAACGGACCTACTCTACGTGCAGCGCCCGGTATGGCGATTCGGTCACGCCGCGCATCTCGCCTTGTTACGAGGAGAGAAATTCATGCCTGCCTTTAGAAGGGGACGAGCGGTTTTTCACGCGTTCCCGGAATGACGCCTCCCGATATCAGCCTGATACTCCCCGCGTTCAACGAAGTGAAAGCGATTGCAGGCGCTATTTCCGAAGCCCGTGACTATTTCCGGAGCCGGAACTATTCCGCGGAAATCATTGTCGCCGCTGATGGAGACGACGGAACCAGGGAGCTTGTCCGGGAAATGGCGGTTCACGATCCCGCTCTCAAGGTGCTCGGCCACAAGGAGCGCGCAGGCAAGGGCCGGGGAGTGCGCGAAAGCGTCGCGGCGGCATCGGGTAACATTATCGGGTACGCGGACGCGGATCGTAAGGTGCCCATCGAGGAGTTCGGGGCGGTCGAGTCGTGGCTGACGCAGGGATTCGACGTCGTGATTGGGTCGCGCGCCCTTGCCGCATCGCGAATTGAACGAAAGCAGCCGCTCCACCGCCAACTTGGATCGCGCGGATTCGCGGTTTTCATGCAGACCGTTGTCGGGTTGCCCGGCATCGGCGATACACAGTGCGGCTTCAAGTTCTTCTTGCGTGACGTGGCAAAGCGCGTCTTCAGCCATCAGAGGGTGGACGGCTACATGTTCGACGTGGAAATACTCGCAATTGCGCAACGTCTTGGTTATCGCATCAAGGAAGTGCCCGTCCGTTGGCGCGACGACGGCGACAGCCGCCTGGATCTGGTGGCCGGGAATCTGAGGAACGTGCGTGATATCTTTCGAATCCGGCGATCGCTCCCGGGAACGAAGGTGGAATTGTGAAGGTGTTCGTAACGGGCGCGGCCGGCTTCATCGGCAGCCACGTGGTGGACGCTTTTCTCGCCGACGGTCACGAGGTCATGGGTTACGACAACTTCGTAACGGGGCGGCTGGAGTTTCTGAAATCCGCGCGCGGGTCGGAGCGGTTCACGCTGATCGAAGCCGATCTCGAGGATCGAGCGAAGCTGAATGCAGCCGTGGAGGGCCGGGACCTTGTCATCCACCTTGCCGCCAATGCCGACGTCCGGTTCGGAACGCTGCATCCGAGGAAGGACCTCGAGCAGAATACGATCTGTACGTGGAATGTATTGGAGGCCATGCGTCTTGCCAACGTGAATCGGATCGCTTTCTCTTCAACCGGTTCCGTCTACGGTGAGCCTTCGATGTTTCCGACTCCGGAAGACGCACCTTTTCCCGTTCAAACGTCGCTTTACGGCGCGTCGAAACTGGCAGCCGAAGGCCTGATTTGCGCCTATGCGGAGGGATATGGCATTGAGGCGCATATTTTTCGTTTCGTTTCACTGCTCGGCGCGCGCTACACTCACGGCCATGTGGTCGATTTCTACCGCCAGCTTCGCGACCACCCGGATCGCTTGCATGTACTCGGCAACGGCAAGCAGCGCAAATCGTATTTGCACGTGAGCGACTGCGTGAGGGCTATGCGAATGGCGCTGGAGAAAGCGCGGGGAAAGATTAACATTTTCAATTTGGGTACGGATGAGTCTTGCGGAGTGAACGATTCGATCGGATGGATTTGCAGTTCGCTCGGCGTTTCTCCCGCGATCACATACGGCGGTGGCGAGCGAGGATGGATAGGCGACAGCCCGCTTATTTTCCTCGACTGCGCGAAGATCCGGTCCCTCGGCTGGACACCGGAATTGAGCATCAGGGAATCCGTTGAACTGACGGTTCGATACCTTCAGGGCAGCGGGCACGTGACCGCCTGATGAGACTCGAAGGGCGCGGAATCCTGATTACGGGAGCAAGCCGCGGACTCGGCAAAGCGATTGCCGCGGCTTGCGTTCGCGAAGGAGCGAACGTGTTTCTTGCCGCTCGCGATGCGGACGCGTTGGAGCAAGCTCGCATTGAGATCTCGGGCTCGGCGCCGGCGGGAGCGGTGGTTAAGGCTTTTTCGGCCGACATTTCCGATCCAGATCAGGCCCAACGGTTGGTGGAAGCGTTCCGCGAGGCCTTCCCGCGCGTGCATGGCCTTGTGAACAACGCGGCAATGCTCGGGCCGGTCGGGAGGCTGGAGGATGCCGGCTGGGAGCGGTGGACCGATACGATCCGCACGAACCTTCTCGGTCCGGCACGTCTTTGCGCCCTGCTGCTTCCGGCTTTTCGCCGGAATGGTTATGGAAAAATCGTGAACATCTCGGGAGGGGGCGCGACCGCGCCACGGCCGAGGTTCAGCGCGTACGGGGCGTCGAAAGCGGCACTGGTACGGCTGACAGAAACTCTTGCGGAGGAGACGAGCGGATCAGGTATCGATATCAACGCGATCGCTCCAGGCGCGATGAACACTCGACTGCTCGACGAAACGCTCGCGGCAGGCCCGGAGCGGGCTGGCGAGCAGATCTACTTCCAGGCCGTCAAACAGAAAGTAGATGGCGGCGCGGGTCCGGAGAAAGCGGCGGCCTTGAGCGTATTTCTTCTTTCCGCCGCAAGCGATGGTATCTCCGGCCGCCTTCTCGCCGCGCTTTGGGACGATTGGGGGCAGTTGCCCTCCCGCCGGGACGCACTACGCGGAACCGACGTCTACACGCTTCGGCGCATCGTACCCGCGGATCGAGGTTTCGATTGGTAAACGTTGCCATCATCGGGTGTGGTCTGATCGGCCAGAAGCGCGCCCGGTCGCTCGACGGCGCGAGGCTAATTACCTGTTGCGACACGATTCCGGAGAAATCTCAGGCACTTGCCGCGCCGTACGGTGCACTCGCGCTTACCGATTGGCGGGAAGCGGTACGTTTGCCGCATGTGGATGCCGTGTTGATCGCCACAACGCATGATTGGCTCGCTCCGATTGCTGCGGCGGCCGTCGCTTTAGGAAAACATGTGTTGGTCGAGAAGCCTGGCGCGCGCCGCGCGGCGGAACTCGATGGCGTACTCGAAGCTTCCCGCCGAACGGGCGCCATTGTCCGTACAGGCTTCAACCACCGATACCATCCAGCCTTCCGGAGGGCCCGTGAAATCTTTGAGAGTGGCGCGCTTGGTAAATTGATGTTCATCCGCGCGCGCTACGGACATGGCGGCCGGCTCGGATACGAGAACGAATGGAGGGCGCAGCCGGAGGTTTCCGGGGGCGGCGAGGCCATTGATCAAGGACTGCACCTGATCGATCTGGCGCGCTCGTTTCTCGGCGACTTCTCCGTGGTCAAGGGCCATATCGGAACTTTTTTTTGGGACATGCCCGTCGAGGACAACGCCTTCTTCCTGCTGACAAACCCGCTTGGACAAACGGCGTCGCTGCATGCAAGCTGGACGGAGTGGAAGAACATGTTCTCTTTCGAAATTTACGGCCGGAACGGTAAACTCGATATCGGCGGTCTCGGCGGAAGCTACGGCATGGAGCGCCTTACGTGGCACAGGATGCTGCCCGAGATGGGACCGCCCGAGTCCACGGTTTGGGAGTACCCCACCGGCGACGAATCATGGGGCGTTGAGTTCCACGAATTCTCCGAAGACATCCGGCTCGGCCGCCAGCCGAATCCCGGCATCGCCGACGCTCAGGCGGCCTTGCGAATCGTCGAAACCGTCTACCGGGAGTTTGGAAAATGATCATCGCACGGAGTCCGCTCCGGATTTCCTTAGGTGGAGGGGGTACGGACCTCCCGTCGTACTACCTGGAACATGGCGGGTTCGTGATTTCGGCGGCCATCGACAAGTACGTCTACATAACACTGCATGAAGTGTTCCAGCAGGAACTCATCATCAAATATTCGAAGATGGAACTGGTGACGTCGGTCGATCAAGTGGTTCACCCCATCATCCGGGAGGCGCTTCGGCTCGCCGATGTGGGCACGGCGCCGTGGCTCGAGATCACGAGCATGTCGGACATTCCCGCGGGCAGCGGCCTCGGATCTTCAGGCAGCTTCACGACCGCGCTTCTGCTTGCTCTCCACACCTTCAAGAAATCCTTCGTGTCGGCGCGGGATCTGGCGGAAGAAGCCTGCCATATCGAGATCGATCTTCTTGGCGAGCCGATCGGCAAACAGGATCAGTACATCGCCTCGTACGGGGGCGTGACCTGCTTCACGTTTCAGCAGGACGGCAACGTGGAGGTCGAGCCGCTGAAGCTCGACCGCGAAACGCTGTTCAGCCTTCAGGACAACCTGGCCTTGTTCTTCGCCGGTTTCACTCGCTCCGCGTCGGCCATTCTGCGGGAGCAGGATACGAAGAGCCGCGCCGGGGATCGAGCCATGGTTGAGAACCTGCACTTCGTCAAGAAGCTCGGATTCGAAAGCAAAGCGGCTTTCGAGCGCGGGGACCTGCGCGCATTCGCCGAGATCATGCACGTTCACTGGGAGCACAAGAAGAGGCGTTCCGCCGGAATGAGCAATCCGCAAATCGACGAGTGGTACGAGTTGGGGCGGCAGAACGGCGCCATCGGCGGCAAACTGATCGGGGCGGGCGGCGGCGGTTTTCTCATGTTTTACACCGAAGACAAGACGCGGCTGCGTCATGTTCTGGGAAAGGCGGGTCTCCGCGAAGTGCCTCTCCGGTTCGATTTTGCAGGAGCTACGCTCGTGTCCGGTTCCTGATCTCCCATGCTGCCGGTAATCATTCTGGCGGGCGGTCTCGGGACGCGCTTGCGGCCAATCACGGGGAAAATTCCCAAAGCGTTGGCCGAGGTCAACGGAGAGCCTTTCCTTGCGCACCAATTGCGGCTGCTGCGCGCGAACGGTTTTGAGCGCGTCGTGATGAGCGTGGCCTACCTGGGGGAGATGATCCGCGACTTTGCCGGCGATGGCTCCGCCTTCGGCCTGCGAATCGAATATTCCTTCGACGGCCCCGTGTATCTGGGAACCGCGGGCGCGATAAAAAAGGCTCTGCCACTTCTCGGCGATGCCTTCTTCTCCTTGTATGGCGATTCCTATCTGCCGTGCAACTATTCTGAAATTGAGGCGCGCCATCGCGAGAGCGGGCGGTTGGCGCTGATGACCGTGTTCAAGAACGACGGCCTGTTCGATGCCAGCAACGTCGAGTTTGCCGGGGGAGTGATCCTGGCCTACGATAAGAAGCATCGGACGCCCGCGATGCGCCATATCGACTACGGTTTGGGAGTGTTCCGTGCCGAGGCGTTCGACATGATTCCAGACGGCGGTGCGGCGGATCTGGCGGACCTGTACGCCCGGTTGCTGGACAGGGGCCAGCTTGCAGCCTGCGAAGTGCCGGAGCGTTTTTATGAAATAGGAACGGTTGAAGGGCTGGGCGATACGGCGGCGTATTTGATGATACGTTCGAGGACGCGATGACCACCGAAGTCTGTCTATCGAATAATTCCGCTCAAAACGTCTATACGAATTGTTCCAGAACCAGCAGAATGTATTGGTTGGTCCCGAAAAGTGGGATGAGCCTTACGAAAACTTGAAATCTCGTCCCACGAAGGTTCATGAAAACAAGATGACCTTTACGCGGCACTACCTGTCGGAGACAGCGGCCATCGCCGGGCAACTGGATACGGATGCGATCGAGCGCGTGGTCTCACTCCTCCGCGACACTCGCGCCCGCGGCGGCCGCGTCTTCATTCTGGGCGTCGGCGGCAGCGCGGCCAACGCCTCCCACGCGGTTAACGACTTTCGCAAGATCGCCGACATCGAAGCGTACGCGCCCACCGACAATGTTGCGGAACTTACGGCCCGCACGAACGATGAAGGCTGGTCCACCGTGTTCGAAAGCTGGCTCAAAGTAAGCCGGCTGAGGAACGCCGACTCGGTGCTCGTCCTTTCGGTCGGCGGCGGCGATATGGAGCGCCAGATCAGCCCGAACCTCGTGGAAGCGCTGCGATACGCCAAGTCCGTAGGCGCGGGAATCGCGGGAATCGTCGGGCGGGACGGCGGCTTCACCGCTCAAATAGCCGACGCTTGTGTAATCATCCCCGTGGTCAGCGCGGATCGGGTGACGCCTCATACTGAGGCGTTTCAGGCTGTCGTGTTGCATCTGATCGTCTCTCATCCCGCTCTCAAAGCAGAGCAGACGAAATGGGAATCGATGCCGTGAGGCGGGCCGTATTCCTGGACCGGGACGGGGTGCTGAATCATGCGGTCCTGGTGAACGGAAAGCCGCATCCGCCATCGAAGATCGAAGACCTTCGGATGGTTAGAGACGCGGCGGCCGAACTGGCCAAGCTTAAGAAACGCGGGTACGTGCTAATCGTCGTGAGCAATCAGCCAGACGTCGCGCGCGGCACGCAAATCCGGTCGGAGGTCGAAGCCATGAACGCGAGGATCGCCGCGGCCATGCCGATCGATGATTTTTTCGTTTGCTACCATGACGATCTCGATAACTGCGGCTGCCGGAAACCGAAGCCCGGCCTGATCCTCCAAGCGGCGGAGCGTTATTCGATACACTTGGCGGAGAGCTTCCTGATCGGCGATCGCTGGCGCGACGTGGAAGCTGGGAGACGCGCAGGATGCAGGACGGTGTGGATCGATTGCGGCTACGCGGAGCGGGCGCCGGCGGTGGCTCCGGACGCGCGCGTGGAGTCGCTAGCTGAAGCCGTCCGTTGGATCGTAAATGAATTCGAACCTGAATGCGACGCCGGTTTCTGAACTATCGATCAGGATATTCGCCGATGGCGCGGACAAGCCGTCGATGCTCAAGCTCTACCGCAACCCCGTCATCAAGGGTTTTACGACGAACCCAACGCTGATGCGGAAAGCCGGTGTCCGCGACTACGAAGCGTTCGCCATGGAGATCCTTGAGGCCATCCCCGATCGCCCTGTTTCCTTCGAAGTCCTCGCGGACGATTTTCAGGATATGGAGAGGCAGGCGCGAAAGATTGCGGGTTGGGGGTCAAATGTGTACGTCAAGATTCCCGTTGCCTTGACGAACGGCCAGAGTTCGGCCGGTCTCGTGCGGTGTCTTGCGGGTGCGGGCATCAAAGTGAACGTGACCGCGCTGCTGACGCTCGATCAGGTCCGTGAGATTTCCGGAGCGCTTGCAGGCGGGCCGCCCGCCTGCGTTTCGGTCTTCGCCGGGCGCGTGGCCGATACCGGCGTCGATCCACTCCCGATGATGGTCGAGGCGCTCGAAATCCTCAAGAACCATCCGAATCAGCAACTGATCTGGGCGAGCCCGCGTGAATTACTTAATGTCTTTCAAGCCGACGCCATCGGGTGCCACATCATCACCGTCACGAACGATGTTTTACAAAAGCTGCCGCTGGTGGGCAAAGATTTGCTTCAGTACTCGCTCGAAACTGTAAAAATGTTCCGCGACGCCGCGGTACAGTCGCGTTTCGAGTTGTGAGTGCGGCCTACTTCGCCAGTTCGAATGTGAAGATCGACGAACCTGCGGCGACCGCCACGACTTGGCTTCCCTTGCTCAGGTACGTGATCGGATTCGCGCGAATGACGCCGCCTGTGTTCATCCTCCAGACTTCCTTGCCGCTTTCGGCGTCGAGCGCGAAAGCGTAGCCCTCGTCGCTACCTCCGAAAACCAACTGACCACCCGTTGAAAGTACTCCCGCCCACGGCTTTGTATGGAGCCTGTATTCCCAAACCTTGTCGCCGGTCTTTGGATTCAGCGCGCGGATCGCGCCATGTCCGGGATCGTCCGGCAGATCGATCATTGGCACGCTGCCGATATACCGGTTTCCAGGAGTGTACTCCTGCTCGCCCTTGCGATACACGCTACGGTTCTCCCACACTGCCAGATAGAAAAGCTTCGTCTTCGGACTGTAGCTCGGCGAATACCAGTTCGTCGCTCCCTGCACTCCGGGCCAGACGTACGTGCCTTCCGGAGTCGGATCGATATTCGGCAGCCGGATCGGACGTCCATGCGCATCCAGACCCTTCGCCCAGGTCTGCGTCGCGAACGCTTTTCCCATCAGGAACTTGCCCGTCTCGCGATCGAGCACGTAATAAAAACCGTTGCGGTGCGCCCAGTAGACGAGCTTGCGAGGACTCCCTTGCCACTCGTCGTCCACAAGCACCGGCACCTGCACCGCGTCCCAATCGTGTAAGTCGTGCGGAACGAACTGGAAGTGCCATTTCCGCGCACCGGTATCGGCGTCGAGCGCAATCGCGCTGTCGGAATAGAGATTGTCGCCGAGGCGTGAATCGCCGTTCCAGTCGGGAGATGGATTTCCCGTTCCCCAAATGATCAAATTCTGCGCGGCATCGTAGGAGCCGGTGACCCAGGTGGATCCACCGCCGGTCTTCCACGAATTGCCGGACCACGATTCGCTTCCCGGCTGACCCGGTTCCGGTATGGTCCAGTGACGCCAGCGCCGTTTTCCTGTTTTCGCGTCGTAGGCGTCGAGAAAGCCGCGAATGCCGTACTCGCCACCCGCGATGCCGCATATGACCATATCCTTCACGACGAGAGGGGCGACAGTAACGCTGTACCCGTTGCGGTAGTCGGCAACCTCCACGTCCCACAGAACCGCGCCCGTTTTCGCGTCGAGCGAAACGAGGTGAGCATCCACCGGTCCCACGAAGACGCGATCGCCGAGCACGGCGACTCCGCGATTGACCTGACCGCAGCACGTGTTGATTCGCGGCGGCAGCACGCGCGCGTAACGCCAGTATTTCGCGCCGGTTTCGGCGTCAAGCGCCACGACGTTGCTTGGCGGCTCGCTTACGTACATCACCCCGTTCACGACGAGAGGCGTCGTTTCAACCAGATGCGTTGTGGGCATCTGATGAACCCACTTGACCTTTAGCTTTCCGGCGTTCGCGCGTGTGATCTGGTCGAGCGCGCTGTGACGCCAGCCGTTATAGCCGCCCGAATACGTAGACCAGTTTCCGTTTCGCTGGGGGGCGTCGCGCAATTGCTCGAAAGTCACTTGAGCCGCGGCTGGAAGGGCAACAAGCAATACAGCAAGAGATGCCAGGGACTTCATCTTTCTCTCTCCTTTGGCCGAAGTGACCACAGATATGCCACCAGATCCTCAAGTTCCCTTTCCGTCAGCAACGCTTTGAACGACGGCATTTTCGACGTCTTGTCGACGCTGAACTTTGAAAGATCTGTCTTCTGAATTGAATGCAGTTGCTCGGCCATGTCGATGAACTGCACCGAATATGTGTCCTCGTTCATCAGGAAGCCTGACTGCGGCGTGCCGCTCCTTGTTGCCGCGTTGACCACCCAGTAGCGTTGCCGTACGTCCGCGTTCGGATCGAGAACAGCTTGCCGCAAATGGTTCAGCGAACGCGTGCCGCCGATGAGGGTGAGGTCCGGTCCGAGCCGTCCACCTTCTCCCGCGACGCGATGGCACTGAGTGCATTTCTTTTCCTGGAAGACGGTTTCGCCGCGCCCGCTGTTACCGGAGGGTTTCGCGCCGGACGCGCTGTTGAGCGACCGGATGTAGGCGACGACCTGCCACACGCGGTCAGGGGAGTAGAAGAGTCCCGGCATTTCCGTGCCTGAGATGCCATCGGAAATATTCTTGAGCAAAGCGGCGTCGGTCTCGCCGTGGTAGAAAATTCCGGCGGCGAGATTGGGTCCGCGCCCGCCCTCGGCGTTCAGGCCGTGGCAAGGACCGCAATGCGACCGGAACGTTTTCGCACCGGCGGAGACGTCATCGGGCGAAGTGAGCGGGTTGCGTACCGCCTCGTTCTGGGCGAGCAAAGAAACAGCGGAAAATATGTATGGCAGGCTTTTCATGCCTAACTCCTTGGCGGAGGTCAGGAGGCAAGTCTATCGCACTTTGGGGGCAGGAAGAAGCGGGGTCAGCGTGTCCAAGCATATCCAAACATGTCCAGCGGGTGCCGCGGATGGGATAGAGCGGGGATAAAGCGTTTCCCCTTGAAGCGAATCGCCACGTTTGTTCAGGGAGACATGAGGTGTAAGACGGAACCATCTCCCCGTGCCCATGCCACCGGAGGGGACGGGACGACTGGCCCGCTATCGCACAGAGGACGAGCGAACCCGCATCTCGTGCCGTTTGGAGAGTGATTCCGTCTGACTAACCAAACCTCAATCACCTCGCTGAACCTTCAACAAGATGCGGCGCTCTTTCAAAAGGGCTTGAAGAACATCTTCGGAGCTCGGAAATCGACCCGGCACGAACTATTGCAAGATTTGCAGCAGTTCAAGCCGAGGAGCCGAGGGCGGCTGGTTTCTAACGCGAGCACGCCAGGCGGGTCGGCCCCGCAAAGACGACGCGGAAGCCGGAGAAGGGGCGGAGTGGACGCCCACCTTTCTCCGTGCCAAAACCCCTGTCTTACTTTGCGTTCCGGGTTTCTTTGCGTGAAACTGAAAGCACGCAATGAATATCCTGATGGTCGCCTCCGAAGCGGAGCCGTTCGCGAAGACCGGCGGACTTGCCGACGTGCTGGGCGCGCTTCCCAAGGCATTACGCGCGCTCGGCCACCGCGTCGCGGTCGTGATGCCGCGATACCGCTCCTCCAACGAGCGCATCGGCCCCACGAGCCGCGTCCTTGAAACTCTCGCGGCCCGGAAGGACGCCTCTGTCGATCTGCTCGACGGCGACGTCCCGTTTTACTTCGTCAACTGTCCCGTGCTCTACGACCGCGATGGAGGTCCTTACGGAAACGGCTCGGGAGATTTTCCGGACAACCACATCCGTTTCTCCACGCTCTGCCGCGCGGCCATTGCGATTTCGCGCTGGATCTTCCGCCCGGACATCATTCACTGCCACGATTGGCAGACCGGCCTTCTGCCCGCCTATTTGCGGACGTCCCTCGCTCTCGACCCCACGTTTATCGGCGTCAAGACCCTGTACACGATCCATAACCTGGGCTATCAGGGCTTGTTCCCCGCGGAGACGCTCGCGGAGACGGGTCTCGACCGCGCCGTCTTTCATCCCGGCGGCGTCGAGTTCTGGGGACAGGTCAACTTCATGAAGTCCGGTTTGGTCTATAGTGACGCGCTTAGCACCGTCAGCGAGCGGTATTCGCAGGAGATTCAGACGGCGGAGCAGGGCTTCGGACTTGACGGCGTGCTGCGCGATCGCGCCGCCGCGCTGCACGGCATTTTGAATGGCGCCGACTACGGCGAATGGAATCCCGAGACCGACCCGCTGATCGCCGCCAACTACTCAGATCGCGACCTCTCCGGGAAGTTCGCTTGTAAGAGTGACCTCATCGCCGAATTCGGACTGCCGACGGATGCCGAAAGCCGTCCGCTCCTGGGCGTGGTTTCGAGGTTCGTCTCGCAGAAGGGATTCGACATACTCGGAGAAATCGCGCCGGCACTCGCGGCGCTCAATGTTTCGCTGGTCGCGCTCGGGACGGGCGAGAAGCAGTACGAGGAGTTGTTCCGGGACCTTGCTGTCGCCCATCCCGGGCACATCGCCGTTCAGATCGCCTACGATCACAAACTGGCGCACAAGATCGAGGCCGGCGCTGACATGTTTCTGATGCCGAGCCACTACGAGCCTTGCGGCCTGAACCAGATGTACAGCCTCCGTTACGGAACCGTGCCGGTGGTTCGCGCCACGGGTGGTCTTGATGATACCATCGGAGATAGGACCGGTTTCAAGTTCGAGGAGTATTCGGGGCCAGCTCTGCTGGACGCGGTTCACGTAGCTTTGGGCGCCTTTCCCGATAAGGCCGCGTGGACGGGAATGATGTTGGCGGGCATGCGGGAGGATTTTTCGTGGCATGCTGCCGCGGGCCGCTATTCCGCTCTTTACGGCAAGTTGACCCGGGTACCCGCGGGGTGAATCCTTTTTCTAGTTAACGCATCCGAATACCAGAGAGGACGATGAATGGCAGGCGATAATACACACATTTTTACAGATGCCGCGTTCGACGCGGAAGTTCTACAATCCACCGAGCCGGTGCTGGTGGATTTCTGGGCCGAGTGGTGCGGCCCGTGCAGGCAGATGGCTCCAACGATCGACGTGATCGCTTCGGAGTATTCCGGCAAGGTAAAAGTCGGCAAATTGGATGTCGATTCCAACGGCCAGACTGCGATGCGCTACGGCATCCGCGGCATTCCCACGCTGCTGCTCTTCAAGGGCGGACAGGTGGTGGAGCAGCGCGTTGGAGCCGCTGGAAAGTCCGATCTACAAAAGATGATTGACGCCCACCTCTAAAGCCGCGGCCGCGGAATGACCGACGGAACATTGCTGGACCACATTTCGCGGCTGCCTCACGGCAAAGCCACCTTCAAACAATTGGTCAAGGAACTCGGCGCGAAGGGAGAATTACGCGCCGAACTCGAACCCGCGCTCGACCGTTTGACCGAAACGGGCGAACTCGTCGAACTCCGGTCTGGACATTTCGTCCTCACCGCCAACAGCCGTGAGTTTTCAGTTGGCCGGTTGAGCAAGCATCGCGATGGCTACGGCTTCCTGGTAGCCGACAAGCCGATGCAGGGCGTGGTGGGAGACATCTATATCCCCACGGCATCCGCGGAGGCGGCCATGCATGGCGACCGGGTGCTCGTGCGCGTGTCGCGAATTGAAGCAACCGGGCGTGCCGATGGCGAAATCGTGAGCGTGCTCAAGCGCGCGAACGCGACGGTTGTGGGAGAATTCCGCGTCGTAAAGCGCGGGAATTTCCTAGTTCCCCATGATGAGCGCCTTCGCGACTGGATCGAAATTCCGGAGGGGATGGAGATTCCGCCGCGTCCGGCCGAAACCGACCGTGTTGGCATCGCGCATCTCAGGATCGAGAAGCCCGAGGACCTCGACGGATTTATCGTCAATGTCGAGATTCTGAACTTTCCAGGAAACGGAGAAAGCGGCGCGGGACGTGTAATCGAGATTCTCGGACGGCCTGGCGACTTCGGCATCGACGTCGAGATCGTCATTCGAAAACACCATCTGCCACACCGTTTCCCATCCGAGGCGCTGGCGCAAGCAGCCGGGATTCCAGCGGCGCTTTCGGCTTCCGATGTAAAAGGAAGGCGCGATTTCCGCGGCATGGACGTCGTCACGATCGACGGCGAAACCGCCCGCGACTTCGATGACGCCGTCTGGGTTGACCGCGCCCCTAACGCCAACTATCTGCTTCACGTCCACATAGCGGACGTCAGCCATTATGTGCTGCCGGGCACGCCGGTCGATCTCGAGGCGCGCCTCCGCGGAACGAGCGTTTACTTCCCGGATCGCGCCATCCCGATGCTGCCGTTAGAGCTTTCGACGGACATCTGTTCGCTGCGCCCCCAAGTGGACCGGCTTGTCTTCTCCGCTCTCATGGAGTTCGACCATCAGGGCGATCTGGTCGCGCGCGAATTCACGCGTGGAGTGATTCGAAGCGTGGAGCGGATGACGTACACGAACGTCCACAAGCTGCTCGAAGGCGATGCGGAACAACGCGAGCGATACAGGCCGCTCCTCTCGCGGTTCGAACTGATGCGTGAGTTCGCAATGGTTCTAAACCGCAAGCGCGTGCGGCGAGGCTCCATTGATTTCGACTTGCCCGAGCCGCTGATTGAATTCAACGAATGGGGCGAGATGACGGGCGTGACACGTTCTCCCCGCAACATCGCGCACCGCATTATCGAGGAATTCATGCTTGCCGCGAACGAAGCCGTCGCCGCGCATCTCGAAGCGGCCGGGCCGTCGATCTACCGTATCCACGAGCAGCCGGACCCGAAGCGCGTCATGGAATTCGAGGAAATCGCGTCGCACTTCGGCTACTCGTTAGGCATCGGTGCGATCCCGGTGAGAAAGTTCTCCTACGCGGACAAACGCCGGGACGGACAAAGGCAGCGCAAGGACATCGTGGTCGCGGAGCCTTCGCTGCGAATCTCGCCGCGTCACTACCAGAAATTAATCGCACAGATTGAAGGCAAGCCGGAGGAGCGAATCCTGAGCCAGCAGATGCTGCGGTCGCTCAAGCAAGCGAAGTATGCCGACGATAACGTGGGACACTTCGCGCTTGCGGCGAAATCGTACACGCACTTCACGTCGCCGATCCGCAGGTATCCGGATCTGATCGTACATAGGCTGCTCGGCGGCGCGGGACCGCCGGCGGCGGAACTCGGGCCGATTGCCGGTTCCTGTTCGCAATCGGAACGCGCGGCGGCGGAGGCGGAGCGCGAACTGGTCGCGTGGAAGAAGATCAAGTTCATGGAAGGTCGTCTGGGCGACGAATTCGATGCCTTGGCCACGGGCGTCACCAAGTACGGCGTCTTTGTGGAACTTGAAGATCTTTTCATCGAGGGTCTGATACCGATTGACACACTGCCCGGCGACCGTTATACGTTTCGTGAGAGCCTCCGCAAGATCGTCGGAAGTCACACGCGCACCGAGTTCTCGATCGGCGACAAGTTGCGCGTTCGTCTGGACCGCGTGGATGAGGAGGAGCGGAAATTGCAGTTCGCCGTGGCGAAGCAGGAACGGCCGCGCACCAGTTCGAAAGGAAACCGTGGGAAACAGGCAAAGCCATGGTGATCAGGAAAGCAATACCGGTTCTTGTCCTGTCAGGCGCGCTGGCGGATGCTGGGTTGCGCGAACTGATCGAGGAGTACAGCGCTGACCGAGGCAGTCTGCTGCGCGTCTACTCCCCGGAACGCGGCGCCGGGGCGGACACCAACGACATCTCGCCAGCGAAGCGCGCGCGGTTCGGGACCTTCCATCGCGAATGGCTCGCGCGGGTCGAGAAGCAAGACTTCGAGAAGCTGGATCAAGTGGATCGAACGGATTACTTGCTGTTCAGGAACTATTTGCATCATGAAATCCGTCAGCTCGATATCCACCAGACGTCGTTCGCCGAAACCGCGCCGCTTGTTCCTTTTGCCGGCGCTATCGTGGCGCTCGACGAGGCGCGACGGCGTATGGAACCCCTCGATTCCCAGAAGGCCGCAACCTCCCTCGACGCTCTGAAAAAAACCGCGGATGCGATTCGACAGAGCGTCGAATCGGAGAAGCAGGGTACTCCGAAACACGTGGCGAACCGTGCGGCGCAGGATCTCGAAAACCTTCGGCGCACACTCAGAGCCTGGTTCACTTTCTATAACGGATATGACCCGCTGTTCACCTGGTGGGTGGACGCGCCGTACAAGGCGGCGGACAAAGCTCTGGAGGATTACTCCGCGTTTCTGCGGGAGAAGATCGCGGGAAGGAAGCGCGGTGATCCAACCGAAATCGCCGGCAACCCGATCGGCCGCGAAGCGTTGTTGAGCGATCTGGCCTACGAGATGATTCCGTATTCGCCAGACGAGTTGATCGATCTCGCGAACCGCGAGTATGCCTGGTGCGAAGCTGAGATGAAGAAAGCCTCGCGCGAATTGGGCTATGGTGACGACTGGCGCAAGGCGCTCGAATTCGTGAAGACCCGCTTCGTCGAACCGGGCAAGCAGCCCACGCTGATTCGAGATCTTGCGTACGAAGCGATCGAATTCGTCGAAAAGCGCGATCTGGTCACCATCCCCCCGTTGGCCCGCGAAACCTGGAAGATGGACATGATGACTCCCGAACGCCAACTCGTGAATCCATTCTTCACAGGGGGCGAGGTCATCAGCGTCTCCTATCCGGTGAGCGGCATGTCACACGAGCAGAAGCTCATGAGCATGCGGGGAAACAACACGCATTTCGCGCGTGCGACGGTGTTTCACGAACTCATCCCGGGTCACCATTTGCAGCAGTTCATGGCCGCGCGGCACCGCGTCTACCGGTCTCTCTTTGCGACGCCATTCCTGACGGAAGGCTGGTCGCTTTACTGGGAGATGCTGCTTTGGGATATGAAGTTTCAGCAATCGCCGGAAGACCGTGTCGGAGCGCTGTTCTGGCGCATGCACCGGTGCGCGCGAATCGTCTTCTCGCTGGGTTTTCACACGGGGAAAATGACGCCGGAAGAGTGCGTGGAATACCTGGTGGAGCGCGTGGGTCACGAGCGGGACAATGCGTCCGGCGAAGTGCGGCGCTCGCTGAACGGAAGCTATTCGCCCCTCTATCAGGCGGCATATATGCTGGGCGGGCTGCAAATCCGGGCGCTGTATCTTGAACTCGTCGACTCGGGCAAGATGACCAACCGCGCCTTCCACGACGCTATCCTGATGGAAAACCGGATTCCCATCGAGATGATCCGCGCCAGCCTGACGAAGGCTCCGCTCGGTCGCGATTTCCGGTCGACGTGGCGGTTCTATGACGCGATCCGGCGATAGTGCTATCTTTTGACTCATGACTGTTTCCTGGAATGGAGTCTTTCCCGCGGCTACTACGCAGTTTTTCCCGGACGAATCAATCGACCTGGGGGCGACGGCCCGTCACCTGGACATCATGATCAAAGCCGGTGTCTCCGGCCTTGTTCTTCTTGGCAGTGTAGGGGAGAACACGGCCCTCGAGTACGGGGAGAAGCTCACCGTGCTCAAGGCCTTGATCGAAGCCGTGGCCGGGCGCGTGCCCGTTCTGACCGGGGTCGCGGAAACGACGACACGCCTCGCCTGCCGGTTCGCGAACGACGCGGAAAAACTCGGCGTTGATGGATTGATGGTATTGCCCGCGATGATTTACAAGTCCGACTCGCGCGAGGCACTGGCTCATTTTCGCACCGTGGCGCGGTCCACGCGATTGCCCATCATGATCTACAACAATCCGCCGGCCTATTACGTGGACGTAACGCCCGCGATGTTCGGCGATCTGGCTGGCGAGCCGAACATCGTGTGCATCAAGGAATCCTCCGACAACGTGCGGCGCATCACGGATCTGATCAACCTTTATGGCGACCGATTCATTCTCTTCAGCGGCGTCGACGACCTGCTGCTTGAAAGCGTGCTGCTGGGCGCGAAGGGTTGGATCTCGGGATTGGTGAACGCGTTTCCGGAAGAGAACCAGGCGCTGTGGAATCTCGCCACGGCCGGACGTTGGGAAGAGGCGCGCGCGCTTTACCGTTGGTACACGCCGTTGCTTCATCTGGACACCCACATCAAATTGGTGCAGTACATCAAACTCGCGATGGCCGAAGTGGGCCTGGGCTCGGAGACCGTTCGCGCGCCGAAGCTAACCCTTGCCGGCGAAGAAAGGGAGCGCATTCTGGGGATCATCCGCCACGCAATCGCGACGCGACCGGTTCTCGGGGCCGCCGCGGCGCCCTGAAGCGCTGAGTCCGATGTTGCGCGTTTCCGGTGCGAGCAATGAGTACCGTGCCTGGCGGCCTAGCCCAAGTTCGTCACGGTGGCGATGATTTGGGCTTTTTGGGGTCGGCGAATGATGACAAAGTTCTTGTTTGCAACGGCGGTTTCCGAGAAACGCGATGTAGTGTAGACCTACCCTTTTGTAAGCAGATTCGAGTCATGGCACGATTCCCAGCTACCCAACGTGGTTGGCGCGTGAGGGACCGGCAGAGCATTGTTGCAGGGATTTTACATCGGCCCAATACGGGGCTGGCCGGGATCGGTGGTGAGCATCACCGCGTCGAACAGGCGTTGGGTCAAGTCCAGGCGCAGGGCAGCGTGTTTCGGATCGCCCCAGAGATTGTTGAACTCATAGGGATCCTTCTCCAGATCGTACAGTTCGCCCCAGGGATGGCCGTGGTAGCACACCAGCTTGTAGCGCTCGTTGCGCAGCATGTTGGCATGGGAGCCGTCGGGCAGGTCGAGAACGTCGTGATACTCGCTGCGCACGAAGTCGCGATGGCGGTCAGGCGCGGCGCGGTTGGCCGTCAACGGCAACAGTGACTTACCGTGGAGATAGGAAGGCAGAGGCAAGCCGGCCGCTTCCAGAAGCGTCGGGACGATATCGGTGAGTTCCACCAGCGCCTTGCGCCGCACGCCCTTAGGCCAGCGCGCGGGCCAGGAGAAGATCAGGGGCACGTGGGCCAGTCCCTCCGAGAAACGGCACCCCTTGTGCGTCATCCCGTGATCACCCATGGTCTCGCCGTGATCGCTGAAGAAGACGATGAGCGTCTGGTCGAGTTGGCCGGTTTGCTCGAGGGTGCGCAAGACCATCCCGAGGCGGTCGTCAACGAATTCCACCTGAGCGTAGTACGCCGCCTTCATCAAGCGGCTTGGATAGCTGGCCGGATCCTTTGGCTTTGACTGGAAATCGACCTTGGCCAGGCGGCCTTGGTTTTCGGCGTCGCGCGCGCCCCATAGCGGCAGCGGCAGAGAACCGGGGTTCATCCGCTCCAGGAACTCGGGAGGCGGGTGAAAGGGCGGATGCGGCGCATACGTGTTCACGGTGATGAACCACGGCCGATGCAAGCCCTGGCGGATCCATTCGGCGGCTGTTTCGGCGCACCAGGCACCCTCGTGATGCGCAGCCGCCATGCCGGCGTTGAACTCGGCTGGGCGGTCAGGGAAGCGCTTCTTGCCGTACTCCGTTTTGAAATCCAGACCCTTGTCGCGCAGCCACCGAAGGTAGCCCTGCTTCTCCACGGGCCAGTCCGCGCGCGGCGCATGACTCCATTCGAACAAACGGTATCCGTCATCCAGCCGCGGTTCGACGCGGCGGTAGGAGGAAGAGAGATGAAACTTGCCCACCATCCCGCAGTCGTAGCCAGCCGCGCTGAGAATACGTGAAATCAGGCGTCCCGTAAAGTGGGACGGAAAAAATTCGTTGCCGTTGCGGTTCACGTGCAGCGAACTGGCATAGCAACCGGTGAGGAAAGACGCCCGGCTGGGCGTGCAGATGGGCGTCTGGCAGTAGGCGTTTTCAAAGGCGATGCCGTTGGCAACAAGGCGATCGAGGTTCGGCGTGCGGATGTGCGGATTTCCGAGCGCGCCGATGGTGTCGAAGCGCTGCTGATCGGTGCAAAACAACAGGATGTTGGGACGCGCGGCGGACCCAGTAGTCTGGGCCAGCGCGGCACCCGTCGAGGATTGCAGGAAAGCTCTTCGTTCCATTCGGTTCACCTTATCATGGCCGGCTGTGCGCCGCACCCCAGTCATCTCGTCAGCTTGAGAGCGAATTGAACGATCCGCGGATTGCCGCCCTGCGCGCTCACCACGCCGAACTGTTTGGCGCCGAACACATCTACGCCGCCCGTGCGGGCGAACTGCGCGTCGAGAACATTGGTCTGAACCGAAACCTCAACGAGCGAGTCGAGCGCCGGGATGAAATTGACAACGCGGTTGGGGCGCGTGTCCGTGACTCCGTCGATGACAGTTTCGTTCTCGCCCGCGCGGCCGCCGTCAATCGAGGGTTTGCCAACTGGAGAAGCACCTGCGTGCTACGAGGCCTCACCGCCACCGCTTTCCTCAACGGCTCGGCCTCGGGTTTCGGGCGAGCGCCAGCATCGCGATTCTGGACTTCAAAAGGCCATCCGCGGCACCATGTCCACAATGCGCGGGTCGAGCGTCGGCGTCGCGCGTACGAATCCGAACTTAGGGCGGTAATCGAGCCTACAATTCCTTTGCGCTCGAAGCGTTCGAGTTCGGAGGGGTTGGCCAGTGGCACCGTAACTTTCAATGTACCCGCGATACGCGCGCGCTCTCCGCCCACGCGGACCGGCTTGCTGAATCCTCCGCGCGATCGAGGGCTTCCGGAGCCTGCGCCGGCGCGCCAAATGTGAGCGTCGGGATGCAGCCTGGCCCGATGGGGATTTCCAACTCTAGGGGCGGGTTCGTTTACCGCGCCGCGAGCGGGGGGCAAATGACGTTACACTGACGTACTAAGCAATGACATCTTCCAGAAGCTCTGTTTTCCGCTCGCTTTATTTTCAGGTCCTTGCCGCCATCAGTATCGGCGTCGCCTTGGGCATCTACGCCCCGTCGACGGGCGCGGCCATGAAGCCGCTCGGCGACGGCTTCA
>SXGT01156816.1_pt1 | contig 23069 bp, 16 predicted proteins | sample 3176221 | NCBI WGS metagenome assembly SXGT01 (sample SAMN11356862, study PRJNA531348) | freshwater metagenome | isolation source: freshwater sample F1-120 | place: China: Fuxian Lake, Yuxi | collected 2017-12-25
CAAGGCGTCCAGCTCGCGGCGCAGGGCGGCGAGCTCCGCCATCGCGCCGCCGGATCCTGGCACGACCGAGCGCGTGCGGGCGAGCCCGTCGCGATCGTCGCGGTCGTCGACGCCGACAGGGCCGTCGTGGCCGGCGTGGTCGGCGTGGTCGGCGAGGTCGGCGAGGTCGGCGTGGTCGGCGTGGTCGGCGAGGTCGGCGTGGCGGGCGCCACCGTGGGGCTCGACCGCGTGGACGTGGTCGCTGGCGTCCGTCGAGGCGGTGCCCGGCCGTGTGTCGTCGCTGTCGGCGTCGGGCATCTTGCCACCGCCGCGCCGCCAGCTGTTTTCGCCAGCGCCGGCCTTGCGGCCGCGGGCGCCGCGCCACACCCCGGCGCCGAGGCCGGACCATGCGCTCAGGCCGGGCATCATGCCAAGCCACGGCAGCGACGCCATGCCGCCGCCGCCGCCGAAGCGCTGCGCCTTGTCCGCCGCCCGACGCATCGAGGCGAAGCCCTCAAAGGCCCAGAGCATCCAGGTGCCGAGGAACTCGGCGAGCGCGCCATCACCGAGCCGAATGAGCTCAATCAGCAGCGGCGTCGGCAACATTCGACCGGCGCCTCGGCTCTCGAGCACGATCTGCACCAGCGTCGCCTGGGTTAGGTCCTCGGCCGTGCGGGCGTCGACGACCCGCACCTCGTCACCGGCGCAGATCCGCTCGGCTAGCTCCTCCAGCGTGATGTAGCGCGAGGTGTCGGTGTCGTAGAGGCGGCGATTGCCGTACTTCTTGATGGTGATGAGCCGCGGCTGGACCTGCGCTGCCATGCCTGCTCCCAGAGGCGCGGCCGGCGCCGCTCGGTGCGAGGGCGCGCACGGGCGGCGCGGCATACAACGTGCCACCGCAGCGCAGCAGAACGCAAGGCCATGGTCGCAAAGCGGCAGTTGCGTTCAGTGCGCCAGGCGATGTTGCGCTGCAACATGCGACCTTGACACCACCGCGGGCCTTGTCGACCATAGCCGTCCTTTTCGTCGCCGACGGTCGGGCGGCGCCGGAGCCGTCGTGGTCCTTGGCCTGCCCCGCACCGCCCCCCGACCCCTCCGACGCGAGGCGCCCTTGGCCCCTCGTGGCGTCGCGGCGACTCGGCCCACGCTGCGGCGTCTGGTCGCGCTGAGCCTCCTCTCGGTCAGCGGCTGCCTCGCCCATCACGACGCGATCCCCGCCGACGCCCCTGCCGACGCACGCTGGATCGCCCTCCGCGGCGTGAAGACGCGCTTTGTCGACGATCCGCCGCTCGCCGACGCTGGCGCCACCGGCGACTCCGCGACGCCGGCGCTGCTGTTGCACGGTTTTGCGGCGAGCCTCGACACCTGGGCGGGGGTGCGGCTCGCGCTGCGGCGCCAGCGGCGGGTGTTGGCGCTTGACCTCAAGGGCTTCGGCTACTCCGCCCGCCCCGCCGGCGACTACTCGCCCGAGGAGCAGGCGAGGCTCGCCCTGGCGCTCCTCGACGCCCGCGGCGTGACGAAGGTGCAGCTGGTCGCCCATAGCTGGGGCAGCGCGGTGGCCTTGGCGCTGGCCCGCTTGGCGCCCGAGCGCGTAGAGCGCATCGCGCTCTACGACGCCTGGGTCTTCGAGGCGCAGCTGCCGCCTTTCTTCCTCTGGGCCAGGGCGCCTGCCATCGGCGAGGCCCTCTTTGCCCTCATCTACCAGCAGCGCGCCGAGGACCGACTCCAGCTGGCGTTTTATGCACCCGAGCGCGTGCCGCAGCAGCTCGTCGACCACGCGCTGGCCGGCATCGAGCGCCCTGGCACCACCGCCGCCCACCTCGCCGCCGTCCGCGGCCAGCGTCTGCGCGCCGCCGAGCCCGGCTACGCCAAGATCGCCGCGCCGGTCCTGCTGCTCTGGGGTCGCGAGGACCGCGTGACGCCGCTCCGCTATGGCGAGCGGCTGCTGCGGCTGCTGCCGGCGGGTCAGCTGCGCGTCTATCCCCGCTGCGGGCACTTTCCGATGCTCGAGGCCACGGCAGAGAGCACCCGCGACCTGTTGGCGTTTCTCAGCCTGGAGCGGGCGTGAGCCGGCGCTGTGCCGCCGCGCGGACCGAGGCGCGGCGCGTTCCACGGCGAGGCCGCTCCGCCGTCGCGGTCCTGCTGCTGTCGGCCATGTTCGGGCTGGCCGCGCTGCCGGCTCGGCGCGTCGAGGCCGCCCTGCCGACCACGCCCGTCACCCGCAGCCAAGAGACCTTCTCCAGCTTGGGTCAGGGCCTCTGGGATCGCGACGAGGCCGGATTTGCCGCCGCCGGTCTGCTGCGGACGCGCCTGGAGCTGCTGTCGAACCTCGACCTCGACCACGGCGTCGGCCCTTCCGGCCAGCCGTTGTTTCCGAGCCCGCTCGCCAACGGCGCCGAGCCGCTGCTGACCCACGCCGACATGCGGCTGCGCCTTGACCTCGCCGCCTACGCGCCGCGCGGGATGGTGACGGTGCGCGGCCGGCTCGATCTGCTCGACAACGTCGCCCTCGGCGGCGCGCCCGCCGGTCCGCCCACCGCCAGCATCGGCCAGCGCCCGCCCGCGGCGCCCCTGACGCTGCGCCGCCTCTGGGCCGAGGCGCTGCTGCCCTTTGGCGTCTTGGCTGCCGGTCGGATGGGGTCGCACTGGGGGCTCGGCCTGCTGACCCACGGCGGCGACTGCCACGACTGCGATCGCGGAGACGCCGCCGACCGCGTCGCCCTCGCGGTGCCGGCCTTGGGCTTGGTCTGGGCCATCGCCTATGACTTCACGGCCATTGGCCCTACGCAGCCGCGCCCCAACGGCAGCGCGGCGCTCGACCTCGATCCGGCCGATGACGTGCGCACCTGGACCTTCGCCGCGGTCCACGCGCTCGGCCCCGAGATCCGCGCCCGTCGTCAGGGCGCCGGCCGCACCACGGTGGAAGGCGGCGTCATCGCAAGCCACCGCAAGCAGTCGCTCGACGTACCTCGGCATTGGCTCGAGCAGGAGGGCGTCGTCGAGGCCAGCGCGACCCCGCTCGACGCCGGTCAGATCGTGCGGCGCGACGCTGCCGCGACTGCCTTGGACCTGTGGCTGCGCCTGCAGCGGCGGAGCTTGCGCGTCGAGCTGGAGGCCGCCGTGCTCTCGGGACGCATCGGCCAGGCCTCGCTGCTGCCCGGCGTCGAGCTGCGCGACCCGGTGGAGTCGCTGCAGTGGGCCATCGCGCTGGAGAGCCGCTACGGCGCTGAGCTGGAGGGCCTGTCGTTCGGCGTCGACGGCGGCGCCGCCAGCGGCGACCCAGCGCCGGGATTCGGCGTCCGGCAGCCGATCGCCGGAGCCAGGCCGCTGCCCGGCGACCTCGACGGCGCCCAGGCTGCTCCGCCACGCGATCGCCGCCTCGACAACTTTCGCCTGCACCCAGATGCGCGCATCGACCGCCTGCTCTTTCGCGAGATCGTCGGTACCGTCACTGACGCTGCCTGGATTCGGCCGCATGTGCGCTGGGCGCGCGCCTGGCACGGCGGTGACACCTGCGTCGTCGCCGACCTCGCGGCGGTGGCGACCTTTGCCCTGCAGCCTAACTCGACGCCGTCGGGGGCTCGCGAGCTCGGCGTCGAGCTGGATCCGACGCTCTCTCTGACCTTGCGCGGGCTGCTCATCGAGTGGCAGACAGCGGTGTTGTTGCCGGGCGCCGGGTTCGACAACGCCTTCACCGGCGCTGCAGCGCAGCCGGCTTGGATGTCTAGGCTCTTCCTCGGATTTGCGTTCTAGAGGCGTGGCGATGGCGGTGGCGGTGCAGGCACGACGCGACGACTTCAGGCAGGGGGACGCGCCGCGGCGTTGGTCGTCGCTGGGGCGTCGGCTGCTCGCATGGGGCTGCGCCGCGTCGGTGGTTGGCGTCGCCGCTTGCGCCGCCGATCCCGGGGCAGACGCCGGCGCCTCGGGGCCCGCGATGGGCCCGCTCTCCCTCTGCCTGCCCGACCTCGACGGCACCCTGAGCGCCGCTGAGGCGCGTGGCTACGTCGGCGCCAAGGCCAGGGTGCTCGTGGCCGCCGCGCCGCTGGCCCAGATGCCCGACCTCGAAGGCGTCGTTGACAGCGCCGGGCGACGCGTCGTCGACTGGCGTGACCAGCGCGACGGCGTCGAGCAGGAGATGGCCGTGGCCGACGGTGGCGCCGGCTGGTGGGCTGCGGAGTGGCCTGACCTCGGCGCCGACCTCGCGATGCCGCTCAATGGCGACCAGACCCTGCTTGGCCTCTACAAGCAGGACGCCGCCGGTCTGTGGCTGCTCGCGATCGTCAGCGCCACCGCCAACCCGGCGCGTGGCCGCACGCTGATCCGCTACGAAGCGCCGCTGCCCGTCCTGCGGACGCCGCTGCGCGCAGGCGACGCCTGGACCGCCACCATCGCCACCAGCGGCACGCTTGACGGTCTGCCCTGGCAGGGCATCGACGCTTGGCAGGTGCGCGCGACGGCTGGCGGCCGCTTGGAGCTGCCGGACTTCTCCGCCGGCCCGACCCTGCGCGTCCGCACCGAGGTCGAGGTGCGCTCGCTGCTCGGACCGACAGCGCGCCGCACGCAGATCTCTTGGATGTTCGAGTGCATGGGCGAGCTCGGGCGGGCGACGCTGGATGGCGGTGGGGCGCTGCTCGAGCGCCGACTGCTGCGGCCTTGACCGCTAGACTCCAGGCGCAAATGGAGAGGGGATGGGCGCAGCGCGGGCCCGGCACAGCGCGAGACGCCACCAAGGCGGGCAGTCCGGCAGCGAGGGGGCGATGACCAAGGCGGCGAGCGAGCAGCGGGCAGGGCAGGGCGGCACGTCCAAGGCGGGGGCCGCGGCCGCCCACCCTGAAGCTGGCGCCAGCGGCCCTGGCGACTTCGACGGGCTGTGGGATCGCGGAATCGCCGCCTTCACCAAGGCCGACGCCGCGACCTCGCGCGCCTTTGACGCGTTGCTGCGCAGCAGGTGGCTGTTGGAGCCGGCGGGGCATGCGTTGAGCGCGCTGTGGCGTACGACGCGGCTGCTGCGCGAGCGACAGCAGGACGCCCTGCGCTCCCAGGGCCTCGCAGCTGCCGACGATGTGTTGCGTGCCCACGCCGCCGTGCTGCGCGTCGAGGCGCGGCTGGAGGCGCAGACCGCGGAGCTGTGCGCCCTGCGAGCTGATCTCGCCGCCTTACTTGCAGAGAGAGGAGGCGGCCAGCCGGCCCCAGCGCCGGCCACTGGCATGGTCCCGCGCACGGCGACCGGCGTCGGCGGTGGTGACACCTCCGCTCCCCGCCGCCCGCCGCGACGCCGCGGCAAGCCGAACCAGGAGTAGCCGATGGATCCAACGCCACACCTGCTCCTGGAGGCGGCGCCGCAGGCCGTCTTTCGCACCCTGTCGGCGCGCGCCGATCGCGTCCGCTTTCGCCTCGGCGTGCAGCCGGACGCCGTGACTTGGCGCTGGTCCGACTTCGCCGCCGCGCTCCGCGCGCTGGCCTGCACCCTGCGCGCCCGCGGGCTTGGCGCCGACGAGCGGGCCGCCGTGTTCGCCAGCAACCGCGTCGAGTGGATGGTCGCGGCCCTGGCCATCCAGGCGCAAAGCAGCGCCATGGTGCCGGTCTATCCGAGCACGACGGTCGATGGCCTCGGCTATCAGCTCGATCACGGCGACGTCACGGTCCTCTTCGTCGACGGCGTCGCCCTGCTCGAGCGCGTCGGGAGGGCGCTACCGGCCGTGCCTCGCCTGCGTCATGTGATCTGGCTCGGTGACGACGCAGATCTGCGCCGCGCACTCGACCGTTTGGACGGCGACGCGGCAGCGAAGGCCGACGCAGGCCTGGCGGCGGGCGTCGCGTGGCTGCGCGGCCACAGCCAGGGCTTTGACGCCGCGCTGGCCGAGGGCGACGCCGTCGATCTGCGCGATCCGGGCGCGTTCGAGAGGGGCCTGCAGGGCCTGCAGCTCGATCGACCGGGCATCCTGCTCTACACCTCCGGCCCCACCGGCAGACCCCAGGGCGTGCCGCTGACCCACCTCATCGTCGCGATCCACGGGCGCGATTGGATCCAATGCAACGCGCCGCTCCTTGAAGACGGCGACCATGACCTGCTCTGGTTGCCCATGTCGCACGTGTTCGGCTTCGGCGAGGCATGCCTCGGCAATACGCTCGGCTTCTGCTCGACCCTGGCCACGCCGCTTGACGTCCTGCAGTTGCTGCCGGTGGTGAGGCCGCACGTGTTCAGGTCCGTGCCGGCCTACTGGGAGAAGCTGGGCCAGGGAGCGCTGCAGGCGGGCCCCGACGAGGCCGCCATCGGCGAGCGCCTGCGCGCCCTGGTCGGCGACCGGCTGCGCTTTTGCCTCTCGGGCGGCGCCGGGCTCGATCGCAGCGTCAAAGAGCTCTTTCACCGCCACGGCCTGCTGATCCTCGAGGGTTATGGCCTGACCGAGGCCAGCCCAACCCTCACCCTGAACCGCCCAGACGCCTTTCGTTTTGACAGCGTCGGCCGCGTCCTGCCGAGCGTCGAGGTCAAGCTGGCGGTAGACGGAGAGATCCTGGCGCGGGGCCCTTCAATCTTCGAGGGGTATCACAAGGATCCCGCCGCGACCGCCAGCACCTTTGATGCCGAGGGCTGGCTGCTCACCGGCGACCTTGGGCGCTTCACCGAGGACGGCTTCTTGCAGATCATCGGCCGCAAGAAGGAGATCCTCGTCACCGCCGGCGGCAAGAACGTGCCGCCCGCCAACATCGAGCTGCGCTTCGCCGACGACCCGCTGATCGCCCAGGTGATGGCGTACGGCGATGGAAAGCGCTACCTGGTCGCCGGGTTCTGGCTCAACCCCGCAGAAGTTGGGCGCCTCTGCGCCGGGCTCGATGCCGAGGCAGCGGCGGCCAAGGTGCAAGGGCTGCTGCAAGCGCGCGTCGACGCCGTCAACGCCGAGCTCGACAGCTACATGACCATCAAGCGGTTCGTGGCCTTCGACCACCCGCTCACCGTCGAGGACGGCACGCTCACCGCGACCCTCAAGCTGCGGCGCAAGCAGATCCAGGAGCGTTACGGCGCCCGGTTCGAGGAGCTGTACCAGTGATCTCGAGCCGCCACGTCCAGCGCCTCCTCGCTCTCTGGAGTCTGCCGGCCAAGACGCCGCCGCGGGTCGGCGCCACCGCAGCAGACGTCGTCTGGCAGCAAAACAAGGCCAAGCTGTGGGCGTACCGCCCTAGCGCCAGCGCGCCACCGCAAGGGCGACCGGTGCTGCTGGTGCCGTCGCTGATCAACCGCCACTACATCCTCGACCTGATGCCAGGCAAGTCGCTGGTCGAGTGGCTGGTCGATCGCGGTTTTGCGGTCTATTGCGTCGACTGGGGCGCTCCAGGCCCCGAGGACGCCGACCAGGACCTCGACGCCATCGTCGACGGCCTGCTGCGCCGCGCCGTCGCGGCCTGCATCGACCACCACCGCGCCCGGACCACTGCCGCTGGGCCACCGCAGACACCGGACGGGGACGCACCGCGAGGGCAGGGCGTCCACCTCGTCGGCTACTGCATGGGCGGCATGTTCACGGCCATGCTCGCCGCCCGCCGGCCCGAGACAGCGGCCAGCATGGTCGCCATCGCGGCGCCAATTCGCTTTCGCGGCGACCCAGGCTTGCTCCGCGCATGGGCGGCGACCGACAGCCTCGACCTTGGCGCCCTGGTGCAGGCCTACGGCGTGGTGCCGCCCTGGCTCCTGCAGGGCGCGTTTCAGCTCCTGCGGCCGACGCTGAACCTGTCGAAGGCCGTGCACCTCGTCGACCGCGCCCATCGCCCCGAGTTCCTCGACGGCTACCTCGCGATGGAAGCCTGGGCCAACGACAACGTAGGGCTGCCGGGCGCGTTCTTCCGACAGTATATCGAGCACATCTATCGTAACGACGGCCTGGCGCGAGGGACACTGAGCCTCGGCGGCGCTGCGGTCGACCTCCGCCGGCTGCGGGCACCGACGCTGTGCGTGGTCTTTCGCGATGACCACATCGCCACCGCCGACAGCTGCCGCGCCCTGCTCGAGCTGATCGGCAGCGACGACAAGGCGAGCCTCGAGCTCAGCGGGAGCCACGTCGGCGGAGTCGTCGGCAAAGCGGCGATGGCCAAGCTGTGGCCCGAGTTGGCGAGCTTTTGGCGCCGCTTGGACGCCTAGCGACGGTTCTCGCGCCGGCTCGCGACGTTGGGACTACCCTCATAGGCAGTAACGACCGGGAGGGCTCCCCATGTCCAAAGCCGTGCGCCCGTTGGTCGAGCATACGATTCGCGAGGGGTTCTTGCGTGGCGACGGGCGCGTCGGGACACCCGTCGAGGCACGCCGCCCACCGCGATCGCTTGAGCCTCGCCCGGCGGCGGTAGCGGCCATGGACGCGGACGCTGGCGCCGAAGCCGACCAAGGTGGCAGGCCACGCCCTCAGCGCCGAGACGGGGTCCAACCGGCCCAGGCTGCCGCGCCGCGATTGGCTGCCGTTGCAGCGCGGGGCCTCGCCGGCCAAGGCGCCGTCGGCCGACCGTGCGCGGACTTCTTCAGCGATCGAAAGAGCGATGCGCTTGAGGGCTCCACCATCGAGGACGCCCAAGCGCGGGTCGCCGCCGCCGGAGGCCAGCAGCGCAACCGGGCGATGCTGCGCGTGGTGGTTCCGGCCTCGGCGGAGCGCCCGCAGCCGCAGGTCTTCGAGCTGCGCGTGCTTGTGCTCGCCAACGGGCGCGACGTCATCCGCTACACGGTCTACCACGACGACGGCGGTGGCCGCGGCGCGACGAAACAGGGCGACAGCCGAGTCGCCGTGCAGGTGCGCCAGGCCCAGATCTTGGCTGCGACCGGCGAGCGCCCGGCCGAAGTGCACCTGCGCTACGCCGGACGTCTGCAGCTCGGCGGCGGCGTCGTCGTCGATTTCGACGGAATGACCCTGATCGGTGGTCAGGGCAACCTTCGAGCCGTGGTACCCACCGTGAGCGGCGCTGAGGCGATGGCTGTCGTCGCCGATGGGACCGTCGAGATCGGCTGGCCTTAGGGGCCTCGTCAAGAGCGCCGCCGGCGAGCGCGGACGCAGGACGGCCCGAACGTGCGGTGGGGCCAGACCCAAGCGAGCCCCGCGGCAGCGGATCTGGCCGAGAGGGGCGTCCGCTTGGCGTGGTGCGCGACACGGGCGCCCAGCGAACCGCGGCTGCGCCCCCGAGCGCCGACGCACGGGCGGTGTGGCGCCGAACCCCCTTCGCCCACCGCGGGGACAGCGCAGACAGCGACCGACGGGCCGAAGATCGCGTGCCGCGACCCGTTGTCCCTGGCCGGGTCTCTTGCCGTCCTTCTTGGGGGCTCGGCGCCCATTAGGCGAAAAGTACCAATCTACCGGCGTCCTCTCGCCAGACGCGCCCGATGCCTCGCCCGATGCCTCGCCCGATGTCTCGCCCACGGCGCCAGATCGATCGCGTCTCTAGCGCCCGGCACCCCGGCCTCAGGGCAGCGACGCTCGAATCACTTGCACTTCCAGCCCAGGCCCGGGAGCTGCATGTCCTCTGCCTTCTTCGACAACGGCGGCGTAAACTGAGCGACGCCGCTGGTCGCCGTCGCGCTGAGGAAGGTCAGGGTCGCCTTCACTCCAGCCGACGTGACGATGATGGAGCCCGCCGAGGGATAGCAGTCGCCGCGCGCCAACGTCACGTCCGTCGCCTCGACGCCCATCTTCGCCGAGCCCGACGTGATCGTCGTCAGCGGCAAGGTGCGCATCACGCTCTTGCCGCCGACGCCGCCGACCGGAAACACGAGGTTGACCTCGACGCCGCCGCTGAGGCCCGCCTGGCCGCTCGTCAGCGCCGCCGCGATGTCCATCGTCAGGCCGGCAGCGTCGCGGAGGGCTGTCACGGTGGCGCCGCCGCTGGCGGTACGGCCGCCGCTGCCGAAAGCGTCGAGCAAGACGTCGAGGACGATCTGCGCCGTCGCGCCCGTACCGACGACTTTGACCGTGATCGTCGCCTTGCCGACCAGCGCCAAAGCGCCGCCTGGCAGGGCGCAGCCGGCGCCGAAATCCAGGACCACGGTGGGGCCGCTCCCACTGACCTGGACGCACGCCCCGGCCTGAACGGCGCCCCGGATGCGCGCCGCCACCGCGTCGGCGCTCTCGGCGCCGGGGTTGGTCTCGCCTTGCAGCAGCGCCGAGAGCTGGGCCGTCGAGACCAAGGACATGGCCGCGGCGAAGGCGTCTTCGACCTTGGGCGCCGCGCCCTGCGCGGCGGGCTCGGCGGTGTCGCTGGAGCCGGATTCGATGGGGAGGCAGGCCGTGAGACCTAGGCCAGCGCACAGCGCTACCCGGAGGGGCCAGCCGCTGGGCCAGAATGGTCCACCTTGAACACGGGGAATCGCGATTGCGCGCATGGGGTTGCTCCGTGCCGCCAGCTGCTAGCGGTGACTTCGGCGACTCCGCGGTCGCCCCGCAGCGCCGGCCACTGGCGGCGCCGCCAACGAGTTGGCAGCATACCAGCGCCCTGGCGGGGACGCGACCCCGGGGTGAGCGCGCGACGGTCGAGTCGCAGGGAGGAGCCTCGCCATCTCTCGCCGCCTCGCCGACCATCGCCAGAGCGGCCAAGCTGCCTTCGCCAGCGCGCTGCGCCGGTGCGCGCTCGCGGTCCCTGCGCTCCTCACGCTGACAGGCCTCGCCTGCGCCGGCGTCGCCCTCGCCGCCCACCAAGACGGACCCGGCCACCCACGCCGCGGCGGCGTCGCGCTGCGGGTCGAGATCGATGGCGACGCCGACCAGATCGTTGTGCGGTGGTCTGGCCTCGTCTGCGCGCTGATCGATCGCAGCCTGCAAGCTCCGGCGACGCGACAGTTTTTTGTCGAGGGCCTGTCTTGGCGCAAGCCACCCGGTGACCGCACGCCGGTGTCCCTGCGGGCTCGGCTGCACGTCGCGCGCGTCGGCGCCGCGCCTGCCTTCCAGCTCCACGTCGTCGGTGCCGGTAAGGTCCGGCTGCGGCTGCGTGACGGCCGCGGCGCGCTCCTCGCAGAGGCGATCGCTGACGGCGATCTCGGGCCCATCACCAGCAGCGCGCCGCCTATCGCCAGCAGCGCGCCACCCGTCGCCGCCGGCGCCTTGGTCCGGGCGGTCGCCGCGGCGCCCCCCGCAGGGGCGGCCCCGGCTGTCGACTTGCCGCTGCCCGCCACGCGCCTCGACGCGCTCCCCTCCCTCCCGCTGCGACGCTTTGAGCGACTGGCGCTGGCCTTCTATTACGCCTGGTACGGCACGCCGCAGGGCCCGACCGCCAAGTATCGCCATTGGGATCCCAAGGCGCCCAACTTCGCGAGCCACGACACCCCGATCGGTGGATTCTACGACAGCCGCGACCCAGCGGTCATCGAGCGCCACATGCGACAGGCGCGGGCGGCCGGGCTGGATGGCCTGCTGATCTCGTGGTGGGGCGACGGAGATCCCGACAGCGCACACTTCGATGCGCTGCTCGATGCCGCCGAGCGCCATGGACTCCGACTCGCGCCCTACCTCGAGAAGGCGCACAGCCGCGACGGCCTGCGCGTCGCCGCCGCCGAGCTGCTGAGGCGCCACGCCACCCATCCGGCCTTCCTCCGCATCGACGGAGAGCCGGCGCTCTTTGCATATGTCCGCCTGGAGCAAGAGCTCGGCCGCGAAGGCATGCTCACGGCGCTCTCTGGCCTGCCGGCCTTCGTCTGCGCGACAAGCCTCGATCCGACCCTGCTCGACGGCGTAGACGCGCTCCACACCTACTTCCAAGCCCAAGCCTACGAGCGCTACATCGGCGGCACCGACCAGGTCGCCCTCGCGAGCCGGCTGCGCGGTCGGCGCGTCGTCGCGACGGTGATGCCCGCCTACGACGACCGCAAGGTGCGGACACCGGGCTTCGCGTTGCCAGCAGACGGTGGCGCTCGATGGCGCCACGACTGGCAGGTCGCTGCCGGCGCGGACGTGGTGATGGTGACCAGCTTCAACGAGTGGCATGAGGGTAGCCAGATAGAGCCTTCCCTCCAGAGCGGCGCGACGCGGCTGCATGCGACCCGGGCGGCCATCGACGCCTGGCGGCGGAGTCCATGAGCCCGCCGCTGCGCATCTGGCCGCCAGCGCACCTGTGGCGGCGAGTCTTTGGCCTCTACGCACGCCGCGCGCTCTGCTCCTTCTGCGCCTTCTGCGCCTTCTGCGCCGGTTGTGCCGCGCCGCAGCGCGACGCGACGGATGCGACGTCCGGTCGTCAGCCGCCGGCGCCGAGCGCGCGCAACGAACGCCGTCACTCTGAGCTCTCGCCTCGCCCGTCCACGGCGGTGGAGCGGCATGCGCTTCACCACGCCGCCCTGGATCGTTGTCGCGCCTCGCTCGACGCCCACCGCGAAGACGCAGACCTCCAGGCGCGCTACCAGCAACAGGGGCGCATCTCAGACGCGGGACTCCGCCGGGCCCTACAACTCGCCGCGCTGACCGGCGAACGCATCATCGCCCTCCGCGCTTGCTGGCACGCCGCGGGTGTCGAGGCGTCCGCGGCGTCCCTCGCTGCGCTGCCCAACCTGCAGAGCGCCACCGCGGCGCTATTTGCCCACATGCGCGAGAGCGCTGAGGTCTATCGGCTGGAGCCGAGCCTGCAGCGCGGCGGCGCGGCGCTCGCCCTACGCACGCGTCTGGAGGCGCTCGGCCTGGCGGAGCGCAGAGCCGTGCTGTGGCCGATAGACGGACTCGGCGCCGCCTTCGAGCCCGCCGCGGCGGCGTTCGTGGTGCTCGACGTCGCCGTCGCGCCGCCTGGGCCGACGCCGCTGCTGGACGCCAAGGGCCGGCTGGTCGGGCGCGAGACGCCGCTCATCGTCGTGGTTGGGCCGCTGCCGTCGCCGCTCACCGGCCTCTGCCTTCACCGCTATGTGCTCGAGCGCTCGGCGCCGCGCGGCGCCTCAACCTTGGTGACGCTGCCGCAATCGCGCGTCGCCGCCTGTCCGCGCAAGCCTTAGTGCCCCTGCGTCGCCCCAACGCGCTGGCTAATTATCCCAGCCGTCTGCCTTGCTGTCGAGGTCGTCGACGAACTCCAGGCCATCAGGCAGCTTCAGGGAGTTGTTGTAGAAGGCGAGGAAGGTGCCGCGGTACTCGCCAGATGGCGGCGACGATCCGACGACGAAGATCACTGTCGAGGTGCGGCTCTTCGGGATCGTCAGGGTGTTGGCGGCGCCGGAGGTCGCGCCGTAGTTGTTGCCAGCCGACTCCCAGATGTTCTGACCGTTGAGCGCCAGCGAGGCGCGCTCGGCCCAGCTGGCATGCGACGTGCGATACCAGTGCACGGTCCAGCTGATGTCGTTGCTGGTGTTGTTCCGCACGCGGAACACCGCCCCAGCGTGGCGGCTGTTGGTGCTGCTGTAGCTCTTGTGCTCTACGGCCTCCACCACGGCGTTCTGCACGGTGCCGATCGACGGGCCCGACCGGTTGAACAACGTCCGCAGCACCTCGGTGGTCGAAGACAGCTGATGCGCCATGCCCCCGTCGCCCCAAACGCTCGGCTGGACGCCGCCGAACATGGCCGCGTTGTCGCTGGCAAACCAGCCATGCGCCTGGTCGTGGGTGCTCCACACGGCGTAGCGGTACATGGCGCCGTTGCGACCCATGGTGACCCACGCCTTGCCGTCGCAGCCCTCGAACTTGCCGCCCTGGAAGCGGATCAGGCCGGCGCCGCTGACATCGCACTTCGCGTTGCTCGGTCCAGCGCGCAGCTCGCTGTAGGCTGAGTAGACCTTGCCGGCGACGATCAGGTCGCCGTTGACCTGCACTTTCGACGACGCGAGCACCTGGAAGCTCACCGACCAGTCGTTGATCTTGCCGTCGGTGGTGGTGTCGATGTCGCAGTTGACCTTGTCGAGCTGGTAGATGCAGTACGAAGTGTCCTTGACCTTGAGGTTCCAGGTTCCAGCTGGGTTCTTGCCGAGCCACGACGACAGGTCGCCGGTCACGGTCTTGCTCGGCACCGGAAAAGAGGTCTTGAGCGCCTTTTCATTCTTGTTGCCGCAGGGGTCGCAGAGGATGTAGCCGGTCTTCTTGTCGTTCGGCGGCAACAACACGAGCGCGAGCGTCGAGAGGTCCGTGTTCTGGATGTCCACGTTGATCTTGAAGAACTCTTCAGCGATGCCGACGCTGGGCACCGAGACCGTCGAGATGGCCTCGACGCCGGTGTTGTCTGGGATCTTCATGCCCTTCTCGTTGGCTGTCATTGAGAAGGTCTCGACAAACTGCGTGCTCAGCATCTTGTTGCTGATCTCGTCGAGGCCGTCGTTGGGCAGGGCGCCGGCGGTGCTGACACATGCGAGCGTGCCGTCGCTGTTGATGCCGCTGACGACCTTGCCGCTCTCGCACTTGCCGGCGGGCGTCTTGATGCCCGACAGCTTGCTGCCATCACCGACGAAAGACTGGGCAGTGACGGTCTGCGCCGTAATCGTCTGCGCCGTCAGTTGACCCGCGGTGATCGTGGCGGCCTTGAGGCCGCTGCTGCCGAGGTCAATGTTGTCGTCGAACTTGAGGGCCGACAGCGAGACGCAGGCGGTGCACGAGACAGCGCCGGCAGACTCCGCGTGGGCGGCATGCAGCGACCAGGCCACGGCGTGGAGCGGCACCCGCGGCAGCTCCGGCTCGGCGCTGATCGTGACGCCCAAGACCCCAACCGCGCCGCTGCCTGCCAGCGCCTTGGGGTCGAGCGGCGTCACGCTGCCAAGCGCATGGCTGAAAGCGCCGGACTTGACAGCGACTTTGGCATTTTCGGTCCAAGAGGCGACCTGCGACTTGCTGTCTTGATAGAGGCTGAAGGTCAGGTCGTAGTCACCATCGGTCGCCGGCCCGCCGCCAGCGCTGCGCAGCGCGCCTTCGAACAGCACCGTCTTGGGCGACGCGCTGGTCACGAACGACCAGAGGAGCACCGCCGCGACTACGGCCATGCGTGACACTGTTGATTGGTAAGTCATTTCTACACTCCTAGCGCTGAGGCTGTTGACCGTCGACGCAGCGCGGCAAGCGGTGCTCGCCCGTCTCTCAGCCTATTGGCCGCCCAACAGCGCCTGCAGCCAAGCGACGAAGCCCGCCTGCAGCCACACCTTACCGCCCTGATTTTCAGCCTTGCCGGCCGCGATGCTGGCGCCCACGCTGCCGCGCAGCTCCAACTGGCCGACCTTGCCCGTCACCGCGCTTGTCGTCATCTTGCCGACGATTCCGGTCGGCGCGCAGCCCTCGTCGACGACGCCGTTGCAGGTGTCGTCGCCGCCGTTGCCGCATACTTCCTTGCTCGCGGGCACGACCTCGCCGCTGCATGCCGTCAAACTGCCATCGAGCTTGCAGGTCTGCTTGCCCGACTTGCAGATGCCGACGCCCTTGGTCTTGGGGTCGCCGCTATAGCAATCGACCTCCTTGCCGATGGCCGACGTGTGGACACAGCCGCCAGTCTTCGGCTCGCAGCTGTCCACCGTGCAGCCGAGCTGATCGTTGCATTCCTTGGCGATGCCGCCCTGGCAGGCCCACTTGCCGCTCTGACCGGCGCCACAGACGTCATTCTGCGTGCACCCGTTGCCGTCGTCGCAGCCGGCCTGCAAGTTTTCGGCCTTGCAGGAGCCGCTGGCGGCGTCGCAGCTGTCCTTGGTGCAGGGGTTGCCGTCATCGCACACCTTGGCGCTGCCGGCGACGCAGCTGCCGAGCTTGCAGGCGTCGTCCACCGTGCAGGCGCTACCGTCGGCGTCGCATTGGCCCTGATTCTGGGTCTGGTCGCAGCCCGTCTTCGGGTTGCAGCTGTCGGTGGTGCATGGGTTCTTGTCATCGCAAGGATCGGCGGTCCCAGGGGTGCAGGTGCCCGCGGCGCAGCCATCCGCCTTGGTGCAGACGCTGCCGTCGGCGTCGCAGGGCGTGCCATCGGCCTTCGGGGTCGTCTTGCAGTCGCCAGACGAGACCACGCAGGCGGTCACCTTGCATGCGCCGTCCTTGCTGGTGTCACAGACCACGACCGTGTTCGGATCGATCTTGCACTCCCAGATGGAGGCCGACTTGTCACAGATTAGCGTGCCGTTGCAGGCGTTGCTGTCCTCGCTGGCGGCGCAGTCGCTGGTCTGCGAGCACTTGCACTTGTTGGGGCCAGCGAAGCAGGTGCCCTTGACGCAGGCGTCGCTGACGGTGCACGTGTTGCCGTCCTCGCAGGGATCGCCCTCGATCGGCTTGTTCTGGCAGCCCGTCTTGGGGTCACAGGCGTCGCTGGTGCAGGGGTTGCCGTCGCCGCACTTGACCGCGACGTCGACCGGGGAGCCCTTGCACACCTCGCCAGCGCAGGTATCGAGCTGGGTGCAGGCGTTGCCATCTTCGCAGGGCCCGCTCATCGGCGCGTGCATGCAGCCCTTTACCGGGTCACACGAGTCCGTGCTGCAGGCGTTGAGATCGTCGCACGACACGGGTTTGCCGACGCAGGCCTCGCCGACGCACTTGGTGTCAGAGGTGCACACATTGCCGTCGTTGCAAGTAAATCCCTCGGTGACGGTGTAGGTGCACTCGCCAGCGGAGCTGATCTTGCACAGGCCGGTCACGCACGGTGAGTCGGCGGAGCAGGGCTTCTGGGCGCCCTTCTCGCACTTACCCTCCTTGCAGGTATCATTGACCGTGCACGGGTTGTCGTCGGCGTTGCAGCCGCCGGAATTCTGCGTGTATGTGCAGCCCTTGACGGCTTCGCAATTGTCGGTCGTGCAGACGTTCGAGTCGTTGCATTCCAGGGGCTTGCCCGCGACGCACCCGCCGTCCTTGCAGGTGTCACCCTGGGTGCAGGCCGAGCCGTCGGCGTCGCACACGCCAGGCTTGTTCACATTCTTGCAGCCCGTCTTGGCGTCGCACTCATCGGCGGTGCACTGCTCGCTGTCGTCACACGTCGCCTCGTCGGTCTCGGCGTCGCAGTCGTTGTCTTTGCCGTCGCAGACCTCGGCCTCGGGCTTGGCCGCGACACAGGCCGAGAGTCCGCCCCCGGCTGGCGCGCCCGGCTTGCCATCGCCAAGGCAGGTCCGCGTGCCCGCGCACTTGGCGTCGCCGACCGTGTTGTAGCAAGTCGTCGAGAGCGCCTTCTTCATCGCCGCGGCGCTGCAGCCGCAGACGCCGGTGGTGACGACGCACTGCTTGACGGTGTTGCCGGCGACGTCTTCCAATTCATCACAGCTATAACCGCCCGGGCATTGCTCGTCCTTCTGGCAGGCGATGCCGCAGAACGCGCCGGCGTCGCCGTGGCTGACACAGGCCGAGTCACCGTGCCCTGTCACCTTGCACTCGCCATTGGAGTTGCAGGGGTTGCACAGGTTGCCCAGCGCCGGAACGCAGAGCGCGATGCCGTCGGCGCCGCCCGTGTTGACGCACTTGTAGCCCGCACCGGGGCACTCGGTGATGCACGTCGTCGTGCAGATCTTGCCCTCCGGCGTCTCGATGCAGTGGTTCTGTTCGCAGTCGTTGTTCTCGGTGCACGGGGCGCCGAAGGAGCCGGGCTGTAGCTCGGTGCCGCCGTCGTTCACGTCGCCGGTGCTGCCGTCGTCGTCGGTGGAGCCGGTGTCGGCGTCGGCCTCTTGGCCGGTGTCGCCGCCAGCGTCGTTGTCCGCGACCTCGCCGCTCGCCGAGTCTTCGCCATCGGCGCCAACGTTGCTGTCGGCGCTGGCGCCCGTGTCAGGGTCGGCGCTCTCTCCACCCGAGCAAGCCGCGATGCCAGCGCATAGGGCAAGTGCCCAGAACGACGCACGAAACCCGCCGGTCATCGGCCAAGTGTCGCGGCCCGCAATCTGGCGAGCGCCGGGCCCGTCGCGGCGGATCCAGCCAGCCGCGACCGGACCGTTGCTAGGTGGGAGCTCAGTGGAGAGGACGCGCAGCATGGTACTACCCCCGAAGCGATACCTCCGCAGACTAGGGAATGCCGACCATCTGTGCAAGCTCACGCCGCCGTCGCCTGACAATGGGCTGATGTCACGCCGACTGTAGCCTCACCGCCAACCGGCGTCACCTTCTCGCACGCCGCCCGCGTTGTGTGGTTGCGTTCTTGCGCGGTGCGCGTAGGATTCCGCGCCGTCGCCCGCCGGGCGAGCGCGGAGTTCGGGAGTCTGCATGTCGAAGGAAGAAGGGCTGGTAGTCGAAGGCACGGTCATTGAACCGTTGCGAAACGCTATGTTTCGCGTCGAGCTACCGAACGGCCACAAGGTGCTCGCCCACGTCTCGGGCAAGATGCGTAAGTACTTCATCCGCATCCTACCTGGCGACAAGGTGACCGTGGAGCTCTCTCCCTACGACCTGACCCGGGGCCGCATCACCTACCGCGCCCGCTAGTCGTTGGTGTCAACCCGACGCGGGACCCCTGCGCCGCTGAACGCGCTGGCGCCAAATCCGCGCCGACGCCGCTTGGAGCCGCCGATGTCCACCACCGAAGCGCTGCCACAGGATCCGACCGCCGCTGCCGATGCCGCCGCAAAGGCCGATGACGGCGCCGAGGCGATCGGCGCCATCTCCAAGCTGTCGCCGAGGCTGTTCGGCCGCTTCTGTCGCGGCATCCCCATGCGCACCTTCTTGCAGGAACTCGCGCGCCTCGACCGGGCGGTCTACTTCCGCCATTTCAAGGGGTACCGCGAGAGCAAGATCACGCCCAAGCACGTCGAAGAGGTACTGCAGCGGGAGTTCAGCAAGGGGAACGGGCTGTTGGCTCAGCTCGCCATCTTCAACTGGGACGAGTCGCAGTACCTGCTCTTTGGCGACCTGCAGAAGCACGTCAAGTCGATCAACGAAGACGTCGAGGCCATCGAGCACATCAGCGCCGCCGAGGCCGATCCGATCTTCGACGATCTTGAGCAGCGCTACGATCGTCGCGACGTCGCTGTGGGCGCCATCATAAACGGTGTCCGCGTGGACGCGGCCTATCTGCAAGGACGCTGGGGCGACCTGCTGGCGTCTTAGGCGCTCTAGCCGACATCACAAGGCGCTCGGCGCTCGGCGCTCCGCGCTCCTCGCTTCCGCAGGCGTGGCCTTACGCCGGTGCGTCGTCATGCGACGTGAGCGATTCACATCGGGACAGCGTGCCGCCTCGACCGCACGGAGCGGCGACCTCGAGTGTTGGTGAGCAGCCTAGCGCACCCTCTACGTTGGACCCGTGGGCGCCAAATTGGGCGCGCGCCGATTGATGAGGGCCGCAGATGACCCTCCCTTTTTTGAGAGTGCGCCGCGCGCACGGAGCGAGACAGCGAGGCATGCGGCCGCTCACCCCTGGTCGCGGGGCTAGGAGCGCGCTGGCGGCGCCGCAAGCAGGGGGCGCTGCGTCGCGCAGAATCAGGTGGCGGCAGGCGCGTGCGCAGCCTGAATGACCGCACGCAGCGATGCCATGTCTTTAGGTGAGTTGCCCGGCGACACCCGGACATCAAAGGCACAAGGCGCCCCCTCTTCAGCGCGGTCACGGATGCGCATGACCTCGCACTGTAGCGAGAAGGGCTTCTTGCCGCCGTCCGCCGGCATCAGCGCGACCTGGATGCGTTGGTACATGTCTGGCTGCTGCTGGGACTGTAGTCGCAGCTTGCTCTCAGCGAGCCGGATAATGTGGCCATCTGCCTTCTTCCTGCCCATCACGATATTGCAGCTGATCTCGGTCCGCACCGCAAAATCAACTGCGAAAATCTCGGCCACGCGCTTCAGCGCCGGCGAGATCTCGCGGGAAGATGGGCGCTGGACCGCCGCCTCGAAGTCCTCACCGGCGGCCAGCATGGAGTCATCGTCTTCGACCTGATCGGCGTCCGGCGTTGGGACAAGCGGCGCTGGGGCGCGCAGCGGCAGCGAGAGCGCCTCGGCGACCGTCATCTTGCGGGTGCGCGCAGTCGAGGTGCCCACCTCGGCCTGCCGCGCTTCGGTCGTCGGTGTCGCCCGCGGACCTGGCGCGCTCTGGCTAGGTGTCGCGAAGACACTGGCCATCGAGGGCGCTCTGTTGTCGTGGCCCAGCTGCACCGGGTCAGCGAACGGGACGTCCAACGGCACAGTGTTGACCACGATCGGCTCGTCGAAGTCGAATTCGGCGCCCTGGGCAAAGGCCTTCTCGAGGGCGATGGCGCCGTCGACCTTGGCCATCAATTCCTGGGTCTCTTCAATGCTCAGCTCGCCGGTCTCGAAGGCGAAGCGCATCGGCCCATCGCCCATCGCAGCCATCGCGCGCGTCAACTCAAGCTCGTCGTCGTCGTCGTCTTCGTCCTCGTCCGGCGCGCCAAAGCGGACCTGTTGCGTCGGCTCCCGGGCCAAGGGGCGCGCGTCGGCGTCATCGCGCTCAAAGCTGCGAGCATCGTCGCTGTCGGCGTCGAACAAGCTAAGCGGCGGCTTGGTTAAGCCTGCACCGGTCAGCCGCATGGGCTGTGCCACCGGCGCCTTGACCGAGCGTGGCACACGCGGCGAGTCCACCGCGCGGAGGGCATCGCGGAACGCGGCGTCGAGCCCACTGCCGCCCAGTAGGCCAGAGGCGATCTCTGTGTTCAGCGTCCGCTCCGCATGGGTGCTGACGGACAGCTCACCGTCGTCGTCCAAGGGCAGCTCGCCGACGACCTGATTGGCGGCATTCCCGCTCGCGGACACCGTCTCACGCGCCGGGCGTCGCGCGGCGGCATGGCGGTCGACCTTGGCGACGGTATCGGGCGCAGTGGACGCGTGCATGCGGCGCATGACGACCGCATCTGGCAGATCGAGGGGCGCCTCGGAGCTGCCCGCCGGGATGTCGCGTAGGGTCCCGGACGTGATCACCATGCCGCTGCGTCGCACGGCTGTAGACCGGTCCGGCAGGTGATAGACGAAGCGCTTACCGCCGGCAGGTTGGGCCCCAGGCGGGCTCTGGCCGATGTGCACTGAGCCGCCGCGGGCGATGGACCAGCCCTCGATGAAGTCGCGCAGGCGGCTTGCAGAGCATGTGGTGCCGACTCGAATGAGATCGATCTCGCAGCGCCGCTCGCCCCAGTCAGTGTCGCTGAGACCGACGCACACGCCGTCGATGGTCACTGCCTCCTCTTCGGTGTCGCCCTCGACGCGGAACGCCAGCGACGCGCCGGGCTCAGGCGCCCGCAAGGCCGTCAGCACAGCGGAGTGGCCGCTGAGCTCGACGAGCGTGCCAATGGTGCGGTGATCGCCCCATTGCAACGTCACTGTGGTGTCGATCGTCTCTTGGACGCTCACGTGTGTCCCTCAATCATCCGTCGCAATAGCCAGCGATCTTGCTGCCATTCAAGCTGCTGCAGGGCGCCGTGATGCTCTCGCAGCTCGGCTCGCCCCCCCCGATCTTGCAGACTTTTCGGCACATCCCGTTGCCAGAGCCCGAGAGACCGGCGCAGGCGAAGCCTTTTTGGCAGCCATTTTCGTCGCTGCAGGCCTCGCCGCCCGCGGCCACGCCCACCTTCAGGCAGCCGAATCCCTTCGAGGTGCCGTAGCAAGCCATGCCGGGCTCCTGGCAGTCCTGGGAAAGGATGTCACACGGCGTCAGCGTTGAACCGCCCATGTCGCAGACCTTGCCCTTGCCGGTCTTGAGCGCGTTGCAGCTGCCCGATGCGCACTGGACGTCTGAGGTGCAGAAGGGCGAACAGCGCGACTCGCCCGATTGAGGCTTGATGCAGACGCCGACTTTGCAGCCTTTGCCGTCTTCGCAGTCTTCGCCGAGCCCGTGGGCGCCATCGTCTTCGCAGCGGATGAAGTCGCCGTCATAGATGCAGTGTTGGCCGGCTGGGCAGCCTGTGTTCTTGATGGGGTGGCAGGCCACGGTGGTGTCCGCGGCGCTCTGGGTGTCGCCAGAGGCGTCTGCCGTCGCGCCGGAGCCGCCGTCGCCGCCGTCGCCGCTCGCGCCAGAGTCTGTCTTGGCGCCGCCGTCATGCGTCGCGCTGTCGGCTGCGGACCCGGTCGCGGCGTCGGTGGCGGCAGCGCCTCCTTCTCCGCCGCAGCCAAGGGTGACCGTCAGCGCCAGCAGGGAGACGCGGAGGGCGCGGCCTCGCAGAGAGCAGGCGGCGGCGGGTCGCGGGCGGGCCGAGCGATCGTAAAGCTGCAACATGCCGTAGCTCCCGGACGGATCGGTGGCGCATCGAGGTGGCCAAGCTGCCTCAGCGCCATCGCTAGCGTACCACCTTATCGGCTTCGCGCCAGATCGTTCCCAGTCAGAAGCGATGGGCCGCTTGCAGGACCAGGTGCCAGACCGCGCCGCCATGGTCGAGATCGCCGATCGGATCCCGGTCGCCGCCCTGCTTGGCCGCCGACCGGCGCGGCAGATACTGGCCTTGCGCGCCGAAGGCGACAAAGGGCCCGCGGCTTGGTGACGCGAGGTCGGCGCGGCGGCTGGTGTCATCGCCGCGCACCCACACCGCGCGCAGCGCCCACTCAGCGCCGGCGCCGAAGACGTGTGCGTCGTTGTCGATCAGGTTGGACGTCCCGGTGGCTCGGGGCAACATGGCGGGATGGAAGGCGTAACCGGCGCGCAGCCGGAGACGATCGTGCAGGATGCCTGGCCAAGGAGACGCCTCGACGCCCAGCTGCGGTGAGACCGTATCGCTGGCGCCGGGTGTTGCCGCTGCCCTCTGCGTCCCGACGTCGAGCCAGCGCTCGGCGCCGAGGCCCCGCAGGACATCTCCTTGGAGATCGATCCGCACCTGCGGCGTCGGATCGCGCAGCTGGCTCCAGCGCGCGAGCTGAAGCGCCGCCTGGACCCTCAGTCGGCGCGATGGGGCGAGCCAGCGCACGCCGAACTGCACAGTCAGCGGCGACCATAAGCCGCTGAGGTCGATTCGCATCGCCGCGTGGACCACGGGGTCCGCGCTGAGCCGGGAGGTGATTGCGCTCCGCAAGCCGATCGCCTGCCTCACCGAGAGGCCGAGCGCCAAATCGCCGCGGGGCCGCCAATGCACACCGGCGACCAGCCGCGCCACGGGACGCAGCGCGATCGTCACCGCAGCCGGCTCGATGCGCCCGCCCGTTGGGTCCAGGTCGCCGCTGATGTGGCTGCCGATGCTGGCCAAGACCTGCACGCCCGCGCCGATGGCCAGCCTATCGCTGAGGGCAAAGCCGGCGGAGAGCAGCAGTGAGAGCCGCTGTGGGAGCGCCTCCAAGCGCGGAAAGTGGGGCTGCTCGCGCATGGGGCCGCGC
>SXGT01182833.1_pt1 | contig 23065 bp, 24 predicted proteins | sample 3176221 | NCBI WGS metagenome assembly SXGT01 (sample SAMN11356862, study PRJNA531348) | freshwater metagenome | isolation source: freshwater sample F1-120 | place: China: Fuxian Lake, Yuxi | collected 2017-12-25
AGTTTACCGGCCTTTTGTTCTTCGATCATTTTAGCAATGTTCGGGCCTACTGTATCGGTCTTTGGGTTAGGCATCAAACCGCGGGGACCAAGTACCTTAGCGGCCTTGGCTAGTTTAGCCATCATGGACGGGACAGCCACAGCGACATCGAAGTCGATCTTACCTGTTTTGGCTAGAGTCTCAATCGTGTCTTCGGTACCAATAAAATCAGCTCCGGCTGCTTTAGCAGCATCGGCGCTGGCCGCGTCTACGAAGGCCATGACTTTTTTTGTTTTGCCAGTTCCGTGTGGCAAGGTCAAAGTTCCGCGAATCTGTTGATCACCCATCTTTGGGTCAATGCCGAGGTTGAAATGAAGTTCAACGGTTTCATCAAACTTAGTCTTGGCTCCATCCTTGATGAGAACCACGGCTTCGCTTGTTGAATAAGCTTTCTTTTTGTCGATCTTGCTGGCGTTTGCGGCAAAACGTTTACCAATTGTCATATAGGTTATGTGGTAATAACGCTCGTGATGAGCTCCCACTTTAGGTTAATAGGGATTTTTAGCCTTTGTCTTCTTTCCAATCTCGATACACGAAGCGGAAGTGAATGAGGAACAAGGGGAGTGACACGAGTACGAGCGCAAAGTCACGTACGGCGTCGTTAGCTTTTTGACTGTAGTAGTTATCGATCGCGTCTTGACGCCCACGTTCGCAATCTGCCTGAGCTTGTTCAGCTGTGATTGCTGGCGGTTCGGCGTTTGGTTTGGCCCTTAGTTCAGAACTACCGTAATAAGCTTCGTAGTAAGCTTGATCACCGCAGGTTGGCAGGTAACTTGGGACATCGGCCGCTTTAAAGACGTACGTTTTGAGTCCTAACGACACAAAGTCGATAAGTCCGTACATGAGTGTAATTAATGTTACGGCCGAAATGACCGCAAAATATAATTTGATGATGAACGAACTGGTCTTTGCCATACCGATCTTGCTTAGGAGTTAATTACTCTTAAGCATACAGTGTTTACGCTTCGATGTCGACACCCATCTGACGAGCCGAACCAGCGATGATTTTCATGGCTTGCTCAACATTTTTGGTGTTCAAGTCTGGCAGCTTTTTTTCAGCAATTTCACGTAGCTGTGCTTGACTGAGCTTGCCAACTTTTTCGGTCAGGGGCTTGCCAGAGCCTTTCTCAAGCTTGAGCATCTTCTTGATCATTTCTGAGGCCGGAGCGGTCTTCAGAATGAACGAGAATGATCGATCTTCGTAGATTGTGAGCACAGCCGGGACCAATTCACCCCGACGATCTTGCGTAGCGGCGTTAAATTCCTGAACGAACTGCTGGATGTTCACACCCTGCTGACCAAGTACTGGACCAAGTGGAGGTGCTGGCGTAGCCGCGCCACCAATGGCCTGGACCTTGATGACAGCCTTTATCTTTTTGGCCATACGATCAATGTTTATAGTAGATTCCCGGGAATTTACCCGAGCGACTACCTCGTGGTTTAGTAGCGAAAGAATGCCAGCCTTAGCACAAAATGTCAATTAATTATGGCCAATATCAAAATACAGCCTCTTTAGGCTGTATTTTGGGTGAGATTAGACCTTTTTCATTTGCAGGAAATCGAGTTCAAGCGGGGTCTCGCGGCCGAACATGGATACGAGTACTTTGATCTTTCCTCGGGCCATGTCAATATCATCAACCTTACCTTGCTGACCTTTAAACGGACCATCAGTGATAGAAATCGTATCGTTCTTAGAAACGTCAATCTTGAACTCTGGTTCCGAGACACCAACACGTTTAATTAGTGCGTCAATTTCTTCTTGGGGAATTGGGGTTGGGGCATTACCGGTCCCAATGAAGCCAGTCACGTTTGGCGTGTTACGTACTACGTACCAAGAATCATCAGTGACAATCATTTCAACCAACACGTAACCTGGGAAGATTTTTTCTTCCACCACTTTACGCTGACCATTTTTAATTTTGATTTTCTTTTCTTTAGGCACCATGACTGTGAAGATTTTTTCTTCCATGTCCATGGTGTCAATGCGTTGCATTAAACTATCGTAAACATTTTCTTCGTAACCTGAGTAGGTGTGGATGGCGTACCATCGTCGACCGTAATTGGCTGTTTGTTTGGCCATAGTAAATTAAGTCTTGTCGGTAAGTTGGACCAGCATCTCGAGTCCAAGTGTAAACAACCAGTCGAGGACTCCGAAATAAGCTGCAGTCACAATTGAAAATATTACCACTAGTGTGGAATAAATCATCACTTCGCGGCGCTGTGGCCAAGTGACTTTGCGCAACTCTTCGCGTGCTTCACGGAAGTAACGGACAACCGGACTATTGATTATGCGTCCCAACATAAGCGTATATTAAAAAGCCCTTGCGGGCTGTTACGCAGGCTAAAATACCAGATCCAAAGATCTTTGGCAAGTCCCTAACAGCCAGCCGTTTAAATATCAAGATTAGCCACGTCTTTGGCATGGGTTTGGATAAACTTTTTACGCGGGGCAACATCAGAGCCCATGAGTACATCAAAGGTGTCATCGGCGGCGGCGGCGTCTTCGATGCCGACTCGTTTCATGATGCGGGTAGCTGGATCCATGGTGGTCTCCCAGAGCTGATCAGGATTCATTTCACCTAAACCTTTATAGCGTTGAATATTGACTTTTACTCCGCCGGCATCGATCACCAGGTTTTCACTCTCGTCGCCTACGGGTTCATTGACCGGTGTAGCTGTGGTTTGCTTAGACTCGCCTTTGCCACTCGTCAGTTCAGTTACAATCTTGGCTCGCTCTTCGTCGGAGAAAGCGTAACGTACTGTTTTGCCAACCTGTATTCGGTAAAGCGGTGGCAGGGCAATGAAGACGTTGCCATTAGTAATCAGCTGTGGAAAATGACGATAAAAGAGAGTTAGCAAGAGGGTGCGAATGTGCGCGCCATCTACGTCGGCATCGGTCATGATAATCACACGACCATAGCGCATAGCCGTCAGGTCGAAAGCCTCACCGATATTGGTACCAAGCGCAATGACAAGATTTTTAACCTCGTTGTTGGCCAGTAATTTATCCAGGCGTGCGCGCTCCACGTTGAGAATTTTTCCACGTAGTGGCAATATAGCTTGAAATTCTCGATTACGAGCTTGTTTAGCGGAGCCGCCAGCTGAGTCACCTTCTACGATATAGAGTTCGGTATTTTTATTATCCTTACTTGAGCAGTCAGCCAGTTTTCCAGGCAGAGTCAGGCCTTCAAGCGCACCTTTGCGGAGCACGGTTTCACGCGCAGCGCGGGCCGCGGCGCGGGCCCGGGCAGACAATAAGCATTTGCCAATCATCTCCTCGGCATCGCGTGGGTGTTCTTCTAAGAAGATCTGAAAAGCTTCACCGAAAACTGTTTCAACGGCACTCTTGGCCTCAGGGTTTCCGAGTTTGCCTTTGGTTTGGCCTTCGAATTGTGGTTCAGGGAGCTTGACGCTAATCACAGCCGTTAAGCCTTCGCGGGTGTCTTCGCCAGTTAGGTTAATATCTTTGTCTTTTAAATAACCTTTATCTCGCGCGTAACTATTCAAGACTCGGGTCAGGGCCGCTCGAAAGCCGGCTAGGTGCGTACCACCCTCGGCGTTAACGATATTGTTGGCGTAACAATGCATGCTCTCGTTGTATTCCACGGTGTATTGCAGCGCGACTTCAACATCGAGTGACTCAACGGGTTTGTGCACGTAAAAAACGTTTGGTTGTTTGCTCTCTCGGCGTTCGTTTAGATGACGCACGTAGGAGGCCACACCGCCTTCAAAATAGAAGCCATGGGGAACATTTGCTCCTTGACGCTCATCAATAATGACGACATGAATGCCGGCTGTCAGATAAGCCTGCTGACGCAAGTGATGGATGATGTCAGTTAAATTGTAATTCGTGGTTTCGAAAATCGTAGCATCGGCATGGAAACGAATGGTTGTGCCACGTTTCTTGGTGGGACCGATTGATTTGACTTTGCCTTGGGGGACGCCTTTTTTAAATTCTTGAATCCAAACCTTACCTTCCCGGTGCACTTCGGCCTGAAGATGATCAGACAAAGCGTTAACCACTGACACACCCACACCGTGGAGACCCCCTGACACTTTATAACCACTGGCATCCCCACCGAACTTACCTCCGGCGTGAAGTTTGGTAAGTACCAGTTCTAGGGCTGAGATTTTTTGTTCCGGGTGAATGTCGACAGGAATACCTCGGCCGTCATCTTCGACTGCGATCCAGTTATCATCCTGGACGTGGACGGTGATTTTACTGGCATGTCCAGCCATGGCTTCGTCGAAAGAGTTATCAACCACCTCCCAAATTAGATGGTGCAAACCAGCCGAGCCGGTGGACCCAATGTACATACCCGGGCGTTTGCGCACCGGTTCAAGGCCCTCTAGGACGGTAATATTTTTAGCTGAGTACTCACCTGGATTTGCCTTTTTAACCATATCGTAATGCATTCATTTAGCGCTAATAGCCTATCATGCCTGTTGCTAAGAGTACAGCACTAAATGTGATAAAATAAGCTTGGTTATGGCCACAGAGAAACAGCCTGAGCCGCAATCCAAGATATCCGGCGAATATAAGGCTATTGATAGTCGTTATCGCCGTGATGTCGCGCTTGTGAATGCCCGTCCCAAACTTGAGACGGGTGGGTTTGTGTTGTGGGTGTTACTGGATATTGTTCTAGCTATTGTCTTTGTGGTTGGGGTACTTGTGTACATTGTATCTGGTTCCTTCCGCGATGCTCGGCTGGCAGCGACGATCTTGGATAATGTCAGTACTACACATCGTAGCGTTATGCGCGCCACTCCGTTGGCAGTTGAAGTTGGTCATCCGGCTTCGGCTTCGGTCATGTCAGGCAAATACGATCTTTATGCACAGCTTGAAAATGCAAACTCTGATTGGTATACCACTTTCGAATACAGTTTTGAGTACGATGGGGGTACAACCGATATATATCAAGGTTTTTTGAATCCGAATGAACGGCGTTTGTTGGCCGCGATTAATATTTCATCCGAACGTCGACCCGCAGGTTTACGCTTTAATCTACACCGTCAGGTTTGGCACCGTGTCGATAAAACTGTAGTTAAGGACACGGCCGAGTTTTTACGCGACCATGGAAATATTACTGTCGAACAAGCCAGCTATAGTCAAGATGTTCTGGTCGGCGAAGAGCAGTTCGGACGGTCCAGTATTGTACTTACCAACCGCACTGCCTATGCATATTGGCAACCTGAATTTCTCATAAAACTTATGCGTGGCTCAACTATTGTCTCGCTGTCAAAAATTGCCGTGCCCGAGTTCATGCCAAATGAGATTCGGACTCTTGACGTGCGCTGGTTTGGCGCGGTGCCACCAAGTGGCACGATTAGTATCGAGCCGATGATAAATTACTTTGATGCTGGGGTGTACATGAAACCAGATGACGAAACTAGTCTAGATGTGCGAAGATAGCTGAGTGATCAAATTGTCTCGCTTTGACTGGTTGTTGATTTTGGCAGCTTTCGTGCTGTTTGCTTTTGGGATTATTACGATTACCTCAGTTGAATTGTCGCGTGGGGCAGCCGAGTTTGTGTTGGTGCGCAAGCAGCTGGTTGCTTTGGCGATTGGTTTAATTTTATTCGTGGCCGCCGCCCGAGTTAATTATCAGCTGTATCGGGCTTACAGCCTGATTGTGTATGGTCTGTCGGTGTGTTTGTTGATCATGGTGTTGTTTTTTGGTCAGACTTTAAACGGCACCACTGGTTGGTTTATTTTAGCCGGTTTGTCATTTCAGCCGATCGAGTTAATGAAGCTAGCGCTCGTGCTCGAGCTGGCACGTTATTTTAGTGATGACGCCCATGAGCGTTTTGGCTGGCGCGAGCTTGTCCATAGCGGTCTGAGAACGGCGCTACCAATATTCCTAGTCCTACAGCAACCAGATTTGGGTGGAGCTATGATTTTATTGGGCATTTGGCTGTTAATGGTGTTCTTTGCGGGTATTCGTTGGTATCACGTGACGGCCATGTTGCTTAGCTTGGGGGCGATGGTGGGTGTGTTGATTACTTTCGGTTTGCTGGCGGATTACCAATTAGACCGCCTGCAAACATTTATTGATCCATCATCCGACCCACTTAAAACTGGTTATAATGTCACTCAAGCTAAGATCGCCATTGGAGCCGGAGGAATTTTTGGTCGGGGACTAGGAGCGGGTAGTCAAAGTCAGCTGCGATTTTTGCCAGAAAGTCAAACCGATTTCATTTTTGCCGTTATCTCCGAAGAGTTGGGTTTGATAGGCGTGATCATGATTTTAAGTGCTTTTTTACTGCTACTTATACGCATATTAGGTATGGTACGGATTACCCGGGATGTGTTTGCGGCTTTTGTCTTGATTGGTATTTGGGCTACGTTTTTTGTTCAGTCGTTTATTCATATCGGCGTTAATTTAGCGCTTATCCCGGCCACCGGGGTTACTTTGCCACTTGTTAGTTACGGTGGTAGCTCGCTGATCGTGATGTTCACTATGTTGGGCGTGGCGGAAAGCATTGCCAGTCGCATTACTCCTGTTGATAGACACCAGAGCAAACATTAGAGTCCCTGGCCGATTCAAGTTAGTTGATCAAACAACCAGACTTGACATGACTAGCAATTTCGAGCAGAATACTGGCCGATATGCAGCATGCTCGAATTGAAGCTAAAACTCGCGAAGCCAAGGGCCGTAAGACCAATGTTTTGCGCGACTCTGGTTTGGTGCCGGCCGTCATGTACGGATTTGAGACCCAACCAAAAAACATTGTTTTGGACCGTAACGCCTTTGTTAGGGTATATAAACAGGCCGGTGAGAGTACCGTGGTAGATCTTGAGATTGAGGGTGTTAACCACCCAGTTTTAATCGCTGAGATTCAGCGCGATCCTTTGACCGACTTTATTACTCACGCCGATTTTCGTCGGGTCGATCCTAAGCGTAAGATTGAAGCTGATATTCCGCTCAAATTAGTAGGTCTGGCTCCGGCTGTTAAAGAATTGGGTGGTACCCTTGTTCAGTCTTTGGAAGAGCTGGAGGTTATGTCTTTGCCGGACGCCTTGGTACACGAAATTGAGGTTGACGTTAGCCGGTTGGCAACTTTTGAAGATGTGATTCGGGTAAAAGATATCATTGTGCCTGCTGGCATCGAAATTAAGTCCTCACCTGAACAAGCTGTGGCTTCAGTGCAGCCGCCGTTGTCAGAAGCAGAAATTGCCGCTCTCGATTCTGCAGTGGATGCCGATGTTTCCAAGGTTGAAGTTTTAACCGAGAAGAAAGAGGAAGCTCCGGGTACGACGTCTGAATCGGCTTCAGAAGGGAAAAAGTAAATCACAATTACGACCGGACACAAGTCCGGTCGTTTTTGTTTCTGAGTTATACTGATAGGCGCTATGCCGTGGAATTCACAATTTTTTCGGGCCACACTGTTAAAGTTTAGAACTTTGATTAATCATCGGTTTAGTAACCGGACTAATTTGTTGGTATTGGTGACTGTTTTGGCGGCTTGTGTTGTGATACTCGGTGTCACCACAGCGTTCTTGTTGACGCCAGCTAATTACGATGAAGACTATTTAGATCAGCAGCCGGTCGACGCTAGCGCTGACATTTTTCGTCACCCCTTGACGGGTGTCGCCATTGATACCCCGTTTGAGAACATACCCCAGGTTTATGCCGTCATGATTGAGAATAGTTCTGACGCCTGGCCATTGTCAGGTATCGAGGACGCGTTCTTGGTGATTGAAGCACCGGTTGAGGCTGGCATTCCACGCTTTGAAGCATTTTTTGCGAATGACATGCAGGTGAATAAAATCGGGCCGGTTCGTTCAGCTCGTCCTTACTATCTTGATTGGAACGATGAGCTTAGCGGTTTGTATGCCCATGTGGGCGGTTCGCCAGAAGCTTTGGACTTGATTGCCGAATACGACACGCTCGACCTGAACGAATTTTCTCAGGGCGAATATTTTTGGCGTGATACTGCTCGGCGCGCAGCCCCACATAACGTTTACACTTCAACCGAGTTGTTGCACGAGGGTCTCGACGAGCTCAAGCCTGAACAGGCAGCTTATGACAGTTGGCAATTCAAACTTGACGCGCCGTTTGATGTCGATCCTTTATCGATCGTAATCGATTGGGGTCAAGGTGAGCTGTACGACGTTACTTGGGTTTACCAACCAGAAATCAACCAGTACTTGCGTTTACAAGGCAACCAGGTCGTCGAAACGCAAGATGGCGATCAGGTCCTGGCCAACAACGTGGTTGTCATGGCTACGAATATTACGGTTATCGATAGTCTTGGCCGTAGGCAGATTACGACCGTCGGCGACGGCGATGCCTTGGTGGTACAAGACGGACGCATGATTTTGGGTCGCTGGCAAAAGACTGAGCGCACAGAGCGTCTGCGTTTTTATACCACGGCTGGCGAAGAGCTAGCCATGAATGCTGGTACAACCTGGATTGCAGTTGTGCCGTCACTTAATCGCGTCGAGTCGTTTATAAATTCGCCGTAAGAAAACGCCAGTTGCCTGATAGATCCTGTACAGTTTCTACCCTAGCCGTACCGAAATAATGTTTGACTAGGGCGGTGGCAGCACTAGCTTGGGCAGGGTCGATTTCTAAGAAAATTTTTATTTGTGCCGGTAAATCTCGGCGTCGCGCTGCCAGTTGTTGTAACAGCTCATCGTATAGTTCAAGACCATCTAAGCCGCCCACCAGGGCGGTTTGTGGTTCGTACTCCTTCACGTCAGGATCAAGGCCCTCCCACTGGCGGCCAGTGAGGTAGGGGAGATTGGCGGCGATGAGTAAGGTTTGCGGCCGTGAGCGGGGTGACCAAGCGTTGTAACTTTCAAAAAATGGTTTCAAAAGATTGCCCTCGAGAAAAGCTACCCGATCAGCAACTTGATGACGCTTGGCGTTTTGATGGGCGACCTTGAGAGCCTCGTGTGACACATCTATAGCGATGACTTCGCTCCCAGTCTCAGCTGCTAGCGTAATTCCAATTGCGCCGCTGCCTGTGCCTACATCAACGACTAAGCTGTTGTTGTCGATCTCCTGACGCACGAGGTCGACGAGGAGCTCGGTCTCGGGTCTAGGAATCAGCGTAGCGGGCGTGACCTCAAAGGTACGGCGATAGAAATCTTTTTCTCCGAGCAAATAAGCTACGGGCTCGTGACGCGCTCGGCGGTCGATGAGTCGCATGAAGCGATCACTCACCGTCGTCTCAAGTGGCTCGTCACCGTGAGCAAACAGGTACGAGGTGGGTTTCTCCAGGCAGGCGGCCAACAAGATCTGAGCGTCTAGTTTAGAATTTCGTGCTCCCATCACAAACACGGGCTCAGCTTGCTTGAGCTTATCAGCTGCCCAGGTGAGAGCTTCGAAAATCGTCAGCGAACTCATACGCTCAGGGTACGCTCCCCCTTAGACAAGGGGGAGATTAAGAGGGGGTCTTACTCTTCATCCTCTTCGTCACTCACTGCTAAACGTTCGTTGCGTGAAGCCAGACGCAGGGCGTCCACGATGTCTTGGATGGCACCATCAAGAATACCGGGCAGGTTGTGCCATGACTGCTTGAGGCGATGATCAGTAATACGATCCTGGGGAAAGTTGTAGGTGCGGATTTTTTCAGAACGATCCCCCGAACCTATCTGACCCTTGCGTTCAGCCTCAAGTTCGGCTCGTTTCTTTTCCTGTTCCTGGGCGTACACGCGAGCGCGCAGGACTGACAGAGCCCGATCTTTGTTCTGGCTAAATGAACGCTCATCCTGACACACCACGGTGATGCCGGTTGGAATGTGAACGGCGCGACAGCTTGAGTAAGTGGTATTCACGCTTTGTCCACCAGCGCCTTGCGAGGTCGTGGCCTCAATTTTTATATCTTTTGGATTGATATCGAACTCCTCTTCTTCGAGTTTTGGAAGTACGGCTACGGTTACCGTCGAGGTGTGAATGCGTCCAGCTTTTTCAGTTGTCGGCACGCGTTGCACGCGGTGAACACCGCTTTCAAGTTTCATGATGCCGTATACTCCAGCACCAGCAATTTCAATAATGATTTCTTTGAAGCCGCCAAGGTCGTTCTGACTTTGCGAGACGAGTGTAGTCTTCCAACTGTTGCGTTCTCCATAACGTGTGTACATGCGATACAGATCGGCTGCGAACAGGGCGGCTTCATCGCCACCCGTACCGGCACGGATTTCCACAATCGCGTCATGCTCGTCAACAGGGTCGCGGGGGAGAAGGGCAAGCTCTAGGGATCTTTCAGCTTGCGGAAGTATTGCACTCAACTCAGCGATCTCACCTTCAGCCAGGGCTCGCATGTCTGGATCAGGATCTTGGAGTGTAGCCTTCGCGCTTGTTAGGTCGTTTACGATGGTCTGATATTCGTCAGCGACCGTCATGGTTTGTTTCAGAAGCTGATAAGCAATATTCACCTCACGCAATTTTTTGCGATCACCAAGCACGGCCGGATTCATTAGATCCTGCTCTAGGCGAGCTACTTCTTTGCGTTTTTCAGCAATTAGTTGGTCAAATTCCATAATCGATTATTAGTATAAACAAAAACACTCTGCCCAGAAAGGCAAAGTGTTTTTATTGCAGCTAAGAACGGCTAGTTTTGATAGTTGTGTCCTGGGCAGCTTTCTTGGCAGCCTTCTTCTGGGCGCGAGCGGCTCGCTCATCAGCTTTGTCTTTAGACGTTTTAGCGGTTGTGGTTTTTTTGGTACCGCGATCAGTGAACTTTTCAACTCGGCGGGCGCTGTCAACGATTTTTTGCTTACCAGTAAAAAACGGGTGGCAAGCAGCACAAAGTTCAATCGCGATGCGCTCTTGGCTAGAGCCGGTTTTGTATTCGGCACCACAAGCACAGGCAATCACGGCGTTGGCGTAGTAATCTGGGTGAATAGAGGGTTTCATAGCAAAAATGTTGCCCTTAGAGTAATAAAATGTGATGATTTTGTCAAATCATGAGGCCACAGGTATCTTACCCTCCATTATGGGGACAAATATTGAATTATTTAATTACGATCTTCCCGAAAGCTTCATTGCCCAGCGCTCAATCGAGCCCCGGGATCATTCTAAGCTGATGGTCGTAAACCGGGCCACGGGGGAGCTTGAGCACCGACGTTTTGACGGTCTGGTTGAGCTTTTGAAGGCTGGCGATGTTTTGGTCTTTAATAACTCGAAAGTCTTCAAAGCCCGATTGGTCGAGGGGGGAGTTGAGATGTTTGTTTTGAAGATTACTGATTGCAGCATCGAGTGTCTGCTCAAGCCGGGCAAGAAATTTCCTGAAGGTTCGACAATCAGATTATTTGACCGTTCGTTTATCGTAAAATCTAAATTGCCAGACGGTGTGTGCGTTGTGACTACCGGACTTAGTGTGAATGACATGTTGGGGTTTTGCGAAAAACATGGCCAGGTGCCAACGCCTCCGTATGTGAAAGCTGCCTCGACCATCGAAACAGATTATCAGACTGTCTATGCCAAAGAGGTTGGATCAGTAGCAGCGCCGACAGCCGGTTTTCATTTTACGGACGAGCTGCTTGAGAAGATAAAATCTAAAGGCGTGCAGATCGAGCACGTCGTACTCCACGTGGGTATCGGGACCTTCCGACCCGTCCAGGTCAGCACACTTGAGGAGCATACGATGCACAGCGAGTGGGTAAGTGTCTCGTCCGAGGTGGCGCATCGGATCAACATTGCCAAGGCCGAAGGTCGACGAGTCATTGCGGTTGGAACGACCACGACTCGAGTCCTGGAGGGCGTAGCCTGTCTGCATGGCGACAAACTTGTTCCCTATGAAGGTGATGTCAAAACCTTCATTACTCCGGGTTATGAGTTTAAGGTTATTGACGGTTTAATCACCAATTTCCATTTGCCAAAGTCGACCTTACTCGTCTTGGTCTCGGCCTTGGTTGGTCGTGAACATATTTTAGTGGCCTACGAAGAAGCCAAGAAACAACAGTATCGTTTCTTCTCATTTGGCGATGCGATGCTGATTCAATAGTGCCTGAGTCTGCTTGGCGGGCTTCAAGTATTAGCTTAAGTTCAGATTTGACCTTTTTGGTTAGATTCAGTACACTCTTGCCGCCCTTGAAAAAGGCAATTTAAAGAATTTCATCCCACAGATCGGCCGCACATAAAGCCAAGGATCCTCCCTTAATTCTCTGAAGAGAGTTGGGGCCCAAGGCGAGGCCAGATCGAGGTTAAAAGGAAACTTATGAAGATCCCATCATCCCTTGAGATGCTCAAGGCTGGTGTGCACTTTGGACATCAGTCCGCTAAGTGGCACCCCAAAATGAAGCCGTTCATCTTTGGTGAACGTGGTGGCGTGCACATCATTAACGTCGAGAAGACAGCCGAGGAGTTGGACCGAGCCTTGAACTATGTCACCAACACGGTTTCCCGTGGTGGTAGCATTTTGTTCGTTGGTACCAAGCGTCAAGCGCAGGCCATCATCGCAAAGTACGCAGCCGACTGCGGTATGCCGTTCGTCAACGTGCGTTGGCTTGGTGGTACGCTCACTAACTATGGTCAGCTTCAGCGCTTGATCCGTCACTATCTCGACTTGAAGGACAAGCGCGAGAAGGGCGAGCTCAAGAAGTACACCAAACTCGAACAGCTTCAGTTTGATCGTGAGATCGCTGAGCTTGATGAGAAGATCGGTGGTCTCTCAACCCTGACCCGCGTGCCAGATGCTTTGTTCATCTTAGACGCTCGTCACGAAAAGACGGCCGTACGTGAAGCTCAGGCCATGAAAGTCCCTATGATCGCCTTGGTGGATAGCAACGTTAATCCAACCGGTATCGAATACGTCATTCCTGGTAACGACGATGCGGTGAATTCTCTTGACCTTATCACCAAGCTAATCGCTACGGCTGTGAAAGATGGCAAAACCAAGGCTGCTTCCGAAGCTCAGGCAGCTGCACAGGTCCGCAAACAACTTGAAGAGGAAGTACGTATTTCTGCCGAATCCAAAGAAGTGGTAGATGAACTTGATAATCAGATTAAAGAAGAGTTGGCAAACCAGAAGAAAGTTGAAAAGCTCGCCGATAAGAAATAAACGGACTTCCTCATTTGGTCTATTTCGTTGTTGCGGGGCCCCAATAATTCTTCACCGTATGGTTACATACGCCTCAGAATTTTCTTCCCCGCGCTTAGAAATAGCCGCAAATGAGAAACTCCTTTAAATGTAATTATGATAATTACCGCAAGTGACGTCGCGAAACTTCGCGAACTGACTGGTGCTGGCATGATGGATGCCAAGAAAGCACTCACCGAGACAGCCGGTAATATGGAAGCCGCAGCTGAATGGTTGCGTAAGAGTGGCGCCCTCAAGATGGCCAAAAAGGCTGATCGTGCTACGGCTGAGGGTCGTGTTCATACCTACACTCATTCGAACGGCAAGGTAGCCGTGATGGTGGAGATCATGTGCGAAACCGACTTCGTGGCGCGCAATCAGGACTTCATCGACTTCTGCCAAGATATGGCACTGCATATTGCAGCTGCCGCTCCGCAGTACACCTCGCGCGCTGATGTTCCAGCCGAGGTCGTCGAGAAGGAAAAGGCCTTCCACACTGAACAGCTGGCTGCTGAAGGTAAGCCGGCCGAGGTGATTGAAAAAATCATGGACGGCAAGCTCAATAAGTTCTATGAGGACATCGTGCTCATGGATCAAAAGTTCGTGAAGGACGACTCCATCACGATTGCTAACTTACTTGAACAGAAAGTTACGGCCATTGGAGAAAATATTCGTGTTGGACGGTTTGTACGCATTACACTTGGGGCCTAAATATACATACAAAAGACGGGGTGCGAGCCCTGTTTTTTGTTTACTAATTTAAATGACCGCCGACCCGCCCGCGCACAGAACGTGCGCGAGAAGGTGGCGGTCAGAGGAATCACCGGGACCAGGTGGCGTCGCAACCACCGCCCCAGTCGAAGACCATGACGGTCTCGGACTCGGAGTCGTACCAGACCTCGGCCGTGAGCGTGGTGAGCGCGGATCCTTCGCAGATCCAGTGGGTGACACCGAGCGCGTCGGTGTAGGTGCCATTCACCACCCAGACTGCGTCCGCGTCCGCGGCGCAGGTCTGGTAGGCGAAGCTCACGCTGTCGTCGGAGAACACGACCTCCATGGATTCTGGGTCGTTCGACCCGTCCGTCCAGCTGAGGTCGTCTTCGAATTCGTCCAGGTCGGCTTCGCGCCGTCCGAACAGCGTCATGAAGGTCGATCCGGCCGGAGCGGTGAAGCTGCCGGACACGATCGACTCTCCATCGGGGCAGGTATCCGCCCCGTCGCAGTCCTGGTCCACGCCATCGCCGTCGATTTCGACGGCGCCGTCGTAGATGGTGGCGTCGGTGTCGTCGCAGTCGCGGGCGTCGGCGAACACGAAGCCCATGGGCACCGCGTCTTCGCACACGAAGGTATCAGCCGGGTACGTCTTGTCACCCTGGCCGTCGCTATCCGCGTCCGGATAGATGGCACCGAGCGCTGGCGCAACTCCGTCGCAGTTCTCGTCCACCTCGTTGCCGCAGACTTCCACGGCGTCGGGGTGGGCGAGCGGATCGGCATCGTCGCAGTCAATCGCGAAGCCGTAGCCGTCGCAGTCGACGTCGTCGAGGTCGTGCCCGTCGCAGTCCTGGTCGACTTGGTCGTAGGGCGTTTCGACACCTTCCGGGTTGATGTCCGGATCGCTGTCGTCGCAGTCGAGATCGTTGTCCACGAGTCCCGGCCCGCCGTCGCAGGCGGCGATCACGAGAGAGTCCGGATTCCCGAACCCGTCGAGGTCGCTGTCGGCGAACATGGCCACCGTCAGCTCTTCGTCCACCAGGCCGTCGCAGTCTTGATCGACGTCGTCGCAGATTTCGTCCGCGCCGGGGTGGATGAGCGGATCGGAGTCGTTGCAGTCGACGACGTACGGGACGCCGTAGGCATCGACGCCGATGTCGAAGTACCCGTCGTTGTCGGCGTCGACACCTCCGCATTCGTTCACGGAACGGGCGGTGGCCAGGAGGTCCGAGCCGTCGCAGTTCCAGTCGATGCCGTCGCAGGTGTCGTCGATCTCGCCCGGGTTGATGTCCGGGTTGGTGTCGTCGCAGTCGATCGCGAGGCCGTAGCCGTCGCTGTCGGCGTCGGTTTCGGCCGGCACGGTTGGCTCTGTGGGATCCTCGTCCGGGCTCGAGCCCGGTGCCCCGAAGCTCAGCACTGGTGGCTCAATCGCCGCCGGGGCCTCTGCCGGAGTGTTTTCAAGCTTGCAGCCGGCCAGTGCCAGCGCAATGAGAACGGTCATGTCGTCTCCCGTGCCGCGGTTTGGTTCCGCGGCGTTGTGTTTGCAGGGCATTTTCAGAAGCTAAAGTTCCGAAAACGGTTACCCAAAGGTAACCGAGCAATATACTAGATTATACCCGTAAAGTCAAGTTTTTTTGTGCTATCATTAGACTTATTATGGTCAGAATCGCAATTAACGGTTTCGGTCGTATTGGCCGCTCGGTTTTGAAGGCTGCTTGGTTTGATCATCCCGAGTTCGAGGTAGTGGCTATTAATGATTTAGGTTCGGTCTCGGCTTTGGCTTATTTGCTTCAATATGACAGCAATTACGGGTTATGGCACGTACCTGTAAAAGCGCTCGATGCGGGCACGCTAGCCGTCGGTACAAAAAAGATACCTGTTTATGCCGAAAAAAACCCGACTAGGTTGCCTTGGGAAAAACATGCCGTCGACATAGTCATAGAAGCTACCGGGGTGCTTACACACGAAGAACAAGCCTTAACGCATATTGCGGCCGGTGCCAAGCGGGTAGTTTTGTCGGCCCCAGGCAAAGGCGATATTCCAGTCTACGTGCGCGGCGTTAACGACACCGATTTAACAACTGATCAGCATCAAATTATTAGCAACGCTTCGTGCACCACAAATTGTGTGGCGCCAGTTACAGCAGTTATTGAAGCAGCTTTTGGTATCAAGAAAGCTATCATGACCACGGTGCATAGTTATACGGCCTCGCAGTCGCTCGTAGATAGTCCTAAGACAGATTTGCGTGAGGGTCGGGCTGCAGCCGAAAATATCGTACCAACTACCACCGGTGCAGCCACCGCAGTCACAAAAATCATTCCTGCCTTACAAGATCATTTTGATGGGTTGTCAATTAGAGTACCAATTGCGACTGTATCGTTGTCTGATATGACGTTTTTGCTAAAGCAAAAAGTCACTAAAGAACAAGTGAACGAAGCTTTAGTTAAAGCCAGTCAGCAGGCCCAGTTTAAGGGTATTCTTGGGGTGAGTTTCGAGCCACTGGTGTCGTCGGATTACCGCGGCGATTCTCGTTCGGCGATTGTTGACGCTGAACTCACGAACGTGGTTGACGGCGATTTGGTTAAAGTGGTGGCTTGGTATGACAACGAATGGGGTTATGCCAATCGCTTGGCGGAACTGGCGCTCATGGCCGCAGGACAGACCTAGTATGCGTTTTCAAACCTCATTTGAAAAAATTGCCGCTGTAACTAACGTGCATGTGGCGGGGCTAGCGCTTGTGCTTTTACGTTTAGCCGTCGGTCTGACAATGTTTGTCGGTGGTTTAAATATGCCTGGTCCATGGTCATTAAGCCTTATGTTTGGCGGAGCCATGTTGATCCTCGGGTTATTGGTAAGGCCAGTGGCAGTTGTCTCGATGATCGCTAGCTTATTGATTATCTTGCCAACTCTGATTGATAGCGTAACGGCTGAATTCGTTATGACATCATTACAGGTGTTTGGTGTGAATTTACTTTTAGCGTCAGGCGGACTTGGCCACGCATACGGGCTTGATGGAGTTATTTTACGAAATATTCACAGACCCGGAAAAGTGGCAAAGTTTTTGTTCGGTTAAGTTATGGCCCTAGCCAAAGTAGTGATTTTAGGTGGCGGTTTCGCCGGGCTGGTAACGGCCCGGCATTTGGTTAAAGCCGGAGTGGTTGGGAAGCTGTGCGAGATAACCATCATCGATGCTGCTCGCGCTCATGTGTACACGCCCTGGTTGTACGAAGCGGCTACTGGAGCTGTTCGCAGCGAGACTCAAGCGACTAGGACTAAGCTGCTAGAGATGTGTTGTTTTAGGTACGACAAACTGCCGGGTTTTACAAACATTCGCTTTGTTCAAAAACGTATCGAAGGTGTCGATCTTCAGGCTAAGCAAGTTATGGTCGAGGGCAAGCGTCAGGTTCCTTACGACGTATTAGTGGTGACACTGGGTGCGGAACCAAACTATTTTGGCGTGTTGGGATTGCCGGAGCATGCCATTGGACTTAAGCGTCTAGAAGATGCTGAAAATATTCACGATACCGTTGTACGTTTAACCGACACAGCCACGGCTCGTAGTCCTAAATACATTACGATCGTTGGCGCTGGTCCAAACGGCATTGAATTTGTGAGCGAGCTGGCTAACACCATGCGCATGCTGGAGCGTCGCGAGAAACTTGAAATTGGTGCCATTAAAATCTCTTTAGTTGATCCGAACCCAGAGTTGTTTACTATTTTGGCACCGTCCTTGCGGACACGAGCCGTAAGACGTCTTGAGAAACTTGGGGTCAATCTTAGATCGGGCCTTCGCGTTGCTGAGGTTGGCCAGGGTTTTGTAAAGGCCTTTACCGCCAGCGGCAAGCATGAAGACACCGTCAGTATACCAACTGATCTATGTATTTGGTCGGCCGGAGTAAAGGTCAATTCGCTGGTTACGTCGCTACCGTTTTTAAAAGACGACCGCGGCCGGGTTGTGCTTGAGAATACTTACATGGTTGCTAGCTATCCGGGTGTGTTTGCGGCCGGTGATTGTGCCGCACTTGTGAATCCGCACACCAAACGCGCCGATCCCCAGAGCGCCCAAGTTGCTCATTATCAGGCTCACGACCTGGCTCTGAATATTATTAGATATGTACAAGGTAAACCTTTGAAAATCGCGCATCTTCCCAAGCGTTGGGCCTTCTTTTCTGCTCTCGGCGGTTCAACCGCAGCTGGTACCTTGGGAGGTATATGGTTTTGGGGCTATTCAGCCTTTGTACTGCGACGAATATCTGATCTGTATTATTTCTGTTATTTGTTGCCACTCTTCTCAGCCGTCAAAGTTTGGTTAGAGGGTGTACGCTTGTATCATAAAAACGATTACTAGGTATGAAATTGTCTAAATGGAGCGCAAAAGATATTTCATCCGGCACCCGGGTGTTATTGCGTGTTGATGCTAACGTGCCAATTAAGCACGGACAAGCTCAAGACGAAGGAGTTTTTGGGCGCATTTCACAAACATTGCCAGAAATCGAGCGTCTGAGAAAACGTGGTGCTTCGATTATTCTAGCTTCGCATCTTGGCGACCCGGGTGGTAAAGTCAATAAAAAGTTTTCTCTTGCCCCGGTAGCCAAAGTTTTTGAACAACACCTGAAACGTGCGGTCCCAATCGTGACAGATTTTCAGATTCCAGAGCTTCGACCTGGCGAATTATGTTTGCTCGAGAACCTTCGTTTCGATGCTGGAGAAGAGAAGAATAGCGACACTTTTGCTTGGAAACTAGCTAAGCTGGCCGAGGTGTATGTGAATAATGCTTTTGGGGTTTGTCATCGTCGTCATGCTTCGGTGCATGCCATTACCCGTCATTTACCGAGTTTTGCTGGTGAGCTTGTAATTCGTGAAACAACTGAGCTATCACGAGACTTAAAGAAACCGTTCATGCTAGTTATGGGCGGTGCTAAAATCGAGACAAAAATTGGTTTACTTAAGCGGCTCGGGAATCAGGCGGATAAGATTTTATTGGGAGGCGGGTTAGCAGTTACCTTTCTCGCCGCGGCTGACGTAGAGCTGCCAACCTACCCAGCCGAGCTTTTTGACAGGCGTGATGTAGCTCTGGCTAGACAAATATTACGGCGTATCGGTCATAAAATTATTTTACCGCGTGACGTAGTCGCGCGACCCAAGCAGCATCTGGTGACCGATATTGGTCCAGAGACACGGGCGGTGTTTGCGACTGAGATCGCGAGCGCTAAGACCATTATCTGGAATGGGCCACTTGGTATTATCGAACGTAATGACGGCATGGCTGGTACCGTGTCGGTGGCGCAGGCTATGCAAAAGTGTAAAGCACGCGTGGTGATAGGCGGTGGCGATACGGTTGAATTTTTAGCAGCCCAACAAGTTCTGAAAGGCTTTTCACATGTGTCAACTGGTGGGGGTGCGATGTTGGCATTTTTGAGCGGTGATAATTTACCCGGTCTGCAGGCTTTGCAAGAGTTTTGATGCAGCTGCCTGCGTGCTATAATTTTTCTATTATGTTGGAACGAATCGATACTATTCATGCTCATGAAATCCTCGATTCACGCGGCAATCCAACTTTACAGGTGACAGTCATGCTAAAAAACGGCACGCGAGGCGTGGCGGCCGTACCATCAGGTGCTTCGACTGGTAGTCACGAAGCTTTGGAATTACGCGACGGGGACAAGCGTAGATATCGCGGGCTGGGTGTTTTGAAGGCGGTGAAGAACGTCAACGGACCGATCGCAAACGCTTTAAAGGGTCGTGATATTTTTGGTTTACAGGACTTAGATGACGTAATGCGTATTCTCGATGGCACTAACAACAAGCGCAAGCTGGGGGCGAATGCGATTCTCGGTGTTTCACTAGCCTGCGCCCGGGCCGGAGCCAAGCGTGCCAAAATGCCGCTTTATGCTTATTTACGTGATGTTTACGCTTTATCTTACAAAAGCTACAAGTTACCGATGCCGCTTTTGAACGTGTTTAACGGTGGCCGCCATGCTGACACTAATCTAGACATGCAAGAATTTATAGTCGTACCGGTTGGTTACAAAACATTTTCACGCCGTTTACAAGCCGGTAGCGAAATTTTTCACGCTTTAGGTGAAGTGTTGCAGGCCGACGGTCTTGATACTGATGTCGGTAACGAAGGCGGCTACGCACCAGACGTTGGTCGCACCGAACAAGCCTTAGAATATCTACTTAAAGCCACAAAAAAAGCTGGTTACAAACCAGGTAAAGACATTCGTTTTGGTATTGATGTGGCTGCTACTGAATTTTTTAATGCTCGTACCAACAGATATATTTTAAACACTGACCGCCGCAAAATGTCTGGCACTGACATGATTGCACTTTACGAACGTTGGCTCAAAAAATATCCTTTGCTGTCGATTGAGGACGGTTTAGCAGAAGATGAATGGGCAGATTGGCAAACGCTCACACGCAGGCTTGGTGCTGATTTGCTACTCATCGGTGATGACTTATTTGTGACTAACAAAGAGCGTGTCCAGCACGGGCTTGATTTGGGTGTTGCCAATGCTGTGCTCATTAAGGTGAATCAAATTGGCACCTTATCAGAGACCATGCAAACTATTTTACTGGCTCAGCAGCATCGTTACAAAATTGTGATTTCACATCGCTCTGGCGAAACCACTGATACCACTATTGCCGATCTGGCTGTAGCCGTGAATGCCGAATATATCAAGGCTGGAGCACCGTCTCGGTCAGAACGCTTATGCAAATATAATCGCTTGCTTGAAATCGAAGAAGAACTGACGGGCATTTAGATTTAGCTTTCATGGTCATAATGCCAGCCGCTAACTCGTTCCTTGAAGACAGTGGACAAAGTTGAAGCTCGTCGCCAAACACCACTACCATATTTATCCGAAACTTTATCGAGCGCTTGCAAGACTCTGGCCTTGCGACGCTCTTTTTCGAACAATGAATCACTACCTCCAATTGGTAGCAGCCCTGAGACCGAGACTCCAAGCAGCCGAACGCCTTGGCAAGCATCAATTTTTTCTTTCATTATTTGCCAGACGGTACTAGCAAGCTCGAGTCCATCGATCAGCGGATCCTTGCAACGCCGATGAAAGCCATAGCCACCAAAATCGCCATAACGCACGTAGCCAGCCACATGGGTGGCAATAAAGTTTTGTTTACGCATTCTCCAAGTCACGCGATCAGATAAAGCTAGAAGATTACGGTAGATTTCATCATTCGTTTTGAGGTCGTGAGGGAAAGTGTAGGAGTTTCCAATCGATTTCGGCTCTGCCTCGAGTTCCAGGTCGTCGGGGCCGAGTCCTCGAGCCGAGTTGTACAGAAAATACCCATAGCTCTTAAACTCGTGTAGTAGTAACGAGAGAGGTAAGCGTCGCAATGTCGCTACCGAAGTTGCGCCGAGTTTTTCAAGATGTTGCTCGATCCGTCGACCAATGCCGCAGAACTCAGCTAATGGTCTTGTTAACACAAAGTCTTCAGCCTCGTGCGGTGGCACGACTGTTAGGCCGTTTGGTTTTTTTGATTCAGAGGCCAGCTTGGCTAGAAATTTATTCGAGGCAATGCCAATGGAGACCGTGCACCACTCACCACACTCTTCAGCGATTTCAGCACGAATACGTTGCGCGAGAATAGTGGCGCCTAAATAATCTCCACCTGACGCACAGGTGAGATCTGCAAAAGCTTCGTCGGTGCTGAACTGTTGGACGCTATCCCCATAGCGACGAAGAATCTTCATGAATCTTAGGGTCAGATCGCCATATTTTTTGGGGTCTCCCGGAATGACGAGCATCTCAGGGCAGATCTTACGGGCTTGCCAAGTGCCCATAGCAGTCTTTACGCCCTTTTGCTTGGCCTCTCGTGAAGCGGTAGTTACTACCGAGCGTTGAAACGACAGTTGATCGATGGCAATTCGTTGGCTACCGCGGTGAGCCATAGCCACATCGATCGAGTGTCGACCTTTGCCGGCGACCGCGATGGGTAGGCCACGCAAAAATGGATTCGCTTGTTGTTCAACCGAAGCGAAGTAGGAGTTGAAGTCGAGGTGGAGAATGATGGGCATAGGGATAGTGGCTGGTAGCGGGTGGCCTTTAAGGCTACTGGCCACTATCCCACCGGCCGAGCTAGGGCGCGTACACCTCTACGAGCCTCCATTCAAGAGTATCTGTGTCAAGTCTCAGCTTCATAAAGTTGGCAGTGTCTGAGACCGAGAAGTAGAAGATTCTTTTCTGTCCCTCACGCGCACCGTGCACTAGATTCACTTTGTCGATGTCATACACTTTCGTCCCCCAACGCACGCGCTTTGGCCTAATCCTGCGTCCGGTGAAGTCGACAGAGACATCGATGGGGTCGTTCATGAATTCGTGCATAGCACATCGGGCGAGCGACTCGCCACAAGACCCTGACGTAAGGAAGGGTCTAGTAAATGGTGTGAATGAATAAGTTTTTAGCCGCACCGTTTTCTAGATCCATCGTAACCTCGGGATCTTACCTCAACTTGTATTTCAAGGTGACATGGCTCGGCAGACTCAAGAAATCCATAACCTGTCTGGTACGTTGTCGCAACTTACGTTTGTTGAACCAGATGCGAGCAGCTTTCTGAACATATTCACGCGTAGGCTTAATTTGAGAGCGATAATCAGGCGCCACTTGATAGTGGCGGAGAGTAGTTGTGGTCATAAATAGGTCATTAAAGATTGTAAAACCTGCGCATGACTGCTCTGACAATGCCTTGAATGTTGATGTCACCCTTAACGATTATCGGCTGCATGGTGCTGTTAGCGGGCTGAAGGCGAATGTATCCCTTCTCACGGTAGAAACGTTTAAGCGTTGCGTAGGCGTTGTCGAGCAGAGCTACGACGATGTCGCCGTTCTTGGGCGAAGGATTTCTTTCTACGATGACGTAATCACCATCGAAGATACCATCTTCAATCATCGACCTACCTTTGACTTTGAGTACGTACGAGTTCATGGCGTCCATGACAAAGTCACTCGGGATGGCCATGGCTTCACGTTCTTCCACGGCTTCGATCGGTTCACCGGCGGTGATCAGGCCAGCGAGCGGCAACATGACCGCGAGCGGTGACATAGGCTCTGCTTCAATCACCTCGATTGATCGGGCCACCCCATGTTCACCAGTATTGATGACACCTTTTTCGCACAGTGCCTTGATGTGCTGATGAACAGTGGCGGGGGATGATAGGCCGAGCTTTTCGGCAATCTCCCGATACGACGGTGTGTAGCCGTTCTTGCGAACCAAGTTCTCAATGCAGTCGAGCACTTGGCGTTGTTTTTTTGTGAGTGGAGG
>SXGT01935552.1_pt1 | contig 23057 bp, 17 predicted proteins | sample 3176221 | NCBI WGS metagenome assembly SXGT01 (sample SAMN11356862, study PRJNA531348) | freshwater metagenome | isolation source: freshwater sample F1-120 | place: China: Fuxian Lake, Yuxi | collected 2017-12-25
GATATAGTACCCGAACACTTTGTTATATCCAACCTTGAGTGTTTTGATACCGGTCCGTTCTTTTTCTTTATTTTCGAGCGCATTGATCCACTCTCGGGCATGGGCAGATGCGCTCTGGATGTTGTCCAACTCGCTTGAATAACCCGCCCGAATGACGCCGCTGTTCTGCAGGGTGGCAGGTGTATCCTCCGAAATGGATCGGTCAAGCAGGGCCAGTTCCTGTTGGAATGCGTGGATCTGTTGCGCCAGCCCCCCAAAGGTGGACGTGCTGCCTGCTAGGATGGTTTTAATTTCAGGCAAACAAGTTAATGTATCGCGCAGTCGTAGCAGCTCTCTTGGCAAAATGTTTCCAGATGCAACCTTGTTGATCAATCGTTCAAGGTCCGAAACTTTTTTAAAGGCAGCACGGATCTCTGCCCGTAAAAATGCGGAGTCAAAAAAAACCTGGATCGAATCCAATCTGTTTTGGATCAGGGTTAGGTTTAATAATGGTTGCGAAATCCATTGCCTTAAAAGGCGTTTCCCCATGGGTGTGACCGTTTGGTCGAGCAAACCAAGTAAGGAACCCTTGATTTCGCCGCGCAAGCTCTCGGTCAGTTCCAAATTTCGCCGAGTAGCGGCGTCCAGGATCATAGTCTCGCTGAGGAGAACCAGTTTGATGTCGGCAAGGAGTTTGAGCGCACTCGGTTCGGTTTCGGCGACATAGTGCAAGATAGCCCCCAAGGCGTTGACGGCTACACTATGGGTGGATATGCCAAACCCGCTGAGTTCACTCACCTGGAAGTGGTTAAGCAAAGTATTGTGGCACTTGCCGCTCTCAAAGCGCCAGGCAGCAAGGCGGGTGACATGAACATCGACACCGGCTGGGACTTCCATTCCTTCAGGCAAGATCAATTCAGCGGGGTTTAGCCGGTTGATCTCAGCACGAATAAGGGTAGGGTCGGAGGCGTCGGCTTCGCAAACGAAAAACTCGCCAGTGGAAATATCGGTAGTGGCGATGGCAAATCGGGAGCCATCCGTGTAAAATGCGCATAGGTAATTACTGGCGTCACCCGGCAAAAGGGAAGAGTCCAATACTGTTCCCGGGGTGACCACCTTGACGACTTTTCGGGGAAAAATACCCTTTTGTGGCTGGTCACCCAATTGTTCGGCAATGGCCACGTGAAAGCCGCGGGTGATTAGGCGCGAGAGGTAATTATCTACCGAGTGGTAGGGAATGCCAGCGAGAGGTGCGCGAACGCCATTGCCAATGGGGCGTGATGTCAGCACGATGTCCAGTTCTCGCGAGATTGTTTCGGCGTCTTCATCGAATGTTTCGTAAAAATCGCCGAGCCTAAAAAACAGTATCGTATCGGGGTATTGCTTTTTTAAATCCAAATACTGCTGACGTACGGGGGTTACTTCATCGTTTGCCATAGTGACCATAATTATATAAGATATAATTTTCCCCGGCATTAATAAAGGTAATTTCTGGTTTTCTCATTTCAATAAAAAACGCGTTTAATCGCGGAACCAATAACAGAACGGAGCAAAGTATGGAAGCAAAATACAAACTGGTTTTAGTGCGGCATGGCCAAAGTTCTTGGAATTTGGAAAATCGTTTTACAGGTTGGACGGACGTGGATTTGACTGACCTGGGCCGAGAAGAAGCCAAAACCGCTGGCGTTTTATTAAAAGACAGTGGTTACGACTTCGACATTGCCTTTACCTCTGTTTTAAAACGCGCCATCAAGACCCTTGGCATTATTCAAGATCAAATGAATTTGGATTGGATCCCGGTTGTTAGGGCTTGGCAATTAAACGAGCGCCATTATGGTTCGCTACAAGGGCTCAATAAATCTGAAATGGCCGAAAAATTTGGAGATGAGCAAGTAAAAGTGTGGCGTCGAAGTTATGATGTACCGCCCCCAGCCCTGGAAAACAATGATGAACGCCATCCACGTTTCGACAAACGTTATGCCGGTGTAGACCCCAAGGACTTGCCAGCTACTGAAAGCCTTAAGATCACCTTGGAAAGGGTTCTGCCTTATTGGCACTCGACCATCGCTCCGGCGATCAAGAGTGGAAAAAAAGTATTGGTTGCTGCTCATGGAAACAGCATCCGTGCTCTCGTCAAGTATCTCGATAACATATCCGAATCTGAGATCACTGAGCTCAACATCCCTACCGGGGTGCCATTGGTTTATGAGCTGGATGCCGATCTTAATCCGGTCAAACATTATTATCTTGGCGATCAAGATGCGATCGCCAAGGCGATGGCATCGGTTGCCCAACAAGGCAGTGCCAAGAAGGTATAACAGATCATTCTACACAACTGGCCTCGGTGATCCGGGGCCTTGTTGTTTATAATCTAAACATGCAACAGACACAGGAATTTTTCGCCGAATTGCGCCGGTCATTTTATGGAGAAATCCGGTTTGACCCGGTGACAAGGGCGCTCTTCAGCACCGATGCTTCCATTTATCAGATCGTCCCTTTGGGAGTTATATGGCCCAAAGACCAGGACGCACTTCAGTGCGCAGTAGAGATTGCCGCGAAGCATCATTTGCCGATCTTGCCTCGTGGCAGTGGAAGCTCGCTTGCAGGTCAAGCCATCGGTGAAGCGGTCATCATCGATACCTCAAAATACCTCAACCGGATCCTATCTATTGACCCTGAGGAGATGTCTGCGGTTGTTGAACCGGGGGTTATTTTGGCTGCGCTCAACAAGCAGGCAGCAAAGCACAATCTGCAATTCGGTCCAGATCCCGCATCCGCGGAACGCGCTACTATTGGCGGGGTTCTGGGTAACAACGCAACCGGTGCCCATTCCATTCGATATGGAATGACCGCCGACCACGTTCAATGGGTAGATGCCATCCACGCGGATGGAAGCCAAGCAAGATGGGGTGAGGTTGACCTTGAAATACAAAAAGAGGGCATCTTTGGAAATTTAAGTACGTTATTTAAACAATTTCAATTGTCTGGCGCTGCCGATGTTAAAAAATCCTGGCCCCGCACATGGCGGAATTCCGCCGGATACCGGCTTAATTATCTTATTCCCTGGTCAAATTCAAAACCACCCCAATGGGATCAAGGCCCATATCCGCGGGAAGCATCTCCCGGGATGACCAATATTGCGCCATTGCTGGCTGGCAGTGAGGGGACCTTGGCAGTAGTGCGGCAAGCCAAATTATCTCTGGTGAAAAAACCGAACCAGACCATTTTGGCGATCTTGGAGTACCAAAGTGTTGTTGCTGCTTGCGAAGATGTGCCAAGATTGTTGCAATTTCAGCCTTCGGCGGTGGAGTTGATCCCACAAAATTTGGTTCAGTTGGCAAAAAGTGTCCCGGCATATGCCAAGAACAACCGTTTTTTTAACCAAACCGCTGGCGCCTTTTTGGCGGTGGAATTCGCCGGCGAAGACGCGGACGAATTGATCAATATGGGCCATCTAAAGGCAAATTTGGTAACGGTCGCGACATCCCAACAAGACCAAGAGGCCATATGGGCGACCCGCAAGGTAGGGTTGGGGTTGTTTGATTCCGGCTCCTCTTCAGCCCGGCCGATCGCATTCATTGAAGACTGTGCTATTCCTGTGGAGGAATTGGGTTTATTTGTCCGTCAATTGGAAAATATATTCGACCAACACCACGTTCAAGCCGCGTATTATGCCCATGCCTCGGCGGGTTGCCTGCATGTTCGTCCCATTATCGACCTGCGGTCTGATGGTGGCAAAGATAAGTTGTATTCCATTTCGCGGCAGGTGAAACAAATCACATTGGAACTGGGTGGTTCGATGTCTTCTGAGCACGGGGATGGTATTGTACGTGGTGAATGGATACGGGAGACCGTTGGCGATGAGGCGTACGCCTGGATGCAAAAGCTAAAAAGGGTTGCCGATCCGCATAATTTGTTGAATCCAAACAAGATCATCGACACACCTTCGATCCTTTCCAATTTCCGCAACCAAGATTCCCAACCTATCCACTTGTGGAGCTCCAAACTTGATTTTTCAGATACCCGTACCATGCTTTCTGCAATTGAAAAATGCAACGGGCAGGGCGTTTGCCGCAAAGATACAGGTGTTATGTGCCCCAGTTTTCAGGCCACCCGTGAAGAGGTTTTTTCAACACGCGGACGGGCAAACCTGTTGCGAGAGTTTGTTTATGCCAAAAATTCACCATTAAAGGTTGAAGACCTCAAACAAACCTTTGACTTGTGTCTTGCTTGCAAGGCGTGTAAATCTGAATGCCCAAGCAAGGTTGATGTCGCCAAACTCAAGATAGCCTTTTACGAGCGCTATTATCGAGAAAACCGGCATTCCGTTCGTGACTATTTATTTGGTTATCTGCCGTCGATCATTGGTATTTTTCACCACATCCCGTGGATATACAACCAGAGTATGAGTGTGTTGGAAAACACACCCATGTTGATGGACCGAATTGGCATACGCGCCAAGGCAGGACTGCCGCGTATTTCGTTGCCCCTAAAGGGCACAGCGGATGTGCTCCGCGATGATACTGCCGCTCTCAAAGTGATCTTGATCGCCGATACCTATACCCGTTATTTTGAACCCAGTGTGGAATTATCCGCGAGGAAGATCCTGGCTTCAATGGGTTGTTTGGTTATTACTCCCGCTGAGGTTGGCACAGGTCGCACTTTACTCTCCAAGGGTTTTTTGCCTGCGGCGCAAAAACACCTCGCCAAATTGGCAGCCCAGATCAGGTCAATCGACCCTGATGGAACCATGCCGATCATTGGTTTGGAGCCCAGCGAAGTATCGGTATTAAAAGATGACATTCTCTCAATACTACCTGGACAGCAAAGCCAAGCGATTGCCAACAGAACCTGGTTGCTTGAAGAATTTATGGTTCGCCAGTGTCATCTCATCACGGCAGAACCAGATGCCAAAGGGCAAGTTACTTTGCATACCCATTGCCATCAAAAAAGCGTTCCTCCATCTACGGATGGTTATCCAGTTGGCAGTGATGCCACCATAGAGCTATTACGTGGTTTGGGATATCGTGTCGATTTTGTTAATAGTGGTTGTTGCGGAATGGCCGGCTCCTTTGGCTATGAAAAGGAGCATGCGGAAATCTCACAGGACATCGCCGAGATGTCCTTATTTCCGGCACTTCGTTCAAAAAATTTACAGCAGGGAGCGTTGATCTGCGCGACAGGCACAAGTTGCAGAACCCAAATTGGCACCGGGTTGGGGTATACCGTACTTCATCCGGCTGAATTGATTTGGAAAGCAATCAACCGCTGACTGGTTTTGAACGTAACTGGTCCAAGGCTATCCCAAACGAGACTTCTACGTTGAGCGAATTCTTAATTCCCGCCATGGGGATGTAAACCACCTTGTCAGAAGATTCGATCACAGCCGGGTCAATACCACATCGTTCGTTGCCAACCACCAATACTACTTTTTGCGGAACTTCGATCAGTGAATTTATCTCAACAGCCCCGTTGGATAATTCCAAGGCCCAGATCTGGTAATTTTGCTGCCGCAATTTTTCCAATGCCAACAGGGTATTGTTGCATGCTTCAATGTGCAACAATTCCTGGGCACCAACTGCGGATTTTTGGACAGCAGAATTGGAGGGATCAGGGGTTATGCCGCACAAATATACCTGACTAACCCCCAGGCATTCCGATGTTCGCAAAATCGCGCCTACATTGTATCCAGATCGAACATTATCCACCACTACAATGATATTGGCGCTTGGTTTTATTGGCCTTGGAGAAAAAGGAGTTACCGGATGGGATAGATCCACCACCATTCCTGCCAAGCATTTGGGGCATCGGCCATTAAATTCGGCATCTTCCAGCGCAGGCATTCGCAGGTTGCATTTTGGGTTAGGGCAAGTATATACAAGGATGTTCATAAATAAAAAGAGGCAGGGGTAGGATACCCCTGCCTCGCGATTGTACCACTACAGCGAGATCGAAGCTTCAATCATCCCGGTTTGGCTATTATTGATCATGGATGAAAAACCAGCCTTGCGGCACAACGTTTGCATGGATGTGTTTTCCGGCGACATTACAGCGATGATGCGCTTGATCTTCTCGTGTTTGGCAGCTTTGATCAAGCGGTTCACCAGCTCCAAACCGATTCCCTGTCCCTGGAACTTGTCGTTCACCAGCAAACTAATTCGGGCTTCGTCGTCTTCGCCCTTGAATTTGCTCATCCGACCTACGCCCACTATGTTACGCATCCCCTCGATCTCCGTCTCTACTACCAAGGCGATTTCGCGCGCGTAATCGCAATGGCATACTCGTGCCAGGCGTTCGTGTGTTACCCGGTCGCTAAGTAACATTGGAGACAAATAACGCAGATAGACCGAGCGATCAGACAGGTGTTTGTGGAAATTGATCATCAATTGTTCGTCTTCCGCGCGGATCGGACGGATAAGTACCTTGCTGCCATTCTTCATTGTCCACTCGCCAACATAGCGAATAGGGTATGGACGAATGGCCAATTTTGGCAGATCCTTCTCCTCGGTATCCAAACCGTGGAGTACCACACGGCCATCCAAGGCCAGTAATCCTTCTGGTGAGGCGATCAAAGGGTTTATATCCAATTCTTTGATCCAGCGTTGTTCGACAACCAGTTGGCTGAAACGTACCAACAGTTTTTCCAGTTCATCCATATCCACTGGTTTTCTTCCGCGAACACCCCTTAGCGCGGTCGCGATCTTGGTTCGGTCGATCATTCTTTTTGCAAGGGTGGTGTTGAGGGGTGGCAAAGCCAAAGCGCGGTCTTTGAACACCTCTACCAGTTGGCCACCAGTACCAAATAGCAGAACCGGTCCAAATTGTGGATCGATCGATGAGCCAACGATCAATTCATAACCATCCAGTTTGACCATCGGTTGAACAGTGACGCCTTGAAAATGTTCGGCGCCTTTAAGGCGAGTGACCGATTCTTTGATCTCTTCAAAAGCCTTGATCACGCCTGCCTTGTCCTGGATATTCAATTTCACACCTCCCACATCGGTCTTGTGGGTGATGGTTTCTGAGTGGAGTTTGAGAACGACCGGGTAACCGCATAAAGCTGCCTTTTCAGCGGCCAGTTCGGCAGTTTCGGCAACGTACATTGCGGTAGCGGGAATTCCATAGGCACGCAAAAGTTCCTTGCTTTCCACTTCCGTTAGCAGTTCTCTGCCAGAGCTTCTGACCGCATCAATGATCCAGGCTGCAGCTTCTCTGTCTGGGGTGTGGGTTGCGTCTTCGGCGTAGCTGGGGGTTTCGTACAGCAGTTTGAGGTTGGCTGTACTTTGCCACATATAGGTAAATGCCTTTGCCGCGTCATCTGGGTATTCAAAGGTCGGAATACCAGCCTTGTTTAAGATCGCTTCACCAGCCGCAACCTCCTTACCACCGGACCAAGAGGCCAGGATCGGCTTGCTATAGGTTTTGGCATAACTCTTCAATGCTTCGGCGGTAGCGGTTGGATCGGTCATTGCCTGCGGAGTGAGAATAACCAGCAGGCCATCGTTGGATGGATCCTGGGCAGCGATCTCAAGCGACTTTGCGTATCGTTGCGGGTCGGCGTCACCGATGATGTCGATTGGATTATTATGTGACCACGAGAAGGGCAGGATCTCGTTCAACTTTTCGATCGTTTGAGGAGAAACCTCTGCCAATTCTCCACCGTGGGTCAGAAGGGTGTCGGTAGCCAAAACTCCCGGTCCGCCGGCATTGGTCAAAATGGTCAATTTTGGTCCATTGGGGCGCGGTTGCCGTCCCAATACTTCCGCCATCGAGAAGATCTCACTGATGCTATCCACACGCAAAACGCCGGCGCGTTTGAAAGCAACATCCAGAACCTCATCCGAACCCGTCAGTGAACCAGTATGGGATGCGGCTGCCTTGGCCGCGCCTTCTGTGCGGCCAGGTTTGATGACAATGATCGGTTTCGTCAGCGCTACTTCGCGGGCAGCGCTGATGAATGAGCGGGCATCGCCGATGGTCTCCATGTAGATGACGATGCTTTCAGTGTGGGGGTCATCTCCCAGATAGTAGATCAGATCTCCCCAATCTACATCCAGCATCGAGCCGACCGAAACGAAAGCGGAGAAACCAACATTTTCTTTAAAGGACCAATCCAGCACGGCAGTGCACAAAGCACCCGACTGGCTGATAAACGCGACATTGCCTTTTCTGGCCATGCCCGCAGCAAAGGTGGCATTTAACCCACTGATCGGGTTCATTACACCCAAACAATTGGGGCCAATAATGCGCATTTTGCCTTTTTTGGCATTTTCAAGCAACTGCCTTTCGAGTTCTACGCCTTCAGGGCCGATCTCTTTAAACCCTGCTGAAATAACGATCGCGCCCTTTACCCCTGCTTCTACGCACTCTTCGATAATTCCGGGAATGCTACCTGAAGGGGTGACGATCACCGCCAGATCCACCTTGTCGGGAACATCCTTGATGGTTGGATAGGCTTTGATGCCCAGCAAACTGGGGCGCTTGGGATTAATTGGAAAAACCGCACCACCAAAAGGGCTACTGATCAAATTCCAAAGAATCGTTCGGCCAACGCTGCCTTCTTTTTCGGTAGCGCCGATTACAGCGATGTTTTGTGGAGCGAAAATGTTCTTTAGTGGGTTTTGGGTATATCTGTAAACATCATGGGAGGGGTCAAATTTGGACCAATTGCTTGCTTGATTTTCTTGCTGTGACATATTAATGTATTCAAATCCTTTCGAAGTGTCAGCAGGCTGACTGTAATTGTGAATTATTGTACTAAGTGACTATTATAAGGCGATTTCTTTTTTGTTCACACCCAAAAAACCATAACCAATTTTATTGATAAAATCAATTACATGAAGAAACCTTCCCTGCTACTTTTACTTGTGGTAGTGCTAACATTTTTTGCGCCAGCCGCCCACGCAAAACCGGCGCAAAAAAACTCGAGTGTGGATACAGATGTTTATTCGCTGATCGCACAAGTTAACGCCTTGCGCGCCGCCAATGGTTTGGCTCCATACGCCATCAACGCCACTTTGATGGGTATTGCCCAATCGCATGCCGGTTTTATGGCCGCAAATGGAGTTTCGCACTACGGGGTTGGTGGCTCGCGCCCATTTGAAAGGGCTTTGGCGGCAGGCTACCCTTTGGCGGGTGACCTGACCCAGGGTGGTTTTTTTTCCGAAAACATCACTGCCGGCATCAACAAATCTGCAGCAGACGCGGTGCTGGAATGGCAAGGCGACGCTCCCCACCTAAATACCATGCTATCCGCGTCCCTCACTGAGATCGGTGCTGGCGTCGTACTTATTGAAGATTATGTGTACTTTGTGATCGACTGTGGAAAGCCTACTTCTACCGGTTCTCCTCAGGTGATCCCCACCGGGATGGCGGAGGTGATCAGCAATGTGCCTGTCAACCCTGTGGTGGTAAAAACCATCATCCCAAACACCCCGGATGCGACGGGATTGACGAACCATATTGTAAAAGCGGGTGAAACGTTATGGCTGATCGCGATTTCCTATGGCATCAAGATCGACGACATCAAAGATGCCAATTATTTCGTCGCCGACGGTGAGATCTATCCCGGTCAAAAACTGGCCATACCGGTAACACCCCGTCCCACTGAAACGCCATTCTTCCCAACGCAAACGGTGCCGCCATCCACTACGCCCGATGTGCAAGCGACCGTGATCGCCGGCATTTTTTCCAGCCTCACACCTTCCCCAACGCCACCGGGTATCATGCCGGATCTGGAAGGTTTGATCTCCTGGAACGAACCCCAGGCGATGTTGTTGTTGGTATTTGCATCCGCAATTATGCTCTTCGCCATTGTTTTTATGGTAGCGTTGTCGCGGATGCAAAGGAAAAACAAACCGGAGGAACAAAATGAAGATTCGTCCCACAAAAGGTCTCACATTCGATGATGTTCTGCTCATTCCACAAAAATCCGCCATTACCTCTCGGCAGCAAGTAGATACCAGTTCCCGCTTAACAGATTCGATTCGTATCAATATACCGATCCTAAGCGCAAATATGGATACCGTAACCGAAGCCGGCATGGCGATCGCCATGGCCAACGCGGGTGGCATCGGCATCATCCACCGTTTTATGTCTGTTGAAAACCACATTCGCCAAGTGCGTTCGGTAAAAAGGGCCCAGGCCGTAATGGTTGAGCATCCGTATGTGATCAACCCTGAAGACTCGATCTCAAAAGCGGTTGGTGAGATGCGCAAAAACAAGGTAGGTGGTTTGGTCGTGGTGGATTCCTCAGATAAGGTACAAGGTATCCTTACAACCCGCGACGTAAACCTTGCGCCAGAAACCGATTTGCTTGTACGAGACGTAATGACGCCATTTGAACGAATGGTTTTTTTAACCCCTGGGTTTGGCATAGACCAGGCCCGCAATTTGCTTTTTCAGCATCGCATTGAAAAGTTGCCGGTGATAAACCCGGATGGCACATTGCACGGGCTGATCACCGCCCAAGATGTATTAAAACCGATCAAGAACCCCAATGCCGCACTTGATGAAAAAGGCCGATTACGGGTGGGTGCCGCAATTGGTGTCTCCCATGGCGAAGTTGAACGGGCAGCTGCCTTAATTGAAGTTGGTGTAGATGTATTGGTATTGGATATTGCCCATGGCCATGCCGACCATTGTGTAGAGATGGTAAAACGGCTACGCAAACAATATCCAACCGCCCAGATCATTGCCGGTAATGTAGCTTCTCGCCAGGGTGCCCGCGATTTGGCATTGGCAGGCGCGAATGCCATAAAGGTTGGAATTGGCCCGGGATCGATATGCACAACCCGCATGGTGACTGGTTTTGGCGTACCCCAATTAACTGCCATCATGGATAGCGCTGATGGGATTCGTGAATCTGGCAGAGACATCCCGTTGATCGCCGATGGTGGTATTCAAAAAGCTGGTGATCTGGTAAAGGCACTTGCCGGTGGGGCAGAAACCGTAATGATCGGCAGCATGTTTGCAGGCACCGAAGAAGCGCCAGGTTCGCCGGTTTTCCGAGATGGCCAAAAAGTAAAAGTCGTAAGGGGGATGGCCTCGCTTGGTGCAACAATGGGCAGAAAACAAGTCGAAAACAGTGTTAGCGATGAGAGCGCTGAAGACTCAGAAGACTGGATGAAGGTTGTACCTGAGGGGGTAGAGGCCGTTGTGCCATACCGTGGCAATGTTGGCGAGGTGCTACACCAATTAGTTGGGGGTCTGCGTTCTGGTTTAAGCTACGGTGGGGCAAACAACATTCGGCAACTGCAAGAGAATGCTGAATTTATCGAGATATCCCCGGCAGGTATCCGTGAAAGTGGCTCGCACGATGTAAGGCGGATATAGCGGAGTTAATATCTATAATATATAAGATAAAATTCATAAATATTGACATCGTTACTCCGTTTTGCTATAATCGCGTCCAATACGATATTAGCAAACGGAGTTTTTATTATATGTCTTCATTAGTGATCAAAGACCTGCACGTAAGCGTTGAAGGAAAAGAAATTCTGAAGGGTTTAAACCTTACCATAAACCAAGGCGAGGTGCATGCCATTATGGGCCCCAATGGCACTGGCAAATCCACTCTCGCGTATACCCTCATGGGGCACCCCAATTATTCGGTGACCAGCGGTGAAGTTTGGTTCAAGGGCCAGAACTTGCTGGAGATGGAACCAGACGAGCGTTCTCGAGAGGGCGTATTCCTTGCTTTCCAGTATCCGGTTGCCATTCCCGGGGTAACTGTGGCCAATTTCCTGCGAACTGCCATCAATGCCAGGCGTCGGGCGGCCAATCCCGAAGACAAAGGGATATCCATTCCTGATTTCCGAACCATGCTGAAAGAAAAAATGGCCATGCTTAAGATGGACCCAGCTTTCGCAGGCCGCTATCTCAATGACGGTTTCTCAGGTGGAGAGAAAAAACGGGCCGAAGTTTTGCAAATGGCAGCCTTAAAACCTGAGATCGCCATATTGGATGAAACCGATTCGGGTTTGGATATTGATGCTCTTCGCATTGTATCTGAAGGCGTGAACGCCCTGAGTGGACCGGATTTGGGGGTTTTGGTCATAACCCACTACCAGCGATTACTAAACTACATCAAACCGCAGTTTGTTCACATTATGATGAACGGTGTCATCGTAGAGAGCGGCGGCCCCGAATTGGCTTTACACCTTGAAGAACACGGTTACGACTGGGTTCGTGAGAAATACGAAGAAACCGCATAATCCGGATACCCATAGAAAAGGAACAGAGTATGAGCACAGATGAGCAGATCCTTGAAAACTTGGGTGAGTACAAATATGGTTTTCATGACCGTGATGACAATTACGTTTTTAAGTCGCAAAAAGGTTTAAGCGAAGAGGTAGTTCGCAATATCTCTCGGATGAAGGGCGAGCCGGAATGGATGCTGGAGTTTCGGTTGAAAGCCCTAAAGCATTACTTGCAACGGCCCATGCCCAATTGGGGGCCGGCATTAAAAGAATTGGATTTGGACGATATTTTCTATTACGTCAAACCCACCGAAAAAAGCGAACGTTCCTGGGATGATGTTCCGGATGACATTAAAAAGACCTTCGACCGATTGGGTGTTCCAGAGGCGGAGAGGAAATTCCTGGCTGGCGTAGGTGCGCAATACGAGTCTGAAATGGTGTACCACTCCGTGCTGGAACATTTGGAAAAGCAAGGAGTCATTTTCCTGTCTATTGAAGATGGCCTTCGACAATACCCAGACTTATTCAGAGAATATTTTGGAACCGTTGTACCCATCGAGGATAACAAATTCGCCGCCTTAAATAGCGCGGTTTGGTCTGGCGGTTCATTTGTTTATGTGCCCAAAGGAGTAAAAGTAGACTTGCCTTTGCAGGCATACTTCCGCCTGAATACCCCCAATGTTGGTCAATTCGAACGTACTTTGATCATTGTTGATGAAGGCGCTCAGGTCCATTATGTTGAAGGTTGTACCGCGCCCACTTATTCGGCAAATTCCTTCCATAGCGGCGTGATCGAGATCATCGTTAAAAAAGGGGCGCGGTCGCGATATTCCACCATCCAAAACTGGTCTACCAATGTATATAACCTGGTAACCCAAAGGGCAATGGTATTTGAGAACGGCACCCACGAGTGGGTTGATGCCAACCTTGGTTCCAAAGTGACGATGAAGTACCCAAGCTGTTACCTGATGGAACCGGGCGCCCACGGTGAAATGCTTTCGATGGCATTTGCCGGCCCGGGACAAGTGCAAGACGCAGGATCCAAAATGGTCCATTTTGCCAAAAATACCTCCAGCAAGGTGGTATCCAAATCCATATCCAAAGGCGGCGGGAGATCTTCTTTCCGTGGATTGCTTAAAGTGTATAACGGCGCCAAACAATCAAAATCCAATGTGGTATGCGACGCGCTTTTGCTCGACCCCAAATCGCGCTCCGATACGTATCCATACATTGAGATCGATGAGACCGATGTAACCATTGGGCACGAAGCTTCGGTATCAAAAGTAGGAGAGGAACAACTCTTTTATCTCATGAGCCGCGGCCTTTCTGAAGAAGAAGCGACAACGATGGTTGTGTCTGGTTTTATTGAACCCTTGGTTAAGGAATTGCCAATGGAGTATGCAGTAGAAATGAATCGCCTGATCCAATTACAGATGGAAGGATCGATCGGATAGTATGTCAAGCGTAAAATTAACAACAACCCTGCGGAAAACTGAACAAAAAGGTTTTGCGCAGATCGATGCCAACAAAATTCCAGCCAGCGCAAACGCGTTTCGTTCCAAGGCTTTACTGGCTTATCAATCGGCCGCGTTGCCTACCACCTCCATGGAGGCATGGCGCCGCACAGACTTGCGCAACTTGCCCGCGGACTTGTTTCGGGTTTTCACTGATGCCGATCCTCGTTCCCCGGCGGTTCCCGTTGAAATCCTTCAACCGGTAGTGGATGACCATTTTGGTGGCCAACTGGTAGTTACACCACACGGCACCGAACGAACCGTTGGGGCAGATCTTGAATCCCAAGGGGTGATCTTCTGTGACCTGCGTACCGCCGAACAGAACTACCCCGAACTGGTGGCAAAGATCTTGGGCACATTGGTAAGCCCTGAAGAAAGTGTTTTTGCCGCCATGTCAGCTTCGTTTGCCCAAAATGGCGCTTTTATTTACATCCCGCAGGGGGTGCACGTGAAGCAACCCTTGCACTCGATCTTTTGGGGTGCGGGCGATGGGTTGGCGTTCATCAACAATATTTTGGTCTACCTTGAAGAGGGCTCTTCGCTCACCTATGTTCATGAGTCCGCTTCCCCCAAGGAATCTGCTGACAGGGTGATGGTAGCCACCAATGTTGAAATTCATGTTGGCGAAAATGCCGACTTGCGCTTTGTTGAATTACAATCTTTAGGTAGCAATGTGTGGAATTTTTCACATGAACGATCCAGGGTTGATAGTAATGGAAAGCTGGATTGGATTTTTGGCGCGGTAGGCTCCAAACTCACCAAAAATTTTTCAGATCTTGATCTTGCTGGTGAGGGTGCTTGGGGCAGAATGTCTGGCTTTTATATGACTGACAAAAACCAACATTTGGATCACGACACGCAACAGAACCATTTTGCAGCCCATACTACCAGCGACTTGCTTTTTAAGGGTGCTTTACTCGATTCATCACGCTCAGTTTGGCAAGGGATGATCTACGTAGCCCCAGACGCGCAGCAGACAGATGGATATCAAGCAAACCGGAATTTGATCCTCAGCGACAAAGCCAGGGCAGATTCCATCCCTGGACTTGAGATCCTGGCTGACGATGTTCGATGTACCCATGGCGCAACAGTGGGGAAATTGGAACAAGAGCCGATCTTTTATCTAAAATCCCGCGGCATTCCGCAAAAAGAGGCTGAGCGAATCGTAGTAGAAGGATTTTTTGATCCCATCATGCAACGAATACCATTTGAAGGTGTTCGGCAACGATTCCAGGATGCCATACTTCAAAAAATGAAAAACTAAATAAATAACAGAGGATACATGAAAACCACCAAACCACTTGCTCACGGTACTTCACCGGTTAAAAAAAGTTCCCGATCGCAAGGAAAAGAGTTTGCTTTTATGCGGTCGCCCGATAATAACCAAATTTATGAAGTAGGCGATGCAGTGGATGCATACTGTGACCACGAACGCAACAAAGAGCGGGTGCGTGGTTGGCTAAAAGGGATCGTCGTTCAAATCGATAACAGCAAAATGGTTGCGGTCCAATTCCGCACTGATGTGTTCTTAACTGATGGCTGGATGGTACCTGACCATATCCTTTGGTTTCCGATGAACTCCGATCAAATCCGGCAATTTGGCACCGGCAAAAGAGTGCCCCCGATCAAAAAAACTTTTGAGGATTTTTAGTCAATATGTTGGATGAACAAAAAATAAGGGCAGATTTTCCAATCCTTTCTCGTGAAATTCACGCCGGAAAAAAGTTGGTATATCTCGATTCCGCGGCATCTTCCCAAAAACCCTCGGTTGTGATCGATGCAATGGACCATTATTATCGCCATAGCAATGCAAATATCCACAGAGGTGTTCATAAACTCGCTGAGGAAGCGACAGATTTGTATGAACAAGCCCGGAAAAAGATCGCTGTTTTTATTAACGCGCCAAAGCAAAAACAAATCATCTACACTCGGAACACTACCGAATCGATCAATTTGGTTGCACAATCGTGGGGACGAAAGTTCCTTAAAGCCGGTGATCTGGTCGTACTTACCCAAATGGAACACCACAGCAATATTGTTCCCTGGCATATGTTGGTTGCGCAGTTGGGGATCCGTTTAGAATTTACGCGGGTGACCCCTGATGGAAAGTTGGATTTGGATCATTTCAAACAACTCTTGGCCCAGGAACCGAAATTGGTGGGTTTTACCCATATGTCCAATGTGTTGGGCACCATCAACCCCGCCAAAGAAATGATCTCCCTTGCGCATGCTGCTGGGGCGATCACTTTGGTAGATGGGGCTCAGTCTGTTCCGCATTTTCCGGTGGATGTTCAGGACTTGGATTGCGATTTTTTGGCTTTTTCGAGCCACAAAATGCTTGGCCCAACTGGCTTGGGAGTACTGTACGGAAAACTGGACCTATTGCGGCAAATGGATCCATTTTTGGGCGGCGGCGATATGATCAAAGAAGTAAAATTTTCCGGGTTCACCCCCAACGAGCTCCCGTACAAATTTGAGGCCGGTACCCCATCCATCGCGGAAGCGATCGGTATTGGCGCTGCGATCGACTATCTTAGCGAACTCGGTATGGATTCCGTCGAAGTGCACGAACAAAACCTGTTAACTTATGGCCTCGAACGCATCTCAGAAGTACCAGGGGTAACTGTTTTCAATGCCGACCCCAGGAATAAAGGCGGCGTCATCGCCTTCACAATCGGCTCGATCCATCCGCATGATGTTGCCCAGGTACTGGACAGAAGTGGTATCGCAGTGCGGGCAGGGCACCATTGCGCGCAACCCTTGCACGAAGTATTTTCAATCCCGGCTACAACCCGGGCAAGTTTTTATTTATACAACACAAAAAATGAGATCGATGCCTTCATCGAGGGTCTGTTCGCTGTGCAAAAATATTTTATGGCAGGATAATATGGACGATTTATACCGTGAGATCATCATTGAACACTACAACCACCCTTCTCATCGTGGCCATTTGAACCCCAATAACATTCAATTTGCTGATAATAACCCGCTGTGTGGTGACCACATCGAGATCACACTGCTAACAGACGAAAATGGCCTGATCTCCGATGCAAAATTTGATGGCCACGGTTGTTCCATCTCTCAAGCCACTGCCGATATTTTATTGGATCATGCGATCGGAAAAAATATTGAACAAGTAAAGTCAATGACGAAGGATGATATTATAGAGTTGATCGGGATTGAGCCAGGCCCGGTGCGATTAAAATGCGCTTTGTTATCCCTAAAGGTGCTTAAAGCGGGCATTTACGGCCTTAGCGCCGCAGATGATGTGGAGCTGGACTAATAAAATGACACAACATTCCATCGATACATCTGTTTACAACGTTTTTGAGATCGACATCGAAGGTGTTGATCTTAAGGAGCGCCAATTTTTATCAATCGAAGATAATGCGATTATCATCGTGGAAGTACAAGGCAAGGTATATGCCATTGGTGATATTTGCTCCCACGACGACGGTCGTTTGGAAGATGGCTTGATCGATGACCATTGCATCGTATGCCCGCGGCATGGTGCCGAATTTGACATTCGTACCGGGGAAGCGAAAAGCATGCCTGCCGTCGTCGGCATCCCTACCTATCCGATCGAAGTGATCGGCTCAACTCTATATATTGGGATCAAAAAATAATTTATGCAAAAAACCCGCCGATTCGGCGGGTTTTTTATGTTAGTTTTTATAATAATCGGCGACAATTCGCAGAATGTCGAATCCTTCGGCGTACTGCTTTTCAGCCAAAGCGCCGTGACGGACCATTGTGGAGCGTAAAAGTTCTTCGTTGAAATAATACTTGTCGTGGTAGGTTTTGTATTCAGCCAAGGCTTCGATCTTTTTTTCCATATCTTCCCGAGTAACTCCAACCAGGAAGTGGGGAAAAAACCCATAGCTGGAACGGACGACATCAAAACCAAGGACAGTCGTGCCACGATACGCCCTCAACGACTCCTCGGTGACCACGTTATGGTCTTGATGGATATCGGAACGGGTATGGACTAAAACAAGGTCCGGCTGATAATCCTTCCGAACTTTCAACAAATACTCGAGAATATCTTGCCGTTGCTCAGGAAATTTCCGTGTCTCAAACTTTTCCAGAATTACCTTCTCATCCGGAACGCCGAGAACCTTGAAACTTGCGTAATGTTCAGCAATGATATTTTTAAGCGTGGGATTTTTTTGGTTGTCTGATAGGGTCAGGCACAGCACTTCATTCCTTGGCAATACATGGTGCAAAAAAGCGCCTGCACCCAGCTCGATGTCATCTGGGTGGGCTCCAACAAACAAGATCCTTTTACCAAAAAAATTCATAATCGTCAGAAGCCTTATTTTTTGTGGGCCAAAATTCCGCCCACCACCTTGGTCATCACCAATTTTCCATCCCGTGCATGCCAGGCTTTCGCAACCTTTTCGATGGATCCGATCAATGATTTATATTCCTCGGCATTGTTGAACAGGTCTGTCCAAAGCTTGCGGTCTTCATTCAGCGAGGCTTGAACGTACTCCATAAAGGGTTCAACCTCAGGGAAGATCAAAGGATTTTCCCAGGATAAAAGTTCGGTTTTATCAAAAATGGAGTCGATCGTATTGAAGATCTCACCCTTAAAGCGACTGGAACCGGGCATCGGTGGAATAGCTTTATTGGTTGCTTCTTTGATAATGTCGTAAAACATTTTTTTATTTTCAGGCAGGGGGCCAGTCACAAACAAACGGCCGCCAGGTTTTAATACCCGATACGCTTCAGAGAAAGTGAATTTAAGATCGCTGGCATAGTAAATGGCGAAAGAGCTGGTTGCAATATCGAATTTGCCATCCTGAAATTCGAACGGTTTATTGAAATCTAAAAATTGGAAGTGGATATTTTTACTTCCCAGGCCTGCCAAACGTTCATTGGCTTTGCCCAAAAGTTCTTCCGAAAAATCACCACCAAAGATCTGTGCTTGGCCTTGGGTGTGTTTGTCAAATAAAAAGCATTGTTTGCCTGCGCCACATCCAACATCGAGGATGGACTGGCCTGGTTGGGGATTGAGCACTTCGACGTTCCATTCATCAATATTGCGGGTGCCATATTTTTCGTGAATCTCGATGCGCTTTTGAAGGTCAGCGGCGGGTTCTCTATAATTGATCTGCATAATGCTCCTGGTTGAAGTTACAATTAATTTAACTGTGTTATTATACCAAAACCAAGCAAAAACTATAAAATCTCAGTCGGCAGGTACAAACAATGGCAGAAAAAAAACTAATTCAAGGCGTAAAGGGCGCACGTGAGTTCTATCCGGCTGAAATGGCCTTGAGGAACTATATCTATGACAAGGCAAGGCAAGCATCCGAATTGTATGGATTTCTTGAATGGGATGGCCCGTTCCTTGAAACGATTGATTTGTATGCCGCAAAATCGGGCGATGAGTTGGTGAAAGAGCAGGCATTTGTTTTCGCCGATCGTGGCGGAGATTTGATCACTTTGAGGCCAGAACTAACACCAACCTTGGCACGCATGGTGGCCCAAAAACAAAATGAATTGAGTTACCCGCTTCGTTGGTGGTCATTTGGACCGTTTTGGCGGTACGAACGCCCCCAACGCGGACGGTCTCGGGAGTTTTTCCAGTGGAATGTGGATATGGTTGGAGTAAATTCTCCCGAGGCAGACGCGGAATTGATTGCTGTAGCAGCCACTTTTTTACGGTTGTCGGGGTTGGGGCCCGATAAAACGAGTATTTTGGTCAATAACCGAAAACTGATGGATCAACAATTTTCGGATTTGGGGATTGAACCAGAGAAAAGATTGGCGATTTCAAACGCGGTGGATCGGCGCACGAAGATGGAACCCGATAAATGGGATGCCTATGTTTTGGAGATCGGCCTGACCGCACAACAACTTAGTGGTCTAAAAGCGGTTTTAGGCAATTATGACCTTTGGAAGTCCTCCGAGGAGATGGTAAGGCTGATGGCTGCTTTAGTCTCCCTTGGGGTGTCTGAATATGTAAAATTTGATCCCAACATTATGCGCGGTCTTTTGTATTATACGGGCACGGTATTTGAAGCCTTCGACACATCGGGCAGTGTAAAAAGAGCAATTTTTGGCGGGGGCCGTTACGACAACTTACTAAAGGAAGTTGGCGGTGATCCGTTGTCTGGCGTTGGATTCGCTATGGGAGATGTTGTAGTTGGGCTGATACTGCGGGAAGCCGGATTGGTGGCTGCAGAGGATCCCGCACCGGCGAAAGTATTGGTCACCATTTTTAACAGCGAGACCTACCCGGCCGCTGCGGCGTCATCGGCGTTGCTTCGAAAAGCAGGAATTAATACCCTTCTAAGCCCTGAAGCGACAAAACTTCAGAAACAATTTAAGTTTGCTGATAAAGCCAAAGTTCGGTTTGTGGTTGTTCAAGGCCCAGATGAGATCGCCGCTAATGTAGCCTCGGTGAAGGACCTTCAAAACGCCACCCAGGTGCAGGTCCCATTGGCTGACCTTGCCAGGCATATTGCCCAAGGGCTCGATCCTATCCTTTGACCAAGTGGCGGATAACATATTCCAATTTTCCTTGAAAAATAATTTCCGTGTGATATAATTTGCCGGCAATTAAAAAATGGAGGCTGTAGCTCAAAGGCAGAGCGCCACACTGTGGATGTGGATGTTGAGGGTTCGAAACCGTCCAGCCTCCCAAAAAGCCCCGTTTCGGGGTTTTTTTATACCACCTGATAACCAAATGAAGGGAAAGCGACCATGGCGCCCATCAAAGTATTATTCCTTGCATCAGAAGCGGAACCATTTATTAAGATCGGTGGGTTGGGGGACGTAGCCGGATCTTTGCCGATAGCATTGCGAGCCCTGGATGCTCAACTGGAAATTCATTTGGTACTTCCGCACCATACCCGTATCGACCTTTCCTCATATTCCACCCAATCAGAACCTCCTGTAAAATTTTCAGCCAACAATGTAAAGTATGTAGCCCAACCACTTTCATTAGTAAGTGGGGACGTAAAAATAACTTTCATTTCCGGCGAGCCGATTTCTGCCTGTGAAAAAGTATATTCTACAGACATTCTTAAAGACGCGGATAAATTTACTTTTTTTGTCTTTGCGGCTATGTACCATTGCCAAAACCAAGGATGGCGGCCTGATGTTCTGTTCGCGAACGATTGGCATACCGCGATCTCGACCCACATTGTCAAACACAACCTGATGGGTTCATTTTGGTCCAAAACCCGGACAATTTTGGCCATCCACAACCTTGCCTATATGGGTGCAGGAAGCGAACCGGTATTGTCAAAATACGGGATTGAACCTGTCGAATCAGATCTTCTCCCTTGGTGGGGGAAACATGTGCCCTTGCCAATGGGAGCGTTGGCTGCCGATAAAATTGTGACAGTTTCACCGACATATGCGAAGGAGATCCAATCGGAAGAATTTGGTTGTGGACTTGATCCCTTTTTCCAAGCACGCAGCAATGATATTGTTGGGATCGTTAATGGAATTGACTTGCAAATGTGGGATCCCTCAACAGACCAACATATTCTGGCCAGGTTTTCGGCCAATGAATTAAAGGCGAAAAGCGATAACAAAGTCGCACTTCAACAATTGGTTGGGTTGCCGGAAGATCCTTCTGTTCCTTTACTTGCAATGGTCACCAGAATGGATCAACAAAAAGGGGTCGACCTGTTGGTACATGCGGCGAACCTGTTGGTAGATGAACAATTTCAGCTGATCATTCTTGGTACCGGCAACCCGGAAATTGAAAAGGAGTGCCTTCAATTACAATCCGCCTTTCCCCAGAAGGTTCGGGCTCTCATTAAATTTGATAGCATACTGTCGCGCAAGGTCTATGCTGGTGCGGATATGATCACAATGCCATCCCGCTATGAGCCTTGCGGAATTGCCCAAATGATCTCCATGCGTTACGGGTCAATTCCGATCGCTCGAAGTACAGGTGGCTTGAAAGACACAATTCATGAAGGGGAAACCGGCTTCCTGTTTGAAAAGGCAGATCCAATACAGCTTGCAGAGTGTATTCGAAAGGCGAAAAGAACCTTCGCCAAACGATCAGCCTGGAACAAGATCCAATTAACCTGTATGGCAGAGGATTTTTCTTGGAATCGATCTGCCGTTCAATATTTATCACTATTTCAGGAACTCTTGAGGGAGGGAAAATGACATTTAGGCGCAGCTCCGGAATATTAATGCACCCAACCAGCTTGCCTGGCCCTTATGGGATTGGTGACCTTGGGCCAGAGGCTTTCACATTTATTGATACCCTTGCTGAAAGTGGTTGCCGGCTGTGGCAGGTTTTGCCACTGGGGCCAACAGGGTACGGTGATTCACCTTATCAATGTTTTTCAGCCTTTGCTGGGAGCCCTTACCTGGTAAGCCCGGAATTATTACTTAATGAAGGTCTGTTGACACCAAACGACCTTGCCGACATGCCAGCTTGGGATCCAAACAGGGTGGATTTCGGAATAATGTATCAATGGAAACCAGCCTTGCTCCAAAGAGCCTATCGCAGGTTGGTAAGCTTGGATGCATTCGAAACATTAAGAAGTGAATTCAAACAATTTTGCGCTGGTAATTCTGGTTGGCTGGATGAGTACGCTATTTTTATGACGATCAAAGATATCCATGGTGGCAAGGCTTGGAATGAGTGGGAGGAAACACTTAGGACCAGGCAAAAACCAGCCCTTGAAGCGTTTTCTCGCGACAATTACCAGGCAATAGAACAGGTCAAATGTTTGCAGTTTTTGTTTTATCGCCAATGGAATGCCTTAAAAACGTATGCCAATCAAAAGAATATCCAGATCATCGGCGATATTCCGATCTTTGTGGCGATGGATTCAGCAGATACCTGGGCCAATCCTGAACTGTTCTACCTGGATGGAAAAGGCAGCCCCACGGTTGTGGCTGGGGTACCACCAGATTATTTTTCAGAAACCGGACAATTGTGGGGGAACCCGCTTTATAAATGGGAAATTCACAAAAACAGCGGCTACGTCTGGTGGATTGACAGGATCAAGGCGGCTCTTGGTTTGTACGATATTGTGCGCATAGACCACTTCCGAGGTTTTGCCGGATATTGGGAGATCCCTTTTGGTGAAAAAACGGCGATCAATGGCAGATGGGTGAAAGGTCCCGGCGCGGATTTGTTCGATGCGATAAAAAAGGCTTTGGGAGATCTACCGATCATCGCTGAAGACCTGGGTGAGATCACACCGGATGTAGTTGAACTGCGGGATCAATTTGACTTGCCTGGCATGAAAATACTCCAATTTGCATTCTCCGGACCAGATAACCCCTTTTTACCCCATTTGTATCCACAAAATTGTGTGGTTTACACCGGAACCCATGATAACGACACCTCTTGGGGATGGTATATGAAAGCCCC
>SXGT01376481.1_pt1 | contig 23054 bp, 17 predicted proteins | sample 3176221 | NCBI WGS metagenome assembly SXGT01 (sample SAMN11356862, study PRJNA531348) | freshwater metagenome | isolation source: freshwater sample F1-120 | place: China: Fuxian Lake, Yuxi | collected 2017-12-25
AGCCCATCATGCCGCGGTTGTAGGCGCTCGGGTTGAACCAGCCGACGTCGTCGCCCCAGATGATCAGGATGTTGGGCGCGCCGGCGGCCCGTGCGTCCATGCCTGCGCTGGCTAACGAGAGTGCCAGTGCGGATGCGATGCTCCGTCCGAAACAGCTGCCCATGAACGATTCCTCCCTGATTGACCGTTCCATCCCTTCGGCTGAGCTGATGGAAGCGCGGGGAGGCTCGTGAACGGGTCGGGCCACTCGACCGGGCACTGATGGTCCCGTCCGGCGTTGAGGGAAGGCCTGGGAGGCTCGTGAACGGGTCGGGCCGCAGTCCGACGTGCCCCCCCTCTTGTGTTTGAGCCTTGTGCGCTCTCGCGGCCCCGGGGGACACTCGGGCCATGGGCTCACCACTTGCCAGCGCTCGATCCCGTGACGGCGTGCCCGCAACGGAACTCTCCCGTCCCCTCGCGGCACTCGAGCAGCTCTCCGCCGAGGACTTGCTGTGCTGGGCCGATCAAGAATTCGGCGAACGCCTCTGTCTCACCTGCTCGTGGCAGAAGCAGTCCTCGGTCCTCGTCCACATGGTCGCCACGCTGGGTCTCCGCCTGCGCGTGGTTGAACTCGATACGCAGCTCTTCTTCCGCGAGACCTACGAAGTGCGCGATCGTCTCGTCGAGCGCTACGGACTCACCCTGATTCGTCCGCCCGTTCCCACCGTGGCCGAACAGCACCGCAGTGAAGGGCCGAATCTGTGGGAGAGTGACCCCGACCGCTGCTGTCACCTGCGCAAGGTCGATCCTCTGATGCGGGCGCTCGATCCCTTCACGGCCTGGATCTCGGGCATCCGCCGCGAGCAGTCGCCGAGTCGGGCCGGCATCGGCAAGGTCCAGTGGTCTGCGAGCTACGGCCTGTGGAAGCTTCACCCCCTTGCCGACTGGGACGAGCGGCGGGTCTGGTCGTACATCGTCGGCAATGAGATTCCCTACAATCCATTGCATGACGTGGGTTACCGGTCGATTGGCTGTATTCCCTGTACCCGACCGACGGGGCCCGACGAGGAAGAGCGTGCTGGACGGTGGGCCGGTTCCGACAAGCTCGAATGCGGGCTCCATCTTGAAAAGGTCGACCGGGAATAGGGCGGGCGAGCCCGCGCCGGATAGCGCGCAAACCCGGCCCGGCCCGCTGCGGTCGCTTCAGGGGCGCAGCAAAAAGCGCTCGATCTCGGCGGCGTAGGTGTCCATGTCCGGGATCTCTGCGGCGCGTGTCCGTGCACCTGCGGCAAGGCGGGCTCGGAGCTCGGGCTCATCGATGAGGCGGCGCAGCGCGTCCGCCCAGGCGTCGGGATCGTCGGCTGGCAGGAGGAGTCCATCGATGCCGTCACGCACGGCTTCGGGCAAGGCGCCGCGGTCGGCGCAGAGCACCGGCCGCCCGGCGAGATGGGCCTCGCGCGCCGCGATGCCAAAGCTTTCGGGACAACTCGAGGGCACGGCGACCACGTCGGCCCCGGCGAGGAGACGCGGCAGGGCCCCGTCGGCGAACGCTCCGTGCGCGTGCACGCGTGGATCGGCGACGAGCAGCGGCCCGATCCGCTGCTCGTAGGGGTGTTCGGGCCAGCGCCGGCCGTGCAGATGAATCTCGAGAGGTGCCGCGGGCAGCCGGGCCGCCGCCTCGAGCAGGGTATGAATTCCCTTGTGCGGCAGGACGTGCCCGACGACGGCGATCCGTAGCGTGGCCCCCGGCGGCGGTGGCGCGGGTGGATCGAACGGAAGGCCCGAGCGGTCGATGCCCAGCGGGATCGTGCGCGTGGTGCGCGGCAGCACGAGACCGTGGCGGGCCAGCTCGTCGATCACAAAGCGCGAGGGCGTCGTCACGCGCTCGAAAGCGCCGAGTGCCGCCCGCATATCGGCGAAGCGCGCGCGGGGTGCGGCACCACCGGCCACCGGAGTGAGCAGCGCGCGCAGCGCCGCTGCGGGCAGGTGGCGGGCCAACGCAAGCCGGACTGTACTACGCGTTGTGGGCGCGGCTGCCGTGCCGGGGTCCTCGCCGCGCGTGCCCGCGAGGAAGCAGCGCTCGCAGTCGGCGTGTGCCGGACCGGGGCAGGTCGCGCCATCGGGCCGCAGCAACATCACTCGTGCACATGCATACCAGTATTCGTGGACGGTGGCGACGACGCGCAGGCCGCGCTGGCGCGCTGTCGCCGGCAAATCATGCGAGAGCCCAATAAGGTGCTGTACGTGGACCACCTCGGGCCGTTCGCGATCGAGAAGTTCGGCGAAAGCCTCGCGCACGGGATCGCTCCGCCAGTGCGCTTCGAAACCGCTCTGCTTGGCGTCGTTCACCACCGAGCGCACGTGGATGCCGTCGACCTGCTCGTCGATGATCGTGCCGTCGGCGCTTGCGAGGTCGCTGTGGCGCGTGAACACGCTCACGGCGTGACCGCGCCGGGCCAGCGCCGCGACGAGCCGGTGGGTGTGCAGCTCGACGCCGCCGAAGGCGCGTGGCGGGTAGCCGTTGCTGATCTCGAGGATGCGCACGTAGCCGTCCTCGCATCGCCTACATCGACCCGCGCTCCGACGCGAGGTCGATGCATCGGAGAAGGGAATGTGGAGGCCGTGGCGGCCGCCAGCGACGACGGCCTTGCGGCTCGCGCGCCGCGCTCGGGCGCATGCGGGAGACCGGTCGCGCCAGATCAGCGCCGTCGCCGCTGTGCCGACGGGGCGGAACGGCGCGCACGCTCGGTCTCGCGTGCGATCCGGGCCCGCAGGCCGCGCAGCGGGTCGGTGGCGATGAAGCTCTGGATGCGTTCGTGGTAGCCGGGATGAAGTCGTGCCATGACGTCGTTGTTGGTGCGCTCAGCCGTGTCGCCCTCGCCACCGAATGACGCCCGTCCCACGTGGGCGACGAAAACGTCGTCGGCCAGCCGGCTCTGGAAGCCGAGCCGACGGGCGCGCTCGCAGAAGTCGTTCTCCTCGCCATAGCCGCGACCGAAGCTCACCTCGTCGAAGAGACCGACCGCGCGCAGGACGTCGGCCCGGACGTACATGCAGAAACCAACGGCCGTCGGAATCTCGGGCCAGGCACGCGGGCTCGCGCGCTGCACGATCCCGGCGAACTGGTCGATGTCGAAGGGCTCGGGGATGGCGTTGTCGCGGAGCCAGAGCGGCACGCTCAGGATTGTGCCGTTGTTGGTGAAGGGTGAGGCGATACCCGAAGTGCGGCTCGACCAGACACAGGCTGCGAGGCCTTCTAGGAATCTGGCAGTGACCACGGTGTCACTGTTGAGCAGGCAGGCGTCGCGCCCGGCCGTGTGCGCCAGAGCGAGTCCGCGGTTGGCCGTCGCGACAAAGCCCAGGTTGCGCTCGTTGCGCATCAGCACCGCATCCGGGCGGCGCGCGGCGACCGCCGCGAGGTGTTCGTGCAGGGCAGGATCACGGCTCGCATCGTTGATCAGCACCAGCCGCGCCAGCGGGGGCAGGTGGCGCTCAAGGCTCGCGAGACAACGCTCGACGTGTTCGCGCGCCTCGAAGATCGGCACGATGACGTCGCAATGCGGCGGGATGGGCATGGGCGGTGGTCGCGCGGGCCAGGGCCGAGCCTCAGCGCCGGAAGTCCCAGCCGAGGTTGCGGTGCAGACCGCCACCGGCCGGGTCTATTTTGACCTTGACGTGGATCGGGCGGCGGATTCCCGCGAGCCCCCGTGCGTTGGCGCGGCACTCGAAGGCAATCCGGCCCGTGGCATCGGCGACGAGTCCGCCCGGCGCGAGGCAGCCAACCCAGTTTTCGCTGGTGAGGAACTGGAGTTCGGTCTCGCGTCCGCCCGCGATGTCGAAGCGGAGTTCGCCCCGGGCGACGAGTTCGATCGGGACCGCCGCGACGGTCGTGGTCAGCACCTGCTCGTCGATCGCGATCGCCGAGCCAGGCCCGGCAGGGGCGCTGGTCCAGCGTGCCGCCTCGAGCCGGGCCCCGGCCCGCGCGCTTGCCGGCAAGATGAACCCGAGAGCGAGCCCGCAGACGATTGCCGCGCCAGCTCGCCCGGCCGCTGCACGGTCGACACGCGGCGACCGCGGCTCACGCGCCCGGCCCGGCACCCCGCCGGCCGCGCCCCGCCGCGTCACGCCAGGCGACTCCTCGCGCCTTGAGCGGCCGCGTCGATTCTGCGTCGCGTCCATGATGCGGGCTCCTCGCGGCCGGATGCAGTCGTCGCGCTGTCGATCGAATCTGGTGTTCATGATGACTAAAAAGGCCATTGACCAAGGCCGCTCGCGCCGCCCCTCGGGTTTGTGGCCCGCGCCCGCCGCGTCCGCAACCCGGCGGGGACTCTGCCGCGTGGGGTCTCGTCCCATCACCGGCCAAGCGCGCGCCGGCAGGCCGAGCTGCCGGCCCACACCGCACGGGGTTCGCGTGCGCAGGCCAGTCCGCCGCTGTCGGCGGGTCGGGTGAAGGCGAAGACCGTGTGGTCTGCCCGCGCGCCAACTGGGCCACGAGATAGGCCGAGGCGCCGATGCCGTAGAGCCCGATGGTGCGTGCTTCGCCCGCAAGGCGTGGCGCGGGTTGGCGATCGGCTCAGCGCAGAGCACCGGCGCCATCTCGCCGTCGCCGAATTGCTCGGGCAAGGCGAAACCGAAGCGGGCATTGGCCACGAACACCTCGTTGAAACCGCCGGGCTGCTGGTAGCGGGTGAAGAGCGCCTTGACGCAAAGGTTCTCGTGCCCGGTGACGGTCCCGTGGTGAGCCGATCGGACGACCCAGCGTGAATCCACCCCGGTCGGCTCGATGCCATTGGTGACACCAGTCCCGTGGCGTGGCCACCCGACGACTCGTCGCGAACTCGCACCAGCTCCGCCCGGCAGCCGCGCGGAGTGCGCCACGCCGCAACAGGACGATGCCCAGCGAGTTCGCACTGACCGCACGCGCCGCGTGGCCTTCCTCTCTCGTGGGAGAATAGCCCGGCATCCGCGCTGGCGTGGGGCGCGCGTGCGGCTAGGCTTCTCGCATGGTGGCGGGGGCGGAAGGCGCGCGTGCGGCGCGTGCGGTGGGCGGGCCGATCGAGCGCGACGATCCGCGCGCGTTGCTCGCCGTATTCGCGGCCATCACGACCTGGGCCTACAGCAGCATCGTCATCAAGGCGATCGCGACCCCGCCGCTCGTCACCGCTTTCTGGCGCGTGTGGAGCGTGATCCCGCTCCTCTGGCTCTGGCGTGGTCTTCTGGGGAAGCGGCAGCGGCCACTCGGCCGGCACTGGTTGCGCGGCAGCGTCACGGGCGGGTTGCTCTTCGCGTCCCACCAGATCTTTTTCTTTCACGCGGTTCGCTGGACCAGCGTCGCCAACGTCACTCTGGTCGGGGCGTTGCAGCCAGCACTCGTGCTGCTCGTGTCGCGATCGCTCTTCGGCGAGCGAGTATCGGGCAAACAGATCATGTGGTCGATGGTGGCCGTGGCCGGCAGCGTGCTGGTGGTCGTGGCCGGGACGGGTCAGACCCGGCTCGATCTGCTGGGCGATCTGTTCGCGATCGGCAATCTGTTTGCGTTCACGGGCTACTTCCTGGTGTCGAAGCAGGCCCGGCGCTGGGTCGAGCCCTTTGACTATGTTGTTGGCATGACCACGGTCTCAGGCCTGGTGATGGCGGCGGTCTGTCTCGTGCGCGGCGACGACGTGCTCTCGCCGCGCGGCGTGCAGTGGCTGCTCCTGCTCTCGCTGGGGATTCTCCCGGGCACCGTCGGTCACCTCGCGACGAGTTGGGCGCACGCCCATGCCCGTGCGATGACAATTTCGGTGGTCATGTTGGCGGGTCCCGTGCTGTCGAGTCTCGCCGCCTGGGCCGTGCTGGGTGAGCGAATCGTGCCGCTACAGGGCGTTGGCGCGACCGTCGTGCTGATCTCGATCGCGCTCGCGCTCGGCCAGGCGACCCCCAACCGGGCACGCGAACTCGCCGAGGCGGCGGCCGAGACCGACGCGCCTTAGGGCGCCCGTTCCCGGTCGCATGCCTCCGAGGTGACGGCACTTCGCGCTCCGGCGAGGCCGCGGAGACGAAGTCGTCTCGCCCGAAGCCGAGGACGGGCTACCTTCGGGATCATGCTCGTGGTGGATGAGAGGGCAGGAGATCGTCCCCTGTGGGCCGCAGACATTGACATATAACCCCGACACTTATAGGCGTAGACACCTATTTGAATTGGGGTGAATTGGTGATCTCGGAGAAGAACACGTTGTCGAGAGGGAGTGGTCGGGCGCTCTCGCGCATCGCGGTGGCGGAGGGCCGGAAGCCGCGGGCTTCGGTGACGGCATCCGTGGCAGGCAGTCCGAGGCCCGTGCTCGACCCTCGTGCCCTCGATTTGCTGCGCGCGGAGCTGGGCGAAGACTTCGGCGACTTCCTGCAACGCTTCGGCGAGGGCCTGCTCCATCGCTTGCGGGCGCTCGAGGCCGCCGGCGCGCAAGGCGATGTCCGGCGGATCGAGGCTCTCGCGCACGGGCTTCGTGGCGGCAGCGCGTGGTACGGCGCTCTCTTGCTGGCCCGCACCTGCGCAGGCCTCGAGCGGCAGGCGCGCTTGCGCAAACTCGCGCACGCCCGCTGGCTCATCGGCGCGCTGGCGAACGAAGTTTCGCGCGTGCGCGAGGAGATTGACGGCCTCTTCCCGGCCGCTCGGAAGCCGGCGCGGCCAGCCTGACGCGCACCACGGCCGCCATCGCAGCCCACGCAACACCGCCTGCTCCGAACCCGGCAACGTCGGGCTGACACGCGTGGCACCCGTGGCATCGGGTCCAAGCCTGGCTCAGGCAGGCGTACTTCGAGGCCGCGGGCTTGCGGTCCCTCGGTCCAACCCTCAACACCTCCGCCATGTCTGATTTCGCTCATCGCCAACCCGTGCTGATCGGGGCCGGCCAGATCACCCAGCGCGAGGCCGATCCTCGTCAGGCATTGAGTCCACTCGGCCTCATGGCCGCGGCCGCGCGTCGCGCCTTCGAATCGGCCCGTCTCGGGTCCGCCGCCCTCGGCTCGGTCGACCAGGTCGCGGTCGTCGACTGCATGTCGTGGCGGGTCCCCAACGCGCCGCGCGCGCTTGCCGCGGAACTCGGCCTGCACCCGGCGCAGGAGGTGCAGTCGAGCGTCGGTGGCAACTCGCCGCAGCGTCTGGTCAACGAGGCCGCGCGCGCGATCGTCGAGGGAAGGGTGCGGCTTGCGCTGCTCGCGGGCGCCGAGGCGATGCGCACCCGGGCGCGCGCCAGGCGGGCCGGTCTCGACCTCGGCTGGCCCGGGCAGACGGATGTGCCCGCAGCCCCGCTGAGCGGCGATCCGCGGCCGGGGTCGACGCCGCAGGAAATCGCGCACGGCCTCTTTCTGCCGGTGCAGGTTTACCCGCTGCTGGAGAACGCCATCCGGGCGCGGCGCGGCGAAACGATCGTGGCGCATCGAGAGCGTCTCGCGGACCTCTGCGCGTCGTTCTCCCGGGTCGCCGCTGGCCACGAACACGCCTGGTTCCGCGAGGCACGCGACGCGCGGCGGATCGCGACGATCGATGCTGACAATCGCATGATCGGTTTTCCGTACCCCAAACTGATGAACGCGATCATGGAGGTCGATCAGGGGGCGGCGGTGCTGGTGACGTCGCTTGCCACAGCACGCGAACTCGGTGTCTCCGATGATGACTGCGTGCATCTGCTGGCCGGGGCCGATGCGCACGACGAGTGGTTCGTCTGCGAGCGTGCGGCACTCGATCGCTCGCCGGCGATCGCCGAGATCGGGCGCGCGGTACTCGAGGCGTCAGGCGTCGGCCTCGACGCGATCGAACTGATCGATCTCTACAGTTGCTTCCCCTCGGTCGTGCAGATGGCGCGGGAGGCGCTGGGACTTGCAGAGGACGACACGCGACCGCATACCGTGACCGGCGGCCTCGCGGCATTCGGTGGTGCCGGCAACAACTACTCGATGCACGCGATCGCGACCGTCTTCGAGCGCCTGCGCGCCGGAGACGCGGCGTTCGGACTGGTGACGGCGCTCGGTTGGTACGCCACCAAGCACTCGATTGGGATCTACGGGCGGGAACCCGGCGGGGCCTACGCGCCGGCCGACGATGCCACCGTGCAGGCGCGCGTCGACGCCGTGCCGCCCGCGCTCGTCGCGGCCGATGGTGCGGGCGCGGCCACGGTCGAGACCTACAGCGTGATGCACGACCGCACGGGTGCGCCTGAACGAGGCGTCGCTTTCTGTCGACTCGCCGATGGCCAGCGGGTGATCGCGACGATCGAGGGCGGGCCGGCGGTGCTGGCGTCGTTCGAGGAGAGCGAGGGGGTCGGCCGCCGTGGCGAGGTCCGCCGCAAGGGCGAACTGGGGGCGTTCGTCTGAGGCGGGCCGCTTCTCGGCGCACCTAAGCGTGGATGACGCGATCCACGATCTGCTGACCGGCGAAGGAGCCGTTCAGGACGACGCGGCCCGAGTTCACGAGCCAGATGGCGGTGGCCACGATCTCGGGCTCGCTGGCTTCCAGGTCCGAGAGGACTTGTACCAGGTCAAGCAGGGTCGTTCGTGTCGTCTGCATCGTCGAGCCTCCGGTTCCGTTCTCCCGGTTCTTCGACACGCAACTCGTGTTCCATATTCAAGCGGATGGCCGCGTGGAGAAGGGGAGCTCCGGAGCCGGGGGGACGCCGCAGATGCGCGGGCATCTGCGCGGGCCATTGGTGGCGCGACAGCACGGGCACCAGTGGGTTCTCTCGCGCTCGCCTGTACCCCGCAGCCCGGCACGCGCGGTTATTCTCGGCTGGTTCCGAGGCTCAGCCGGAGGACGAACTCATTCCCAGGACAGGTCGGGTCGCCTTTCGTCGTGGACCTCGAAGGGTCACACTGTCGCGGGCTCGGCGCGCACACTTGCGCGCCTGATGGCAGAACCGTGCGGGCGTGCCTGATTTCTGTTTCGCCCGACTCCGATCTGCCCCTGCCCTGCACTGTGCAGAATTGGACAGCGAGCACAGCACACGGCATTTTCTTGTCGGTGGCGTTCCGCCGCCGGCCCGGTCGTCCTTTCGGAGTTACACCGGTCGTCGGCCGTGTCTCATCCCCGTCCCCTGCCGGGTCCGGTCCAGTCCGGTGTGCGAATTCAGGCACGCAGCAGGCGCAGGGCATTCGCCACCACGAGAAGTGTGCTGCCCTCGTGCAGGACGATGGCGGTGCCGATGCCGGCGATGCCCAGTGCTGCTGCCGGCGCGAGCAGAGCGATCACCACCAGCGCAATTGCGAGATTCACGTGGATCGTGCGTCGGGTGAGGCGCGCGATGCGGAAGGCGGTTGGCAGAGCGAGCAGATCGTCGGCCATCAGCGCGATGTCGGCGGTCTCGAGGGCGACGTCGGTGCCGGCAGCACCCATGGCGATACCGACGCTGGCTGCGGCGAGCGCCGGAGCGTCGTTGACCCCGTCACCGAGCATCGCCGTCGGGCCGTCGGAGAAGAGATCGCGCACGATGCGCAGCTTGTCCTCGGGCAGGAGGGCTGCATGAATCTCGTCGATCGGCAGGTCCGTGGCCGCATGTTCGGCGGCGCGCTGACGGTCGCCGGTCAGCAGGATCGTGCGTCGCACGCCGAGTCCGCGTAGCTCCGCGAGAACCGTTGCCGCTTCCGGCCGGCATTCGTCCGCCAACCCGATCACGCCGACGATGCGACCCGCCAGCTCGACCAGCACGACCGAGCGCGCCGCTGCTTCGAGTCGCGCGACGCTGGCCCGCACGTTACCTGGCAGCTCGCCGAGCCGGGCCGCGATGAAACCCGTGCTGCCGACCGCGACGACGACCTCGCCCAGCCGTGCCGTGACGCCACGGCCCGGGACCGCCTGGATTCCCTCGAGCGCCGGGGCATCGAGTCGCTGCGCGTCGGCCTGCGCCGCGATGGCGCGCCCGAGGGGATGCAAGCTCGCGCGTTCGAGGCCAGCGGCCAGCGCCAGGACCTCGTCGGCGTCGCGGTCGCCCGTGGTTTCGACCTCGCTCACCCGCGGCCGGCCGCGCGTCAAGGTACCGGTCTTGTCGAGCGCGAGTTGCTCGACCTGGGCCAGAGTCTCCAGGTGGACACCACCTTTGACGAGGATACCGAGGCGGGCGGCGCGGGCCAGCGCCGAGAGGGTGGCGGCCGGCGTGGCGATGGCCAGCGCACACGGCGATGCCGCCACCAGGAGCGCCATGGCGCGCAGGAACGACTCCCGCCAGTCGAGCCAGCCCGCCAGCGGAGGCACAAAGAGCACCAGACCGACCGAGGTGAGCGCGACCGGGACGAGCATCGCGCCCAGGCGATCGGCCGCGCGCTCGGTACGGCCCTTGCGGGTCTCGGCTTCGGCGACGAGCCGGACCACGCGGGCAATGGTCGAATCGGTGGCGAGCTTCGTTGTCTCGATATCCAGCGCGCCGTCACAATTGACGCTGCCCGCCAGCACGGGCGAGCCCTCGAGTTTTTCCACGGGCAGGCTCTCGCCGGTGACGATGCTCTCGTCGACCACCGACGACCCCCGCAGGACGCGGCCGTCGACCGGCATCCGCTCGCCCGGTCGCACCGTGACGACGTCGCCGCGCCGCAGCTCGTCGACCGGCACCTCGATCTCCGTGCCGTCGCGGTGGACTCTGGCTTGGCGCGGCGCGAGCTCGCCGAGGGCCGAGATCGCGTGCCGCGCGCGGTCCATCGCCCGCTCTTCCATGGCGTGGCCGAGCGCGAAGAGGGTCAGCAGCAGACCGCCATCGAGCGCGGCCCCGACCGCAGCCGCCCCGAGCGCGGCCAGCGTCATCAAGAAATCGGTCGTGATGCGGCCCTGACGCAGTGTGCCCAGCGCATGGCGGAACACATCCCAGCCGGCGAGCAGATAGGAGCCGGCGACAAGCGGCCCGTGGACGAAGACGGGCAGGGCGGTGGCGTCTGCCCAGGCGCCGAGGGCGAGCAGCAGACCTGCCGCGAGTGCACGCCAGAGCGCCATGCCATGCCCGATTTCGGCGTGGTCGTGCCCCGCATGTTTGTCGCGCAGGACTGCATAGCCCATCGAGCCGACGCGCGAGAGCACGGCGTCGAGGTCGGTGCGCGTCACGTCCCACTCCACGCGCATTTTTTCGGCCGAGTAGCTCACCGAAACGCGGGTCACGCCATGGATGCGCGCGACGGCATGTTCGATCGCGTGGGCGCAGTCGCCGCAATCCATGTCCGTGATTCGAACCAGGGCATGGCCGAAACGGTGCGCGAGTTCAGTGCCGGCGTTTCGCGCGGACTGCTCCACTTGCGCGCCGCCGACCCGACTCTCGTCGTAGTGGATACAGATCCGGGATGGGCCGGTGGTGTCGGCGACATGAGCCGCGGTGATGCCGGAAATGGAACGCAGCCGAACGAGGAACTCGGCGACGCATTGCTCGTCGTGGTCGCGCGCCTGCGGCAGCAGGCCCGGCAGGTCGAGGCGCAGCGCCCCTTCGCCCGGCGGGACGAGGTGCGGCGCGGGATCGTCAAGACTGCCGGCAGCGCTCTCGGTCGTGTTCAAGCGGACACCGGCGCCGAGCCTAGCAGGGGGTGCGGCTCGGAGGCGACGGCTGGTCGAGCGCATGGATCCGAGCCCACGTCGGTGGGGGTTCGCTGGCGCGAGTGCCCGTCAGGGGAGGCCCTCCGGGTCCGGTGTGGCGCGGCTGCGGAGCACTCGTCGCTCGCTGCTGCCGCGCCAGGCCTCGAGGGCCATCTGCTCGATGCTGCTGAATGCTTGACCGATCGCATGGCGCGGGCCTTCAGCCGAGGCGTGCCAGTGCTCGGATGCCGCCGCGTCGCGCGGCCACCGTGACGCCACAGCAGAGGGCTGCGGCCGCGGCGAAGCAGACCGCGATCGCCAGCATTGCGCCGGTGCCGAGAGGTTCGCGCGCGCGCGAAGCGGCGAGGAGTCGCGTCAGCGGCCAGAGTTCGAGCGCGACCACCGCCGCGACCAGCCCGAGGCTTGCCGTCATGTAGCCCATCGCGGCAGGCCCCGCCGCGACCTGTGCCACGCTGCGGCCGTCGCGTGGCGCATGGGTCGCACCCATCGCCAGCCCCAGCGAGACGATGGCCGCCAGCAGGAGGGCCAGCGTCACGCCATAAATAATATGAGTGCTGGCCGGCGCATCCAGCAGCACATTGGTCCCGACCGCCATCGCGAGCGCCACGGCCAGCAAGGGCAGGTAGCCAGCCGTGAACTTGGCGCGCCAGACGTGCTCGAGCATGATCGGCGAGCTTCGCACCAACCAGAAAGTGCGCGCTTCCAGCGCGGGCATCGTGAAGACAAAGCGGACCGCGAGCGCGGCAGCGACAAAGGCCGCGAGGGGGAGATTGGCCAGTTGCGCCAGGTCCCGCAGCAGGACCGCGACCGCCGTCGTCTCGGCGATAGGTAGCGCACTGAAATTAAAGACGTAGATGGCGCCGAGTGCGGCCAGCAGGAGGAGTTGGGACCATTGCGCCGGATCGCGCAGGAAGAGCCGGAGATCCTTGGCGAAGAAGAGGGCAAGCGGCCGGGGCAACGGCCGGAGGAGGGCGTCAAGGAGGTGGTTTGCTCGCCCGGGAGGGCCGCCCTTGCCCCGGCCGCTCTGCGCGCGGGACCAGGCGAGAGGCAGCACTCGTCCGAGCAGGGATGCGCTGGCCTCGACCGCGAGCGCGGCACTCGTGACGAGGAGCCCGAGCCGCAGCGGCACGGCGGGGGCGTCGGCCCCGAGCAGGGCCCGCATCAGGTCACTGGTCCAGGTGGTCGGCAGCCAGGGCGAGGGGCCCGCGCCCAGTCCGAGCAGGAACGCCGCAAAGCCACCGGCATCGCCGGCTCCTTCGAGGCGTTCGGGTCGCGCCAGGCGCAAAGCCAACAAACCCGCGCCGATCAGTAGTGCGCTCGCGATCAGTAGACCGTCGCGTGCGCCTCGCGCCGGGAGAACGAGGACGATTGCGCTCGCCAACAGGATGCCCGTCGCGGTCAGCAGGACGAGCAGTGCGACCAGGGCCAGCAGCGCCAGCGGCAGGAAGGCCCCGTGGGCATCGTGGACCCGGCCCCACGCCAGCAATGCCGGTACGCTGAAGACCAGAACCATCCACGACGAGGCCACGAGCGTTTCGACGAAGCGGGCGTGGTGGATGCGCCGCAAGGGCACGGGCGAAGCCAGCAGGAGAGCGGTTTCGTCGGAGAGGTAGAAGATCGATAGTGCGGCGATGGTGCTGCTCAAGAGAGTGACGCCCGCCAACGTGACGATCAAAAGTTCAAGCAGGCGCAGGGTGAGCAGCGGGCCGATCTCTCCGAGGGCGTGGAAGTAGCCGAGCACGTTCTCGAAGAGCGCGAGCGTGCCGAGCAGGGTCGCAACGAGACCGGCGAGGCCGGCCACCATGCGCCGCGGATGCGCGCCGAGCGCGCGTCGCGTCACCCGCAGTCGCGGCGAGAGCAGGAGGCCAAGGCTCGGGGGGTGGGTGCTCGCTTGCACGTCACCACTCCCCTTCACGCGCGGCGACGATCTCGAGAAAGGCCGTCTCGAGGCTGGCGCCGGCACCGCGTCCGGCGACCCGCGCCCGCAGCGAGTCGAGGTCTCCCTCGGCGATGAGCCGGCCCTGATCGAGAATGCCGAAGCGATCACAGATCTCCTCGGCCACGGCGAGACTGTGCGTCGAGAGAAAAATAGTTGAACCCCCTGCCGCGAGCCGCCGCAACAGAGTTCGCAGGTCGCGCGCGCCCTGCGGGTCGAGGCCGACCATCGGCTCATCGAGCACGAGGATGCTCGGCTCGTGGACCAGCGCGCACGCCAGCGCAAGCCGTTGCTTCATGCCGTGCGAGAAGGTCTCGATCAGATCGCCGCGCTGTGCGGCAAGGGCCATCTCGGTCAGCAGTACCGCGGCGCGCTGCACGGCGTGGCGGCGCCGAAGGCCGTGCAGGCCCGCCACGAAGGCGAGCAACTCGTCGGGTGTGAGCTTGTCGTAGAGATAGGGCTGATCGGGTAGGTAGCCCGTGATCGCAAGCGCCTGTTCACGCTGGCGCGCGATGTCGTACCCACCGAGTCGGATACGACCCTGGTCGGGAACGAGCAGGCCCATCATGAGCCGGATGGTCGTCGTTTTGCCCGCGCCGTTGCGGCCGATGAAGCCGAAGACGCTGCCCCGTGGAATCGTGAGATCGAGGCCGTCCACGCCGACGTTGCGGCCGAAGGATTTGCCGAGGCTCTCGATCTCGATCATGCGCCCTCCAAAGGAGCGTCGGCGACGACGGCGAGTTCGATCCCGCCGACCAGCGGAGCGAGACCGAGGTGGGCTTCGGGACCGCCTTCGAGAATGCGGACGTGGGTCGCGTCGGCTGGAATCTGGGCGAAGGTCGCATCGACCGCAACCCACTGGCCAAGCCAGAGTTCGTTCCAGGCGTGAAACCAGAAAGCGCCATCGAGGTAGACCAGGCCGGCGATCACGCGCGCCGGCACGCCGGCAGCGCGGGCCAGTGCCGCGACCAGGACGGCGTGCTCGTTGCAATCGCCGGCGCGGGTTTCGAGCACATGCAATGCACTTGGCAGACTCGCACTCGGTGTCTTCTCGAGATGCGTGGCGACCCAGGCGACGATCCGGCGCGCGCGTTCCACCGGATCGAGCGAGGGCGCCGCGATCTCCCGTGCGAGCCGGCCGAGCGCGGGATCGTCGGACTCGACGAAGGGGGAGGGGGCGAGCCAGCGTCGGGCTTCGTCGTCCGGCGGGGGGCTGGTGGCGGGCAGTGTCTCGCGCTCGATGCGCAAGTTGCCCTGGCTGTCGCGTTGCTGGCGCGGTGGCGCGTCCGGGATCTCGGCCGCCGCCGCGCCGCCGACATGCAGGGCCAGCGTCGCTCGTGTGCGCGGGGCGGCAATCTCGCCTGCGACCGCGATCCGGCTTGCGAGCGCCAGATCGAGCGGGGCGGTCTCGTCGAGCGGCGCCAGGGCGTGCTCACGAGTGGCACGTACCAGGCGGAATCCGAGCGGCGATTCCTCGCGCAACACGCTCCCATCCGGAGCGAGCCAGGTGCGCGAATGCAGCGCCCCCTGCTCTTCGTCGAGCACGATCGACTGGACCGTCCCGGTCGGACCCTCGAGCGGCTCGATCGCCGCAACCGTCACGGTGAGGGGTGAGGGGCGCATCGTCGCTGGATCAAAAATCTGCTCGACAAAACGGTCCCCCGGGCGTGGTCGCGCCGCGGCAATCCGCGACCGCAGAAGGAAGGGCAAGGCAATGCCCCTACGCGCATCGAGTTCGAGGTGGCTCGCATGGCCGGTGATCACGTAGTCGACGTTGAGGCGTCCGTTCTCGACCCGGCCGGTCGCGCTCACGCTCTGCCCGGCGGCGAGGAGATCGAAGCGGAAGCTCCGCAGACGGAGTGCCGTGTCGGCGTCGGCGCGCAGACTCGTGTGCAAGCGTTGTGGCGTACCGAGCAGCGCCAGCAGGAGATCGCTCTCGTCGCTGAAGTGGAAGCCCTGCGGATCGACCGCGGTGCTGCGGTGGGTCCAGCCGACGCGACGGGTGCCGTGGTGGACGGTGAGCCATTCCTCGCTGCTGGCGAGTGCGCGCGCGACCGTTTCTACCGCCGGCAGCGGTCGCGCCGGCGCGGTGGCCGGGGTGTCGCTCGCGCGTTGTTCGCGCACCAGCGTACCCGCGAGCACGAACCAGACCGTGATCAGCAGAACCCGCCATATTAATATGCTTGGCATGGCTCTCTCGCGCTAGGCGGCACAGACGAAATCTTCGAGTTCCCGGAAGCCCATCTCGGCGAGGGCGACGCGCATCTGCTCGCGGGCCGCGGGGCCTGCGACCGAGCAGACGATCCGCTCGCCGCGGAGCTGGCGCAATTCGCCGGGGGGGATCACGGGCGCGCCGTGGATGCGCTGGCCGAGACGTCCCGGATGCACCTCGACAATATGCGAAGGCCGGCGGCCCAGTGCTTCCAACTCGCGTCGCAGGGCGCGACCGGTGTGACCGTGCCCCCACAGCACGTAACTCTCTGCCTGACGAAGCAGGCCATGGGCGAGGTGATGGGCGCGCAGCGCCGGGACACGTTCGAGCGCGCATTCGGGTGCCGTGCGTGTGCGGCGCGCGGGGTGATCGCGCCAGCCGACGAGGCGTCGCGGCACGATTCCGAGGTCATGGCCCGTGGCGAGGAGCCGCAGCAGCAGATCCCAGTCCTCGGGCCAGGGCCTCTCCCGGTAGCGCAGGGTACGCAGAACCTCAGCGCGGATCAGCCAGGTCGGATGAGGCAGCGGGCAATCGACGAGGGCGTCGCGGCGGACGCGGCCGGGACCGTCGATGCCGAGCAGCCAGGATTCGTAATCCCGCAGTCCTTGCGCCATGGTCGCGCGGGGGAAGATGCGGACGTGCGTGCCGAGGCCGGCGAGTGTTGGGCTCGCGTCGAGACAGGCGACCTGCTCGGCCAGGCGTTTACGGTGTGCGATATCGTCGGCGTCGAGTCGTGCCACGAGCCGTCCCGAGCAGGCGTCGAGACCTGTTTCGAGTGCGGTCACGAGCCCGCGTGCCGGCTGGCGCCAGAGCTGGAAGCGCGCGTCGCGTTGCGCCACCCGCTCGACCAGGCGCGGGGTCTCGTCACGCGAGCCGTCGTCGACCACGACGCACTCGAAATCCTCGAAGGTCTGGCGGCGGAGACTCGCGAGCGTGGCGGCGATCCAGGGTGCGGCGTCGCGCGCCGGCAGCAGCACGCTGACGGCGGGACCACCCCGCCGGCTTCCGGCCGAACACATCGAGTCGAGCCAAGCATCTCGTGTCCGCGGCGGGAAGGGTGCGGGCGTGCTGCGGGAGGCTCCGTCGAGGCTCGGCCCGGCGCGGATAAATTTATGCCTGCGGAACCACTGCGGCCCGATTCAGGGCGTGGTCCCGGACGCTCGCAGGCGCTGGATGATCAGGGAGTGCCAGCCCGTGGCGTAGGTCTCGTATCCCGGTGAAGCAGCGTGCGCGATGCAGCAGTCCTCGCTACCGAGCCGCGTGATCACGAAGCCCTTGGGCACCCTCAGGAGTTCCTCGAACTCGGGGAAGCTGATCCGTTCCTGCAAGATGCGCTTCTGGGTGTCGGCCAGCACCATACCCTCGGAATCGATGATGCAGAGCCGAGAGAGAGCTCTCTCCTCGGCCGAGAGCGGGGCATGTTCGACGATTGTCTGGGCGAGCGCGTCCCAGCGAAAGACGATGCCGAGCACACCGAGTGGCTCTCCCTTGGCCGCACCGTTCTCCCGCACCGCGCATGAATAGACCAGGGCGCGTTCGCCATTGACCAGCGCCGAGGCGTGTACGGTCTGGAAGCCGAACTCGTCGCCGCTCTGCGTGCGCATGGCTTCCCGAAACCAGGGCGCCGCTTCCTGCCGCGATCCAACCGAGTGGAAGTGATGCGGCCGGCCGTTGGCGACGACGCGACCGTCCACGTCGCAGAGCACGAGATCAAAGTAGACGGTGTAGGCGTCGAGGATGACGCCGAGGCGATGCGTCGCATAGTCGCGCGCATCCTCGTCGGTGCCCTCCTGCAGCGCGCGACAGAGGCTCGGGTCGGTGGCCCACCATCGTACGTCGCAGCGTCGCTCGTAGAGATTGCGGTCGATCAGATCGATGTTGGTCAGTGCCAGGTCGGAGAGGCGCATGCCACGGAAGTTCGTCGAGAGCTTCTGGTTCATCTCCGAGAGATCGCGGATCGCGGCCGTGCTCTGGCCGCGCAGCTCGCTGGCGACCTCGGTGATCTGCTGGGAGAGGGCGAGCATCTCCTTGGCGACGACGCCGAAGGCGGCGCCGGCCTCGCCGGAGCGCGCGGCCTCGATCTGCGCGTTGAACGAGAGCAGGCGGGTGCGGTGATTGACGGTGCCGATCTCGCGCAAGGCGCGCTCGAGCTGGCCAGCCAGGGCCGTCGAGTACGACGTTAGCTTCTCGGGTGAGACGTCGGTGGTGGCGGTTGCGTCGATGATCATGGGGTGATTGTTCGCGCCGGGGTTTGGTCCTTGGGGACTCCGGGACCAGTCTCCCGATAACCCCCTATCGGCTCTGTAATTACCCTTCTTTAACGCCAGTTGTATCGGGGATACTGGAGTATTTTCAGATGATACTCCTGGAGCAGCCCCGATGGCATAGCGGTATTCCCAGATCCTGATCGCAGCGGGGCGCTCAAGATTCTCGCCTTCGGGTTCGATTTCCCGGAGCGATGGCCAGGGCGAGAACGCGGGCCAGGAGTACTGCCGCGAGTGGGGACGGCGGGGCCGTCCGCGCCCGGCAACGGCGAGATGAGCCCCTCGGGATCGCGCCCAAGGCCGGCGTGTCGGCCAAGGGGCGGCAGTCCGAGAACGATTCGCCCGGCTCATCTCGCCCGGCGCGGGTGGCGACCTGCTCTGGCCGCTCGCTCCTCGCCACTCCGGGTGGTGCGGCCGAACTCGGGCGAGCGATCGGCGACCCGCCGGTAGTCGAGGCGTTGGCGACGTCCGAGCGGGGTGGTGCGGCCGAACTCGGGCGAGCGATCGGCGACCCGCCGGTAGTCGAGGCGTTGGCGACGTCCGAGCGGGGCGGTGCAGCCGAACTCTGGCGTGCGATCGGCGTGCTCGGCAACGGCGCTCTCGCCGGGCTGCCCCCCGAGGCTCTCGCGGGCCTGCAGCGCGCGCTCGCGACGAGCGGATTCGTGCGGGAAGCGCTCGTGCCGGCAGGCCGATTATGGGAGGACGCTTACGCGCGGGCGTGGCACGGCCTGCGTGCGGATGCCCGGTGGCAGTGTCGGGCGATCGAGGTCCTGCTCGAGAACCGCCGAGGCGAGGCGGTCCGGGCCGCATTGCGGAATCATCTCGTGGTCGAGCGGCTGCGCATCGCTTTTGACGCGGCTCTCGCGCCGCCCACGGAACGCGCGCCGCTCCACCAGTACTCGGCCCTGATCGAAGGCTTGCTGTGCGCGGTGTGGGGTTTTGCTCGAGATCAGTTCCTGCGCCAGCGATCGGCGTTGATGGGCCGGCGCAATCTCCCGCGCGCTTCATTGCTTGCGTTCGGTTCGCTGGCGCGCGGCTCGCTCGCACCCGACGAGGCTCCGCGGGTCGCTTACGTCTACGACGAGGCGGCGCAGCCTTCGGGCGCGCGGCGCACGCCGCGCGCCGAAACGATGGAACTCGCCGAGACCGTGGCTGCACTGCTGGCCGAGGTGGGCATCGCACTCCTGGGCCCGGGCGTGCGGCCTCTGGGGCCGGGCAAGGCGACGGGCCCGGCGGTCGTCTCGTTTGGAGCGCTCCTGCTCTCCTGCGAATCGTTCGGCGAGGCGGAGGGCCGCGTCGCCTTGATGGCGTCGCGGCCCATCGCGGGAGATCGGGAACTGCCGCAGGCCCTGTGCCGGGAGACCGAGGCGATGCTCTTCCCGCGCGCTCTCGACACGGGGTTGCTCCACGATCTGACGCGCCTCGCCCGGCGCGAACTGGCGCGCCTCGAGGCCGTAGCCAGCGCGGCTCCAGCGCGCGCCTCGGCCAGCGCGGCGCGATCTGCGTTCGAGACACTTCTGGCCGTGCGCCAGGTGGTGGACGGGGGGCAGCGGCCCGAGCGGCGCTGTGTCGCGATCGAAGATATGCTTGTGGGCTTCACCTCCGATCCGGCGCTGGTTGACGCGTGGACTCTGCTGGCGCGCGCCGCGACGCTGCTGCCCGCAGCCCCGCCTGCGCCGACGCTTGTCGCCGAGCCTGCTGCGGCCGAGCCACTCCTGCCTCGGTTCGGCAGCGTATTCGCCACGCTGACGCGCACCCTCTCGCCCACCGGTGCGCAGGATGCGGCGTCGCGGGTGGAGGGTGACGCCGACGCCGAGCGTATTCTTGCGGCGATTGATGCCGAGCAGGGCGGGGTACCCGGGCTCGCGGCGCTCGGTCTGCGCGACCTCGAAGGCAGCGCTCGTCTGCTGTGCCGACTCTGCGGCGGTGGGCCCGGATTCGGGTGGGGTCGAGAGCGTCGCGCGCTCCGTGCGGTCGCCCCTCTGCTCTTCTCCGAACTCGCGCGGACGCCCGATCCCGACGGTGCGCTGCGCGGTCTTGCGAGTTGGCTCGAGGCCAGCCAGGCGCCGGTGGCCTATCTCCGCCTCTTCCACGATCGGCCCGAAGCGCTGCGCATCGTGCTGCATGTGTTCGGCACGAGTGCTCGCCTCGGCGAGGTGCTCTTGCGCGGCCCAGGCCTGCTCGAAGAGATTCTGGCTCACGGCGCTACCTCCGAGCGGGGCGTGGCCGAGATCGAAGCCGAGATGCGGGCCGAGTCGAGTCGGGCCGACTCCACGGCGGCGGGGCTTGCCGGCGTGCGCCGGGTGCGCGCGCGCGAGCTGCTCTCGATCGGCCTGGCCCAGCTCTGCGACCCGGCCGCGCGACCACGCCTGGGCGGCAGTGCCTGGCTCGCGGCATTGGCCGTGGCCGATGTCCGGGTGGCCCTGGATCTTGCCACGGCTCATGTCTGCGGGGTGCGCCAGACCGCGGCCATTCCTCATGACTTGACGGTGGTGGCCCTGGGTCGGCTCGGCTCCGGCGAACTCGATTTCGGCTCTGATCTCGATCTTATATTTGTGGCTGCGGGCACGAGCAACGATTCCCAGACCATCGATTTTCTGACGGCGGTGGCCCAGCGCACCATCGCCATCCTCCAGGACGGCGCTGCCGAGGCTGTCGCCTGGCGCGTCGATACCCGCCTGCGGCCGCACGGCGAACAAGGCCCGCTGGTGACCTCGCTCGCGACTCTGGAGCGTCACCATCGGCAGGGCGCCGAAATCTGGGAGCGTCAAGCCATCCTGAAGGCGCGGCCGATCGCCGGCGATCCGGAGCTTGCGCGGCGGGTGGCACTAGCGTTCGAGGGGATCGCCTACGGGCGACCCGTGCGCGGCGAGGAGGTCCGGGAGATGGACCGTGTCCGGCGGCGCTACGAGCACGAACTCGTGGACGAGAGTTCTGGCCGGCTCGATCTCAAGCGCGGGCCGGGTGGGCTGCTTGACGTCGAGTTCGCGGTGCAGGCCCTGCAGATGCGCCATGGCAGCGCGACCCCCGAGGTCCGCCGACGCGCGATCGTGCCGGCCATCGAGGCACTGGCCGCCGCCGGAGTGCTGGCAACGGATGACGCCCAGCGTTTGCGCGCGGGCTACGTGCTGCTGCGCAGGTTCGAGGCCGCTCGCCGAGGTGGCGCGGGGCAGCAGGCGGCAGAGGTCGACGCGGGCGATCCGCAGCTCGAGGCCGAGGCGGTGGCGCGCCGGCTGGGTCGTGACGGACCGGACGCGGCCCGGCAACTCCTCGATCGCTGTCAAGAGCAGCGTCTGCTGATCCGCGAGTGCTACGAGCGGCTGATCCGTCTCGCGAGTGATCCGTCGGTGGAAGCGGGCGCGCTGCCCGATCCTCCGGCATCGCGCTGACGCCCGGCGGCGGCCGCCCGGACTCGCGCCAACGGGTCGAGGCGCCGCTCCCCCCGGCCCCCTTGGCACCGCGCCGTCGTCAGGGAACGAGTTCCGCCGCGCGCCGCGCAGTGTCCGGGTTGCGGTCGCGGCCCCGGCCGCCAGGGCACCGCGTCGTCGTCAGAGGACAAGTTCGGCGGCCAGCCGCAGGGTGTCCGGGTTGCGGTCGCCGATCAGCAGTGTCGTGACGCGGCTTTCCTTCCATGCCGCCAGCCGGTCGCGGATCCGCTCGCGCGAGCCGCAGAGTGAGATCTCGTCGGCGAAGGCGCTCGGCACCGCCGCTGCAGCCTCTTCGCGCTTGCCCTCGAAGAAGAGATCCTGGATGCGGTCGACCTCCTTCTCGAAGCCAAAGCGTCGCACCAGATTGGCGTGGAAGTTCTGCTGGCGGGCGCCCATGCCGCCGATGTAGAAGGCGAGCATATACTTGATGGGCTGGAGCGCGGTCTCGACGTCGTCGTGCACGCTGACGGTGACCGGGCAGCAGATCTCGAAATCCGCTGGCGCGCCGGCAAGCGCTTCGTCGTAGATCTCGGGTCGGTAGGGCGAGTACCAGAGCGGCAGCCAGCCATCGCAGAGTTCGGTCGCGAGCCGGATGTTCTTGGGGCCCTCGGCACCGAGGAAGAGTGGGATGCGCGAGCGCAGGGGTTTGTTGATCAGCTTGAGTGGCTTGCCCAGCCCGGCGCCGCCGCGCAGCGGCAGTTGGTAGTGCTGGCCGTCGAAGCTCACCGGTCCCTGGCGCTCGAGCATCATGCGAAAGAGGGTGATCCACTCGCGCGTGCGGCCCAGCGGTTTCGGGAAGGGCTGGCCATACCAGCCCTCGACGACCTGTGGCCCCGAGACGCCGATGCCGATCTGGACACGGCCAAAGCTGAGATGATCGAGCGTCATCGCGGTCATGGCGACGCAGGCCGGCGTGCGTGCCGAGAGCTGCACGATGCCGGTGCCGAGCTTGATGCGCGTGGTCTGAGCCGCGATCCACGCCAGCGGCGAGATCGCGTCGGACCCGTAAGCCTCGGCCGTCCACACCGAGTCGTAGCCGAGCCGCTCGGCCTCTTGCGCCAGTGGCGCGGGGTTCTCCGGGCCGAACATCCAGTAGCCGACCATCAATCCGAGCTTCATGCAGTCATGCGCTACGAGGAGAAGCGGCCCGGCGCAATCCCTCGCGGTGCCAAGGGTCCGGCGCGAGACCGCGGCCGCTGTCGGCTGCGTCAGGCTCGCGCGTGGCGGTCCTCCGGGAGAGAGGCAGGGCCGGCTCGCTCGCGAGCTGGCGGGCGCCGTCGCGCGTGCCGCTACCGCTGGCGCGGTCTCGTTCCGCGGCAAGCGCCGGGCGGTGGCGATGCCCCTCGCCGTAGACCACGACGCTGTGGATCGAGGTCGTGTGTCGGCGAGCCGTACGCCGGGGCGTGCCTCTAACCGTAGAGCACGACGCTGCGGATCGACTCGCCGCGGTGCATCAGCTCGAAACCATGGTTGATGTCTTCGAGCCGCAGGGTGTGCGTGACCAGCGGGTCGATCTCGATCCGCCCTTCCATGTAGGCGTCGACGATCTTCGGCACGTCGCGGCGGCCGCGTCCAGATCGGCATTGGCGGGTCCGGGCCGCAGGTCGTCGAGGGCTGGTATGGCCAGCCTTTCCCGAAACCGCTGGGCCGCACGCGCGAGTGGATCACGCTCTTCCGCATGATGCTCGAACGTCAGGGG